>Ga0209118_1000371_pt1 | contig 25764 bp, 21 predicted proteins | sample BlaSpr_A8_Ref_M1_FD_187988 | JGI IMG/M metagenome (GOLD analysis project Ga0209118, IMG submission 187988) | Forest soil microbial communities from Thunder Bay, Ontario, Canada - Black Spruce, Ontario site 2_A8_Ref_M1 (SPAdes) (version 2) | ecosystem: Environmental > Terrestrial > Soil > Boreal...
GGGGGGGGACGGGTCCACCTCGGCCGTTCCGCCCGCACCGGCCGGTTCCGGATCTCGCAGACCTCAGTGGCCCGGCGCTCGCAGCGGAGCCGATTGGCGGGGCAGGCCAGGCAATCGTCCGTGGCGGACGCAGGCATCGACATCCACCGCAGCCGCCGGGTCGGCCGCCATGGCCAGCAGGCCCGCGCCAGCCACAAGAGCCGAGGTCAGCAAGCGACCGCCGCGAAGCACCGCTCCGCCTCCCACTCGCGCCCACGCTCCCGAGCGTCGTCCCGCGCCACGACGCAGACGGCCCGGTAGGACGAACCTCCTCGCCTGACGCAGGAGCGCTTGCTTCGCGGCCCGGCGGGGCCTCGCCGCTACTGATTCATTCCTCGGGGTCGTTCTACCCCGTCACGCGGTGGGCGATGATCTTCTGCTGCAGACCCTTGAGCTGAAACTCGCCCAAGGGCTCGGTGGGAATCACGCCGGCGAGCAGGCGGTAGGTCTCCGGGCCGAGCACGACCTCGCCGGGGCGCGCGACCAGGGCTTCGAGACGGGCCGCGACGTTGACCGTGTTGCCCAACACGGTGTAATCGACCCGGCGCGCGCTGCCGATGTCGCCCACCACGACCGGGCCGCTGTTCAAGGCGACGCGCGCGGCGAAGCCCGGCAGTCCTTGCGCGGCGCGATCGGCGTTCCAGACCTGCAGGCTGTGCTGGATCGCGACCGCGGCGCGCACCGCGCGCTCGGCGTGATCGGGCTGCGGCATGGGCGCGCCGAAGAACGCCATCACGCAGTCGCCGATGAACTTGTCGAGGGTGCCGCCGGCGTCGAAGATCGCCTCGACCGACAGGTTGAGGAAGCCATTCAGCAGCTCCGCGGCCTGCTCCGGCGTCGAGTCTTCGGCGAAGGCGGTGAATCCGACCAGGTCGGCGAAGAGCACCGTCGCCTCGGCGGTGCGCAGCTGGCGGATGCCCTCGTCGGTGCCGCCCGCTCCCTGGCGCAGCACTTCCTCGATCAGCGCCGGCGAGTGGTAGCGCTCGAGGCGCGTGCGCACCTGTTTCTCGAACTCGGCCTTGGCAGCGTAGCGCAGGCGCTCAATCGCGACCGCCGCGTAGTTGGCGATGGTGGCCAGGAAATCCACCTCGCGCTCGCCGAAAGCGCCGACCTGGAAGGGGGAGTCGACCTGCACCACCCCGATGATGTGGTCGCCTGACCAGAGAGGCGTGCACATCGCGGAGCGGATCTGGTGCAGCCGGATCGACTCGCCGCCGCTCAGCCGCTGGTCCGACAGCGCGTCGAGGGTGACCAGCGCCACCCGCTCGCGCATCACCGCCCGCAGCATGGTGCGCGATACCGGCACCTCCATGGACGGGCGGAGCTCCACACGGTCCTTGAAGCGCGCCGCCTCGCAGACCAGGTCGGACGAGGCGTCGGAGAGCAGGATGAAGCCGCGATCAACCGGCAGCGACTCGAAGAGGATGTCGAGCACCCGGACCAGCACGTCGTCGACCGAGTCGGCGACCAGCAGGACGCGGGCCAGGCGAGCCAGGAAGCTCAGCATCCGGTTGGCGTTGTCGCCCGCCGGCGCCGCGCCGCCAGTAGCCGGCGAGCCGGCGGCGGTGGCGGCTCCTGCCTGCAGCCCCAGGGCCGCGGTGAGGTCGGCGAGCGGCCGCACGATGGTGGCGTTGGCGAGTGCCGGGATCCCACTCGCCGCCGCCGGGTCCACGCCGGCCGGCTGGCCGGCGCCGGCGGGCGTGCCGGAGAGCGCCGCGAGCGCCGAGGGCGTAGAAAGCGCCGCGCCTGGGACCTGCAGCGGCGGCAGGACCGATTCCACCTCGAGCTCGAAGACGCCGACCGTGATGCGGTCGCCGGGGTGCAGCGGCGCCGAGCGCACCGGCACACGGTTGATCTCGACGCCGTTGGTGCTGCGCAGATCGTGGATGTGCCATCCGTCCGGCCCCCGCCGGATCTCGGCGTGGTTGCGGGAGACCGACACGTCGGCGAGCACGATGTCGTTGTCGCCGCCGCGGCCCAGCCGCACCCGTCCGCCGGTCAAGGGAAAGACGCGATTCTCGTCGCCGATGGCAAACCGCAGGCGGAGCATGGGGCCGCTTCATCATACCCGCCTACCGCTCCTCCTGTCGCGGCACGACCTGCCCGTCAAAGGTTCGCAGGGGGCTCCCGGGGCCGGCGCTTGTCTCTGGTTCCAAGGGGGGTTGCACAACGGTTATAGAAAGATGATAAACTCACTCACAAATGGAGCGCGACGCCATGACCCATCTCCATTCGACCCTGCACCATCCCTCCTGCATTTGTACCCGGCGGGTGTGAGCGGCAGCGCCGCGCCCGCACCCGCTCCCAGCCCACTCAGCCTCTCTCGCGCCCCACTCGCGATGGCACCGGCAGGCGCCGGCGGCACGCGCGTTTGGGTTCCCTGAGATCACGAGCCTCGGCCGCGCCTCGCCGCAGCCAGTGCGCTGGCCGTGGCCAGGCGGCGAAGACCGCGGACAGCCGCCAGCGCCGGGCAGGCGCCCGACGCCGACGGCGAACGGCAGGCCGCGCAGGAGAAGCATTCGATGCCCAAGGCCCCCGAGATCGAGCCCGACTGGGAGCAGGTGCGCAAGCGCAACTTCGTCGAGCGCCTGAAGCACGAGAAGGGCGGCCTGGCGGTGATCGACGACCTGCCGGCGATGGTCGCCGCCGGTTACGAGGCGGTGCCGGAAGAGGACATGGTGCGCTTGCAGTGGTACGGCCTGTATCACGACAAGCCGAAGCTCGGCTACTTCATGATGCGGGTCAAGGTCCCGGGCGGCCGCTTGACGCCGCGCGGCTTGCGGACGATCGGCGAGATCGCGCAGCGCTTCGGCCGCGGGCACGGCGAGCTCACCACTCGCCAGAACATTCAGCTCCATTGGCTCGAGATGGCCCGCCTGCCGGAGGTCCTCGCGACCCTGGCGGCGGCCGGCCTGACCACCGCCGGCGCCTGCGGCGACAACGTGCGCAACGTCACCGGCTGCCCGGTGGCGGGCCTCGACCGCGACGAGCTCTTCGATTGCCGCGAGCTGCTGCGCGAGGCCGCCGAGTTCTTCATCCGGCACCACGAGTACTCGGACCTGCCGCGCAAGCACAAGATCACCATCTCGGCGTGCGCCCATCAGTGCAACGCCCCGGAGATGCACTGCATCGCCCTGCTCGGCACGTTGTGCGACGGGCGGCCCGGCTTCGGCGTCAAGGTGGGCGGCGGCCTCTCCACCTGGCCGCGCCTGGCCGACGACCTGGGAGTGTTCGTGCCGGCGGACGAGGCCCTCGGCGTGTTGCGCGCCATCCTGGACGTCTGGCGCGAAGACCGGCGCTACCGCCTGTCGCGGGCCCGCGCCCGGCTCAAGTTCATGGTCGACGACCTCGGCCCGCGGCGCTTCCGCGAACGGGTCGAGGCGCGGCTCGGACGGCCGCTGGCCGACGGCGCGGCACCCGCGGCGCCGGCGGGCGAGGTCGACCACGCCGGCGTCCACGCCCAACGGCAGCCAGGGCTGGCGTACGCCGGGTTCCCCGTCTACCTGGGGCTCATGAACGGCGAGCAGATGCTGCGGCTCGCCGACCTGGCGGCCGAGATCTCCGGCGGGGAGGGCGGCCATGGCGGCGACACCGGCGAGGGGGTGGAGATCCGCGTCACGCGGCGGCAGAACTTCATTCTCGCCAACCTCCCGGAGGGGAGGGTGCCGGAAGTCGTCCGGCGAGTGGCGGCGATCGGCTTCCCGCTTGCCGCCGGCAACCTGCGCCGGCTGGCGATCGCCTGCACCGGCAATCCGTTCTGCAACTTCACCGTGGCCGAGACCAAGGGCCGCCTGCGGCAGATCGTCGACCACCTCGAAAGCGCCTTCGGCGAGCAGGCCGCGGCACTCGGGGAGCTGCGCCTCAACCTCGACGGCTGCCCGCACGCTTGCGCGCACCACTGGATCGGCGACATCGGCCTGCAGGGGACGACTTTGCGCGAGCGCGGCGCGGCCGGCGAGCGGCTGCAAGGCTACGACCTTTTCCTGCGCGGCGGCCTGGCGCGCGGGGCGGCGATCGGCCGGCCGGTGCTGCGCCGCGTTCCCGGCGACGTGGTGCACCTGGCGATCGAGCGGCTGTGCCGCGCCTGGCTCGAAGACCGCCAGCCCGGCGAGCCCATCCAGCAATTCTTCACCCGTCACAGCGACGAGCAGCTGATCGATATCGCCGGTGTAGCGGCGGAGGTCCTTACTCGATGATCCACGATTCCGAGTCTCCGAGCACCCCAGGCACTCAACGGCGCGACCTGCTCGACGAATTCGAGGCCGGGCAGCTCGCCAACGATTTCGACGCGGCCACTCCCCAAGAGGTGCTCGAGTGGGCGTCGGCGCGCTGGCACTCGCGCCTCGCCATCTGCACCAGCTTCCAGGCCGAGGGCATGGCGATCTTCGACATGGCGTGGCGCATCGATCCCACGGTGCGCCTGTTCACCGTCGACACCGGGCGCCTGCCGCAAGAGACCTACGAGATCATGGAGCAGGTGCGCGAGCGCTACGGCGCGACGATCGAGATCAGCTTTCCCGACGCGGGCAAGCTCGAGCGGATGACCACGCACTTTGGCCCCAACCTCTTCCGGCGCTCGGTCGAGGCCCGCCTGCTCTGCTGCAGCGTGCGCAAGGTGGAGCCGGTTCGCGGCGCCCTCGACGCGCTCGACGCCTGGGTGACGGGGCTGCGCAGAGAGCAATGGGCGAGCCGCGCCAACATCCGCAAGATCGAGATCGATCACGACCATGGCGGGCTGGCGAAGATCAATCCGCTGGCCGACTGGACCGCCGAGGAAGTCTGGGACTACAACCGCGCCCACGACGTGCCGGTGCATCCGCTCTACGCGCGGGGCTATACCAGCATCGGCTGCACGCCCTGCACGCGCCCGACCGGCGAGGGCGAGGACCCGCGAGCCGGCCGGTGGTGGTGGGAGAAGAATGCGCCGAAGGAGTGCGGCATCCACTGCCCCCTCGAAACCGGGGGGCTCGAGCACGAGCTGGAGGCGATGCTGCACGGCGAAGGGGCCGGGCGGTGACCGGAACCGAAGCCGTGGCCGCGAACGCGCCCGCGGCGAGCGCGGCCCTGCCGGTCGATCCCGCCGAGCGCGAGCTGGTGCTCGAAGAGATCGCGGCGGTGGCCGGCGCGGTGCACGAGCCGCGGGCACGCGCCCTCTACGCGGAGCTGGCGGCGGCGGTGGCCGGCGGCGAAGTGGCGCCGGCGCTGATCGCGGCGCTGCAGCGGGTGCTCGAGATGTCGCTCGCCACGGGCCGGGCGCGGCGCCTCCACGGCGCGCAGCACGAGGCGGCGATGTTGCGCCTGTTCTTTCGCACGCCTGCCGGGGCGGCGCTGCGACGCTCGGCGGCGGCGGCCACCGAGGCCCTGGCGGCCCTCGCCGGCCAGCGACTCGGCGCGCTGGCGGTGAGCGCCCAGGCCCCCGGGGTCTTCCGGTTGCAGCTCGACACCAACCGCTGCCAGGTGACCCTCGAGGTGAGCCGCGACGGGGTCGAGGTCACGGCGCTGGGCATCGAGCTCTGAGGGCGGGACGCGCCATGGCGAAGGCAGCGCGGAAGGCGGAGGCGACGAGAACGGGTACGACGGCGTCGGCAACTGCGGCGCCGGCAAGGCCGGTCGAGCCGGCATGGCAAGGGGACTCGGCGTGGCCCGCGAAGATGGCGACGGTGGAGGCCGCGACGCCGACGGCGGCGCCGCGGTACTACCCGGTCTTCCTCGATCTGCGCGAGCGCCGGTGCGTCGTGGTCGGTGGCGGCGAGCTGGCCGCGGACAAGGCGCTGGAGCTCCGGGCTGCCGGTGCGCGCGTCGCCGTCGTGGCCGCGCAGCCGGGTCCTGCCATCGAGGCCATGGCGAGCCGCGGCGAGCTGCGGCTGCGCCGGCGCCCGTACCGCGCCGGCGACCTGGCCGGCGCCTTCCTGGCCATCGCCGCCGGCAGCGAACCGGCGGAGCGCGAGGCGGTGTGGCGCGAGGCGTCGCGGCGCGGCCTGCCGCTCAACAGCATCGACGACCTGCCGCGCTGCAGCTTCATCGCCCCGGCGGTGGTCCGGCGGGGGGACCTGGCGGTCGCCATCTCGACCGCCGGGCGGGCGCCGGCGCTGGCGGTGCGCCTGCGGCAGTGGCTCGAAGGCGAGCTCGGGACCGAGCACTCGCGTTTCCTCGCTCTCGCCGGCTCGGTGCGGGCCGCGCTGGCGGCGCGGCAGCCGGATCTGTCGCTGCGGCGCGAGCTCTGGTACGCCCTCGTCGATTCCGATGTGCTAGAGCTGCTGCGCCGCGGCGACGAGGCCGGCGCCCGGCGGCGTTTCGTGGAGATCCTCGGCGTCAAGCCGCCGGCGGCAGGCGCGGAGGAGGCCGGATGAGCCTGGGAGCCAGCGGCACCGGCAGCCGCGGCGCCAAGGGGCAAGGCGGCGCCACCCGCGGACGCGGCGGCATCGTCTACCTGGTGGGGGCGGGACCTGGCGATCCCGAGCTGATCACCGTGCGGGGCCTGCGGTGCCTGCGGCAGGCCGACGTGGTGGTCTACGACCGCCTGATCGATCCCCGGCTGCTCGACGAGGCGCCGCCCGCGGCGCGGCGCGTCTATGCCGGCAAGAGTGCCGGCCGCCAGGCGCTGCGCCAGGAGGAGATCGACGCGTTGCTGGTGCGCCAGGCGCGCGCCGGACGCGTGGTGGTGCGGCTCAAGGGGGGCGATCCCTTCGTCTTCGGGCGCGGCGGCGAAGAAGCCCTGGCCTGCGCCACCGCCGGCGTGCCCTGGGAAGCCGTGCCGGGCGTCACCAGCGCGGTGGCGGTCCCGGGACTGGCCGGCATCCCGCTCACCCAGCGCGGCGTCGCCGCCAGCTTCGCGGTGGTGACCGGCCACGGCGCCGGCGCCGATCGCCTCGACTGGGAAGCCCTGGCCCGCGTCGAGACCCTGGTGGTGCTGATGGGCGCCGCCCGCCTCGGCGAGATCGCCGCCCTCCTCACCAGCCACGGCAAACCGCCCGAGACGCCGGTCGCCGTGGTGGAGAACGGCAGCCGTGAAGACGAGCGGGTCCTGACCGGCACCCTGAGCGACATCGCCGAGATCGCAGCCGCCGCAGGCCTCGGCTCTCCCGCCACGGTGATCGTCGGCGAGGTGGTCCGGCTGCGGACCGCGCTGGTACCGGCGGCGGCTGCCGCCAGCGCCGACGCTCACGCCGTCGGCCGGCCTGCATAGCGCCCCGCCAGCCGTATCGCGGGTCCGCCGTCGGGAATCGCCAGCGCTGAGATGGGTTTCTTTGACAAATATGCACTGATTAGCCATACTCATATGCATGCGAACTACTCTCATCCTCGATGACGAGCTCATCGAGAAGGCGCGCAGGCTTTCAGGTCTCGCAGAGAAGACGGCCGTCGTCAGGGCGGGCCTGGAAGCGCTCATTGCGCGCGAGAGCGCACGGCGGTTGGCCGCGATTGGCGGCTCCGAGCCTGGCCTGCGCACGGCGCGCCGCCGCCGGCCGCAGCGGCCCCGGCTGCCACGGTGATCCTGGTCGACACCTCCGTCTGGGTGGACCATCTCCGGCGAGGCAACAGGCCTCTTCGAGACCTGCTGGCCGACGCTCGCGTGGTCGGCCATCCGCTGGTGACCGGCGAGCTGGCAATGGGCCATCTTCGGCGCCGCGCGGAGATCTTAGCTTTATTGGACAACCTGCCGCAGGCCGTGCAAGCCGCGCATGAGGAAGTCCTGCTCTTCGTAGCGGAGCACGAGCTTGCCGGAAGTGGTCTGGGTTGGATCGATGCGCACCTCCTCTGCTCAGCCGCGCTCGACCGCTCTCGACTGTGGACTCTCGACCGGCGGCTGGCCGCCGTTGCCTCGGGCCTCGGGTTGGGAGTTTGAAGGGCCGGAGCCGCGACGGGCGTGGCTCTCCGCCTCTCCGCCGGCCAAAATGTCGCCTCAGACGCCGCCCAACCAAGGGTAGCCCTGGTTCTCCCAGTAGCCTCCCGGCCGCTCGGCGGTGAAGGTCATGGCGGTCAGGAACTTGGTGAGCTTGTAACCGAGCTTGATCGGCGCGTAGACGCGCACCGGGGCGCCGTGGGCGGGCGTCAGGGGCCGGTCGTTCCAGGCGTAGGCCAGGATGGTTTGCGGATGCATGGCGCTCTTCAGGTCCCAGCCGTTGAAGTAGCCATGATCGAAGCTGTCGAACCGGATGTAGCGGGCGGCGTCGGTGGGCTGCGCCATGGCGACGATGCTGGCGAGCGGCGCGCCGGTCCAGGTGGCGATCGCGGTCCAGCCTTCGACGCAGTGGTGCTTGACGGTGTAGGTGACGCGCGGCAGCGCCTCGATCATCGCGAGCGTGAGCCGTTGCGGCTGCGCCACCAACCCTTTGACCTCGAGAGCCCAGGCCGCCGGATCCGCGACCACCGGCAGCGGATGGGAGATGGAGTATGCCGGGAAGTCGCGCGGCGCCGTGCGTTGCGACCGCGGGTATTGCGGCGCGAGACGGCTCGAGGACAGGAACAGCTTCTCGCCGACCCAATCGTTGACGTTCGAGAAGGCGCTCAGCTTGGGGCCGAGGTGCGGCCCACCATCCCAGCCGCAGGCGGCAACCAGAGATGCGGGTCCGGCCGCCAGGCCGAGGCGAAACAGGTCGCGGCGCGACAGGCGTCGGTCAGTCATGACTTGGGAACCTCCCTCGGTACCAGCCGGTAATCATCGCCCGCAGCGACGCCGGGTCGACCAGCAGGACCAAGGCCACGTGCACCAGCGTGAAGGCGAGGAACAGGAAGACCGCCCAGAAATGCCAGTAACGCGCGAGCTCGTAGCCGCCGAACAGGGCGGTCAGCCAGGAGAGCTGCGCAGACTTGTAGATGGCGAACCCGGAGAGAACCGAGATCACTCCCAGCAGCAAGATGAAGGAGTAGGCGCCCTTCTGCAGCGCGTTGTGCTTGCCTTGCGGCGGGTGCTGCTTGCGCAGGCGCAGGTAATAGAGCTGCATGGCGATGGCGCGCGGCACGTCACTCGGCCGGAAGAGCAGCGACCGCCACTCGCCGGAGAAAACCATGTAGAGCAGGTACGCGGCGCCGGTGATCACGAAGGGCCACGCCAGCGCGAAGTGCCAGGTGAGACCTCCCGCGAGCCAGCCGCCGAGCCTCGTCCAGAGCGGGAAAGGCTTGCCGTCGAACGGATTGGGATAGAACGGTCCGCCGCGCGGGCCGAAGTGGCCGAAGGCGTTGTAGATCTGTAGCCCGCTCGCGATCATGCCCACCAGCAGCACGGCGTTGGCCCAGTGGGTGACGCGCACCAGCCAGTGATGGCGATGGACCAGCGGCCGCTTGCCCGGAGCGCCAGCGGCACTTGGCGTGGCGGCCGCACTCGGGATCGTGGCGGCACCTGGGATGGCGGCCGCGCTCGCCGCACTCGGAATGGAGGCCGCGCTCGGGACGGCGGGGTCCGGGACAGCGGCGGCGGCGCCGGCATGGGCCTCTACGGCGGCGCCGCTCCCAGGGCCCTCACCGGTAGTCGTGCTCGGGGCGCCTGGCGTACCCGCGGCCTCGTCCTCCGGGTCGGTGGCCGGCGGCGCTTCTGGGTCGGAGCTGCTCATGACGATCTTGCCTCCCCGCGCGCTCCCGCCGCGCACACTGCCACTGCCGGGGCGTTGCTGCCGGCGCGACTCGTCCGTGAGCCGGCGGAAGCCGATGAAACCGGCCTGGATGCCGCGCTTTCAGTCGGCACGCTGTCTCTGGAGTCTACGTCGTGGCCGCTCGAACGGTTCACCGCGGTGACACCGCCGCCGCCACGGCGGGCGCTCAGGGCAGGCTGTAGCCATAGCGCTCGATCACCGCGCGCGCCTCGCCTCCTTTGAGGAAATCCAGGAAGGCTCGGGCGGCGGGGTTGTCCCTGGCACCGGCGAGCAGGACCGCCTGCTGGTCGATCGGACGATAACTTGCTTCGGGCACGACCCAATGCGAGCCCTTGATCGTGCCGCCGTCCGCACCGCCAGCCGCGGCGCGAAGCTGCGATAGAGCGACGAAGCCCAGCTCCGCGGCGCCGCTCGCCACGAACTGGTAGGTCTGTCCGATGTCCTCCCCCTGGACCAGCCGCGGGCTCAGCCGCTGCCACAGGCCGAGGCCGCTCAGCACCTCCTCGGCCGCCGCGCCATAGGGCGCCAGCTTCGGATTGGCGATCGCCAGGTGGCGGAACCGGCCATCCGCGAGCACCTTGCCGGCGCCGTCGACCAGCGCCGGGTCGGAGCTCCAGAGAACCAGCCTGCCGCGGGCGTAGGTAAAGCGGCTGCCAGCCACCGCCGTGCCGTCCTTCTCGAGCAATGCCGCCCGCTCCGCGTCCGCGGCGAGCAGGACGTCGAACGGAGCGCCGTTCTGGATCTGCGCGGCAAGCTTGCCGGTCGAGCCGGAAGTGATCGCGACGCGATGCCCGGACCGCTTCTCGAAGGCGCGGCCGATCTTCTCGCAAGCGGCGATGAAGTTGGCAGCCACCGCGACCCGCACCTCGGCCTTCGTCGCGGCCGCAGCCGCGGGCGCCACGGCAGCTGCCGGGTGGCGGCCGGCCGCCGGCCCCGCGGCCATGGAGGCCACGAAAGCCGCGGCGATGGCGCCAGGCCATCTAGAGTAGAGGGACTTCGATCTCATCGGCTCCTCGCTTTCTACCTCGACCGCACTCGATCGGCCTGGCCAGACTCAGAAATCGCGGTTCGGCTCCTGGAACACCGCGCCGTCGTCGAGGCGCAGGGCAGTCAGGGACTGGCCCCAGACGCAGCCGGTGTCGAGCCCGGCGACGCCGGGGGCGAGGCGCAAGCCGAGAGCTGCCCAGTGGCCGAAGATCACCAGCTCGCCGGCGCTGCGCCTGCCGGGCATCTCGAACCAGGGCAGGCAGCCGTGCGGCAGCTCCGCGGGCGGGCCGCTGAACTCGGCGCACATCCTGCCGCCGGCGGTGAGCGCGCGCAGCCGCGCCATGCCGGCGAGAACGACGCGGGCACGGGCCCCGGCGCTCAGCCCCTCGCGCCAGCGATCGTCTCGCTTGGCGAGCGACGTGATCAGCAACCGGTCGCCATTGCGCCCGCGCAGCCGTTCCTCGGTCTCTCGCGCCAGCCGCTCGGCAGTCTCGGCGCTCCACTCCGGAAACAGCCCGGCATGGACCAGCAAGCGGCCGCCCTCGCGGTGCAGCAGCGGCCGGGCTCGCAGCCAGGCAGCCAGCGCGCCGCAATCGGCGGCCTCGAGCACCGCATCCAGGGTGTCACGGCGCTTGCGCTCTGCCAACCCGGCGGCGCGAGCCAGGAAGTAGAGGTCATGGTTGCCGAGCACCGCCACCAGCCGGTCGCCCATCTCCGCCGCCCAGCGCAGCACCTCGAGCGAGCGGGGCCCGCGGTTGACCAGGTCCCCGACCATCCACAGCCGGTCCTGCCGCGAGGAGAAGCCGCAGCGCGCGAGCAGGCCGCGCAGCGTCGCGAAGCACCCGTGGACGTCGCCGATCGCATAGGTCGCCATGGCGGGGTAAAGATCTCGCGGCCAGGGGGCCGGATGCAACCACCCCGGGGGCCGCATCGGAGCGGCGGCTCGCCCCGGATCAGCGCCAGACCACCGTTCCCATGACGTCGAAGTGATGATCGAAGGTCCAGACGCTGAGGCGCAGCTGATCCGCGAGGGTGGCGACCACCGCATCGCAGAGAGTGATGGATTGATCGCCGAACGAGCGCAGGCGCAGGGAGGCGGCGAGATAGTCGTCCCGGTGAGGATTCAACAGGCCGGCGCCGGCGATCAGCTCGGTCAGCCACTTGCGTGCGAGGCGAGTGCCGAGGCGTTTCAGGACCAGCGAATGGCTCTCGAGCAGGGTGGGAAAGGGAACGACGATGGTTCCGCCTTGCTCGGCGATGCGACCTGCGTCGCCGCGTGCACGTTCATGCAGGCGGTCGTCCGGGTCCACGAGGGCGTAGAGCGGGCCCGTATCCGCAAGGACTCTCACGGCTTGCCGGTCAGATACCGGTCGTGGTCGAGGCTGGCGTCCGCGACGCCGCTACCCTTGCTGGCCGGAGTGATGCGCAGCCGGCCTTCGGGCGGCCGGTATTGCCGCGCCTCCAGCCGTCGGTCGTGCAGATACCGGCGGACCGCCGCTTCGACCAGGCTGGTGAGACTGGGAGCAGCATCCTGAGTCGCCAGGTACGCCTCGAGCTCGGCTTCGAGGTCGTCGGGAAGGGTTATGGTCGCTCGCCGCATGTGGCCAAGTCTACACCAATTGGTGAAAGTGGTGCACGCCTATGGGGAACGCCCCTCCGGCCGGGTCGCGGACGGCGAATCTCTCCCGGCCTCCGTTTGGGCGAGGGTGCTGGCTGGGGGTGCAGAGGACTACGGTGGCTCGCCCAAACGGCGGCCGGGAGAGATTCGCCGCCCGCACCCCTCCTTCCTCCCCTCCGGCTGGAGAGCTCTACGATGACCCTTGCGCTTGGAATCCCAGCATCTTGGCCGGAAGGGAGCTCTTCGGGTCGCCTTCAGCCTCGATGGTGGAATAATGCCCTTACGGCGAGCGGGGGGTGGCATGAGACGCGTGGTCGACCTCTGGTTGGCGCTGCTGGCGGCTTACTGGCTGACGCGCGCGGGAGCTTCGTCGCTGTTCTTCGGGCGGGTCGATCGGGGCTATCCGGCGCTCGTCGAGCTGCTCGTCATCCCGGCGCTGCAAGCGGCGGCGCTGGCCTGGGCGACCCGCGAGCCGGGAGCCATGCAACTGACCTTGCCCTGGCGCGAGGGCTGGCAGCTGTGGCCGCTGCGCGGCGCGCTGGCGCTCGACCTGAGCGTCATCGCCGCCGCCTGGCTGCTGCCTGCAGCGTCCTGTCCCTCCTGGCTGACACTCTCCTTCGGCGCCGGGCTTCCAGCGTGGCTGGCCTCCGTCAAGCTGGCGGGCGCCGCGGCGCTGCTGGCGGTGGCGCTCTGGCGACGCGCTTTCAGCGCCAGCGACCGGCTCGCCGTCGCGGCGCTCGCCGCCGCTCTCCTGGCGCTCGCCGCCGAGCCCTGGCACGGCTGGCTGACCGGCCTCCCCGGCCGGCTGAGCATGGTGACGCCACCGCCGCTGCGCTGGTACGGCGCGTATGGCGCGCTGACGGCGGCGGCGTTGCTCCTGCTGCTGCGAGCCGCCGAGGCGCTGCGCCGTCACCGCCACGCGGCGTCGGTGGCATGCGAGTGGGCGCTCGGGCTGCTGCTGGCCGCCGCCGGTTGCGCGGCCCTCGGTTTCGTGCGCCTGCCGCTGACGGCGGCCACCCCGGCCACGGCGGCCGCGGCGACCGCGACTGCAGCGACCTCCCCATGGGGGCGCGCCGCCGCCACCCTGGGCTCTCTCAGCAGTACCGCCCTGCTGGTGGGAGCAGCCCTTGCCGCCGCCGCGGCCGCCACCGCTGGCCGCGCTGCAGCGACCAGCCCGCCGGCCGCCGCTCGGGCGCCGGGCGGCCCCCTCGGGGAAGAACCGGCGTGACCACGCTGCGCAGCCCCTGTGACGCTGGCGTCGTGCTGGCTGGCCGCGGCCTCGGGGATGCCCCGCCGGAAGCGCGCGATGCCGGCACGCGGGCACCGGGTGGAGCGTGGGTGCTCGGCACCACCATCCTCGGCTCCAGCATGGCCTTCATCGACGGCACGGCGGTCAACGTCGCCCTGCCGGCACTGCAGCGCGACCTCGCCGCCACGGTGGGCGACGTGCAATGGGTGGTGGAAGGCTATGCGCTGCCGCTGGCCGCCCTCATCCTGGTGGGCGGCGCGCTCGGCGACCGCTACGGACGGCGGGCGATGTTCAGCGCCGGCGTCGCCCTCTTCGCCCTCGCCTCGGCGGCTTGCGGCCTGGCACCCGGCATCGGCTGGCTGATCGCCGCCCGGGTGGCGCAGGGAGCGAGCGCCGCGCTGCTGGTGCCCGGCAGCCTCGCCATCTTGAGCGCGACCTTTCCGCCGGAGAGCAGGGGCCGTGCCATTGGCACCTGGTCCGCCTTCACCGGCGTCACGGCAGCGGTCGGACCGCTGGTGGGCGGCTGGCTGGTCGACCACCAGTCCTGGCGATGGGTGTTCTTCCTCAACCTGCCGCTCGCCGCGGCGGTGCTGGCGCTCGCGGCCTGGCGGGTGCCGGAGAGCCGCGATTCGCAAGCGCCCTCGCGCCTCGACTGGGTGGGGGCTGCGCTGGCCACCCTGGGGCTGTCCGGCGTCACCTATGGCCTCATCGAGCTCCCGGAGAAGGGCGCCGTGGGCGCCTCGGCCTGGCTGGCGCTCGGTGCCGGGGTCACCGTCCTGGCCGGCTTCGCGATCGTGGAAGCGCGGTCGCCGCATGCGATGGTGCCGCTCGCGCTCTTCCGTTCGCGCACCTTCGCCGGCGCCAACCTGCTGACCCTCTGCCTCTACGCCGCACTGGGCGGCGCCCTGTTCTTCCTGCCCTTCGATCTCATCCAGGTGCAGGGCTACTCCGCTGCCGCGGCCGGCGCGGCGCTGCTGCCGTTCGTGGCGCTGATGTTCCTGCTGTCGCGCTGGGCGGGCGGGCTGGTCGATCGCTATGGCCCGCGGCTGCCGCTGGTGGTGGGACCGGCGGTGGCCGCCGCCGGCCTTGCCCTCTTCACCCTGGCCGGCACCGGCGGCGCCTACTGGACCTCCATCTTCCCCGCCGTCACGGTGCTCGGCCTCGGCATGGCGGTGAGCGTGGCGCCGCTCACCACGACCGTCATGGGAGCGGTCGAGACCCGTCACGCCGGGCTCGCCTCGGGCATCAACAACGCGGTCGCCCGCGTGGCCTCTCTGCTGGCGGTCGCTGCCTTCGGGCTCGCCGTGCTCGGCGCCTTCGAGCGCGGGCTCGATCGGCGGCTGGTAGGGGTCGACGCGCCCTTCGCGATCGACGCCTCCGCCGTAAGCGGGATCGACGAGATCGACGCGGCCGATGCGATCGACACAGTCGTCCTGCCGGCCCACGACAAGGCGGCCATCATCGCCCAGGGCCACAAGCTCGCGGCTCTCGTCATCCCGCAAGATCTCGACGCCGCGACGCGCGCGAAGGTACAGCGTGCCGTCCGCGAGTCCTTCGTCGACGGTTTCCGGCTGGCGATGCTGATCGGCGCCGCGCTGGCCCTGCTCGCCGCGGTGGCGGCGGCGGTGCTGATCGACGGCCGTTCCAGGCGGGAAGGAGGTACGATCGGGGCCTGAATCGGATTCGAGATCTCGACCCCGAGCCAACCAGCAGACGATGCCCTTCGAACGCACCCGCGGCGCTTACGTCGTCACCACCGATCCCGCGCGCCTCGATCTCGCCGCGGTGCACGCCTTCCTGGTCACCGCCTATTGGTGCGAGGGCATCCCGCGCGAGGTGCTGGCGCGGGCGATCGCCAACTCGCTCTGCTTCAGCCTGCTCGAGGAAGGCCGGCGCCAAGTCGGCCTGGCACGCGTCTGCACCGACTCCGCGACTTTCGCCTATCTCATGGACGTTTATGTGCTGCCCGAGCTCCGCGGCCAGGCTCTTGGGCGCTGGTTGATCGAATGTGTCATCGACCATCCGCGGCTCGCCGGCCTGCGCCGCTTCTCGCTGATCACCCGCGACGCACACGGCCTCTATGCCCAGTTCGGATTCAGGCCTCTCGCCCATCCCAACCGCCACATGGAGATCGTCAAGCCGGATCTCTATCGCCAACCGCCCGGCGCCGGAGAGGCGCGCGACCTCGAGGAGAATCCGTGAACGATAAGAGCTTCCAAGCAGCCACCATGCCGGTGGCGGTCTTGCTGGCGGCGGTCCTGGCAACCGCCGCCGGCGGGACGCAAGCGATGCCGGCAGAGCGGATGGCGCCGCGTGGCCCCGAGGCGCCGGTCGCTGCCGCCACCCGGCCGATGCCGGACATCGAGGAGATGCTGACCCTGGCCTCGGCCTTGGACAGGTTCCATTCGGTCACCATGACGCGGGATGGAAGGCGGATCGCGTGGGTGGAAGGAATGCCCGGCGCGGACGGCCGCCCTTCGCGGCGGACGGCGGTCTTCGCCGGCGACCTCTCCGATGCCAGCGGCCCCACGCCCGCGCCGCGACGGATCGGCGCCGGCGACGAGTCTTGCGCCAAGGAACCGGCGTGGTCGCCGGACGGCAGGAGGCTGGCGTTCCTCTCAGATCGCTCGGCGCGTGCCGCCGGACGGAGGTCCGCCGCGCCGGAGCGCGGGGGCGGCAAACGGGCAAGCGGCGCGAGCACGACAGAGGAGGACGGCTGCGCCCAGCTGCAGCTCTGGGTCGCCGACCTGGTCAGCGGCAGCGTCGCGGAGCTCACCCATCTCGAGGGCCAGATCAGCTCGCCGGCGTGGTCCGCGGACGGCACCGCGCTCGCCTTTCTGCACATCGCCGGCCGCACGGCGGAGGCCGGGCCGACGCACGCCGTGCCGCGTGACCGCGGCGTGGTGGGCGAGACCCCCGAGGAACAACGCCTGGCCACCGTGGAGCTGGCGACGGGCCGGATGCGCGAGGTATCGCCCCCCGATCTCTACGTCTACGAGTTCGATTGGTCGCCGGATGGCACCGCCTTCGCCACCGTTGCCGCGAGCGGCTCGGGCGACGACAACTGGTGGCTCGCCCGTCTCTACCGCTTCGACCGGGCATCCGGTGCCGCCACGGCGCTGCTGCAGCCGCCCTTCCAGATCGCCGACCCGCGCTGGTCGCTCGACGGACGCCAGATCGCCTTCATCGGCGGCCTGATGAGCGACCAGGGGGTCACCGGCGGCGACGTCTATGCCATCCCGGCCGGCGGCGGCGAGGCGCGGGACCTGACTCCCGGCCTGAAGGCGTCGGCCGCCAGTTTGAGCTGGACGGCGAGCGGCGAGCTGCTGGCGTTCGAGATCGTCGACGGCGCCTCGGGGCTGGCGAAGATCGATCCCGCGAGCCGCCAGGTGACCCAGCTCTGGCGCCAGGCGGCGGCCTTTGGCGCCGAGGGGGGCGAGCCGGGCCTGGCGGTGGCGCGGGACGGCCGCACCGCCGCCGCCATCGTCAGCTCTTTCGAGCAGCCGCCCGAGATCTGGGTCGGGCCGGTGGCCGGTGCGGGGACCGGCGCTGCCGCAACCGCCAGCGGCCCGGGAGTCCTCCACAGGCCCGGCGCCGCCAGTGCCGCCGCCGCCGCCGGCACCTCCCGCGGGGGCAGCGCCGGCGTGCTCGCCGAGCTCGGTTGGCGCCAGATCACGCGCCGCCATGCCGGCATGCGTCCGTCCTGGGGCGAGGCCCGCAGCCTGCATTGGCCGAGCGATCCGTCTCCGACGTCGCCATCGCCGCCGGCATCGCCGGCATCGCCAGCATCGCCGGCCTCGCCGGTCTCGCCGGTCTCGGCAGCCTCGCCGGCCGCGGCTGCCTTGCCTCCGCCGCCAGCGACCGAGACCGCCGTGGGCCTCGACGCGCAAACCGTGCAAGGCTGGCTGCTGGCGCCGCTACCGGAGGGCGGCGAGGGCAAGGCCGGCCACCGCTCCGCGCCGCCCCCAGGCCGCTATCCCCTGGTGGTGCTGGTACACGGCGGCCCGGCGTCTTCCGCGAAGCCAGGCTGGCCCCGGGTCGCCGGCGTCCTCGCCAGCCAGGGCTTCTACGTACTGATGCCCAATCCCCGCGGCAGCTACGGCCACGGCGAGGACTTCACTCGCGGCAATGTCAAGGACTTCGGCTACGGCGACCTGCGCGACATCCTGGGCGGCATCGACGCCGCGGCGGCCGCCGCGCCCATCGACCCCGAGCGCACCGGCATCTACGGTTGGAGCTACGGTGGCTACATGACGATGTGGGCCGTCACCCAGACCCGGCGCTTCCGCGCCGCGGTCGCCGGCGCCGGCATCGTCGACTGGCAGAGCTATTACGGCCAGAACCGCATCGATCAATGGATGATCCCCTACTTCGGGGCGTCGGTGTACGACGACCCCTGGATGTATGCCCGCAGCTCTCCCATCAGCTTCATCAAGGCGGTGCGCACCCCGACCCTGGTCCTGCAAGGCGAGCGCGACGCCGAGGTGCCGGCGCCCCAAGCCTACGAGTTCTGGCACGCGCTGAAAACGCTGGGGATCGAGACCCGGCTGGTGATCTATCCCGACGAGGGCCACCACCTGAAGCCCGCCAGCGCCTTGGACGTCATGCAGCGCACCGTCGACTGGTTCCGCAGTCATTTGCGCTGATGCCCGCCGCGCCCGGACCGCGCGAGCGCGAGCGCGAGCGCGATCTGGGCGCGGCGCCCTCCAAAGATGCGGCTACTTCTGTCCTCCCGTGAGACTCTTGAAGGTCTCCCCGTTGATAACGATTCCGGCGTAGAACGCGGAGCGAAATCGCGTCTGTTCCACGCTGCTCAGGTCGAGACCCATCGGCAGGAAGCTTCCCGGACTGAAGTTGTTGGCCAGAGTGTTGACTTTAGCCCAGTGTACCCCGGCATTGAGCTCGACGCCGGGAACCAGCTCCCAGTCGAGACCGAAGAGAACCTGCTGCAGGATGTCGCTCTTGGCGAGCGGGATTCCCAGCGAGAAGGTCGGCGCCAAGCGCTCGAACCAGGTAGGAGTCAGCAGCCCTGACCGGCGGCCCCAGTAGTGATGAACGAAGAGCGCTGGCAGCACTTCCGCGTTGCCGCGGTCGTCGAAGAGGATCGTCTTCCCGCCCGCCGGCTGCATGCTGCCGGCGACGCCGCTTTCGTCGGCGACCTTAAAGGTTGGGTTCCTGAGAGCGCTGACGACCACACCCGTGCCGAAGCGCACCGTGTAGGCGGGCGCCGATCGGATCTCCAGGCTGTTGATCCGCGACGGCACGGCCGTCCGGGTGCCGTCGGCCTTGACCGTCTTGCCGCGCTTGATGGTGAATGTCTTGGACTCGCCGTTGTCGAGCGGCGGGTACTCGAAGCGCTGGATCTGCCGCGCCGGCGAGCTGAGGGCCTGGTCGAGCGCGGCGCTGTCGGTGAGCAGCTTGTCTATCGCTTGCTTGACCTCCTTCTGCTCGGTCTGCAGCGCCCCGACCTCGGTGCGGTCGTCGGCGAGCTCCTTCTGCTGGGCACGCAGCCAGGTTTTCCAGTCATCCGGAGAGTAGGTCGAAGGTGCCGGGACTCCCACGAGCTTGTCCAGGTTGCTCGAGCGGTCCTCGATCAGCGAGCTCAGCTCCTCGATCCCGGTGGAGACGTCGGGAGAGATCGCCTTGAGTTTTTCGACGTCGTCTCCCAGCGTGTTCTTGGCGTCGAAGCAGGACTTGTAGGCCGTGTCTGCGACGATCTTGCTCCGTTCACATGCCTCCCTGATGATCGAGACCAGGCTCCTGTCCCGTGCCAGGGAGAAGCTCCGCGCTGCGAAAGCGCGGCTTACCTCCAAGGCGATGACGTCGAGGTGATCGTGCGCGCAGTCTGCCTTGCCATGCAGCTCTCCCAGTCGAGAGCGGACGCCAAGGACGCCAAGGATCTTGCTCTCATAAACCATCACGTTGGCGTCGACGGCTTTGGCAATCTCGACATTCGGGTCCTTGGGTGCAGCCGCTGGCGCAGTTGTGTGCTTTGGCACGAGCGCGGCCGTAGCGGCCTTCTTTCCCCCGGTGGAGCTGGATCGGGGTGACGTCGATGGCTCCTTTGCCGGCGTCGCAGTGGCGGCCGCCGCGGCCGCGGGTGCTGCGGTAGGTGCGCTGGCTAGCTCGGCGAACTCGACACCCTTGCCCGCTGTCACGTCCAGGGTCAGATCGCCGTCGTAGGGGTTGTACGGCATGATGAGCAGCCTGATCTTCTGCACCGGCAGCGCCAGCCTGTGCCGGTCGAGGTACTGCAGATTCGAGAACGTGCGGTCGTCCGCCGTGCAGTCGCCCGGGGTATTGCAGGGCAACACGAAGGCGAAGGAGTTGGAGACCGGATCGAAGACCACGATCCGCTCGGCGGGCAGCCTGCCGATCGCCGTCAAGGCCCTTGACTTGCCCCACCATGCACGCTGAAGCTTCGCATCTTCGCCGCAGCAGCTCGTATCGTTCGTGCCGCAGCAGGCCGCGCCGTTTCCTCCCGCACCCTTGACGCAGGGAGGGTCCGCGGCCCGGGCGGGCGATGAAGACAGCTGCAGAAGAGCCGTGAGCACACACAACACCGACAAGGTCCGGCACATCGGGCACCGCCTTTCGTGGTCGAATGCGACTTCAACCCCGATAGACGGACGGTGAACCGCTTTTCTCAGTTAGGACGAAGTGCGGGCCGATCCACCCACCGTGGCCGCTGCCCTGAGGTGTAGCTCGGCGCATCGTCGAGACGCGGCGGCGAAGAATGGACTAAACTGCAAGCATGGAGGAGCCTGTTATGGGTCCATGCGCTCGTCGCCTCCTGCTTTGCAGTCTGCCGTTCATCTTCGCCAGCCTCCTGTTGGCGCCACGCGGCGCTTCAGCCGACCCCGGCCGTGAGCTGTTCCGCTTCCTGGGCGCAACGCCGGCGACTCCTGCGACATCGGAGGTCCCCGTCGAGGTCAACGTCGCCTCGCTGCGGGCCGCCGAGCCTCCGCGGCTGAGGCTGCTCGACGGCCGAGCCTACGACACCGTGCGCGCCGGTATCGAGGTGCGCGGCCCGGAGGACTTCACCTGGCGCGGGCGCGTGGTCGACGGCGGCGAGGAGGTCGGCACCGCCACGCTGACGGTCATGGGGAAACGGCTGGCCGGCTTGATCTTCTTGCCTCCGGTCGTCTATCGCGTCGTGCCCACCCGCGGCGGCGGACAGCGCATGGAGCGGCTGCCTCCGCTCCGCCCCGGCTGGTGCGCCACCGAATTGTCGCCCAGGTCCGGACCCGAGTTCGGGGGCGGACCCGAGTCCGGGTCCGGGTCCGGACCCGGATCCGAGACCCCGCAGCCATCCGTGGCGCCGCCGCCGGCCGGGAAGATCGTGAACGACACCTCGATGCCGACGCGTTTCGACGTCATGGTGCTCTACACCCCGGCGGCGCTGGCCGAGGCGAGCGGCACCGTCGAGCTGCGGCTGCAGATCCAGAGCGGTATCGACGCCCTCAACACCAGCCTGATCAACAGCCAGATCGGCGCCCGCGCCGTCCTGGTGGACGTCGAGCCGTACGCTTTTCAAGAGGGAGGCCGGATCGGCCAGGAGCTGGCGCGCGTCATCCACGACCCGAAGGCTGCCATGCTGCGCCGCCGTTCAGGCGCCGACGTCGTGCAGCTGGTCGTCGCCACCACCGGTCAGAATGCCGAAGGCGTCGCTTCGCAGATGATCCGCGCCGACCTCGGGCCCGTCTTCGCGCCCTATGCCTATTCGGCGGTCACGGTGGCAAGCCTGACCAGCCTGGTGCCGGCGCACGAGATCGGCCACAACATGGGCTGCGATCACGATCCGCCGGATTCCGGCGTGCCGCCTTCGCTGGCCTCCTGGCCCTACGCCTACGGCCACTACGTCGACGGCCTGTTCAGCACGGTCATGTCGTACACCGACCCCTGCCAGCGTGGCTGTCCCCCGGTGCCCAATTTCTCGAACCCCGGGATCGACGTCCAGGGACAGCCGACCGGGATTCCGGGGCAACGCGACAACCACCTGACGATCGAGAACGACAAGAACATCGTCGCCGCCTTCATGACCCCGCAGAGCTGTGCGCCCGGACCCGGAACTCTTTGCCTTGGCCGCGGCCGCTTCAAGATCGAGGTCGCCTGGGACAACCAGTTCAATCAGACCAGCGGCTCGGGGCTCGCCCTGCCGCGCACCGACGAGACCGGCTTCTTCACCTTTGGCGACCCTGCGAACGTCGAGCTACTGGTCAAGATCCTCGATTTCGGCAACCAGCGCAAACTCTTCTACGGCGAGCTGACCAATCTGAGGTTCGCGCTGATCGTCACCGACACCCAGCAGGGCCTGGTCAAGTACTACCAGAACACCCCCGGTGATTGCGGCGCCATCGATCAGACGGGATTCCCGGAGAGCGCCGGCACCAGGGACGCGGGAGCTGTCAACGACCCCGGCGCTGCCGCCGCGCAGACCTGCGGCGTCAGCCCGGATGCGCTTTGCTTGCTGAAAGGACGCTTCAGCGTCGCCGTGGATTGGAGCAATCCCGGCAACGGCCAGGCCGGGCATGCGCACCCGGTGCCGCTCGCCTCGGACGTCACCGGCGCCTTCTACTTCACCGATCCCGGCAACCTCGAGCTGCTGGCCAAGCTCGTCCAGTTCCCCGATCGGATCGCCTTCTTCTACGGCACCCTCTCCGATCTGGACTACACCATCACCGTCACCGATCGAGCGAGCGGTGCCGTCAAGACCTACCACAACCCAGCCGGACACTTCTGCGGCGGACTCGATAACAACGCCTTCTAAGGCAAGGCTCCCGTCGCGCGAGGGGAATTCCCCCGCGGCCGAGACCTAGCCCTTCGTGATCGTCCCGCATTTCGCCCTGGCAGCCATCAGCCAGTGCCGCGCCTCGGGAGAGAGCATCGTGTGGAGCCGCTCAGCGTGCGGGCCGGGCTCTTCGAAGTCACGGTCATAGGCGAGGGCAATGAGCCATCGCCGGTCGGCAAGACCAGCCGGCCCGATTTCGTCGAGGAGAAAATCGGGATCCATGTCTTCCAGCGGACCGGCGCCGAGCCGGCCAAGCAGATCATCTTCGTCGAGAGTGGAAGCCTCGATCACGGAGCGCACCAACGCGAGCTTGTCTCTCTGGTCCCATTGCCCCAGATCATCCCATGCCCAGTAGTCCTCAGGTCTATTGGTGCGTGGATACCGGCGGCAGGTTTCGACGAACAACCTCTGGCTCACGATCTCAGCCCGCAACTCCGCTGCCGGCTCCCATGCGGAGCTCCGACCTAGCCGCAGCTCGATTTCCCGAGGTCGGGCCCAGTACTTGCCCCAGGATTCGCAATCAGGCTTCTCTACATCCCACGACAGCGAGATCAAGAGATCGGGGCCAACCCACAGGCTATCGGGCGGTGCGTGCCGAGACCGTATCGCGGCGACCCCTTCCCGATTCCGGTTGAACGCGACCAGGGCGCCGGTCGTCGATTCCTTTCCATATTCCAACCATTCGTCCGAAGCTCATAGGGTGACAATCCCCAAACCCTTTCGCTCGGGTCTTCGTCGTCGAGAGCCAGGGAGGAGATCTCGCAGACCTCCCAGCTCCCTATCTGCGCGACGGCCAGGATCGCCCATGCCGTGCCGGGGTCGATCGTGCTGCGGGAGATGACCAGGCCGAACGGCAATCCTCCGGGCTTGGTCTGATGGTGGGAAACCAGGAGGATCTGCCTGGCACCGCCGACCAGCGGAGCGAGCCAATCGTTCGCGGCCGCGAGGAGTGCGGCGGCCGAAGGCGTCACGACGCCCCGCTCCGCGACATCACCGGCCGGAACTTGTAGCCGTAGACGAGGTACCCTTGCGGCCCTTTCTCTTGCAGCCGCCGGGTCACCATCTCGACCGGCATGCCGATCTCGACCTCGTCCGCGTCCACGTCGGTGAGCTGCGCGGTCACCCGGACCCCCTCCTCGAGCTCGACCAGCGCCACCAGGTAAGGGCCGGAGAAAACCCGCGGAGCCTGGCCCACCTCGGCAAAGGAGTAGACGGCGCCCCGCCCGCAGAAGCGGTAAGGCTCCGTCTCCCGGCCGCCGCAGGAGCCGCAGGTCTCCCGGGGCGGGAAATGCAGCACCTCGCAGCGCTTGCAGCGCCGGCCTTCCAGCCGGTAGTAGGGCGCGGTCAGACGGTGATAGCGCGGCAGATCCATCGCGTCCATCGACGTCAGGCCTCCAGCACGTGGGTGACGGCGATCGAGCCGTGCCCGCCGATCGACTGCGTGAGCGCCACCCGGGCGCCCGCGACCTGGTTCGCCCCGGCCTCGCCCCGGAGCTGGGCGGCGGCCTCGACGATCTGATAGACGCCGCTCGCTCCCACCGGGTGGCCGCGGGCCTTGAGCCCGCCGCAGGTCGACAGCGGGATGCAACCGCCGCGGGCGAAGCACCCGTGGGCGGCGCGCTGCAGCGCTTCCCCCCGGGGCGCGAAGCCGCAGGCCTCGAGCGACAGCGCGGTGATGATGGTGAAGGCGTCGTGCGCCTCGAAGAGATCGCAATCCTGGGGCGCAAAGCCGCTGGCCGCGAACGCCTTCTCGGCCGAACGGCGGGCGGCGCCCAGGGTCAGCAGGTCGGCGCGGCCGGCGAGACCGATGGTGTCGGTGGCCGCGGCGGCGGCGGCGATGCGCACCGCCCGGTGCGCGGGGCGCAGCGCATCTCGCGAGCAGACCACCACCGCCGCCGCGCCGTCGCACACCGGTGCGGCGTCCAGCACGCCGATCGGGGCGGCGACCTGCGGCGAGCGGGCGAAGTCCTCGCCGGAGATCGGCTCGCGGAACATGGCGTTGGGGTTGCTCGCCGCGTTGCGATGGGCGTTGACCGCGAAAGGAGCGAAGTCCTCGCGGCAGGCGCCGGTCTCGTGCATGTAGCGCCGCATCAGCAGCGCCGACAGCGCGACGAACGAGAGGCCATGACTCGCCTCGAAATCGCCATCCGAGGCGGCGGCGAGCCCGACGGTCACCTGCTCGGCGACCGCGTCGGTCATCTTCTCGACGCCGACCGCCACCGCCACGTCGTGCACGCCGGCCGCGACCGCAAGCGCCGCGGCGCGGACCGCCGCGCCCCCCGAGGCGCAGGCGGCTTCCACCTTCCAGGCCTCCGCGGGCAGGAGCCCGGCGGCATCCGCCAGCAGCGCGCCCAGGTTCTCCTGGCCGTTGATCGCGCCGCCCAGCATGTTGCCGGCGAACAGGGCGTCCACGGTCTCGAGGCCCGCGTCGTCCAGGGCCGCGCGGATGGCGGCGGCCCCGAGCTCGCGCAGGCCGCGGTCCCAGTGCTCGCCCACCGGGGTCTGCCCGGCGCCGATGACGAAAACGTCTCTCATGACCGCTTGATCTTTCCCCGCAGCCGGAGGTAGTGGCCGTAGCCGTCCACCAGGCGGCGCCGCTCCAGGTAATCGACGACGGACGGCCCGCTCCGCCGCGCCGCGATCCGTTCGGTGACGCGGAAGCTGAAGGCGTCGCTCCCCGCCCCCGAGCCATACGAGCAGAAGAACACGCGGTCGCCGGGCCGAGCCACGTCGAGCACCGCGGCGAGACCGAGCAGCGACGAGCCGGCGTAGGCGTTCCCCATGCGGGGAGCAACCAGGCCCGTCCGGATCTGCTGGCGGGTGAAACCGAGCTCGGCGGCGGCCTTCTCCACGAACTTCGGCACCGGCTGGTGGAAGACGGCATGGGCGAAGTCCTTCGCCTGGCTGTCCACCTCGGTCAGCAGCTGGCGCGACGCGGCCAGGGTATGCCGGAAGTAGGACGGCTCGCCGGTGAAGCGGCCGCCGTGCTCTGGATAGTGGGCAGCCTCGCGGCGGAAGAAATCGGGAGTGTCGGTGACGTACGAGATCGAGGCCTCGACCACCGCCAGGGCGTCCGCGGCGTCGGCGAAGAGGTAAGCGGCGCCGCCGCAGCCGGCGGTGTACTCGAGAGCGTCGCCGGGCTTCGCCTGCGCGGTGTCCATGCCGATGGCGAGCGCCGCCTCGACCATGCTCGAACCGACGAAGGCCACGGCGGCCTGCATCGCCTCGCTGCCCGCCTTGCAGGCGAACTCCATGTCGGCAGCCACGACGTGCGGCGTGATCCCGAGGGCCTCGGCCACGATGGTCGCCGACGGCTTGACGGCATACGGCTTAGACTCCGTTCCGACCCAGATGGCGCCGATCGCCTCCAGACAGGTCCCGGAGCGAGCGAGCGCCGTGCGCGCCGCCTCGATGGCCATGGTCACCACGTCTTCGTCGGCGCCGGGCACCGACTTCTCGGCAATGGCGGGAGCGGCGGCGCCGCGGACCC
>Ga0209118_1000372_pt1 | contig 25747 bp, 18 predicted proteins | sample BlaSpr_A8_Ref_M1_FD_187988 | JGI IMG/M metagenome (GOLD analysis project Ga0209118, IMG submission 187988) | Forest soil microbial communities from Thunder Bay, Ontario, Canada - Black Spruce, Ontario site 2_A8_Ref_M1 (SPAdes) (version 2) | ecosystem: Environmental > Terrestrial > Soil > Boreal...
CCCGAGAGGCGCCGCCGCGCCGCGTCGAGGATCGCCGGCTGATCGGCCAAGCGCCCGGCGATCACGCGGTGATAGGCGACACTCCTCTCCTCGGCCAGCCGGTGGCGGTCCATGAAAAAGAAGCTAGCACAAGGGTGCGCGGCAGCACTAGCGCCTGCTAGTGTTGAACCGAGGGGCGGGGGGCCCGGCGGTTCTCGCGGGCTTCAAACCCCCAGCAGCCGTCGAGACCAGGCCCTGGGAGAGCTCGATTCCCAGACGCCGCGGCTAGTGCACTGCGTCGTAAATCCCGCATCCCATCCGCCGGCCCTCCGCGCCCCCGGCGGCGTTGCGCCTCCTCAGCGTAGTCCCCGCTACGCTTGCGTCGGCGCGCCTGGCCGGGAACGCGGATTGCTCGGCGCCTGGGACACTGGATTTACGACGCAGTACACTAGAAGGGACCTGGCAATGGGAAAAGTAAAGATCGCCTGCGCTCAGATCGACGTCCGCCTGGGCGATGCCGGCTACAACCGGGACACCATGATCGGCGCGGCGCCGGCTGCTATACTTGTTACTTCAACATCGCAACATCAGGAGGGCTGCGCCATGACCAAGAGTCATCTCGCCCTGTGCCGGAACCCTGTCTCCATCGTTTGGGTGCTTCTCCTGACGCTTGTCGCCGCGCTATCGGCAGCGCCCGCTCAAGCTCGAAGCAGGCACCCAGCGCCGACAACTCCCGGTAAGTACACCGAGTGGAACGGGGAGATCGACGAGATCGAGATCGCCGCCGTCTGGAAGCTCGCTGACTACCGCCGCGTGAGTGTTGGAGCCTTTGACACCAGCGACGCCAGGCTCCCGGAGACCAATGACAACACCTATGAGCCAGTCAAAGTGATGCTCGCTGGTGCCACAGCTCCCTTCGCCGCCGGCTTGAGTCAAGCACTGCGGCAGGGTATCGAGGTCCGTACGGCGACTGCGACAGGCGAGAGCGGGGAGGGCACCTCCGTCGCGGGAGAGCCGAAGACACTGCTGATTCGCGCCAAGGTGCTGACCATGGATCCTGGTTCCAGGGCCGCGCGCTACTGGGGCGGCTTCGGCGCCGGTTCGGCACGGACCAAGATCTCGGGCGAACTGGTGGACGCCGAAACCGGAGCCGTGCTGGCGCGCTTCACTCAAGAGCGACGCTCCGGCGTCGGTATTGGCGGCGGCGGCTATGTGGAGCTGATGAGCCGCAACCTGCGCACCATCGGAAAGGACGTTGCAGGATTCCTCAACGCATTCTGACACGCACCTCGGCCAAGGTCTCGGGCAGGCGCTCTTCGCCGCTGATCCGGAGTGTAGGATGCGCTTGAGATCTGCTCTGAGCACGGGGACTGAGCGTGGGCACTGCCCGGACCTTCTCGTTCACCAAGTGGTACCTCGACTGCGTCGATGCGGACGGACGCTCCGTGATCCTCTACTGGGCTGCGCTCGCCTGGCACGGACTGGCCCTGACCTGGCATAGCGTCCTGCTGCACGAGCCGGACCGGCAGCCGCTGCAGCGCACCAGTCTTGTTCGGGTCGCGGCGCCGCGCCGCCGCTCTGGTGCGATCGCTTGGCGCGCTCCCGCGCTCGGATGCGAGGTCAGCGCGGCCCCGCGCCAAGCGTCTTTCGCCGTCCGCCTGCTGGACGGCGAGCGGGGAGCGGTCGACTGGCACTGCGAGGCGCCCGCCGCCGAGACGTCGGTGGAGGTCACCGGCCATGCGCCCATCCGGGGACCCGGATACGCCGAGCGGCTGGTGCTCACCCTGGCTCCCTGGCGGCTGCCCATCGACGAGCTGCGCTGGGGACGCTGGGTCGCCGCGGATGCATCCCGCTCGGTGGTCTGGATCGACTGGCGCGGCGCGCGGCCCGCCACCTGGATCTTCGTCGACGGCGTGCGGCAGCCGCCGGCCGAGGTGACGGAGGAAGGCGTCGTCGCCGGCGCGACTTCGCTGCAGCTGGACGCCAGGCGGCCCCTGCCGGCCCGGTCGCTGCGCGATCTGATCGGTTCCATCGCACCCCTGAGATCCACGATGCCGGCGTCACTGCTCGCACTGCGCGAGACCAGATGGCGCAGCGCCGGCACACTGCTCGAGGCCGAGAGAGAGCCGCTTTCCGGCTGGGCCATCCACGAGCTGGTGTCGTTCAGGTGAGCACGAGGCCGGTGGACGCTCGCCGCCTCGGGGCGGCGGGGAAGCGCGCCGCCTACGCCTTGCTGTTCATGGTGGCGCTGCCGGCGCTGCTCGTTCTCTGGGCCGCGCGCCTCGACGCCGTGCTGCACCTGCCGGCCTATGGCTCGCTGGCGGCGGGTCTTGCCGTTGCCGGCGTCGGAGCGGCGGCGATCGCGGCGGGGGTGCTCGCGCTCTGGTCCCACGGCCACGGTCTGCCCATGAGCCCGTTCCCGCCCGAGCGGCTGGTGACCCGCGGCATCTATCGTCTGGTCGCGGATCCGATCTACCTTGGCGCGGCGATCCTGGCGGTGGGCGTGTCCCTCGCCGCGCGTTCGGGCGCCGGGCTCTGGATCGTCTCGCCCGTGCTCGCGCTCGCGGAGGCGGCGTTCCTCGCCGGCTATGAGCGCGATGCGACCCGCCGCCATTTCGGCGCTGTCGTCACGCCGCTGCTGCGATTGCCTCCCCCGACCGACGCGCGGCCCATGGCATGCGACCGCGTCGCCGTTCTGCTGCTGGTCTTGCTGCCCTGGCTCGTCCTCTACGAAGCGGTGAAGTTCCTGGGCCTTCCACCCGACGCGCGGAGCTCGTACCTCTCCTGGGAAGCGCGGCTGCCGGTGATCCCCTGGACCGAGGCGATCTATGTCTTCGCCTATCCCTTCGTGCTGCTGGTGCCGCTTGCCGCCGGCCGGCGCCGCGACCTCCGCCGCTTCGCGGTGGCAGGGCTGTGGGCGACGGCGACAATCATTCCCGTGTATCTCCTGGTTCCTCTCGTCGCTCCTGCGAAGCAGCCGCCAGGCCATGGGCCCTGGCAGCAGCTCATGCAGCTCGAGCGGTTCCACGATCAACCGGGCGCCGCGTTCCCCGCGTTCCACGTCGTGTGGGCCTGCCTTGCCGCGCAGCTCTACGCATCGGCCTGGCCGCGGCTGCGATGGGCCGCCTGGGCGCTCGCGGTGGCGATCGCGGTCAGCTGCGTGTCCACGGGGATGCATTCGCTCGTCGACGTGGCGGCCGGATTCGCGGCGTATGCGCTCATCGTGCGCGGGCGCGTGCTCTGGTCGTGGCTGCGCCGGCGAGCGGAGGCGGTAGCGAACTCATGGGCGGAGAAGGATCTCGGTCCCGTCCGCTGCCTCAGCCACGGGGTCTATGGCGCGTTGGCGGTCATGGCCGGGGCAGTGATTGCGGCGAGCCTCGCCGGCCGAGCGTATCTCTGGTGGATCGCCGCCGCCGCGTTGGCCGTGGAGCTTGGCGCGGTGACCTGGGCACAGCTCGTCGAGGGATCGCCGCAGCTGCTGCGGCCGTTTGGCTATTTCGGCGGCGTGGCAGGTGTGATCGCCGTCGCGATCGCGGCGGGCGCCGCCGGCCTCGACGGCTGGCTCCTCATGGCCGCCGTCGCGATCGGCGGCACCTTCGCGCAGCCCATCGGCCGCATCCGTTGCCTCGTCCAGGGCTGCTGCCATGGCCGCCAGGCGCCGGAAGAGCTCGGGATCCGCTACTCGCATCCGCGATCGCGCGTCGTCCGGCTGAGCCAGCTCGGCGGCGTGCCCCTGCACCCGACCCCGGTCTACTCCATGGCCTGGACGCTGCTCGTCGGCTGCCTCCTCCTCCGGCTCTGGACGCTCGGCGCGCCGCTGCAGCTCATCGCCGGCGGCTATTTCATCTTGATCGGTCTCGGCCGGTTCGTCGAGGAGCACTTCCGGGGCGAGCCGCAGACCGCGATCGTCGCGGGCTTGCGCCTCTATCAATGGCTCTCGATCCTGTTCGTGGCCGGCGGCGCCGCCGTCACCGCGTTCGGCCCGAACCCCGCGCCCGCCGTGCCGCCGTTCGATCCGGCCATCCTGCCGATCGCGGCCGGCCTGGGAGTGATCGCCTACGCCGCGTTCGGAGTGGACTTCCCGCGGTCGCGGCGCAGGCTCTCGCGGCTGGTCTAGGCGCCTTCGGGGCCCTGTCCCCTACGGCCATAGGTTTCTTCGGGCGAGCGGCGCGGCTCGAGCGGCGATGCGCTCCACCGGTGCGTCTTTTCCGTCTATAGAGATAGGATGTGCCGAGAGCGATGCCCGAACGCGCCGCCATCGGTTCCACGACGCTCCTCACCGCCGGCGACCTGTCGGCGGTGCCCGATCCGGATCTGCCCCACGAGCTCTGGCGCGGCGTGCTGCGGGTGGTGATGCCCGCCAGCGGCGCGCATGGGTTCGCGGCGTTTCGCCTCGGGGTAACGCTGGCAAAGCACGTCGATGCCCATGATCTCGGCGAGCTGTTCAGCGAGTCGACCGGGTTCCTCCTCGAGCGCGGTCCCGACACCCTCCTCTGCCCTGATATCGCTTTCGTCGCGAAGGGGCGCCTGTCTGCCGGCGCGCTCGGGTGGTCCTTTCCAGAGATCGCTCCGGACCTCGCGGTCGAGGTCCTCTCGGCGAGTGACCGTCCGGCGGCGGTTCGCGCCAAGGTCGCCGAGTATCTGAGGCTCGGCGTGCGTTGCGTCTGGGTCTTCGACACGACGGAGCAGCGGGTACAGGTCCATGCCCGCGGCGCAGGCCCGGACAGCCCGATCGTGACGACCGAGCTCGGAGAGGGCGACGTCCTGGACGGCGGCGAGGTCCTTCCCGGCTTCCGCCAGCCGCTGGCCGAGCTGTTCAGCGCTCTGCGCCGCTGACGCCGTCGGCCTGGGGCGGTAGCGCTCGAGCACTACCCTGGGGCGACCCTTCGGCCGCTGGCGCGGACGGCGGCGCCGAGGATCGTTGTAACGGACGGCGGCGCGGAACCGAAGGTGACCGCCGAGCGCGCCCCGGTCAGCGCGGCTTCTTGGCGCTCAGCAGGGCGTAGCGCACGATCTGGCGGACGTTTGCCATGGCACCGCCCAAGGCCGCCTCGATGTGTTCGGGCAGCCGCTGCTCGCCGTCGATCTCGCCGCCGGCCTCGCCGGGCTCGGCGCCGGCCGCGTTCGCGCCTGGCGGCTTCCGTCCCGCCGCCCGGGGAGATCCTGCCTGTCCGAGTTGGAAGTGCGCGCTGAGCTCGTGGACCGGCCTCTGCGTGCCGTCGACGAACTCGACCGCCCAATGGAGGTCGCAGAGATCCGCCTCCAGGGCGGTCAAGATCTTGCCGAGGGTGACGAGGGTTGGCGTCTGCTTGCCTTTCTCGTACGACGACACCATCGCCCTGGTGATCCGGGCGGCCGCGGCGAGCTGTTTCTGCGGCCAGCCACGCCGGTTGCGCAGTAGCTTGATCGCCTCCCCCAGGCTTTTCGCGAACGACATCGCTGAAATGTAGCCGCTCCAGCGCCTCGGGCGCAAGCGCAAGCTATTGCAGGACAATAACTTACGTCGATCTACAAGTTCCTGGACCGGCTGTCGTTTTACTTTGAGAAGAGAATGCGCTACCGCCGGAGTTGTCGACATCTATGATCAAATAGCCCATTCAAGCGCAGCGGGAGCCCTGAGGCGGGCTCTGGTTCCCGGAATTGATGCCGCCCGGCAGCCGATCGGACCTAGGTTGCTACACTTGCCCTTCCAATGGCTGACGCCTCCTTGCCTGGTGTAGCTCGACTCCGCCGCCCACGCCGGCGGCGGGAGGTTGAAACCGGGCGGCTGCGCGTCCATGATCCGTTCGAGCTGATCCGCTGGCTGGCGCTCTCGCAGCCCGATCCGCGCAAGGCCCTGGCGGAGCTCGTCCAGAACAGCCTCGACGCCGGCGCGCACACGATTCGCGTCGTGCGGCGGCGCGAGAAGGGCCGAGCCTGCCTGGTGATATGGGATGACGGGGAAGGGGTGATCCCGGAGCTCGATCGGCCCGAGGCGCTGCGCTTCATCGCCACCCACGTCGGCCACAGCCGCAAGCGGTCGTTGACCCCGCAGCAGCGCCTGGAGCTGCTGACCCAGGGTCAGTACGGGATCGGCCTCCTCGGGTTCTGGAGCCTCGGCGAGGTGCTGGAGATGCGCACGTCCGTTCCGGGCCAGCGCCCGCACCGGCTCGTCCTCTTTCGCGACCGCGGCGACTACACCATCGAGCCGCTGCGCGGCGGATTGCCCCTGGACGCGCGCTGGACCGAGATCGTCGTCCTCGACCTCCACCGCCAGGCGATGCCGGCGCTCCTCGCCCGGCGCGCCGCCGACTACCTGGGCTCGGAGCTGCGCGGCCAGCTCCTCAGCCGCGACGTGCGGCTGGTCGTCGAAGACCACATCGCGCGCGGCGCCGCGCAGAAAGTCGTGCATGTCCGCCCGCGCCGCTTCCTGGGGGAGAGGTTGGACGGCCTGGGCCCGCTCGAGGTCCCGGAGCACCCCCCGATCCAGCTCGAGCTCTATCTGCGCGGCGACGCCGAGGAGTCCGCGGCGCCGGGAGGCGTTGCGGTCTACGCCGCCGGCACCCTGGTCGCCGAGACCTTCCACGAGCTCGCGGCGCTCGATCTCGATCACGACCCCTGGACCGACCCGCGCCTCGGCGGCCTGGTCGACTTCCCGGCGTTGCGCGTCGCCCCCGGGAGCCGGCGCGGCATCATCCCCGACGAGGCGGCAGGTCTCTTCGCCCAGGCCCTTCGGGACGCCGAGCGGACCGTCAGCGCCCTGCTCGAAAGCTACGAGCGCCGCCGCGCGCAGGAGCTCGACCGGGAGATGGTGCGCGACCTGCAGCGGCTGTTCCGCGACTTCTTCCGCCACCGCCCGCGGTACGCAGCGCTGCCGGTGGAGGAGCGCGACAAAGGCGAGGCCGCAGGCGCGGCGGCGAACCAGGGCATGCCGGTGCCGGAGCCGATGCCGGAGGTGCCGCTCCCAGAGCCCGAGATCGTGCCGCCGGAACCCTTTCTCTTCCCTCCCGGACCGCTCGCGGAGGTGAGGATCCTGCCGTCGCTCCTCCGCCTCGAGTGCGGGGGCGAGCGCAAGGCCCGCGCCCTCGCGGTCGACGCCACCGGACGCCCGGTCGAGGAAGTCCTCGCCTATGCATGGCGCCTGACCGAGGGAGTCGGAGAGCTGGTCAGCGAGGACGACGCGTCGCCCGCGGTGACGGTGCGCGCCGGCGAGCGTCCCGACAAGGGGAGCCTCGCCGTGGTCTGCCGCTGGGGCTCCGTCGAGGCCTGCGCCGAGGCGCGCGTCGAGGTCGTCGAGCAGCTCGCCGCCGGCCGCGAGGAGGGCATCCCCGAGCCCGAGCTGCTCGACCTCCCGGGCGCGCCATGGCGCTCGCGCGTTGCCGACGGCCGGTGGCAGGTCAACTCCGGCCACCCCGAGTATCGAGCGATCGCCGACCGCCCGCCGCTCAAGCTGCGCTACCTCGCCCTCCTCTTCGCCAAGGAGGTCGTCCTGCGCAGCAGCGGCGACCCGCGCTTCGAGGCGCCCCTCGAGCAGCTCGTCGAGGTTGCCGCCTATGCCGACCGCCGGCTCGCCGCCTCCCGCGGCAGGCGTCGCAGGGGAGAGCCGCGGCCGCGGGGCGAGGTCACCCGGACGTCGGTCCCGAAGGGGTAGGCGGGCCATCAGACTGCCCGCCGTCCGGCCGCCGGCGGCGTGAGAGCGGCCTGATCCCGGTCCTGACCTCGGCCGCCGTGGCCCGCATCGGCTACCGGGCGCTCAAGGCCGGCCGCCGCGTGGCGATCATCGGCCTGGTCAACAGGGTCGTCGCCCTCTCCGGCCGCCTCTCGCCGCGATTCCTCTCGCTGCCGATCGCCAAAGCCATGATGTCCAGCCGCTGATCCGGTGCGGGGGGAAGGGGACGCCCCCTCCCTCCCCCTCGTTAAGGCAGTTTGGTCTTGGAGCGGTGCCCGGGTTGCCGGGCGAGATCGTGCTTGGCGGCGATGCTGATCTCGATCGGCTCGTTGGAGAGCGTCAGTTACACCTTAAAGCATAGGACCCGTCAACGCCGCTCTGGTGGTGGCCGAGGAATGGGGGCGCGATACCTTCTCAGGGGTGTCCTGTCCCGTGGTCTACCTGCTCGCAGAGCTTGGAGGTTCGTGAATGGTCGAGCAAATCGTCATCGTCGGCGGCGGCACGGCAGGCTGGATGACCGCCTCATATCTCAAGCAGGCTCTCGATGCCAGGTGCAACATCGTGGTCGTGGAGTCGCCCTCCATCCGCACCATCGGCGTCGGCGAGGCGACTTTCAGCACCATCAAGCTGTTCTTCGATTGGCTGGACCTCGACGAGAGCGAGTGGATGCCCGCCTGCAACGCGACCTACAAGATGGGGATCAAGTTCGTCAACTGGACGGCGTTCGGCGGCCATTTCTATCACCCGTTCCAGCGCTATGAGGTGGTGGACGGGATCAACCTAGGCGAGTGGTGGCTGAAGCTCAAGAGCGGCATGGAGCCCTTCGACTACGCCTGCTTCGCGGTGCCGGCGCTGTGCGATCACCAGCGGTCGCCGCGCTTCCTCGACGGCAGGGTGTTCGACGATCAGGTGCAATCGGCCTACAGCGCGGAGCACCGTGCGCGCCGAGGGGTGCTCGCCGATCACCTGGTGCAATATCCGTATGCTTATCATTTCGATGCCCGGCTGCTGGCCGACTTCCTCAAGGGATGGGCGACGCGCCGCGGCGTCCGCCTGGTGCTCGACGACGTCGTCGAGGTGAGGCGCGCCGAGAACGGCGACATCGCGGAGCTGATGACGCGCCAGCATGGCGCCATCGGCGGCGACCTGTTCGTGGACTGCACGGGCTTTCGCGGCCTGCTCATCAACCAGGCGCTGGGCGAGCCTTTCGTGCCCTTCTCGCGCTCGCTGCTGTGCGACAGCGCGGTCGCCATGCAGGTGCCGGTCGACATTGCCGCCGACGGCATCGATCCGTTCACCACCGCCACCGCGCTCGACAGCGGCTGGGTCTGGCGCATCCCGCTCTACGGCCGGATCGGCACCGGCTACGTCTACAGCAGCGCCTTCGCGACGGCGGACGAGGCCGAGGCCGAGCTCCGCCGCCATCTCGGTCCGGCGGCCGCGGACTGCAATGCCTCGCGCATCAAGATGCGGATCGGCAGGAGCCGCAACTCCTGGGTGCGCAACTGCGTCGCGATCGGCCTCGCGAGCGGCTTCGTCGAGCCGCTCGAATCGACCGGGATCTTCTTCATCCAGCACGGCGTCGAGGAACTGCTCAACCATCTCCATGCTCCCGCCGAGGAGGAGCTGGTCAAGAGCTACAACCGCCGGGTCGCCGAGTGCATCGACGGCGTGATGGAGTTCCTGACCTTGCACTATCGCGCCAGCGACCGCCGCGACACGCCTTTCTGGCGGGCGACCCAGACCGGCATCGAGGTGCCCGAGGGGCTCGCCGAACGGCTCCGGCTGTGGCGGCGGCGGTTGCCGAACCAGCGCAACGTCAATCCTCACTACCATGGGTTCGAGTCCTATTCTTACTCGGTCATGCTGCTGGGGTTGAGCGGTCCGCTCGAGGCCAGCCTGCCGGCGCTGGATCTGCTGAGCCCGGCCCGGGCCCTGGCGGCGTTCGAGGCGTTGCGGACCCGCACCGCAGGCCTGGTCGCCAGCCTGCCTTCGCAGTACGAGTACCTCACCCATGTGCGGGGCGGCGCCGTGGCCGGCCAGCGCCTCGGCTTCGTGCAGCGCGGTCCGGCGGCGGTGGAACCCTCGGCCATCGCCGGATAGACTCGGTCGATCGGGCGCCGCTCGCCGGCGCCGCCTGCCATGCCCGAGCCTGCCAGCCGCCGCGCGGCCCTGACGATGGTGTTGCTCGCCGTTCTCGGCGGCGGCGGCGCCGGCATCGCCGGCACCGCTCCTGTGCGTATCCCCGCCGGCACCGACGGGACCGGCGCCGCTCCCGGCCCAGCCGCCAGCGCTACGCCCGGCCCTGCCGCCAGTCCGGGCGCCGTTCCTGCCGGCAATGCGGCCACAGCGAGCGACCTGGGCAAGAGCCTCGACGAGCTGATCGCCGACAAGGGGCGGGTGAGCGATGGCGAGCGGCTGCGCACGCTCTACGACGTGGTCTGGCGCGACACCCTGCGCGAGGCCCCGGAGATTGCTACCGAGAGCGGCACTCCGGGCTACGACGACCGCTGGTCGGACCTCTCGCCGGCGGCGATCGCGCGCCGCCGGGCTCTCGTACCGAGAGTGCTGGCCGCCGTCGAGTCGATCGACCGCTCGTCGCTCGGCGAGGCGCAACGGACCGACTACGATCTCTTCCGGCGCCGGGCGCGGATGGACCTCGAGGGCAGCCGGTTCCCCGAAGAGCTGCTGGCAGTCGACCAGCTCGGCGGCGTGCAGCAGGACGTGCCCTACGTGCTGGCGATCATGCCGGCCGCCAGCGTCGCCCAGTACGAGAACATGCTTGCCCGCCTGCGCGGCGCGCCCCGGCTGCTCGAGCAGACCATCGCGCTGCTCGAACGAGGACTCGCCGCCGGCGTGACGCCGCCGCGCATCATCCTGCGCGACGTGCCGGAGCAGGTCACCGCGCTGCTCGTGGACGATCCGCTGGCGAGTCCCATGCTCGCCGCCTTCAAGGCCTTCCCGGCCACCATCCCCGCCGCCGACCAGGAGCGCTTGCGCGGGCAGGCCAAGGAGGTCTTCTCCGGCCAAGTCGTGCCGGCCTACCGCCGGCTGCGCGACTTCCTGGCAACGACCTACGTGCCGCGGGCGCGGGAGTCGATCGCGATCAGCGCGCTGCCCGACGGCGAGGCCTGGTATGCCCTCCTGGTCCGGCAGGCCACCACCACCGACCTGACGCCGCGGCAACTCCATGATCTCGGTCTCGCTGAGGTCAGCCGTATCCGCAAGGAGATGGACGAGCTCATCGCCCGCGTCGGCTGGAAGGGGAGCTTCGCCGAGTTCCGGCGCTTCCTGCTCAGCGATCCGCGCTTCTTCTTCGAACGCCCGGAGGAGCTGCTGGCGGCCTATCGCGACATCTGCAAGCGCATCGATCCCCAGCTGGTCAAGCTGTTCGGCAAGCTGCCGCGTATGCCTTACGGCGTGCAGCCGATGCCCACCAGCGCCGGGAAATCGCAGACCGTGGCCTACTACGATCCAGGCTCGTTCGCGAACGCCTTGCCGGGTACCTACTATGTCAACACCTACGATCTCAAGTCGCACCCGAAGTGGGCGATGGAGGCGCTGACCCTGCACGAGGCGGTGCCGGGTCACCACATCCAGCTCTCGCTGGCGCAAGAGCTCGAAGAGCAGCCGGCGTGGCGGCGCTTCGACAACTACGGCGCCTTCGACGAAGGGTGGGCTTTCTACGCCGAGAGCCTGGGCGCCGAGATCGGGATGTATCAGGACCCCTACTCCAAGTTCGGGCAGCTGGACAATCAGATGTGGCGGGCCATCCGGCTGGTGGTGGACACCGGCATCCACTGGCAGGGCTGGAGCCGCCAGCAGGCGCTCGACTATTGCACGCGGAACGCGGCGAAGGGCGAGCACATCGTCACGCAGGAGGTCGACCGCTATATCGCTCACCCGGGAGGGGCGCTGGCCTACAAGGTCGGCGAGCTCAAGATCAGGCAGCTGCGCGCCTATGCCGAGAAGGAGCTGGGAGAGAGCTTCGACCTCCGCGCTTTTCACGACCAGCTGCTGGGCCGCGGCGCGCTGCCGCTCGACGTGCTGGAGGCGGGCGTCAAGGATTGGGTGCGCCTGTGGAGCCTCCGGGGTAACCCTCCGGCCGGGCCTCGGTAGGCGGATCTCCTTCCGGCCTCCTTTGGCGAGGGTGATGGATGCGGGGTCGGTGGACTGCGGTGCTCGCCAAACGGCGGCCGGAAGGAGATCCGCCTCCCGGGCCCTCCTTCCTCCCTCTACGGCTGATTGTCTTGCCGGCGAAGATTTCCTCTTGGTCTGGCCGTCTCGCGGGCTGGCTGAAGGATTTTCCCCACTTGCCTTGGGGGATTTCCCGGATTTACCTACCTTGGGCCTCCTTGGATAAGCTCGGTTCCGGCAGCCGGGCGGCACGCCGTCGGTGATGGACGCCCCCTCGCCCTCACCGCCGGTGGGTCGCCGGCTGCCCGGTGTCGCAGCGGGCCCCGGGACGCTGAGATATAATTGGTTGATCACCGCCCAAGGGGATTTCAGGCGCAAGATTTGCTTGCATTGCGCGGTGGTTAGATGGGGCTGGCCTCGGGCCAGCGGGCAACCGGCGGCCGCTGCGGTTCGCCGGTTCGAGTCGAGGGGGCAACGCTCATGCCGAAGGTCCTGGTCGCCTTCCTGTCCGTCCTCGTCAGCGCCGGCGCCCTCTCCGCCCAGGGCATCGGCAACCTCGCCATCGCGGGCAACCAGGTCAGCGCGACCGTCGATCTGCCAGGGTTCTCGGCCGATCTGACGCTGACCTTCGAGCAGGCGGTCGGCCTCACCGGGTCCAACCTCGGCCTCTCCGCCCAGCTGGTCGACCCGCACGATCCCAACCTGCTCTCGCGGCTGCCGGCCGGGGGGCTGGTGACGTTGCCCGGGGCCTTTCCGGTCCTGTTGCGGGTGCAGCCGCCGGCGAGCGGCGGGCTCTCCTTCGGCGGCATCTATACCCTCGACCTCCATACCCACAACCTCCAGTTCACCGCGAACTGTCCGCTACGCCTCTTCTCGGCGCCTGACGGCGGGCCTTTCGACGACATCACCGTCAACATGGGCACCGGCAGCTACCGGGTCCGCGGCACCAAGGGGAGCTTCTCGGACTTCGTCATCGTCGCCGACGTCCGCCTGCTGGCCGGCGTCGTCAGCCAGAAGTTCGACGGCCTGAGCGGCTTGCTCTCCACCTATGCCGGCGTCATCTCCGCGCCGGTGCTCGACGATCTTACCCACCAGCTGCAGACGGCTCGCACTTTTTACCAGGCGGGAGACAACGTCGATGCCGCGAAGACGGTCGACGGCTTCGCCGCAACCGTGCAGCGCAACAGCGGCACCGGCATCCCGGACGTCTGGCGGGCCAGCGGTGACCTGCCGGACGTCGCCGGACGGCTGCGCGCGGCGGCGGGCACCCTGAGCTTCAGCCTGGGCCTGGCGCCTGCCGCGCCCTGACGCGTCACCCGCGGGGATGCCAGCCCGCCTCACGGTGTATCTCGCCGACCGGCCGGCCCGGATCCTGGCGTTGCGCGAGGACCAGGAGTACGTCCTCGGCCGCGATCCCGCGAGCGACCTGTTCGTCGACGACGACCGGGTGTCGCGCCGGCACGCGCGGCTGCGTTGCGGCGGCGAGAGCTGGGAGCTCCACGACCTCGGCAGCAAGAACGGCACGCTGTTGGACGGCCTGCCGGTGGCCGGCCGAGCGCTCCTCGGCCAGCGCGGCTGGCTCAGCCTGGGCGGCGTGCTGGCCTCCTTCGAGCGCCTCACCGAGGAGGAGATCCGAGAGGAGACCGCCGCGCAGAGCGAGCGCCGGCGCTCCACCATTGCGGCGCGGCGGCGCCTCGCGGCCGCCGACAGCCTCGACGCGGTGATGCGGGGCCTGCTCGATTCAGTGATGCAGCTCTCCCAGGCGGAGCGCGGCTTCGTGCTCATCGCCCGCGGCGACGGCGAGCTGGTGGTTGCCGCCGCCAGCGGCCTCATCGCCGGCGACCTCGGCGCCGCCGAGTTCTCCGGCAGCATCGGCGCGGTCGAACGGGCGCTTTCGACCGGCTGCGCCATCGCCATCGCGGATGCCCTCGCCGATCCTGCCTTGGGCGGCCGCGAGAGCGTCGCCAGGGGCGGCATCCGCGCCCTGGTCTGCGTGCCGCTGACGCCGCCGGGTCCGGAGGCGTCCCTGTCGATGGCTGCGATGGCCGCGACCCCGCCGGGCCGGGGGGCAACCTGCGATCGCGGCTACCGGGGCGCCCTCTACGCCGACAGCCGCGCGCCGGGGAGCGCTTTCACCGAGCTGGACGTGGAGATCCTCGAAGCGCTCGCCTCCCAGGCAGCGCTGGCGATCGCGGCAGCGCGCCTGGACCAGGAGGTGGAGCGGCTCATGGCCGACGTCGAGGCCGTGTCGGGACGGGCGCCGGTGCTCTGGAGCGAGCTGCTGGCGACCCACGCCGGCTCCCCCGGGATGGCCTCGTGAGCGCCCGCGCCGGGGCCCCCCGGCGACCCCGGCGAGCAGTGCCTGGTGGCCCGCTCAGTTAATTCGTATGCTAATCGCGCTGTCCACGCGCGTTCCTGGCAGGGCGTCGCCGAAAAAGGCACCGTCGAGCTCATGTCGAGGAGGCGGCCGCCGAGTCCTCCATTGGCGGCACTTCCGGCAGGTAGCAACGCCCAGGGACGCTCGGGCAGGCGACAGGTATGCGAATCAACCGAGCGGGACACGATTGAGCGCCGATCCTTTCCCGGCCGCCGGGACCGGCTCGGACTCGGGGGCCACGCGCACCAACCAAGGTGGCGCCGGCTGCCTGGCGGCGGGCAGTCTGATCGCCTCGCGCTACCGCATCCTCGCCCTGGCCGGGGTGGGTGGCATGGGCATGGTCTACCGCGCCCACGACGAGCAGCTCGACGTCGACGTTGCCTTGAAAGTGCTGCGGCCCGAGGTGGCGGCCGATCCCGGTTTCCGCGAGCGCTTCCGCAAGGAGCTGCTGCTGGCGCGCCAGGTCAGCCATCGCAACGCGGTGCGCATCCACGACCTCGGCGTCTCCGGCGACCTGCTCTTCCTGACCATGGATTACGTTCCCGGCCGCTCGCTGCGCGCCCTCCTCGAAGAAGACGGGCCGCTGGCGCCGCGGCAGGCGGTGGCGATCGCCCGCCAGCTCGCCGCGGCGCTGGCGGCGGCTCACGCCGAAGGGGTGGTGCATCGCGATCTCAAGCCGGCCAATGTCCTGGTGGACGCCGGCGGACGCGCCTTCATCACTGATTTCGGGGTGGCGCGCTCGATGACGGCGGCGGGTGCCACGCAGACCGGCGCGATTGTCGGAACCCCGGACTACCTGTCGCCGGAGCAGGCGCGCGGCGAGCCGGTCGACGGCCGCAGCGACGTCTACGCCCTCGGCATCCTGCTGTTCGAGATGCTCAGCGGCCGGCTGCCCTTCGCCGGCGACTCCTATGCCGAGCGGCTGGCCCAGCGCATCGGCGGCGAGGCCCGCGACCTGGCCGATCTCGGGATCGCGGCGCCGGCCCGGCTGCGCGCGGTGGTGCGGCGCTGCCTGCAGCGCAAGCCGGCGCGCCGCTATCAGGCTGCCGCCGAGCTGCTGGCGGATCTCGACGCGATGCCGGCGACCGCCGCGGCGGAGCCGCCGGCGCGCAGCCTTGCCGGGCGATTGGGCCGGCGGGGGCGCGTGCTGCTCGACCGCCTCGCCGCCGCCTCTCGCCGCAGCCGGCTCCTCGCCGCGGCGGCCGTCCTGGCGCTGATCGTCGTGATCGGCCTGATCGTCCTCGCCGGGTGGGTCCTCGGACGCAGCGCTGGCTGGCTTCCGGGGTCCGCCGCCGGCGCCTCAGGCGGCCGGATGGCGCCGCGGTCGCGGACCGCCGCGGGCGCCGCGTCGTTGGCGTCGGGTACGCTGGCAGCGCCCGCCGCGCTCGCGGCCGTCGCGCCACGGCACGTGGTCGCGGTGCTGCCGCTGGCGGAGCAGACCGGGCGGGCCGACCTCGCCTGGAGCGCTACCGGCGTTGCCGAGATGCTCGCCGCCGCTCTCGCCGAGAGCCCCGCCCTGCGCGTGGTGGATAGCCTGCGGTTGCTGCGCACCGTTGACGACCTCAAGCTGCCGCGCGGCCCGCTGTCGGGGGCCGAGCTGCGTCAGCTGGCCGAGCTGGTCGAGGCCGACCGGGTGGTCACCGGCACGGTCCGCGCCGCCGGCGGCGTCCTGCGGCTCGATCTCGCGCTGGTGGCCGCCGACCTGCCCGTGCCGGCGGCGCAGTCCCTGCACGCCGAGGCGAAGGACGCGGCGCAGATCTTCCGTCTGGTGGGGGAGCTCGGCGAACGCCTGCGCCGCCAGCTCGAGGCGGGCGCCGTGCCGTCGGCGACGCCACCTGCCGCGTCGACCGCCTCGACCGTCGCGATGGCCGCCTATACCGACGGTCTCGGCCGCCTGTCGCACGCCGACAGCCTCGGCGCGCGCCCGGCCCTGGAGCGGGCGGTCGCCGCCGATCCGGCTTTCACCGCGGCCTGGGTGCGGTTGGCCGGTTGCTACCAGGCCCTGGGCTACGCCGAGAAGGCGGAAGAGGCTGCGGCGCGCGCCGTCGCCACCCCCGGCGCCGCGGCGGGGCGCCTGGGCTACGAGGCGCGGGCCCAGCTGCAGCAGCTGCAGGGGGCGCCTGAAACGGCCCAGGAGACGCTGCAACAGCTGATCAAGAGCTATCCGCACGACCTCGAGGCGCGCTTGTCGCTGGCCGAGGTTTACGGCCAGCAAGGCAAGCTCGACGAGGCCGTCGCGGCCCTGCGGCAGGTGGTCCTCTCCGATCCCAACCACCCGCGAGGCTGGTACCTGCTGAGCAAGTACCTGATCCAACAGGGCAAGGCCCGGCAGGCCGTCGACGACACTCTGGTGCACGCGATGGTGGTACAGAACCGCCTGGGAAGCGAGCAGGGACGGGCCGACGTGCTCAATGCTCTGGGCGTCGGCTACCAGGAGCTGGGGAACCTGGAGCGGGCCGCCGACAGCTATGGTCAGGCGGCGGCCGTGCGGCGCCGCATCGACGATCGCCGCGGCTATGCCACCAGCCTCAAGAACCTGGCCACCCTGGCGCTGGTGCGGGGAGCCCACGACGAAGCGGAGCGCGATTTGAAGCAGGCGCTCGCGATCCTGCAGGCGCTCGGCGACCGCGCCGGCGTCGCCGACCTCGAGAACGCCTATGGCGGCCTCGAGGAGGAGCGCGGCCGCTACGACCGCGCGCTCGAGGATTACCGCCGCGCCTTGCAGCTGCGCCGTGACCTCGGCGACCGGCTGGCCTTGGCGGAGAGCCTGGCCAACGTGGGGTTCGCCTACCACTTGCTGGGCGACTACGACAACGCTTTGGTGTATTGGCAGCAAGCGCTCGCCTTGGACCGCGCGATCGGCGATCGCGCCGGCGTGGTCACCACCACCCAGAGCATCGGGCAGCTGCAGCTTGCGCAGGGCAAATGGACCGACGCCCTCAAGTCCTTCCTCGACACGCTGGGGGAGAGCCGCAAGCTGGGACTCAAGGCTGCCGCCGCGGTGTCGACGGGATATCTTGGACGACTCGCACAGTACCAGGGCCGTTACCAGGCGGCCCTGGCTTCGTACCGCGACGCTTTGGGAATGGTGCACCAGTTGGGCGACCGCCGCGGCGAGGCCGAGTTCACCCTCTTCGAGGCCGAGACCCTGCAAGAGCTCGGCATGGCGGCGGCGGCGGACGAGCGGCTGGCGCAGGTGGCAAAGTGGCTACACGGCGGGGGAGGCGGGAGCGGCGGGAACGCCGGGAGCGGAGGGATCGCTGGCAGCGCCGAGAGAAGCGGTAATGGCGGGGACGTTCCCGCTGCCGGCGAGAACGCCGAGCAGCTGGCCGAGCTGCAGAACCTGCGCGGGAAGGGCCTGCTGGCCGCCGGCGACGCCGCGGCCGCGCTTGCCGCGTTTCGCCTCGCCGAGACCCAGGCGGAGGCCAGCCACAGCGTGGTCGCGCGGCTGCAGGCTCGGGTCGGCAAAGCCCTTGCCGTCGTTGCGGCCGCTGCCGGCCGGGGCGCCGGTCCGGCGGTTGCCGGCGCCTCCGCTGCCGCCAGCGGTGCCCGCGCTTCCGGCGCCTCGGGGAGGAGCCGCGCCGCCGGCGGCTCCGCCGCCTCCGGTAGCTCCGGCGGACGGTCGGAGCTGCGCGACGCCACGGCCGAGGTCGAGCGCCTCGGCCAGCTGCCGCTGCTGTTATGGGCGGAAGAGGGCATGGCCGCGGCCGCGCTTGCCGGGGGCGACGCCGCCGCCGCCGAGGAGGCTGCCCGCCGGGCGCTGCGCCAGGCCGGCCGCTGCGGTGCCTATGCCGGCGCTTTCCGCCTCCATCGCCTGCTCTCGCGAGCGCTCGCCGCCCGCGGCGCGGTCGCGGAGGCGGCGGCCGAGCGCCAGCGGGCGGCGCAGGAGGCGGCGCGGATCGCAAGCGGCCTCACTCCCGAGCAGCGCCAGTCCTTCGCGCGACTTCAGGAGGTGCGAGACCTTGCCGGACACGGCTGATCGGCTGGACCCGCTGCAGGAGCTGCTCGACCGCGTCGGGCAAGTGGCGCGCGACAGCCAGGGACTGCTGCGGGAGCTGGTGGCCAGCGAGCGCCGCTTCCGGGCCCTCGCCAAGGGGGTGTGGCAAGTGCAGGAGGAGGAGCGGCGCCGCCTGGCGCGCGAGCTGCACGACGGCCTCGGTCAGCAGCTGACGGCGCTCAAGAACCAGCTCGAGATGATGAGCCGCGAGGCGGCCGGCGCCGGCGCGGAAGAGCTCGGGACCAAGCTGGCCTCGGCCGTCGAGCTCTCGGCGCGCGCCCTGCACGACACTCGCGAGCTCTCCCGCTTGCTGCGCCCTCCGATCCTCGACGACCTCGGCCTGGTTCCCGCCCTCTCATGGCTGGCGCGCACCCTCCGCGAAAGCACCGGGCTCGAGGTGCGGATCGCCGGCGACGGCGCCGTTGGCGTCGGTGGCGCCGATGGCGCCGGTGGCGTCGAGGGCCGCCTCGATCCGGACCTCGAGATCCTGATCTTCCGGGTCGCCCAGGAAGCCTTGACCAACGTGCTCAAACATTCGGAGGCGCGGGCCGCGGCCGTGCTGTTGCAGCGTCGCGGCGGTTGGCTGGAGCTCGAGATCACCGATGCCGGCCGCGGGTTCGACGCCGTCGGCGCCCTCGACTCCACCCGAGGCGCCGCCGGCTCCGGCTTGCGCGGCATGCGCGATCGCCTCGAGCTCTTCGGCGGCCGCCTGCGGATCATCTCGGCCCCGGGCGCCGGGACCCGGCTGCACGCGGCGGTGCCCCTGCCGCAGGTGGCGCAGGCGGGGCACCCGACGACAGCGGCGCCACCGGCACCGGCGCCATCGGCAACACCGGCAAGCGGCGAGCAGGCACCCCCGGCGGCCGCAACGCCGCCGGCCACGGCGGCACCCACGATGCAGGCGCCGCCGCCGGCGGCCGCCGGCCGGAAGTCCTGAGGAGGGGAGCGATGGCGCCGATCCGGGTGCTGCTGGCGGACGACCACACGGTGGTGCGGCAGGGCCTGGTCAGTCTGCTCGAGGCCGGCGGCGGCTGCGAGGTCGTCGCCCAGGCCGCCGATGGGTTGCAAGCGGTTGCCGAGGCGCGCCGCACCCGCCCGCAAGTGGCGGTGCTCGATCTCAGCATGCCAGGTCTGAGCGGCCTCGAAGCGGTGCGGCGCATCCATGCGGAGCTCCCCGCCGTACGCATCCTGGTGCTCACCGCGCACGACGAGCAGGAGTACGTCCTGCCGGTGGTGCGGGCCGGGGCCGCCGGCTATCTGGTCAAGGACAGCGCCGCCGCCGAGCTGCTCGCCGCCGTCCGCGCGCTCGCCGCGGGGCAGGGATACTTCGGGCAGCAGGCGGCCCGCGCGCTGGCCGAGCAGCTGCGCGCCCCCGACGCGGGCGCCGATCCTTACGGACCGCTGACCCCCCGCGAGCGCGAGGTCTTTCACCTGGTGGTCCAGGGCCGCACCACCAAGGAGGTCGCGCACGCCCTCGGCATCAGCGTCAAGACCGCCGAGAACCACCGCACCCGCATCCTCGAGAAGCTCGGCCTCCACAACGCCGCCGAGCTCGTGCTCTACGCCTCCCGCAAGGGCCTCCTCGGCTAGCGCTAGCCTCCCAGGCGGCTGGGGGAAAGTCCCTATCTCGTCTTGAGTGATTCTTCGGATTCACTGGCTCCCTGCTTGCAGCGATAGTCACGTCGGGCGCTTCATTGGCCGGCCGCCGGACGGCGCAGGGCGTTGGCCGGCGGCCGGCTGTCCAAGAGCGCCGCCAAACGGAGCCAACGGAGAAGGAGGGGGACATGAGCCGCGAGTCGATCGTCGGGGGTTGCCGCCGGGGTTCGAGGTTGACGCGAGGGATGCTTGCCGGGGCGCTTGCCGCGGCGCTGCTGCCGGCCGCTGCCTTGGCGGGAGGCCCGCCGTCGCCGGCGCCGGCCTCGGGCGCGACGCCGCCCACCTATACCAACTATCCGGCCCCGCCGCCGCTGGGCACCAGCGCCGGCGAGCCGTCGCTGAGCTACGACGCCAAGTCCGGCAATGTGATGTTCGAGACCGGGTTGCAGACCCTGAAGGTGGCTTTCGATGACTCCCGGTCGCCGGCCACCGCCAGCTGGACGGACGTCAGTTACCTCCTGACCTCGATGGTGACGCTCGATCCCATCCTCTACACCGAGCGGACGACGGGACGGACCTTCGTCTCGCAACTCGCCGGCGCCACCAGCCTGATGGCGTTCAGCGACGACGGCGGCGCCACCTGGACCCCGAGCCAGGGCGCCGGCATCCCGGCGGGTCCCGACCACCAGACGGTCGGCGGCGGTCCTGTCCCGAGCGGCGTGTTGACCACGATCACCTATCCCTTCGCGGTGTACTACTGCTCGCAGGCCATCGCGCTCGCCAGCTGCGCGGTGAGCCTCGACGGCGGGCTGACCTTCGGGGTCGCGGTGCCGATGTACAACCTGACCCAGTGCGGCGGTCTTCACGGCCACATCAAGGTCGCGCCGGACGGCACCGCCTACGTGCCGAACGCCAACTGCGGCAATCAGCAGGGGGTCGCGGTGTCGACCGATGCCGGGCTCACCTGGACGGTCCGCCTGGTGCGCGCGAGCAACTCTCCCGGCGCCTCCGATCCGTCGGTCGCCGTCGCCTCCGACGGCACGCTCTATTTCGGGTTCGCCGACAGCAGCGGGCACGCGGCGGTGGCGGTCTCTCATGACCGCGGGCAGAACTGGGCATACGTCTGGGACGTCGGGGCCGCCCTCGGCATCCAGAACACTGCCTTCCCGGCGATGGTCGCCGGCGATCCCAACCGCGCCGCCTTCGCCTTCCTCGGCACGGCGGCCCCCGGCAACGCCACCGGCGACGATCCGAATTTCCCGGCGGTCTGGCATCTGTACGTCGCCCATACCTACGACGGCGGCGCGACCTGGGTGACGGTTGACGCCACCCCCAACGACCCGGTGCAGCGCGGCACCATCTGCACCGCCGGCACCAGCTGCGCCTCGACCCGCAACCTGCTCGACTTCATGGACGCGCGGGCCGACGGCAAGGGGAGGGTGCTGGTGGGCTACGCCGACGGCTGCGTCGGCACCTGTGTCAGCGCCGGGCCGAACAGCAACACGGCCCTGGGCACCATCGCCCGCCAGCTTGCCGGCAAGGGGGTCTACGCCGCGTTCGACTAGAACCTCCGGCCGCCTCAGAAGCGCCGGTCGATGGAGATGAATGGCTCGCGGTAGCGACGGGCCGAGATTCCCCAGATCCATTGGCCGTAGCCTCCCTCGATGAAGTACTCACCGTGCCGCCCGAATGGCACCAGCACCGAGAGGGCGAGGCGCAGGTAGCTGGCGTTGTTGAAGTTGTTTTTCGCGGAGACGCCGAAGCGGTCGTCGGGCTGTGGCGGCGAGTCGTTGCCCAGGCTGCGGTAGTAGGAGGCGGCGAACTTGCCGTACGAGTGCAGGAACGGCAGCGGATAGCCGAGGTCGAACAGCATCGGGACCTGATCGGCCGGCGCCCCCTCGCGCCAAGTGTAGCCGGTCTGGAAGTTCCACCAGCCGCCGTGGAACGCCGACTGGCTGATCAGGTACGTCACCGAGTAGTCGCGCTTGAGCAGGCCGCGCCAGCTGGGACTCTCCCCGATGTGGTTGCCGTGCGAGTCGTAGAGCTCGCGGACGTAGGGGCCCGGCAGGGCATAGAAGATCGGCGTGCGGTAGGTGAAGGCGAGCGCCATCGGGAGTTTGCCCTGGGTGAGAGCGTACTTGCAGCCGAACCAGGCGTCCGAGGGGCCGGAGTTCTCCTCGCCGTTGTCATGCGGGCCCTCGATGCCGTCGAGGTAGGTCATCAGGAACGTGGCGGAGAAGTTCTTGAACAGACCGACTTCGCCATCCAGGTAGAAATAGCGGAAGTCGTGATAGCTGATCTCGCCGAGGCCGTTGCGGTTGGTGTAGGCGGCGCCGTGGGTGTCCCACGAGGTGGAGGCCGTCTTGTCGCTGAACCCGAAGTCGATGTCTCCGTCGCCCGGCGTGGGCACCCAGGCCCCGCCGGCCCAGGAAGCAGTAGGCGTGGCGAGCGCCAAGGTAACGAGACAGAGCCAATGCGTGAGACGCGTCATCGGATTCCTCCAGCATGGAGTTGACCCTCGGGAGCGCGGCGCAGACTTGCCCTCGTGCCCGGCACGAGCCGGCGGCGGGATGAACGCCGCGGTGCCCGCGTACGTCACCCCAGAAGGGTCAACCGTAGTCGTTCGGTGGTTCCGCTTCTAGAAATAAGTAAGTGCGTTACGTAGCATAAAGCGAGCCGTTGCGTACTTTCCTTCTCGAGAGGGCACACGTGGAGCAGGCGTCGACCTCGACGGTCCATGGGCTGCGAGAGAGAGGTGGAGGCCGTCGCGTCCATGCGCGATTCGCATCGACTCTTGCCGGCTCGCGGAGCTCGCGAGCGGGCTAGTTACGGGCCGGCTTGAACTTAGCCCGGAGCATTGGCTAGACTGCGAAGCTGGATCTGTGGATCAGGGAGTGCCGTGCCAAGGGGTGTCTGCCGGGGGAGAGTGTCTTGCAGCCCAGGAAAGTGCTGGTCGTCGACGACTCGAAGCTGATGCACAAGATGTTCGAGGTGATGCTGCGCCAGTACGCGCTGGTGTACGCGTCGGACGGCCGCCAGGCCCTCGACCGCTTGCGCGAGCATCAGGACATCGACCTCGTGCTGCTCGACGTCAACATGCCGAACATGAACGGTCTGGAGTTCCTCGCCCAGCTCAAGGCGGGCGGCGGCGGCGACGGCATGGCGATCGTCATCATCAGCACCGAAGGGCGTGACGAGGACACCGTGCGCGGCCTCGAGGCCGGCGCCGCCGCCTACATCAAGAAGCCGTTCCACAGCGAGGAGATCCTGGACGTCATCTCCCGCCTGCCGGCGAGGTCAGCCGCTTGAGCGACCGTCCCCCGGCGCCGACCGCCTCCGGCCTCGAGCTGGTCGCCGAGCTGCGCAGCGCCCTCGATCGCGCCGGCGAGCTGGCGCGCGTCGCCGAGCTCAACCTGCGCGAGCTGGCGGCGCGCGGCGGCGACGCCGGCGGCCCCTCCCTCGCCACCGAGCTCGAGCGGCGGCTGGCGACGGCGGAGTCGGACGTCAAGGAGCTCGCCTCGCGCCTGGTCGACTCCGAGCACCAGGGCGGCCGGCTGATGAACCTCTACGTTGCCACCTACCAGCTGCACGCGACGCTCGATCCGGCGGAGGTGCAGGCGACCATCGCCGAGATCGCGATCAACCTGCTGGGCGCCGAGAAGTTCGTGCTGCTGCTGCGCAAGGACGACGCGCCGGGTTGCGACATCGCGCTGGTCGGCGGCACGTCGAACGACCGCCGCGATCGGCGGGAGGCGCCCGAGATCGACGGCCTCTATGGCGGCGAGGTCTACGCCGGCGGCGATCCGGTCGTCGACGCGACGCTCGAGGACGGCGTGCTGCGCCTGGGCCCGACCGCCGACTCGAAGGCGCTCGCGGCGGTGCCGCTGCGGGTGCAGAACGAGGTCGTCGGCGCGCTGGTGCTGCTCAAGCTGCTCGATCACAAGCCGATCCTGCGCGCCGAGGACCGCGATCTGCTGGACCTGCTGTCGGCCCATGCCGCCTCGGCGCTGTTCGCGGCGCGGCTGTTCGCCACCAAGGATCGCAAGCTGCGTACCCTGGAGAGCCTGGTCAAGTTGGCACGAGGAGAGTGATGGACCGGGGGGCGGCGGCCACATGGCCATTTCCGGCAGCCTGAAAGACGTCTCCGTCGCCGATGTGATGCAGTTCATTCACCTCGGACGGCGCACCGGCACGCTGCTGCTGACGCGGGGCGCGCAGCGCGCGGTCATCGGTTTCCACGGCGGCCGGCTGGTCTCGGCGCAAGCTCCGCGCACCCCGAAGCTGGGCAATCTGCTGATCTCCTCCGGACTGCTCGACCGGGCGCACCTCGACCAGGCGATCCTCACCCAGTCGAACGAGCGCGAGCGGCGCTCGCTCGGCCAGGTGCTGGTGGGCTCGGGGCTTATCGACGCGGAAGGCCTGCGCCAGGTCATCGCGCAGCAGATCGAACAGGCGGTCTCCGAGGTCATGCTCTGGGACACCGGCACCTTCGAGTTCGCGATCGACGACTTGCGACCGATCGACGACATCGCGCTCTACCCGAGCGACGTGCTGCCGGACGCCGACCTCAACACCCAGATGGTGCTGCTCGAGGCGGCCAGGATCTTCGACGAGCGCAACCGCGGCCGCGCCGAGCTGCCGCGCGACGGGTCGGGGGCGTTCGCCATCGTGCCTTCGATGGCATCCATGCCCTCGCTGCAACCGCTGCCCTCCCAGCAATCGGCGCAATCGGCGCCATCAGGGAGGCCGATGCGATCGCCGTCGCCGCTCTCCTCCGGGGGCCCAGGCGCGGCGGCCTCCGCGGCGACGGCGGCCAGGGGGGGCGACTACCCGGATGGCGACACGACCCACCCGGCGCTCGAACCGGTGCTGGCAATGGCGGCCGCCGCCGCCGGCACCGGCGGTCATCCATCCGGCGTCATGCTGCTCGAGCCGCGGCCGGAGGCCGCGCATCGCCGCTGGGAGATGCCCAAGCACGCGGCGGAGCGGCTCCACCTGCAGATCGTCTCCCCCGACGCCGCCTTCGCGGAGAAGCTGGGCGAAGCGCTGCACCACGAGGTCGCCGGGATCGAGGGGCTGCGCATCGACCAGGCGGGCGCGGCGGCGCCGGGAGAGCCGCCGCCCATCGTGGTGGTGGACCTGCGACATGGCGGGGTGTCCCTCGAGCAGGCGGCGGCGCTGCGGCGCGCCCGGCCGCGCGCCTCGATCATCGCGCTGGTGGACCCCTCAACCCTGGTTGCCAAGGTGTATGCCGCGGGCGTCCTGACGGCGCTGCCGCCCGACGTCGAGGCGGTGGCGGCCTGCGTCGAGAATCTCATCGAGAGCCGCGACGACCTGATCCGCGGCGGCTCCGTCCGGATGACGCCGGCGAGCGCGCAGTCGGGCGTGGCGCGGCTGCGGCGGGTGTTCGGCGACCTGCGCTCGGGGCTGATCTCGGCCACCGTGGCGCTCAACCTGATGCACATCATCTCGGAGTCGGTGGAACGGGCGGTGCTGTTCCTGGTCAAGCGCGAGCAGCTGCTGGCGCTCGGCGCTTTCGGCGCCGACACCCGCGGGCGGCCGCTCGCCGAGCTGACGCGCGGCATCAAGCTCTCCACCCAGTCCGAGAGCGTCTTCGCCCGCAGCCTGGTCCTGGGCGAGGTGCAGTCGGTCAACTTCGAGGATGCGGGGCTGGTCGAGCCGTTCCGTTCGCTGGTTGGCCGCTCGCGCACCGGGCAGGTGGTGGTCTTCCCGGTGCTCGGCGCCCAGCGCGTGATCTCGGTGATCTACACCGACAACGGCGAGCGCGACCAGCCGATCGAGGACATCGACATCCTGGAGCTGGCCACCGCGCAGGTAGGGATGGCCTTCGAGAACGAGCTGCTGCGCCGGCAGATCTCCCAGAACCGGGAAGAGTAGTCGAAACTGCCTTAACGAGGGGGAGGGAGGGGGCGTCCCCTTCCCCCCGGAGGGTGGGAAGGGGATCGAGGGGATGCGGGGGAGATCCGATAGATGCTGTACGTAGGCCCCCAAC
>Ga0209118_1000373_pt1 | contig 25702 bp, 25 predicted proteins | sample BlaSpr_A8_Ref_M1_FD_187988 | JGI IMG/M metagenome (GOLD analysis project Ga0209118, IMG submission 187988) | Forest soil microbial communities from Thunder Bay, Ontario, Canada - Black Spruce, Ontario site 2_A8_Ref_M1 (SPAdes) (version 2) | ecosystem: Environmental > Terrestrial > Soil > Boreal...
GCAGGTGCGAGCGATCCAGGAGGCGGCGGTGATGCTGCCAGCAACGAGATGCTCGCCGGCGTTTTTGCACTCTCGGGCATTGACAGAGAACTCACCCTCGAGCACGTCGATGGCGACGCGAAACCCCTTGGGATCTACGCGGCGTTCCTCGCGAGCCTGAAACTCGCGGACCGCCGCCAGCAGCTTAGCGAGGGGTGTTCCCCCCTCCCCCGACATGAGAAAAGCTTACCAAACACATGTTTGTGTGTCAAGGCCTAATTTACACAACCACCGCCCACCGACGCGTCAAACAACACCACCCAGCCCCCGCCCCGACTCCCTCTTCCCAGTCCTTTCCTTTCCACGTAACCCCACCTCCGCGTGGCCGTTGTCCTTTTCATGGGCCGGTTATTAGCAGCGGCCGCGGTGCTAGCGATCGTGTCCTGCTCCGGTCCGAGCGCTGCGGTTACACCCTCGCCATCGCCGGCCGGCCTAGCGGCAACCACTCAAACCTATTCATCGCCGTCGCCCTCACCGTCACCCCAGCCCAGACCCTCCTGGAAGGGCCCGCCCTGCCAACTGCCCGCCATGCTCTGGAGCGACATCAGTCAGGAAACCCAGGGAGGCTTCATCGACGCGGCGACCGGCATCTTCAGCGCCGATCCCCACAGCGTGATGGTGTACGACAGCGCCACCGAGCTCACCCGGACCCCGGATCAGCCTTATCTCTACTCACGCGGCCCAGGTGACGTTGCGATGGCCGCGGCCACCTACGACGCCCCCCGGCATCGCTGGCTGCCCGTGCCTCGGGAGTGGGTGTCGCCAGATGGCGCGACGTACGCATACGCAGTGGCCCAGCCGGGCGCGAACCAAGGCGTGCACGTCGTCAACGTGGGCACAGGCGCCGACCGCGTCGTGCCTGGGACAACCGGTAGCCCGGACGCGAGAGGCGAGCACTTCGGCGTAATCGCCTACCAACCGGAGGGGATCTATCTCAACCGCGTCGGCCAGCTGGGAGGAATCGGGCTGTGGCTGCTCATTCCAGACACAGGCGCCATCACCCAGGTGAGTACGGATGCCGCTGGCGTCGGCGTTTTTGTGGCCGGCAAGCAAGCCTGGTGGACCGCCCCGAGCGCCAACCCTTACGCCAGCAGCGACCCTTACGTCACTCACCAGTACTTGACCGGCGTGGCGGGCCAGCACGGTGAAACATGGTTTCAGCGACCCGGGACCGGGCTGCATGTACTTGGGATCGATGCCTCAGGTCGCGCGTTAGTGCTGGCTCAGTCGGCATCCGACGAGATCTGGCAGCTGGCGATTCCCAACGATTCGAAGGCCCTGAGCACTATGCCGAATGACCCGAGCTTTCCTCAGCTGGTCCCGTTCAAAACTGCGGTCCTCGATTCCGCTGGATGGTGGATCGGGAGCCGCACCGGCGTATTCCTCGCCAAAACAACCGGCGAATTCCTGCAGGCATCCACGACTCCGGCCCTGGTTGTCGGCGCGTGCATCTAGCGGGCAGGTTTCTCCACCGGCGGAACCCCGATCTGCAGCACCAGCAGCCAGCTCGCGAAGATGCCGCTCGACAGCATGATCAGGCTTGCGAGCGCCAGCGTGGCGAACACCCACCCTTGCTCGACATCAATAAGCGAGAAGCCGCCGGCGCCGGCCAGGACAAACCCGAGGATGTTCCCCACCGCGCGAAACACGGTGGCACCTGGATGAGGCTCCCGAAATACGCGTTGACGAATCGTTCTGACTGAAAGGAGAACGGCTCCCGCCAGGCCGCCCACGCCCACAGCCACCGCCGCCATCGCGGCGAACGGTCTCGGCGTGAGGACCGCGACACCGATGAACATCACGCTGACGAAGCACCACACCGCGCTCGCGGCCCGTAGTCGGAGCAGAGGCGTGCGCTCGATCTGGTGCGGATCCAGCGCGATGGCCACGAAGGTAAGTCCGGTCAGCGACGCCCCGGCGCCGACCAACCCGATATAGAGATCACGCCACGCCGCCGCGGTGTTCGGGTCCATCGGCGGAGAAGGGTACAGCCCTACGCCGACTGAGCCGATTTGAACCAGGCCAGGGTCTGTCCGATGGCTTTTTCGAGTGGGGTGGCCGGCTCCCCAAACGCGCGAACGAACTTGCCGTCATCCACCACCCACGGAAGCTCGGACTGGTACATCGTCTCCTTGACGGCCGCCATCGGAGGGGCGAAAAGAGCCATCAACGTGATGGCGATCTTCGGGGCGGGTCGAATCCTGGCCGGCCGGCCGACCTGGGCGAAGACCATCTCGACAAACCGCCGGGTGGTGACGGTCTCCGCGTTGGGTATGTGCCACACCTGCCCGAGCGCTTCCTCCCGCTGGGCCAGCGTCACCAGGCCGGCGGCGAAGTCGTCTATGAACGTATAGGTGTGCGGCTCGCCGGGGTCGCCCAGCACCTGCGCCGGCTTCCCGGCCAGCGCCCGCCCAAAGATGAGGTCGCCCGCTTTCGACTGGTGAACGTGAGGACCATAGAAGTCCGACGCTCGCCCAATCGTCGCGCGCACCTTGCCGGCTGCGTGTGCGGCCATAAGGGCGGTGGCGACCTCGGCTCGAGCGCGAGTGTTCGGGCCGATCGGCCGGTAAGGAAGATCCTCGCGGAGCGGACCATCGACCGGCCCGTACGCATAGAGGTTGTCTCCGTATACGACCTTGGCTCCAGCAGCGGCAGCGCCATCGATGATCCCGTCCATCAGTGGCGGAAGGAACTTGGCCCACAGGCCATACGGACCGGTGGCGCAGTGAAACACAACCGCCGCGCCCTCACAGGCACGGCGACTCGCCGCCGGGTCGGTCGCGTCTGCGGCCACGACGTCCGAACCCTTGGGAGCATCCGCCGCCCTCCCGCTCCGGTTGACCAACCGAACCTGCGCGCCGGAAGAGGCGAGCCGGCGGGCGACCGCGAGCCCCAATGGCCCGGTCCCAAAAATCACGTTGACAGCCACCGCTACTTGTCTCTCTTGATCACTATCTGTGCCGGAAACCCCGTCGCGATGCCCGGCATGGATGATGCCGGCGGCCCAAACTGCATCTGCTGCGTTGGAGACCCAACCGGTTCCGGTCTGAAACCCAAGATCCTTTCTGCCAACCTGCCGCCCTGGGCCAACTCGTCGAGCGCGGAGTCGATGTCGGCCTGCCGAAGCACCGTGCCGGAGCCACCGTCCAGCGCGCGCAGCATCGCCTTTCGGAGCAGCTCCTTGATGTACGCCGGCGTAGCCCCTTCGGTGCGGTCGGCCAGCCCACCAAGGTCCACTCCGTCGAGCGTCAGCCCACGCGAGTAGAGGTCGAGCAGCCGGCGCCGGCCATCGGCGTCTGGTAGCGGCAGCTCGATCGCGAGATCGATCCGTCCCGGTCGTGCCGCCAATGCCGGCTCGAGGATGTCCGGTCGGTTGGTGGTCAGGACGAAGATCACGTCCTGGTCGTCACGCAGGCCGTCCATCTCATTCAAGAGCTCGAACAGAACCGGTCGCGCGCCGAAACCGGGCGTGGTCCGTTCCTGCGCCACGAGATCGACGTCTTCCAGAACGACCATCGACGGCGCCAGCTGTCGGGCCATCGTCGCGACAGTCTGAATCAACCCCATGCCGCTCCCTGTCGTCAGGAGCGTCGTTCGTTCAGGCATGCGGCTGATCAGGTACATCACAGTCAGCGTCTTACCGGTGCCCGGGAGTCCGAACAGGAGCAGACCACGCTTCAGCGATCGGCCTGCCTTGAGCAGCTCGCCGGCGTGCTCGGAGAAGGTTATGGTGTGACGCTCCATCTGTTCGAGAAGACCGTCCGGCAGAACGACGTCGTCTCGCTGAACCCGAGGTATCGCCTGGAACTGGACCAGCGTCTGCGGCCCAGGGCCTATATGCATTCCTGGCGAAAGCGTCACGGCGTGCCCGCGATAGACATTGAACCGGTCCATCAAGTGACGGATTTCCGCGATGAACGGCGCGACGTCCTCAGACCGCGCGGCCATCACCTCGAGGCGGAGCTTCTGCCGGCGCGGGTCGCCCATCTCGTTCGGCCCGGTCACGAGCACCGCGAGGCGGGCTTCTCCTGCAGTGACCAGGTAGAGGCCGAACTGGACGCAGGCCAGGACCTCGTCGTTTGCCAGGTGGTAGTTGACGTAGTCGACCGGGCCCTCGAGCAGCGGAGGGTGATGGATGAAGTCGGTGCGGATCACGAGCTCCGACAAGCCCGCCGCCATGAACCGCTTGTTCTCCATGCTGACGCCGAACAGCTGAACCGAGTTTTCGTCCTGGCCGCCGTAATGGTCGATGGCCAGCTGCAAGTTGGGCTGCTCGAACGTATCGAACTGCTCGAGCGTGACCGGTATCTGGGCGGGATCGACGCCGAGGTGGGCCTGGATCCGGTCTAGAAAAGGATGGCCTTCCCGAGACGCAGCCGACGCAACTTGCTGCACAAAGTCGGCAAACACAGAGGCCAGCCGTTCGGGTGGAAGGTCATCGCTCGCCATGCGTCGATTATCCGACCCCAGAGCTGTCGCGCCGCGCCGAGCTTTGTCTAGCTCCCCACGATCCCCGCGATGTCGGCGTTGACCATCGATAGGGCCTGCTGAAGCACCTGCCGGCCGGTGTTGAACCCGGCCTGATCGTCCGTCAGCTGTGCGTCGGCCATCGCGAGAAGACCCGAGTCGGCCCGGGCCAGATCACGCTGGAGAAGCGCATCTTGGGCTGCCAACGAGGTCGGCGCGGAAACGCTCACAAGCGCTGCTTCCACGCTCTCGACATCGGACGTGGCGTAAACGATGTCGGCCTCGCAGACCGCGGTTTGAATCGCAGCGCAGTCGACAGAGCCGGTGCGCTCGAGCGGCTGGCACCCGGTGCACAGCGCTAGATTCTGGTTTGCGGTTCGAAGCGATTCCACGTAGGCGAGAATCGATCCTTCACGGGACTGAACGATGCTCCGGGACATGGTGCCGACTGAGATCCCCTGTGCGTTCAACAGGTAGTTCGCGCGGTCCAAGCCGGTCTGGTCCTGTGCAGCATAAGCGGCACGCACCGCGCTGAGATCTGCCATCGCTGCGACCACATGACGACGCAGCTGGGCATCGATCACGGCAAACCTCGTGGGGGGTTCGGACCCGTTCAGATCATCCGACAGTCGCTGATAGGTCGTGAGCACCGGGTTGCCCTGTGCCGGGCATGCGGATTGGAGAGTCACGCAGTCGACGCCATTGCCCGCGGAGACCAGCCGATCGAGATCGCGACTTACCATGGCCTGATACGCCGTTGCGTCCATGGCTGCAGGTGCAACGTGCGCAGCGCGATAGCGCAGATCGAGAAACGCGGCAAGAGCTGCGGCCGCCAGAACAACGATGAGCATTGCGGCGGCAAACTGCATCCCGCCACGTGGCCAGGCCATCCTTGTTTTGGCCCAATCGCGATCCATCGATCTGGTCACGCGTCGTTTGCGGAGGTCCTCCCTGACCGCGGCTTCGAGCCAAGGCGCCGGAGGCAGCACCTCATCGAGCGCCCTGCGCAATTCAACCTTCAAGACTTGTTTGCTATCCACGGTGCTCCTTCATGCGTTCCCGCAATTCGTGCATGCCTCGTTGAACCTGGCCTTCCACCGCGTGGACGCTGGAGCCGGTTATGGCCGCGATCTCCTCGAGCGGTAGGTCGAGATACCAGTGCAGCACGAGCGCAAGCCGCTTCTTCTCATCCAGGGAGCGCAAAGCGTTTCGCAGCTCGAGACCGCTGACCACGGAATCCGCCGAAACCGATTCCGCCTTCGCCGGCGCCACCACTTTCAACACAGACGACCAACGCGAGCGCCGCGCCGACCGGCATTCGTTGGCGACGATGCCCAGGAACCAGGGCCTCATCTCGGAGCCGTCGCGCAGCTGCCGCAGCTTGCGCCAGGCCTTGAAAGCGGCTTCCTGCACCGCATCCTGCGCGGCCTGATGGTCCTGCAGCATTCCGCCGGCCAGGCGGTAGCCCGGTTCCAGCAGAGGCTGAAGCAAAATCTCGAAGGCCCCGTCGTCGCCGGCCTTGGCCGCCTCGAGGAGCGTCATCGCGGCTGGTAGTACCGCCATCTTTCACCCTCTATACGCTCGCTCGTGTCGAATTTCCGACAAGAATTTGCGCGCGGCGCGATGTAAAGACCCTGGCCCGGCGTCCCCGATCCGGTCAGAATCGCCAGGGTGATCACAGACGCCGAGCGCGTGCTGCGCGAGGTCTTCGGCCTCGACGAATTCCGCACGGGTCAGGCAGAGGTTGTCGACGCGATGCTCGCGGGTCGCGACGTCCTCTCCGTCGCGCCCACCGGCTCCGGCAAGAGCATCAGCTACTGGGTGCCCGCAGTCATGGACGGGGGATTGACCATGGTGGTCTCGCCGCTCATCGCCCTCATGAAGGACCAGGTCGACCGCCTGACGGAGCGCGGCGTCTCCGCAACGTTCATCAATTCATCGGTGGAGCGTCCGGAGCAGGTCGAGAGGCTCCGCCGCGCAATCGCCGGCGACTACCGGCTTCTGTTCCTGGCACCTGAGCGACTTGGGCGGCCGGGGTTCATGGACCGTCTGGCCGAGCTGCGCGTGCGCCGCGTCGTGGTCGACGAAGCGCACTGCATCTCCACGTGGGGACACGACTTCCGGCCTGATTACCGCCTCTTGGCGGCAGCGATCAAGGCCTGCGGGCGCCCGCCGGTGGCCGGGTTCACCGCCACCGCCACCCCTCAGGTTCGCGCAGACATAGCAACCTCGCTGGGCCTCGAGAACCCATTTATCTCGGTCACCGGGTTCCACCGGCCGACCCTGACCCTCTCGGTCGTTCGCTGCCGCGGCGACCGCGCGAAGCGCGAGGAGCTGCACCGCCTTCTTTCAGATACGAGGCAGAGAGCGCTCGTCTACGTAGGCACGGTCAAGGCCGCCGAAGAGGTCGCCGCCGAACTCGGCGCACCTTGCTACCACGGGCAGCAGGACGCCGGGGTGCGGCGCCGGGTGCAGGAGGACTTCAGCCAGGGACGCAGCAGGGTGGTGGTCGCGACCTCGGCCTTCGGCATGGGCGTGGACATACCCGACATCCGGCGCGTGATCCACTACCACCTTCCCGGGAGCTTGGAGGCGTACTACCAGGAGGCCGGCCGCGCCGGGCGAGATGGGCAGCAAGCGGAGTGCACACTCCTCTACAGCCCGGCCGACCGCGACCTCCAGGCGTTCTTCATCGAGCAGTCAGGCCTCGAGGACGGCTCGCCGCTAAAAGACCATGCCTACGCGCGGCTCGGCCAGATGATGGCCTACGCCGAGATGCGCGAATGCAGGCACGCGCGAATCGCCGACTACTTCGGCGAGCAGGGTGTCGCGCGGCGGTGCAGCGCCTGCGACAACTGCCTCGCGGAGCGACCTCCGGAGGAGGCGGTTCCGGTCGATGCCGTCATCGCCGGCCTCGCCGCGGTCGCACGCTTCAGCGGTCGGGTCGGACTCGCCAACGTGGCCGCGGTGCTGGGCGGCCGGAAGACAAAGTGGTCAACCGCCCAGGCATGGGTCCAGGATCTGCCTTTCCACGGCGCATTGAACAAGTGGAAGGACGAGCGCGTGAGACAGCTTCTTGCAGAGGTTGTTGCAGCTGGGCTCGCGCGCCAGAGCTCAGGCGAGTACCCGGTGGTCGAGCTAACACCCGCAGGCCGCGAAGCGATGCGAGGATCGCCACCGCCGCTAAAGCTGCCGGCCGAGGCGCGCACGATCAAGAACGGAGCCACAGGCGACGTACCAGTCGAGACTCTCGATCGCCTCAAACGGTGGCGCTCGGAAACAGCACGCGCCGCCGGCATTCCGGCGTACATCGTCTTCCACGACTCGACCCTCAACGCGATCGCGGTGGCGAACCCCGAGAACCTGGCCGACCTACTTCGCGTGCCGGGCATCGGGGACTCGAAGCTGCGCAAGTACGGCGAAGAGGTGCTCGATGTGCTGCGCACGCAGAGCTAGCCGCCCCCACTTTTGTGGTGACTTGCGCTACAAATTGCTGCATCGCTGGCAAGCCACTTCTCTCACAGATCCTGGCTGGCATGCGGACTGATGCGCGCTGAGGTCGGTTAGTACTAACGCCTGCGGCGGCGTCTCCTCGCCCCCAACAGGTACAGCAACGCCGCCAGGACGGCGGCGGCGCAGAGAATCGGAAGGGCGAGCACGACCGGCGCATCACGCCCGCTGGAGGCAAGGGCTAAGCGCCCCAAGCGCCGTGAGCGAACGAACCACGCATCCGCCCCGCCGGCGGATGCGGGTTCATGACTCGGGCAGTCCCGGCCCGCTCGATCAGTCGTCGCTGTTGTGTTTACCATCGTGGTCGCGATCGAACCAGTACGGTCCGATGACGCTGACTCCCGTGGGGGTCCCGCTTCCGATCACCCATCGCGCGTTGAACCCCTCAAACCGGCCAGTCCCGCCTGAATACACGCAGAGGCCATGTCCCGGGTTGGCCGCCGTGGGGTAGTAGTAGGTGCAGTGCCCGGTGATGGTGCTGCCTCTCTCATCGGTCGCCACGATGGTGACCGGACTGTTTAGCACGCCTGCAACAGTGTGGGGATCTGTGTAGTGAGCCTTGGCGCCCTCCAGGAAGGGGATGTTCGCCTCGGTGAAGAGGCAGTAGCCGCCTGGAAGCCCAGCGGGGATTGTTACGAACGGCGTTCTGCAGATCTTCATCCCTGTAAAAATCTTGACCTCGCTCGCTGTTGCCGGCGACGCCGCAAAGACCAGGAGCAAGGCCGCCCCGGTCGCGACGGCGGTGAACAGTCGTATCGAACGGACGAGCTGAATTCGAATTGGCATAGCAGAGGCCTCCTTTGAATCCGGATGGATAGGTGGATGACGCGAAGCGGCGAAGTTACGCCCGCCTGACCTCTGGGTCCGCTGGACTCATCCGCCCCTGGAGATGTCCGTGGCGTCCCGAATGACCAGGCTGAGGGCCTGGCGAAGCTCGAGCCCGGTCCTGCGCATGATCTGATCGTTCCCGCTCCCGGACGACATTGCATCGAGCGCGCCGTCGGCAGCCTCGAGATCTGTTTGCAACCGTTGGCCCTTGGCCGCTAGAGAATCGGGGGCAAAGCCGCGAACGAGGCTATCCAGGAATGTTTCGACCTGCAGCGTGGTAGCGGCAACCCCGTCGGCACAACCCGGCCCTTGAGTCGACTGGCAGGGCACCGGGGTCTGGCTCACCAACTTTTGACACAGGTCGCAAGCGAGCAGGTTCGAGCTGCCTGTGCTGACAATTCCCACGTACCCCAGGGGCGTCTCCTGGCTTGAAAAGATGATTGCGCTCGATTCGCGGCTCAACGTGTCGCGCTCATTCACTGCTGCGGTCAACGCCGTCGCTGCCCCGCTAGCGTCCCCGGTCTTGCTGGCCGCTATGACAGCTCGTAGGTCCGCCATGACCAGGCCGAGGTGATGGCGGAGTCGACCGTCGATTGCTGCAAATCGCGCCGGTGGCCGACTTTGACCGAGGTCCGAAAGATACTGTTGGAGCCGGACGATTGCCGCTGCCGCCTCGTCGGCACAGGCTGCTGACTCGGGCGGATTGACATCGCATTGGTCGTTGAGGAAATTGTTCGTCGTCGTCCCCTGGTCCGAGGCAATCAAGGTCTGGTACTGCTTGATCGTTAGATTCGGAAGGGCGGGAACCGCCGGTTTCGGTGTGGCGACAGCACGAATGTAAGCAAACGTCCCGATCACGATCAATGCCAGCACGACCGCCGCAATGCCTGCAAGCAGCTCTGTCCTGCGACCCATTGGCCAGTCGCCATCTGCGCGCGGGTTTCGGGGCAACTGCCGCGTCATGTCGAGGCCTCGACTCGTCTGACCCAGCTCACTCGGTTCACGAACGGGCGCCTTAACGGCTGCGGCTTTGGCCCGGTCGACCAATCCGGTCGGCACGTCGAAACGGAGATCCTCGAGGAATCGCTCTAGAGAGTCGGTCATTGCGGGTGTACCTCGTGAGAGAGACGAGCTCGCAGGTTAGCCAGCGCTCTTCTTGTAGCCATCAGGGCTGCGGCTTCTGAAATTCCGAGGGCTTGTCCAACCTGCCGGTAGCTGAGATCCCCGCCGTAGCGCAGCGCTATGACCGCGCGATGACGCGAGGAAAGTTCCCGCACCGCGGCCAGGACTTCCGAAGTCCTCAGCTGATCGCCCACGTCGAGAATCTTTTCGTCTACGGCCCAGCGATCGGCTAGAAGCTCGACGACAAGGCGTTGCCGGCTGGCGATCCTGCCGGCGTCCCGGCCGGCGTTGACCACGATGCGCCACAGCCAGCCCTCGATTTCACCTCTGGCCGGATTGAACGAGTTCAGCCCTCTAAGCGCGCGCTCGAGCGCGTCCTGGGCGAGGTCTTCGGCGTCAGTTGAGTCGGTCGAAACCAGTTGCGCGAACTTGAAGACCCGTCCCGCATAGGTCTGACAAAGCGCGTCAGCGGTCAGCGGTGCCGTGCGAGCAATGCCGTCGCGGTCGTCCACCAGCAGGCCGGTGGATGCGTTCTCCACATCAGAACTACGGTCTGGCGCGAGAAAACCTAACGGCCGCCCGATAGATCGCCCCACGGCGCGTACATCATGGTCCGAACGGCACCACTTGCCGGCGACCTACGACTGGCGTCTACCCCGCCTCCAGGCCGCCACCAGGTAAAGCAAAGCTGCCAATACAGCCGCACCGGAAAGAATCGGAATGGCGAGCCCGACTGGCAGGCTGGAGCTCGCGTTCGCGGCCGCGGGTGCCAGGCCTGCTCCCGGCGGCGTGTAGAGCTCGGCGCTTCGCATGTTGCCCAGGAAGGATCCGCCCATCACGAGCACCGACCCGCTCTTCAAGAGAACGGCGACCGGACCAGCGCGCGCGACGCTCATGTCTGCGGTGGTCGACCAACGGCTAGCGTTTGGGTCGTACAGGTCGGCACTGGCGCTGACCCACGCCGGCCCATAGCCGCCCGCCACCAGAACCAATCCGCTCGGAAGCAGAGTGGCGCTGGACCCTTCTCGAGCCTGGGGCATCGCTCCTGCGAATGACCACTGATTCTTCGCCGGATCAAACAGCTGAGGCTCCGCAAAGCGAGTGCAGGCCAGCGAAGTTCGTTCCGCGCATCCCCCCAGGACAAGCACCTTTCCATTTGCCAGCAGGGTTGCGGTATGCGGACTTCGAGCGGGCTCCATCAGGCTGGCGACCGAGGACCAGCGATTGGATTTGGGGTCGTACAGGGCCGCAACGTCGCCGCCGACAATCAGCACCCTGCCATCGCGCAAAAGCGTGCCGGTGTTCCCCTGGTCGCCGAGGGCGACCGGCATGTCCGCCGCCGGCGACCATCGGTTGGAGGTGGGGTCGTAGATTTCAGCCGAAGCCAGGTAGAGGTCGGCTCCGTTTGCCTGCGGAGCGCTCAGCCCGCCGGCAACCAGGACGCGACCATCGGAGAGCTGGGTCGCGGTGTGGCCCCACCGCTTCACGAGGACTGAACCTGCCGGGGACCACGAATCTGATGCCGGGTCAAACAGGGTCGCCTACGCCGACCACAAGCAGCTTGCCGCTGCGCAGCAGAGTGGCGGTCGAGCCTACCGCGATCATGCTCTCCGGGCTGGCCACAAGATGCGATCGTCCGCTCGCCGGCTCATAGATCGCGACCTGCACGGTGCTCGTGGGTGTCGCCGGATGAAATTCGCTGACCGGGCCGGTTCCGACAAGGAGCACCCGTCCGTCTGCCAACGCGCTGGCCGTCGCCGTGCTCGTGAAACCCCCACCGTAGGGGCTGTAGTTTCCAAACGGGTCCGCAACATCAGGCATCGAAGTCCAGGCGCCGGCGGCGTCCGGAGACTGACTCGGCGATGGCGAGGACGCAACTTTCGGGTCAAAGACCTGGGCATCGGCGGTGGACCATTGACCGAACACAAAATCCGGCCAGGCCGCGACAAAGACCCGGCCGTCCCTCAGTGGGATCGCAGACTCGTCCAGGCTGGCGGTCTTGAGCCCGCCGGGCATGACAGTCCACGTGCGTGAGGCAGGATCGAATCTCTCGGCGGTGGTCAGCGGTGAACCGCTCATTCCCTGTCCGCCCACGACAAGCACGCTGCCGTCCCCGAGCCTCAGCGCCGCGGCCCCGGACCGCGGCTGGTTCAGGCTGCCGGTCGTCAACCACGTTCGGGCAGGCGCATCGAAGAGCTCTGCGCTCGATGTTGGTTTGCCGCCCTCACCCCCGCCGGCGGCAAGAGCCGTTCCGTTGCTCAGGGCGGAAAGCGCAGCCGACTGGTAACCGTTTGCCGAAATCTCGCCGGCCGGCGACCAGGCGTTGGTGCCTGGGTCGTAAATTTCGGCGGTAGTCAAGAAAGGAAGCGGGCCGCTGGCCGCCACCAACCCCCCGGCGACAAGGACTAGTCCATCTCCCAGCAGAACCGATCGCGGGTTGATGCGGAGCGTCGTTGGCGGCGCCGCCAACGACCAGCTGTTCGTCGCGGGGTCATAGAGCTGCGCGACAGTGCGCGGTTGGAGATTGACGTCTCTCGGTCCGCCGTAGCCGCCGGCCAGCAAGACCTTGCCGCTAGGGAGCAGGGTTGGTGCGTAACCGCCGCCATTGGCCACGGGCATCGCCGCCGCGTTTGAGACGGTGTCCGTTCTCGGGTCATAAATCTGAGGCCCGTAGCGATCGCACTCAGCGCCGGTCAACAAGACTCGGCCGTCGGCCAGCAGCGTTGCCGTCACGCCGCCGTCGCGGTTGAGGCAAGTCGGCGTCCAGTGATCGGTCGAGGGATCGTAGATTTCGGCCCAGTTGGTGAGCTGGGCTTCCGTCGACACGGTGACCAGGACCCGACCGTCGGCAAGAAGGGTCGCCGAGTGCCCGGCGGGCGGCGCGCAGGCGGCCCGCGCGACCATGCCACCAGGACCGAGAACCACCTCACTCGCGACTACCAGTGCGACCGCAACCCGGCCGAGCCAACACCGGAGTGCATGCGCGTGCGAGGCGTCAGCCACAAGCGCCCAGGATCCAACCGCCCACAACGCTGGAGACCTTGTGTAGCGAGCCCGCCGGCGTATAGAGGAACAGGCCGTTGCCGGTAAGCCATAAACCGTGCTGGTCAGCGATTGCGATCGCGCTGAATCCTGTTTCCGCGATTTGTCGCGTCGTGCTTGCGCCGGTCACGATCCACGTTTTTCCTGGATCACCGTTGGCGCCTGAGAAAGTGGACACGATTGGACGCCCGAGGCCGTCGAGCCCAAGAAACCCCGCGAACGTGCTGGCCGGCGCGAACCAGGTCGATTGGCTGCCGTCGATGAGATCCACGCGCAAAAGCGACGGCGTGCCCTTTGGATTGTTGGGGTCGGTAACCATGATCCAGAACGTTCCAGGGGCCAAGGCGCTCGTCCCTGGACCGACAGTCTTGCCTCCCAAGAGCTTGTGGGCAGAGTGCGCGGAGGGATCGAACAGCCATACATAGAAAGGAAGGAAGGTATCCGCGAAGCCGTTCGGCTGAAACAAATAGATGCCTTCCGGCCTGAAGGCAACGGCTGACAGCAGATCAGCCGACTGATACACGACATCGTCTCGCCCAGTCGCCACGTCAACGACATGCACGCGCGTTCCAAGTGGCGGGCTGCCAATGCCCTGGCTCGCCGGATCTGGAATCACCTCGCTGTACGCGTACTGGGAACCATCAGGGGAGACCAGCTCGTAAGGCACTGGAAGCCATCGTGAGAATCTCCAGTCGTATGTCTCGCTCCCGTTTCCGGCTACCCCGGTCAGGACTGGTAAGGCCACGGTGTGGGCGAAAGCCGGACGGTCTGGGTCAGGCGTGGTTGCGGCGCTAGGATCAGCCGTGAAGGTCCCACTCGGGTAGCTGATGAAGCCGGTGGTCTTGAAATCCGTAAAGGGGACGCGGCACGGTGCTGCGGCTTGCTGGGATCCTGGGGAGCCGGTCGGAACAGGGTTGGCCGACATCCCGCCGCATGCGGCCAGGACCATCAGGCCACACAGGCCGGCGACCAGTCGAATATCCCTACAACGCAACCGTCTCATGGCTTTTTACAAGCAGCCGTTGGCGGGAAACCCGGGGAACGTTGCCACCTTCGTCAGGCCCTTCCCGCGCTGGTAGAGGTAGATCGCGCTGCCGCCAAGCCAGATGCCATGGGCGTCGCTTATCCCCATGCCGCTGTATGAGGTCTCGACGCGGCCGGTGCGATACCAGGGGTTGGTCCCGAGATCTGATGTGAGGCCTGCGTCGACCGTTTCCGGCGTGGCCGGACGCGACAGCAACCAGATTTCATACGGCACGGTGTTTGTGCTCCACCTGGCGTCGTTATCGTCCGCGAGGTAGACGATAAGGGCGGGAGAACCGCTGTACACGCCGAGCAGCTCGAAACGCGTTGCAGTCAACGGCCGCCGCACCCACTCCGTGACCTGGTCGGATTTCACGTCGCGACGCAGCAGGACGTTGAGCACCACGATTTTTGGGTTTCCCTCACCACCTGGCAGCGGCGAGGTCGGGTGAAGATCCTGCTCATTGACGGTGAGCCATGCTTCGCCATTGGCAACCGCGAGGACGTAGCCGTCAGGAAAGACTTGCCGAATCGCTCCAGAGTCTGGATTTACCAGCAAGAGACCGGCACTCTGTCCGTACGGACCGTAGGTGAAATAGATGCCGTCGGCGGCGAAGTCGAAGATCAGGTATTGGGCGGCCGGGAGACCCAGGGTCCGGTCAAGGCCGCTGGCGACATCGACCACGTGCAGCTGGCCATACGCAAACAGCCCACCCTGGGTGAAATCCATGTACACATAGCGCCGCCCATCGGGGGAGACCTGCGCCCTCGGCACGGGGAGGAAGCGCTTGAGCGCCGCATCGTAATAGCCAACCGGGCCGGTACCACGCAGCACAGGCGTCGCCGTCGAGTGCCAGCCAAACCCGTCTTGGGGCACCGTGAATTCGTCCGCGGCGCCTGCCGAGATGGCGCCGTCGGGATACGAAACGTAGTGCGCCTGGACCCCGAAAGAAGGCAGTTGGACAGGGTTACCCGGTTGGTACCAGGAAACTACAGGCAAACTGCAGGCGGCTACCGACGAGCTCGGAGTTGCGAGGGTCGAGCTGGGAGTTGCACTGGCCGAACCGTTTGCCGCGGGAGTTGCACTGTCGGAAGCGCTTGCCGGTGGATGCGAGGCCTGCGGGGAGCATGCCGCGACAAGGACGGCCAGCAGGGCAAGCCGGCCCCTCGTGGAATTGGAACGAAACGCCATCTTCAATGAGACGCTGGACCAAGCCGTTTGGTTTCACGAGGGTTTCGCTTCTAAGAGGATGCTCGGGCGAAGACGAGCAGGTGCGTTGCGTCGTCGCCCTGACCCGACCGCCTGTGGTCTTGAAGAACCAGGCCGGCGGATTTCGCGACTGCGACCACTTCGTCCACCGGCCTCAGCCGGTAACCGTAGACAGTCATCGGCATGCGCGCCATGTTCATCGGGTCGCCGATGCCGACCACCGCGCGCCCATCGCTCGCTATGACGCGAGCGAGCTCTGAGAAAACGCGATCCAGTTCGTCGATGAAGTAAATCGTGTTGACGGTGATGGCGCCCTGGACCGAGCCATCCTCCAGCGGCAGCCTGGTAAGCGACCCCAACTGGAGCCGCATGCGACCGTTTGCGATGTCGCGGTCGAACTGCCCCGACGCTCGGCGCACCATGGTCGGCGAGAGGTCGACACCCAGCACATGCCCCTCCGGCCCGACCTTTTCGAGCATCATCGCCAGTCCGGCTCCTCCACCAAATCCCAGATCGGCCGCGGTGGCGCCCGATTTGAGCTCGAGCGCATCAACCGCAACCGCGATCATCCCGCGGTTGGTCCGATTGAGCATTGTTCCGACGACCAGCCCGCGCACCCCGGTGGGCTTTCCAAGCTGGGCGGCAAACCCGGCCAGCATCCTGTCCCGAAGCCCCACCGCTGGAATGTTAGGCCGCGACCCTCATCACATCCCGCTCGGCAGGACGCCCCACATCGCCTCGCAGAAGGCGGACATGACCCGTGTCAGGCGCAGCGAGGCGAGTTAGCGGGAGGCGTCTCCAGACGAGAGCGCCGCCCGCCGTTCCTGCCGTCAGAAAGGACAGGGGTCCGGATTGGGTTTGGGCTGGTCGGTCCTCTGCAGGGTGTTGCCTGTCACCGGGTCCACAGGCACGCCTGGGAACGTCGCGTAGCTGATCGTTTCGGACGAGCCGTTGTTCACCGCGATCAGTGGCTCACCAGGACTCTCGACGAATGCCTGCCCCGCCGTATACGTATTGATCACGCAGCGGGAAGAGCGGTCACGGCCACCTTCTTCCCCATCGTCGTTCTTGACTACCCGATACGTCGTGATTTGACCCGCCTGGAGGACGACCATCGCGCCCCCGGGGTGCGAGTGCCAGCCCGACGAGGCACCAGGTTTGACATTGTTCTGGACGACGACTATCTGCAACCCCGGCTTGACCGCGAGGCTTCCGTGGGACAGCGTCCCGTGGCTCAAGCGGATGCTTACAAATCCACTGGAGGGGGCTGTCGCTGCCCCGGGGACAGCGTTGACCGCTACAAACAGGCCTATAAAGCCGACGGTCATGAGTGCCAGCCGCATTCCCCGTCTGGTAAGCGTCTTCATTCGCGACTCCTTTGCTTACGTTCGCCTCGTCTTGCGAGGCCGACTGGACAATGCGCTTCGCCCGCTCGCTCGTCTTCCGTATTCGTACGGATCTTTCTACGGAGTTAAATTGAATCCGTACCAGTCGACTACTTCCAGCGGGGACGGAACCTGCCTGGGGGTATGATCCCGCCCAAGGGCCAGGCGAGAGTAGGGGGTAAATCGGGGCAGTGAGGACTAGGGCCATCGGCGTCCAGCTGAAACGAACCAAGCTAAGTCCCGATCGGTTCTTGATCAGGCCCCTCGCCTTGGTCGGGAGCCCGATGGAACTCCTTTTCGCTGGGTTGTGCGTCGCGCTCCTCGGCGCCGTCCTGGTCGCCGAAATGCTTACCCCCGATGTCGTCGTCGGCGCATTCGCCCTCCTGCCGCTACTCGCCGCCATGTGGGTGCTCTCAAGTCGCCTGGCAATGCTTGTTGCAATCGTCGCGACTCTGTTTTTTGGGGCTGCTTTCGCAGTCGATAGCGCAAACCGGATGACTGAGATCCTTCTCAGTGTGGCCGTCCTCGCCACAGCCTTCATGGGCAGGCTGTACGCAACAGGCCTGGCCTCGGTCCTATCCAGCCGTCGTCACATGCGACCAACCATCAAGAGCTGGGTCACACCTGCGACCCTCGACGGAACGGACCGCTCGTCATACAGACTGGAGTCGTTGACTCGGCGCGAGCTGGAAGTTTCGCGACTAGCCGCAGAGGGCTACTCGGCGGCTGAAATTGGCCGGCGTCTGAACATTGGTGCTCGGACAGTCGAGAGCCACCTGGCCAGTGCCTACTCAAAACTACGAATCAGATCAAGACTGGAACTGATTCGAATGGTCACTCGGCTGGATACTCCACATTAGGTCGGGAAGCGCCGCCGGCCCCGCCATGCGATCAAGAGACTCCAGACAGATCGTCTCAGAAGGTTTCAGGGCGTGTCAGGGCGTCTCTCGTATTTGGGTTATGACGCAGTCGTCTGGCATCTGCTGATGCCTCATAGAGTCTCCCGGCGAAGCTGTCGGATCGGAGCGGGGCCGGGAGTTCGTCGCTGCGTAGTCATTGCGCAGCCGCGACATAAGCGGCAGCCACCCAGGCAAGCTCCTCCACCTTGTATTCACCGAAGAGCCAACCATCACCGAGCTCAGTAGTAAGGTCCGTCGATTCGCCGGTACTCCAGGTGGTGGTCGCGACCAGCCCTGCTGCCGCGGCATCCGCGTGCTCCGGCTCCGGGATCCAGAGTGCGTACTCGGTGCCGTACGGCATCGCGAAGACGAAGCCTGAAAGCGGGTGGGCGAGAACGGCGTGGCTACGGATCACAAACCTGCAGTCCTCGGGAAGAGTGGCGCCGATATCGTCCCAAACGCGTTCAACGCAATCGGGGTGACTGCCCGCGTTCATATACGGATCCGGCTCAGGGGGTTCAGACATCAGCCCTTCCGCCGGTTCGGGCTGGGCTAAGTCAGGTTCATCGAGCCAGTCGAAGAATCTTGCATTCACTGGCCGCCTTTCGAGCTCGCGCCATTTAGGCATTTGCGTTGAGTATCTTGCTCGACCGTAGCGAGATGAGGCACCCACTGAGGTTGCGAGTCGCGCGGCGACCCACGTGCTTCAGCCTCGCGTTTGTTCGTTACTCTCAGGCCATGAAGTTCTGGGTCCTCGACCCTCCCATGATGATCGGCGAATGGGCCTTCGCCGACGTAATCGACCCCGTGTACGGCGGCGCACCAAAGTGTCCGTCCTGCGGCAGGTTCCTCGGAATGTTGGAATGGCTTCCTCCCTACCGCATTCGACTGGTCAAAGGAACGAAGTCGTATATCCCGGGCGATTTGATCGACGGTCCTGGAGCCGAGCTGATGGCCTCGCAACGCTTCATCGCCCAGTTCGAGCGCGCGAAGCTCAAAGGCGTCGAGCGATGGGAACCGGTCACCATCGAGGGCTACAACAACTACTGGGAGAAGAAGCTCAAGCGGCCCGCGCCTGCCGAGCCGTACATGGTCGCGATTTTCCCCCCACCAACTGTTCGCGCGAAATGGGAAAAGATGCACCCTGTGGCCGATGGCGACATGGAGTGGACCGGTTGTGAGGTGTGCGGCCGATCGCCTCGGAACTTCGATTCCTGGAAAGGGGTGGTCGTCGATGAGGACTCCTGGACGGGAGCAGACATCTTCCAGCTCACCAGCCTCGGCAGCCGGTTCATCGTCACCGAAGCATTCGCCAACTTCGTGGCTGAAGGGAACTTCCGCGGTGTGCCTCTGGTACCGGCCGCACAAGACAAACCGTTCCGAGCGCCACCGGCTACCTGGTAGCCCGGGTTTGACGGCTACTTCTTCTTGGCTTTGACCACGACGGTCAGCGCCTGATCGCGATGACGTCGAGGTCTCGCGGTCGGCATCTTGGACCCGATGCACCAAGCGGTGGGCATGACCGCCCTTGTCGCCTTTCGTCAGGCGCCGGACCGCTCGGTCCAAAAAGGATCAGCGGCATCGAACGCATCGCGAACGTCGGTGCTGTGGCAGCCCCATGCGAATTAACGCGTCGAGGATCTCGCGCGAGGTCATCGATTCGCCTGACCTCCGCAACGGACCGTGCGGCGGGCTCACGCTGATTCTCGTACTTATCCACGACGCCAGATGGTGATTGGCATCAGCGGGTCGCTGCGACCATAGGTGCGGTCTGCGCATGTGTCAGGTCCTCAAGTCTCGCGTCGCGACGCGACCGCTCGATCGGTCCCGAGTCGATTTGTTGATGCTGGTTAGTGGTGGCTCCGATCGGCTAGAACCGCCTCGAGAAGTCCGGACGGCTCGTCATCTATATCGTGGCTTTCCGCGCGTCTGATTTCTGCCATCACGATATCCGTCAACCAGGCCCGCCGCTCGCTCGTGACACTCAACTCAGGGTACTTCGCGAGGATTTCTTCCGCCGACTTCGCTCGCATGACTCCCCACAAGCCGCCCGACCCATAGTCATAAACGACCAGGAACTCCTTCTTTGTACCTTCCACGTCAGCGTCTCTCGGCTGCCTCCCATGCCGACTCTCTGGCGCAACGCTGCCCCAGATCAGGCTCGCCATCCGAATCGAATCTCTCATCACGTGGGCCATTGAGCAGTCGCAGCTGAGCGCTTGTGAGCATCCTCAGCATCATGGAGGACCGGCGGCAACTCCTGAAACGACTTCAGTCTTGCGAGCCGCGGATGGTGTCATAGCGGAATCCACCCGCATCGCTGCTTTCAAACATACGAGCCGCGGAGAGGTCTCGGGCTGAGGGCGGGAGATCGTGGAATCGCTTGAGATGAGCCGCAAAGGATCCGCAATAGACTCCGGCTTGAGCAGCCACACTCTCGAAGAGAGCTCGTGAATCGACCTTGATTCGAAGAGCCGCATCGTAGAGGGGTACCAGGACTGGCGTGGTTTCCCGGTAGTCGAATTTACCGCAATCAAGGGTAAGAGCCACTAGACCCCAAGTAATCGGCGCGCTTGACTGACGCCGAACGGCCCACGAAGCCATCCTTACGGCAAACGCGTCAAGCATCAGTGCCTGCTTGTCACTGAAGACTGCAGCCGCTTCGACTCGTTCGGAGTCTGGGGATGCCATGAACCGATCTATGAACCTTGAGATCGCCAGGTCCAGAGGATCTGGAATTGCATTCCAAAAATAAGCCGTCTCATACGCGTCTGAGATGTCGCGGGCGACCTCCTGCGCACTGATTCGCAGCGATTCAGGCTGGTCACCAGAAGGAACGCTCTTGGACATCAGGATCCTGTCATGAAATCCCATGGGTTCGTAAATGAACCACGCCGGCCTGCGCATGTCAAAGGGGCCGGGTTCAGACACACACATGAAGATTGCATCCTTATCAATACCTCTTGGATCCAGGCCACGGCCCTCAAATTCCTATGTTCCGAAATCTTGGGTCACGCGGGTGGTTCTCGGGAAGGCATGGTGGTCGTGTTTCTGTAACACGAACCAAAAGACGGTCCGGGGTCCATTCATCAAACTAAGCCTGAAAGATGGGCGACGTTGACGCTGGCGCTACCGAGTCGACGATCGAGGCCGCCGAGAATCAGCTCCGCCAACGCTTCCCCGACGACTACCGCACCTTCCTTATGTCTGAGAACGGCCTCGAGAAGTGGTTTGGCGATGTCTACCTCTCCCTCTACACAATCGAGCAAGTGGTCGAGCTGAACGAGGCCCATGAGCATCTGGCGTATCAGCCGGAACTGATCCACATCGGCTCCGACGGCGGAGGCGAAGCAATCGCCTTCGACTTCAGACAGGACCCACCAACCGTGATCCTGGTCAACCTTGTGTCAACCGACTGGAGCGAGGCCATCCCGCAGGCGGAGTCCTTTACCGAATTCATGGATCAGCGCAGCCGAGGAGCGGAATTGCGATGGCGAAGTCGTGATGCCTAGGCCACGAGTTGAACCTGCTGGTTCGTGAAGCCGCTTGGCAAGGTCTGGGTCGTAAATGTGGGTAGTGGAAGTCGCCTTTGTTGACCATCTCGCTGCGGAAGAATACTTTCGTTGCTTTCACATTGGACGCTCAGGTCCAGTAGGCAGGTTGCGTTGGACCGATACGAAGTAATGCAATCGGTGGCCGCCTCCGCCAAAGCTGGGGCCGGCGTCACGCGAGTCATGCCTCAGGCTATCGACCTCTGTCGGCAGATCGAGTCTGAAGCGAGGTGGGACCTATACACCGAGTACGACTGGCGGCAGGACGCACAACACTGTCGCAATTGGTTGGCTGAGTTGCTGCTGGACGATGCGCCCGGTTCCGCGATCACAGGTTTCTGGTTCGGGATATTCAATCCCATGCGACAGGGGCGACCCAGGAGTGACTTCTACGTTACTGGCAGCGCTCACTACCCGTCCGTCGACTGGGTCTTCAGCCAGGACTGGCAACCGTCTGGGCGCTACGCGCATTCGCCGGGCCAAGCCGCGCTGTACCGGCTCGCCGAGAGTGAGGGCCCGAACATCGTCGCAATCGTCGACTACGTCCTGACCTTCGCGCATGCCGCGGCCACTGTGAACGACTTGATCGTTGAGATCGACTCGAGCCGCCTACTTGATGGAGCCGAAAGGAGGGGCATTGCAGTGGGCCATGACTCTGGCGATGCCTTGTTTCTTGGCGAGCTCAACTCTGGGGGCTTCGACCGATCCGTCTCCGATTGGATATAACGAGGACCGATCACTTTGGAATTCAGCGGGCCGGCGATACTCGGTGTCGCGGCGAAGCTGTCAAACGAAGCTGTCAAATGCCGCAAATGTGACGCTGTGCGGCAGAGTGACCACAACATGTAGATCGTCGGACGGCGCAGGCACTACATGATGGTGCTCGCGCAGGGAATCGAACCCTGAAACCTTGGGATTAAGAGACTCCCGCTGTCACACCAAGCTGTCAAAAGTGACCTTGGGACTAACTGCCCCCTGCCAGATTTAGATACTCAGAGAACTTTCGGTCCGCGGACGTCCGTTCCATGCGATCGAAGTGCTTGGCGGCGTAGCCACTGAAGTCGAAGTCCAGCTCTGAGATCCCGCTTTGCAGCACCCCCCACATGGCCTCGCGGAAATCGGACATGAACCGCATCAGGCGCAGCGCGGCCAGATCCGCATCCCGATCAACCCCGAAGTAGGCGGCCACCAGCCGCCGGTCATCCTCCACCTCGAAGTCATGGTTCACCGAAAAGTTGGCCAGGTCGAAGAACCGATCACCCATCCCCGCGTACTCCCAGTCGACGATCCGGATCGCCCCGTCATCCAGGAAGTTGGCGTTGAGCAGGTCGTTGTGGCAGGGCACAAGGGGCTGCGCGCTCCGAGCTGCGCTGATCCGATCGGCCTCCTCGCGCGCGCGCGCGAACTCTTTAGGTATCCGCACGCCATTCGCCTCAGCCTCGGACCGATAGATGTCGACCACCGCGAATGAGTCGAACCGGCCCGGGATCGCCCGCGCCGAGTGCAGCCGGCGCAGCACTTCTGCCACCCGCGGCAACGTCGCGGCGCTGCGCATCTCGTCGACGGCGATCGGCCGGCCATCGATGAATCGGGTCACCAGCCAGCCCTCCGAAGCTACGAAATCCGCCACCGGCGGCCCGATCCCGATCTCCTCCGCCCGCAGGCTCGCGGCATGCTCGACCGCCCTGTCGATGCCCAACAACCCGGTCTTGGCGCCGCCCATCCGCAACACGTAGGCGGCCCCGTCGACCTCGACTTTGAAGTTGTGGTTCGTGATGCCGCCGCCGAGCACGGTCACATTGGCCCGCCGTCCCGGCCACAGCCGCTCGACGGCGACCGCCGCGCCCTCCACAATCGCGGATCGTATCTGCTTGAATGGCCCAGTGAAGGTCGAGAAGCAGTCCCTCGACACGGAACTGACCGAGCTCCGGGCGAAGTACGTCCCGCGCGGCATCACCACGGCCCACCCCCTGGTCGCCGACCGGGCCAAGGGCTCCGAGCTCTGGGACGTCAACGGCCGCCGGTTCGTCGATTTTGTCGGCGGCATCGGCGTGATGAACGTGGGCCACGCGCACCCGCACGTCATGGAGGCGGTCCGGGCCCAGCTCGAGCGCGCCACACACACCTCTTTCCAGGTCGTGATGTACGAGTCGTACCTGCGCCTGGCCGAGCGCCTCTGCGAGGTGGCGCCCCTGAAGGGCGAGAAGAAGGCGATCTTCTTCAGCACCGGCGCAGAGGCGGTCGAGAACGCGGTCAAGATCGCGCGCGCCTTCACGGGCCGCCCGGCCGTGATCAGCTTCCGCGGCAGCTTCCACGGGCGGACGCTCCTCACGCTGAGCCTGACCGGGTCGGTCAGCCCCTACAAGCAGAACTTCGGCCCGTACGCGACCGAGATCTATCAGTCCGCGTTCCCCTACGAGTACCGGGGCTGGAACACCGAGAGAGCTCTCGCATCACTCGAGAGCCTGTTCGACTCCGAGGTTTCGCCGAAGCGGGTCGCCGCCGTGATCATCGAGCCGGTCCTGGGCGAGGGCGGTTTCGTCCCGGCGCCACCCGATTTCCTGCGCAAGCTCCGCGAGCTGACCGAACGCCACGGCATCCTCCTCATCGCCGACGAGATCCAGTCCGGTTTCGGGCGCACCGGCAAGTTCTTCGCCATCGAGCACTCGGGCGTGCAGCCCGACCTGGTGACGGTCGCCAAGAGCCTGGCCGCCGGCTTCCCGCTCTCAGGCGTCGTCGGTCGCGCCGACGTGATGGACGCTCCGGACCCGGGCGGTCTCGGCGGCACCTACGGCGGCAACCCGGTTGCGTGCGCGGCCGGCCTGGCAGTGATGGATGTGATGCGCGACGAGAAGCTGCCCGCGCGGGCGATGCGCATCGGTTCAATCCTCGAGGAGCGCATGAACAGCTGGAAGGCCGAGCACGACATCGTGGGCGACGTCCGCGTGGTGGGCGCGATGGCCGGGATGGAGCTGGTACGCGACCGCACAACGAAAGAGCCCGCTGACAAGGAGGCCGCACGAGTCCTCGCGGTCGCGCGCGAGAAAGGCTTGATCCTCCTTCGCGCCGGCACGCACCACAACGTCATCCGCACGCTCATGCCGTTGACGATCCCGGACGAACACCTGCACGAAGGGCTCGACATCCTCGGCGCGGCGCTGGCCGAGGTGGCCGCAGAGACGCACGCCGGGCGCGCGCAGGGCGCCTGATACCAATCACGTAAGTAGGGAGGGGAATGTGAGCACGACGCTCAAGCGCCACGAGATGTTCATCGGGGGCCAGTGGACGCCCAGCACGGGCGGCGACACGCAGGAGATCATCAACCCGGCGACGGGCAAAGTCATCGCGCACGTGCCCAAGGGAACCCAGGAGGATGTCGACCGCGCCGTCGCAGCCGCCCGCAAGGCCTACGACGAAGTGTGGTTCGACAGCACCCCGCGCGATCGGAGCGAGCGCCTGCTCAAGCTCGCGAGCGCGATCGAGGAGCACGGCGACGAGCTGGCGCGCATCGAATCCGAGAACGTAGGCAAGCCGCTGGCGACGACCAAATCCGAGGAGATCCCTCCCATCGCCGACTGCTTCCGTTTCTTCGCGGGCGCGGCCCGCACGCTTGAAGGCCGCGCCGCCGGCGAGTACATGGCCGGTTTCACGAGCTTCATCCGTCGCGAATCGCTCGGCGTCGTCGGCTCCATCGCACCGTGGAACTACCCGCTGATGATGGCCGCCTGGAAGCTCGGCCCTGCGCTGGCCGCGGGCAACACCGTCGTCCTCAAGCCGTCGGAGTGGACCCCCCTCACCGCCCTGCGGTTCGCCGAGCTCGCGGCGGACATCCTGCCCCCCGGTGTCTTGAACGTGATCACCGGCGACGGCGAGCCGGTGGGCGCGGGACTCGTCCGTCACCCCGGAGTCGCGATGGTCTCGCTGACCGGCGACGTCGGCACGGGCAAAGAGGTCGCGCGCGCAGCCGCCTCCACGCTCAAGCGCGTCCACCTCGAGCTGGGCGGGAAAGCTCCCGTGATCGTCTTCGATGATGCAGACCTGGAAAAGGTCGTGGAGTGGATCAAGATCGGCGGCTTCTTCAACGCGGGTCAGGACTGTACGGCGGCCACGCGGGTCATCACGGGGCCGAAGATCAACGACAGGCTCCTGGGCGATCTTGTTTCTGCGGTCAGCTCCCTCAAGGTCGGAGACCCGATGGCGGACGGCACCGAGATGGGCCCGCTGGTTTCTGAGGAGCAGGCGGTTCGGGTGACGGGGTTCGTCGACCGCGCAAGAAAGGCCGGCGCGGAAGTGCTCACCGGTGGTGCGCGGATCAAGAAGGCGGGCTCGTGGTACTCACCGACCGTCGTCGTGCCTCATGGACCCAAAGACGAGATCGTGATGAAGGAGGTCTTCGGCCCTGTCGTCACGGTGCAGCAGTTCAGCGACGAGGAGCAGGCGCTCGAGTGGGCCAACAGCGTCGATTACGGCCTTGCCGCCTCAGTCTGGACGCGCGACGTCGGGCGCGCTCTGCGCATGGCACGGCGCCTGCAGTTCGGGACGGTCTGGATCAACACCCACATCCCGCTCGTCAACGAGATGCCGCACGGCGGCTACAAGCAGAGCGGCTACGGCAAGGACATGTCG
>Ga0209118_1000374_pt1 | contig 25571 bp, 29 predicted proteins | sample BlaSpr_A8_Ref_M1_FD_187988 | JGI IMG/M metagenome (GOLD analysis project Ga0209118, IMG submission 187988) | Forest soil microbial communities from Thunder Bay, Ontario, Canada - Black Spruce, Ontario site 2_A8_Ref_M1 (SPAdes) (version 2) | ecosystem: Environmental > Terrestrial > Soil > Boreal...
ATTTCGAGAAAAATTTCTTCATGCGTTTCTGCCGCAAAATGCTGCCGATCACGCGCGAATTTTACGGACGCAGTTTTATGGTGCGGGTGGACGGGCGGTTCATGTTCACGCCGCTCTTGTTGGTCTTGATTCTGGTCGACATCATGGATCTGATCTTCGCCGTCGATTCCATTCCGGCCGTCTTCGCCATCACGACCGATCAATTCATCGTCTACACCTCGAACGTCTGCGCCATTCTGGGATTGCGGTCGCTCTACTTTCTCCTCGCGCGCATGGTCGATCGCTTCATTTATTTGAAGACCGGGCTCGCCATCATCCTCGGTTTCGTCGGGACAAAAATGATTTTGGCCAAGCAGTTTTCGATTCCAAACTGGATCTCTCTCATCATCATTATCGTGGTCCTCGGGATCACGATTACGGTGTCGATGCTCGCGACGCGCCGGGAGAACAGGACGGGGAACCAAAACTGAAGTTGCATTCCTGCGCCAAAATCGCTTAGCTGGAATTAGCCTATGAAAACCCTGCTCGCGGTTGCGCTGGTTCTCGGCTTCGCCCTCTCTTCCTTCGCCGACATCCAGGATCCGCCTTCGAATGATTACGGCCCGACCCGCAAACTCGGCCGCGGTCTTTCGAATCTCGTTTTCGGAATCGCCGAATTGCCCACGACGATCGCGAAGGTCAACGACCGCGAAGGAAACTCCGCGGCCGGCGGCTACGGCGTCGTGCGCGGCCTGGGCCGGGGCTACATGCGTTTTCACGCGGGCCTTTTCGAGATATTCAGTTTTCCATTCCCGGTAAATCGCGGCACTTACTATCCGATTCTTCCAAGCGACATTCCCTACATCCACGCGGGCTATCAGGAATTTCCGCCGGAGCTGGGCAACGAATCGAAGTATCCTTACGTTCGGAAGTATTGAGCCGGCCCCTATATTCAGGCTCATCTCTTCCTCTTCCTCTACCTCTGCCTCTTCCCTCTCTTCGGTGATTAATTCGGGAGCGAAGAACCAGAGGAAGAGGTAGAGGAAGATTGAAAATGGATCATCGACGTTTTCGAACGCTACTTGCCGCCGGACTTCTCACGGTCGTTTACTTCGTCGCCGGCAAGCTCAGCCTGAAGCTCGCCTTCCTTTACGCGAGCGCCTCGCCAGTTTGGCCGCCTGCCGGAATCGCCCTCGCGGCTTTGTTGCTGCTCGGGTTCCGCGTCTGGCCCGCGATCTTTGTCGGCGCATTTCTCGTCAATCTCACCACGGCGGGCAACATCTGGACCTCTCTCGGCATTGCCACGGGCAACACACTCGAAGGTGTCATCGGTGCCTGGCTGATCCTGCGTTTCGCGGGCGGCACGCGCGTTTTCGATCGCGCCTACGATGTTTTTAGATTCGCTCTCGCCGTCGCGTTGAGCACGCTGGTCAGTCCGAGTCTTGGGCTAACCGGTCTGGCCCTGGGCGGCTTTGCCGATTGGGCAAACTATCCCGCGATCTGGGTGACGTGGTGGCTGGGCGATTTGAGCGGCGCCGTGATGTTTGCCCCCTTGGTGATTCTTTGGCTGGGCCGACCCTGGCGGCGGATCAATCCCGCGCGCGATCTCGAAGTAGCGATCCTCCTCGTCCTGCTCGCCTTCCTCACCGAAGTGGTCTTCGGCGGCTGGTTCTTCATCAGCGTCCTAAATTACCCGATCGCATTTATCCTGGGACCGATCATCGTCTGGACCGCGTTTCGTCTTTCGGCCCGCGAGACTGCCACCGGCCTCTTCGTTCTTTCCGCGATCGCGATTTGGGGAACGTTGCACCGTTACGGTCCGTTTGTGCGGCACGATCAAAATCAATCCCTTCTCCTCCTGCAAAGCTTTAACGTTCTGACCACCATCACGGCGATGGCGCTTGCCGCCGGCATGGCGGAGCGGCGGCGCGCGGAGGCGGCGCTCGAACAGCAGCGCGCCACGGTCGAGGCCGCGAACCGGACGAAGGACAATTTTCTCGCCATGCTCTCGCACGAATTGCGGACGCCGCTCACGCCAGTCCTCGCCGCGCTCGATGTTTTGAAAGCAGGAGCGCCACCCGAGGCGGAACTCCATGCCACGCTCGCGATGATGCGCAGGAACATCGAGTTGGAAAGCCAGCTGATCGACGATTTGCTCGACCTGACCCGGATCACAAAAGACAAGCTTCGTTTGGATTTCGCATCGGTCGACGCGCATCAGGCCATCACCAACGTCGTCGAAATATGCGCCTCCGAAGTGAGCGCGAAGAAGCTGCAAGTGCAGCTGGATCTGCGCGCCACTGACTTTCACGTCATGGCCGACCCGGCGAAATTTCAGCAGATCATCTGGAACCTTTTCAAGAACGCGATCAAGTTCACCGGCGAAAACGGCGTCATCACGATCTCGTCGGCGAATCATCTGCCGCAGATTCTCACGATTAGTTTGACCGATACCGGCATCGGCATCGAACCGGAAATCATGGAACGGATTTTCAATCCGTTCGAGCAGGGCGAGCGTTCCTTCCAGCGCCGTTTCGGCGGTCTCGGTCTCGGCTTGACCATTTCCAAATCACTCGCGCAAGCCCACGGCGCGTCGCTCATTGCCAAAAGCGAAGGCCGCGATCGCGGCGCCACCTTCCTGCTCACGATGAAAACAGCCGGACTGGAGGAGGCCTCCGCGAAACCGCTCGTCGCGCGCACTCAAGCTTCGCCCGGCAGCCTTTCCATTTTGCTCGTCGACGATCATCCCGACACTTGCGCGGCCTTGGAAAGGTTGCTCACGCTGCGCGGGCACACGGTGGTCGCGGCCCACAGCATGCGCGCGGCGCTCGTGGCCGCGGCCGGCGATTCATTCGACCTTCTCATCAGCGATGTCGGTTTGCCCGACGGCAATGGCATGGACCTTCTTCGCTATCTCCGCGCCATGCGCCCCATCCGCGGAATCGCGATCAGCGGTTTCGGCATGGACGCGGATATCAGCAAAAGCCTGGAAGCCGGCTTTGCGGAACATTTGGTGAAACCGGTGAAGCTGGAAAAGCTGGAAGCAGCCATCGCGCGGGTGATGACAAACGCGCCTGCGGCGCGTTAAGCTCCAAGCTCCAACATCCAAGCTCCAGAGAAGCTCCAAACAACGAAGCTCCAAAAACAGCGCCGCTGATTTTATGATTGGAGCTTGGGGCTTTCCCACATGCGCATAGTCGAACTATCAATTCACGACGTCGCCTTCGGCGGCAAAGGCGTGGCGCGCGATGAAGGGAAAGCCGTCTTCATTCCGTTCACCATCGATGGCGAACGCGTCACGGCGAAAATCACGCGCGAGAAAAAGCAGTTCGCCGAGGGCGAACTGATCGAACTACTCGAGCCATCGTCCCAGCGCGTCGTGCAGGAATGTCCGTACTTCGGCCGATGCGGCGGCTGCAGTTACCAGCACATCAGCTACGCGCACCAGCTCGAATTGAAAGCGCGGCAAGTCGAACAGGTCATGCGGCGTATCGGCAAAATCTCCGAACCGCCGATGTGCAAGATCGTCCCCTCACCTCTGCCGTACGGCTATCGCAACCGAATCACCGTTCATGCGGAAGACAACGTCGTCGGATTCTATCGGCGCGACGTTCATCAGCTCATGGACATTGCGCATTGCCCGATCGCGATGCCCGAGGTGAACGCTGCCCTTGCCCAATTGCGCGCCACGCGAGTGCGCGATGGCCACTATACTTTGCGCGCGCATTCCGGCCCGCGCGTTTTTGCGCAAACCAACGACGCGGTCGCCGATGCCCTGGCCGATTTCATCGCAGCGATTTTCACCGGCGAAGAAAAACTGTTGATTGACGCGTTCTCTGGCGCCGGATTTTTTTCCAAACGCCTCGCGTCTCAATTCGAGCGCGTGGTCGGAATCGATTGGGACCGGTTCGCGATCGAAGCCGCGCAAAAAGATGCCGGACCAAAAGAAGGTTACGTCGCCGGCGACGTCACGACCGAATTACGCTGGCTTTTGCAGAAGAGCAATCTCGCCTCGACCGCATTAATCGTCGATCCTCCCGCGACCGGTCTCTCCGCCGAAATGCGCCGCGCCATTCTCGATTCACCGCCGCAAACCATGGTTTACGTCTCGTGCAATCCGCCGACGCTCGCGCGCGACCTCGCGGATTTGCAATCGCGCTTCTCCGTCGTCTCGATCACGCCGTTCGATATGTTCCCGCAAACCGCCGAGATCGAAGTCGTGGCCCATTTGCAAGCCTTGTAGTGTGATCGCAGAACTCTGGGGAGCGCACGCGCCCTCGCATGCTGGCGATGGCGCCCTCGCCATCGCGAACTTTTTTCTCTAAGGAATTTCGGCGAGGCGCCGAAATCAGCACGCGAGGGCGCGTGCGCTCCCCGGATTATTCCGCGCGCAACGCTTCCACTGGATTCAGCAACGTCGCACGCCGCGCCGGCAACAGACACGCCACCAGCGCCGCAAACGCCAGAACGATCGCCGTCGCTCCCAGCAACACAGGATTATGCGCCGACGTCTGATAGAGCTGCGACGCGATTAATTTCCCGAGCGCCAGCGCCGCCGCCAATCCCACCACCAGCCCGAACGCCACCGGCTTCATCCCCTGAGCCATCACCAGCCGCACTACATCCATCGCTTGCGCGCCCAACGCCATCCGCACACCGATCTCGCCTGTGCGTTGCTCCACTGTGTAAGCCACCGCGCCGTAAATGCCCACCGTTGCGAGCAAAAGCGCAACGCCGGCGAAGATGCCCAGCAAGATCATCATCAGCCGCGCCTGTCCGAGCGCTTGCGCGACAATCGTGTCCATCGACTGCGGCTGCGCAATGGCCAGCGTTGGATCGATCGTGTTCAGGGTCGCCTGCACTAGCTTGGTCACCGCCTCCGGTTTCAGCGGACTGCGCACGGTGATGGTCATGAACGGAAAATTTTCCTGCGCCCACGGCCGGTAAAATTCCATGTCGTTCTGCTCGGCCACGCGATTGGAGCGCACATCGCCGACGACGCCAATGATTTCGACCGGCACACTCCCGCTCGTGACGAGAAGAGTTTTTCCGATCGGATTCTCGTTCGGAAAATTCTTCTTCACCCCGGCTGCGCTGATCAACACAACGTTTGGATGATCGGCCACGTCGTGCTCGTCGAAGTCGCGCCCCGACAAAATCGGGATGCCCCAGGTCTTGAAATATCCCGGCGCGATATCGTGCGATGGCGCGGCCGCGCGTTGCGGCACCGGCAACACGTTGCCCTCCGGCCGGGTGTAAAGGGTTTGGTTTCCACCGGCCAGCGGAAAATCGCCGCTCACGGTCGAGTTTTGCAGTCCGGAAACCGTCTTCAATGCTTTATCGACCGAATCGCCGAAACGCGCGCGCGCGCCGATGTCGGGATAAGTCGCGGCTGGCATGGTGACAAAACCGACCCAGAGGTTCTGCGGCTTGAATCCGAGGTCCGTGTGACTTAAGCGCACGAAACTGGTGATGAGCGACGCCGCGCCGGCCAGCAACGTGACCGAGAGCGCGACCTGTGCGCCGACCAGGATCTTGCGGAAACGCTGTTGCTTCACGCTTCCACTCGAGCCGCGCCCGCCCTCTTTCAGACCATCGACCAGATCGGCGCGAGAGCTTTGCAGCGCCGGATAAATACCCATGGTCACCCCGGTTAAGATCGACAATGCAATCGTGAACCCGAGCAACGGCAGAGAAAGGCCGACATGATAGTTTTCTTCCAGCGGGAGAAAGTTCGCCGCCATTTTCGGCACGAGCGGGACGAGTTGCCAGGCGAGCGCCGCACCTGCGATACCCGCCATTACGCTCACGAGCAGACTTTCGAAAACAAAGAGCCGCATCACGCTGGCGCGCGACGCGCCGAGGGCCATGCGCAACGCAATCTCGCGCCGGCGTCCGCTAAAGCGCACGAGCAACAGGTTGGCCACGTTGCTGCACGCGATCAGCAACACGAACGCGACTGCCCCGAGCAACGTCGCAAAAGCGGGGCGCAAATCGCCGCTGACGTCTTCGCGCAAGTCTTTGATGATGCTGGGAAGCTCCGCGTCGATCTTTCCCCCATATTGCGCGCGATAACTTTGGTCGAGCGCGGGCATGGCGGCGCGCACTTGCTGGATGGTCTGGCCCGGTTTCATCCGGCCGATCACGCGCAGGAACGCGGTCCCGCGCATCATCCGTTCGTGCGAAAACCCTGGAATGATAAAGGGCTTGGTCGTCCAGACTTCATTGCCTTGGGGGCCGACCCAGTTCGCTGGGAAATTCGGAATCACGCCCACGATGGTGTGCGCAACGCCGTCCAGCGTGATGCTGCGGCCGAGCACGTTCGGGTCGCTGTTCATGCGTTGCCGCCAGAATTTTTCCGTGACCATGGCGACGTCGGCGCCTTCTTCTTCCTGCGGGAGAAAATTGCGGCCGCGGATTGGGGTCACGCCGAGAACGTCGAACCAGTTCGCGGTTACCTTGAAGATTGCGATCTGGACTGGATCACCCAGGCCGGTGAGCGTGCCGCCAATTCCATTCTCCGCCGCGAAGCCGTCGAAGATGGTCTGCCCGTCGCGAAAATGCATGTAGCGCGGCGCCGAGATCGGAAACTGAGGGATCCCTTGCCTCTTGGGGTCGGCAAAGACATGGACGAGCCGATTCGCTTCGCGGAACGGCAGGCCGCGCAGGAACAGGTCGTTGATCAAACTGAAGATGGCGGTGTTCAGCCCGATCCCGAGCGTGAGGGTGATCACCGCCAGAAGCGTGAACCCCGGCGATTTGCGCAACTGCCGCAGAGCGAAACGAAGATCAGTCATCATAGGAATACCAGGTTATGGGTGACAAGATTGCCGCAAAATTTAGATGCGCCAACCGGCGCATTTGGATTCAATTAACCAACGCCGCCAGGCCGCATTTTTGTCTCTCGGATTGCGCCACGCTCGGCAAATCGGGAAATGAATCCCTTGCCACAGATTCACACCGATGAAACACAGATGAAGATGAATCTCCCTTTTCTTTATCCGTGAAAATCTGTGTCGATCTGTGGCTGACTGTCTGTCGGCAACTCAATAATGATACCGCAATTGCGCGATCAAGATTTGGTTGCCGGACCGTTTGTAGACGATTCGGTGCTCTGAGTTGAGACGGCGCGACCAATATCCCGCCAGCGCATGCTTTAGCGGCTCGGGTTTACCGATCCCAGAGTGCGGGCTGCGCGTGATTTCTTTGATCAGCAAATTGATCCGTAAAACGATTTGGGGATCGGTGTCTTGCCAATGCAGATAGTCCTCCCACGCCTGGGGCGCGAAGACGAGATCCACCCTCTATCCTTTCAGTTTCCGTTTGATGCCTTTGCCGCGATTCAAGGTCTCGACCGCCGCGATCAGACGTTTCGCATTAGCCGGTGAACGGAGAAGGTAGGCCGTCTCCTGGAGCGATTCGTATTCGGCTAATGACAGCATCACGACGGCCTGGTCACGGTTGCGCGTAATCACGACCGGCGCCTGATCTTCACAAACTCGATTGATCGTGCTGGCCAGATTCTCCCGCGCCGCGCTATAGGTAATGGATTTCACCTGGACAGGATACTGTCCAAGACCTCCGCAGTCTAGCGACCTTTGTTTCCGTACAGTAATCCCATGCATCGTAAGCCGCTTACGATGAATTCAAGGCCGCAGCGACACTGAAGCGGAGGCAAGTCCGGCGAGCGGCGGACGGCCGCTCGATCTCTGACCTCCGTCCTCCAGCCTACGCCAAGGCTACGGCTTGGCAGGCCGGCGTCTGCTCGCCACGCCGTAGCTTGAGCGAAGGCGGGTCCTCCCTCTTGAACCTTTCCTCGATTCCATTGTCAGACCACTGCGTGAAATTCCTTCTCCTTTCTCTCCTGCTCGCGCCCACGCTTCTCTTCGCCGACGGCCTCACCGACGTGCGCGCTGCGTTGCAGAAACTCCAGAGCGACCAGCCGATTCGTGCGCGGGTGGAAATCAAGACCCGCCATTCCGGTGGAGAGAGCAGCAAACAAAAACAATCCGAGGGAGTTTCTTCGGTGATCGTCGAGAGCGGCGCCGAGGGATTGAAACTGAGCTGGTCCCCCGACCAGATCAAGCAGTCGCGCAAAGCAGCCTGGGCCGAGATCGCCAATCCCGACGCGCCGAAATCCGATATCGCCATGTTGAGAGCGCTCGAAGCAGGCCACGCGCTCAACCTCCTCGATGCCGCCGACCCGTTGCGTCGGGGCCTGGAGCGAGCGGTGCTGCTCGAAGACAAACGCGACACTCACAAAGGAAAACCGGCGCGTCTTCTGGTTATTCGCATCGACCTCGGGCTGGACGAAGAGGAGCGCAAGGCGCTGAAAAGTTCGGAAACGATCGAAAAGCTTTGGCTCGATGACGACGGCATTCCCGTGGCCATGGAGCGCAACATCGAAGCGAAATTCAGCAAATTCCTCATCGGCTTCAAAATCCACGAGCACGAGACCCGCGAATTTCAGCGCGCGGGCGGAAGATTGGTGACCACCTCTTCCACCAAAGAAAGCTCCGGCTCCGGCCTCGGCCACAGCGACGAGAGTCACACCACCACAAACGTAACTCTGCTGCCATGAGTGCTAACCAAATACGTCGGATGTTTACGCGTCTTCGCTCCAACACTGCCATAGTCGCCAGCGCCACCGCGATGGCGCTCGCCGTCTGCGCGCCTTCCACTAACGCAAGTTTTTTTGGGGGTGACGTGGTCCCGGCTACTTCCGAGCACGATCCGGCTTTGACGGCGGGCCTTGTTCGACTCTCCCCCAATGTTAGTCCTGACGAAGCCCGGCGCGTCGCCTTCACCGCCTACACCACGGGCCGGCAGCTCGCCGTCGAGTGGCGGATGGTGTGGCCGCCGACCGTGCAGAGTTTTCTCATCAACATCGGAGCAAGAAAAGCCGGACACTGTTTTCAATACGCTAACGAGCTCTTACTTCGGTTGGATGCGCTGAAGCTGCGAACGCTCGAGTTACATTGGGCCGAATGTGCCCCGGGAGAATTCGACGAGCACAACGTCATCGCGGTCACCGCCCGGGGGCAGCCCTTTAACCAGGGCATTGTCCTGGATAACTGGCGGCACAGCGGACGTTTGGTCTGGGGGCCGGTCAAGGGTGATCCCCCTTTCCGGTGGGAGGAAAACCAAGCGGAACTCTACCGCCGATTGCAACATCCCCGTCACTACTCGCGAATCGTACCGCGCCCCGAACCTGAGCATTCCCCAACTCCAAAACAAAAAAAGAAGAAACCCTGAACTCTTTCTTCTGGCGTTCTTAATTCTTAATTATTCCTTCTTACTTTCCGATCGCGCCGCGCGATCATCCGCCGCTTTTCCACCGGATCGTTCATATTCATGCCGCGGTCTTCGCACGGGGCGATTGAGAACGCGATTCCCGCCTGTCCCGCTTCGCGACTGGTTTTTAGCGCGGGCGTTTAGCAATTTCTTGGCCCTCAATTGCGTCCCGTGTTAAACATCCCCATGCGAAATTCCCTCCGGGCCAAAGAAGGAGCTGCCGATGCTGAACTGGCGTTGAAAGCTTACGTTTTGCTGTCCAATCCCGAGCTCCTTGCTGAAGTGAGCGACAGGGACAAAATGAAGCAAGAAATAGCAGCCAGCGTCGACCTGACCGAAGCACCGGAAGATGCAGTCTGCAGTCTTGTCATAGAGCTGATGCAATATTGCGAGCGAGAGAAAATCGACTGGAATCAAGACGTGATGTTGCGGGCGCTAGAGCACTTACGCCGTGAAGGCGACTAGAAAGTTCAAAAGCGATGAGTTATCCGAAGCAAAGCGAAATCGAACTGCCGCTTCTTAAGGTATTGCATGAGCTCGGAGGGAAAGCCGAGCCAAAAGATGTCTACCCCCGTTTGACAACTATCTTCCCTCAAGTCACACCCGAAGAGCTAATGGCGCAAACGCCAAGCAATCCTCACATATTTCGCTGGCACAACCTTATCCAATGGAGTCGACAAAAACTTGTCGAAAAAAGTGAGATCGATGGCACCACGCGGGGGGTGTGGAAGCTAACGGCCCGAGGACGCGCACGCGCACTTGGCTCTGTCGGCAATGCGACGGAGGAACTTTTGCTCGCGAATCAAGCAACATTGCAAGACTTGGTTTATGAGAACGAAGCAGAGGTGAAACGTCGCATTATCTCGGATCTACAGAACCTGGGGGCCACAGAATTTGAGCAATTCTGCCTTTCCTTGTTGGGTCCGCTTGGCTACCAGCAACTGCAGGTAACCAATCGCGGGGCGGATCGCGGTATTGATGGACACGGGCTATTCCGTCAGGGGGTCGTTACGATCCGTTCTGCATTTCAAGCCAAGCGATGGCGGAGAAATCCCGTGAGTCGCCCAGAGATCGACAAATTTCGTGGCGCGATTCAAGGCGATTACGACCACGGTGTTTTTCTGACCACAGGACGTTTCACTTCCGATGCGGAAGCTGCCTCGATAAAGAAAGGTGCGATTTCTCTTCTGTTGCTCGACGGTGAGGCGATAGCGGAGAGCATGATCCGCAATGGCATTGGAGTGGTTCGTCGTCCCGTGCAGCTCTTCGACATTGATCCAGAGTTCTTTCGGTTTCCGGCTGCTGATGGGTTTCTTTAGTCGCGTAGGCCATAGGGACAGTCTTTTATTGACGCAACTTGCTGCTACATCGTCACGGCTAAGATTGTAGGGGAATGCATCGGTTGCCATGTTTCCGGTTCGGCAAGCGGAGCGCTTGCCCTACAATCACAATTCCGAGCGCTACCCGCCCACGGTCACACTGACCGGCTTGTTCCATTGACTCGCATTCTCCCGAATGCTCGCCCTGTCGGGGTTGCCCCTCTATGTCAATGGAAGTGACGAGTGACCCGCCACGGCGCATTCGTCCGTTGGCGAACATGTGACGAGCCTTCGCTCCGCACTAGCTTCGGCTTCGCAGGCCAGTGACGAGCCCCGAGAGGCGAACCGGTTGCGCCGATCACGCCCGCATTGCCGAAACTGGCGGCGACCTGTATAATCACCGCATGGTCGATTGGAAGCTTGCCCGGTCGTCGAGCGGTCGGAAGACAAGGTAAGTGGCGCGTGCGTATTCAAGAATACCCGCGTTCCGGTGAAAGCGCTTTTCGAAAACCTCGAGTCCGGCGCGACGATCGACCAATTCCTCGAATGGTTTCCGGGTGTGACCCGAGAGCAGGCGCAAGCCGTTCTCGAATTTGCCGAACCGGAGCGCGATGCTCTGCGCACCTCAGGTCAGAGTGCTGATCAAGGATTCCAGATGCTGGATCAAATCGAGCGGCCGGCGATTTATTTGTCTTGAGAGAATTCCTCGACTGTAAGGCCGGCTGCGCGGATTAAACTGCGGAGCGTTCCTCTCGCGACCTCCTTGTGATCGGGAACAGACAGGGTGGCGCGGGCGCCTTCCTTGACGAGAATGATATGGCTGCCCGGGCGAGCAACGCGCCACCCGAATTTCTCGAACGCGCGAACGACTTCGCGTCCGCTCATGACCGGTAGCCGTGGCATCAATTCCAGCGTTGGGCTTCGCCGGATGAAGGGCAAATATTATTTGGGGCAGTTTCGCTAAACCGGAACTTCTACGTCCGACGTCTCGAACGTCAGCGGCATCCCGCGTTCAGCGCGAACTTCAAGACAGAGCGCGATCGCATCCTTGATGTTTGCCATCGCTTCTTCCCGCGTATGTCCCTGGCTCACGCAGCCGGGTATGGCAGGACACTCGACAACCCACATTCCGTCTTCGTCGCGGTCGATCACTGTCAGGAATTTCATGTGCCGCAGTATATCACATCGTGGGTCATGACGTAAACGATGGCTCGATTTGACCTCGGGAATTGCGGGCGACACGCCCGCCGCTACAGGGGATCACGGTTCTAGTAAACGTCCAGATCGTGGGCGGAGACGACTTTGCCGGTGTAGTGCTGGCGGATTTCTTGCAACAAGCCTTCTTCAGTGTCTTTCGCGCCGCCAAAGAACATTTGGTGGTAGAGCACGAGCAGTTTCGGTTTCGCTTTTGTCGCCAGCTCGGCCAGCTCTTTCGCTGAAGTGTGGAAGTTGGTGATGTACTTTCGCCAGTCGGCGTTGCTCTCGTCGTAGCCGACCTGGGTGTAGACTTCGTGCAGGGGCACGTCGCAGCCGTCGCAGTTTTCGATTACGCTCGGGCTCGGCGCGCAATCACCGGAAAGCACGATGACCTTGTCGGGCGTCTCGAACCGGTAGCCGTAGGCTTCGCGCCAGGAGCCGTGATGCACCAGGAAAGCTTTCACGGTAACGTTCTCGTCCTTGTAGACTATGCCCGGCTTGATCTCGTGCGCGTTTACTTTGTAGCCGGTCTGGTTGCCGTGCTCAAGGCCATTCGTGCGAATGTCGATGTCTTCGCTGTAAGCCAGCAGGATGTGATCGGTCATGGCTTTGAGCCCGGCGGGACCGAAGACTTCGAGCGGCTCTTTTCTCCCCAACACCCACGGAGTGAAGATGAGGTCCGGGTAACCGAGTGTGTGATCGGAGTGCAGGTGGGTGATGAAAGCAGTCTTGAGCTTGGGAACCGCGAGGCCGGCCACGCCTTTTTTTAATGCGGCTGAGGCGCGGCGGACGACGCCGGGGCCGCAGTCGATAATGTAAGGCGTGTCATTGACGACGATCGCGACTGAGGGACCGGAACGATCCGGATTGGCCGCTGGATTCCCCGTGCCGAGCAGCACGATTTGGGTGCGCGCCGGAGATGCGGACGGAGTCGGTGTTGGCGTTTGCGCGCGACTCGTGGCGGGCGGCAGAGAGAAGAGCAACACCAGCGCGAACCCAAATGGAAGAATCCGGTTCCGTGATTTCATAAGTCTTCCTTCTGCTTCCCGCAGCGTGCCGGTGTAGGTATCAGAAAAAGTTCGCGCTGGCGAGACGCGACGCTTCACTCAGCCGCAATCCCGGATCGCGGGGGAGCGGGCTTACGCCGCGGGCCCGACGGCTGCGAAGATCAAGGCGGTGGCCTGCTTTCCTTCATCGAAGAAAACGGCGATCTCGTCGGGGTTGAGTGTTTTGGCTGAGCGATAGAAAAGCAAGCGGTCGCCATCGCCTTCCAAAATAAGGCCGGGATGTTCCCGAAAAAATCGGATGACGGCCGGAGTGAACACAGCGCGAGTCGCTCCTTCATCCGTTCCCTGCACCGTGAACAATCTAGTGAATTCCTGATCGTTCGGGAAATTGATGTCCTGCAAACCGAGAGCTTTCCCGTACTCATAAAGAAACGATTCGGGATGGACGACAAATTCCGGCAGGTTCAGCAGCGGCGATTGCACCCGCAAGACGGTTTGCTGGAAGTGCGTGCCGGTTGCGTCCGGACCGATACAATAATAATACTCAAAGACCTGGATGCTGAGTTCGTCCGTCCCTGTGATCTCCATGAAATTTGTGAGAGCGCACACGTGGCCGTGCGAACCCAGGCGCGATCGATCGAGCAGCGCCGCTATCTCGGCCGCGGTGACCCTGGGCCTAAGGGTGGCTCCGAGCGAGGTGGCGATCGCACGCAGGCTCTCCGACCGGTTGCGTTCGTGGCGCCACATCAGCCAGACGGGGATGCCGACGAAGACCAGCGTCATCCCTGCGACTTCGAGGATGGTGCGCTTATCCATGCCTGCCGCGATAAGAACTTGAAGACCGAGCGAAGTCGAGTGGGTTTGGCTCTTAGTCCTCCGGTATCTTTACGATTCGTGGGACGGCTGGAATCGTCAGCGGCGAACTCCCCTTGGCTACACGACCCTAGCTTGGAACGCTAAGGTGACGGCGAGTACTGGACCTGCACCAGGGGAGTAAGCGCGCCGTCTTTGCGGGCGAAGATGGCGTTGTCCCAACTGTCGGTGCCGTGCGGTGTCACGCGCGCGAGGAGCGGATCGATCTTGCCATCGGGATGAATCTCGTGGAATTCGTGCACCAGCTTTCCCTTCTCGAGACGGACCGTCCCTTCGAAGAGGCCGCCTTTGGCATCAGAATACACAAACATGATCGCGCGCTTCTCGGGATTCCAAAAGTAAAGGCCGTCGATGTATGGCATCGGTTTGCCGTCGATGACGAATTGATTGCTGATGCAGATGGCCTGCTTGTTTTGCGCCCAGGTGAAACGGGCGTGGATGCTCATCTTCTTGCCGTCGGGTGAATCGGGGAGCTTCGCGTCCCATTCGTGCGCGGTGAAAAACGCCAGAGGTGCGAGCGGCGAGGCCGGCGCTTTGGCGGGCGACTCTTCGGCAGTTGCAAGAAGCATCGACGAAGGAAGAAGGCTGAGGAACAAGACGAGGGCGAGGCGAAGATTTTGTTTTATGGGCAATGAGATGTTCATGGCATCGAAGCTAACGGCTCTGCGCCGGCGCGGATTGTAGGAAATTGACATGGCGGCGAAAAAATTGCCGCGCTGCAATTTTAACTGGCCAGCGCCAGGTAATTAAGGAACGGGCCGCGCTTCGCGAGATAGGACGCTGGAGTCAATCCGCTGAAGGCGCGGAATTCATGAATGAAATGCGCCTGATCGTAGTAACCGCACGCGACCGCCGCGTCCGCCCAATCGACGGACGGTTTGTGTCCGATCCAATCGATGGCGCGCTGGAACGAACAGACGCGCGCAAACATTTTCGGCCTGAGACCAACACAGCGATCAAACTCGCGCAGCAGATGTTTGTGACTGAGGCCGACCTCGTCCGCGATTTGGCCGATGCGCACCACATCGCCCCCGCGTTGAATGACATCGAGCGCATAGCTGACCGCGCGGGGTGGCTGGGCGCGAGCGCACATTCGCTCGAGCAACCATGCTTCGACAAGGGCGAAGCGGGCCTCGTCATCAAACGCTTCGCCGAGGTCATCGCGGAGCCGATTGATCCCCCGGCCGAGGACGGCGTCCAGTTCCACGACGCGCCCGGTAAACTCGCTTAGCGGCAGACCGAGAAATGGCCACGCGCCACCCGCGCGCAAGCGCACTCCGATGAGATGCACGTCGCCGGTTTCATCGATCACGATCGGCGCCGTGCGTTCGCCGGAAATCCAACTGTGGCGGAACGAAGTCGAGCGCGAGTGATTGTCCGGATCACAAAGCTTCTGCGGATCGCCGAGATTGATGATCAACTCGACGGCGCCATCCGGCAGAATCATATTGCGCCAGAGAGAGGGGAGTTGCCCGCGTGCGACCCAGAGATGTTCGACGCAACGCGCGAGAAAAGGCGAGACCGAGCGGATGCGATGGAAGAGCATGCCGTCGGCTAGACACTCTTGTCGGGCGGCGCGGACGCATGGCGTTTGAAGAGGCGCTCGGCCAGACGTTCCAGCGGGCGACCCAACGCTAACACTAACGTGGTGAGAACAACGGCGATTCCCAACACGCCCCAGTGACCCATCCCGCAAACGAGACCGAGCACCGCGCACATCCAGATCGTCGCCGCCGTCGTCAGGCCGCTAATGTGGCCGGCGGGGTCGTGCAAAATTACGCCAGCGCCCAGAAATCCCACGCCGGTCAAAATTCCCTGGACCACGCGGCTGACCGCGTTTTGATCGGCGGCCAGGGAACCGCTCGATGATTTAAGGACAACGACCGTGGCCATGGCGGCACCGAGACTGACCAGCGCGTGGGTCCGCAAGCCGGCGGGCTTCCCATGCAGCTCGCGGTTCAAACCGAGAATAGTTCCGACGATCAGCGCCGCTCCGAGACGCAGCGCCGTTTCTTCATTTCCGCTTAGCACCACGAGAAGCATTGAGCAGGAACTTCACGATTAAAGGCAAGCTTTTCTTGGCGGCGCGAAGGCGGGGCAGCGGCTGGCGCGGACTGCTTTCGGCGCTGGAACTAAAGACCCTTCAGCAAACTGCGGATCGTATCATGATCGCCGGCAGCAAAGAATTTGAGGCAACCCTTTTCGGCACGGAAAACGAGCCGGATTGCGATGCCCGCCCGGCATTCGAAATAGTTTTGTCGAAGGCGGCGAATGCCCAGACCGGAATGAAAATGGGGCTTCCCAAAACCGTCACGGACTGCATCGACAGCTCTCGCTACTTCGCGCCGTCGGGATTTCGGGAGCTTCCTAACATCCCTCCGAAAGGATTCTAAGAGATCAATCTGCAAGATCGGCCTCGAGATTGCCGCTATATCTTTTGATCTTGCCAGCTTTTCGCTCGCGCTTGATCTGCCGATCCGCGTTTTTCACGAAGCGATCCAGTTCCTGCTCGGTAACGCCGTACTCGCGAAGGGCGTAGTCGTCGGCGTGCACGGTGACCGGCCGGAGAGCAATGACTGTATCGCCATGGAGAATGCCAATGTCTTCGCCCTTGGCCGCGCGTTTCAGGAGCGAGGAGAGATTGACTCGGGCTTGCGTAGGAGAAAGCGTGGTCACGCGTCGATGTTACGACGATATAGCGAGCAACTCAAGCGCCAGTAACTTAAAGCGAACGTCAATCCTGAGCGTTCAGCCTCCAACTCCGAAAGGCTTCGCGAGCGGGCAATCCCAAGGTTGAATTTGCCAGACCCATTCGCTGCGAAGGGCGTGACAGCGCGCGGTGTGGACTGATACCGTGCGCGCAATGGAAGCTGTCGATTGGGCATCACTCAGCGACCCGGAACTTCTGGAGCGCCGCATCTCCAAGCTCGGGTTGCGGCTCGAGGGCACGGCCCTGGAACCGCTCATCCGGCAGTTCTACGACGAGCTTTCGGCAAAGGGGCTCGTCTTTCATCCGCCGACTCACATCGGTGATGAATGGTTCGTACCGGTCGGGATCCCGGCGATCTTCGTGCCGTTTTTTCTGGTGCAGGATCGGCTGCGCGCGCTGGAACGGACGATGATGCTCGAGGTCGAAGGCGGCACGCGCGAGTGGTTCATGAAACTGATCCGGCACGAGGCGGCGCATGCTTACAGTTATGCCTACCGGTTGCCGCGAAAGAAAAAGTGGCAGGAGATGTTCGGCCGCACGTCGCGCGATCAGACGCCGGACATTTATCATCCGCAGCCCTTCAGCCGCAGCTATGTTGTCAATCTCGATGACTGGTATGCGCAGAGCCATCCGGACGAAGATTTCGCGGAGACTTTCGCGGTCTGGCTGACACCAGACGCCGACTGGCGGAAGCGTTACGCCGGTTGGAAAGCGCTGCAAAAACTCGAATACGTGGATGAGTTGATGCGCTCACTCGCGGGGAAACCAGCGATCCGTTCGCCGGAGTATCGCGCGGCCGATTACGATTGCCTGAACCTCAAACTCAAGACCTATTACGCGCGCAAACGGAAGCTCTACGAGGATACCTATCCAAATTTCTACGACGCCGATCTGCGCCAGCTCTTCGCCGCGACGGCCGGTCCGGGGCGAATCAAGGCAAGCTCGTATCTGCGCCTGCGCAAGCGGCGGCTGATGAATTCGGTTTGCCAATGGACGAACGAAAAAAAATTCCGGGTGAACAAACTACTCGCGCGTCTCATCGATCGCTGCGACCAGCTCGATCTCCACGTGCTCAACGACGATCCGCAGCAGGATTTCCGCGTCTCGGCTTTCATCACCACGCTGGTCATGAATTATCTCTTTACCGGGAAGTTCAAGCGCACCAAGTGACGTGAAAAAGAAACTCAAAGTCCTCGCTCTTTTCGACGCGATCCGTCCCACGACGATCGACCAGGATTTGAGCGCGGAAATGAAGACGGAGGATTGGAAGACGGAGGCGAACGTCCTGGCCGCGCTCGGCGAGCTGGGTTACACGACGGAACATCTCGCCATCTTCGACAACCTTGATCTGCTCCGGCAAAAACTGGAGACCTTCGCACCCGACGTAATTTTCAATCTCGCCGACCAGTTCAAGAACAATCGCGGGTTCGATCAGAACATCGCGTCGCTTCTCGAAATGCAAGGCGTGCCTTTTACCGGTTGCGGCGCGACCGGCCTCGTCCTTTGCAAACACAAGGGCACCTCAAAAAAAATCCTCGGCTATCATCACATCCATGTGCCGAACTTCGTGGTCATCCCGCGCGGCCAGCGGATCGCGCGGCTGAAGCGGCCGAAGTTCCCGCTTCTGGTGAAGCCGGTGAAAGAAGAGGCGTCCTACGGGATTTCGCAGGCATCCTTCGTCACGAGCGACGAGCAGTTTCGCGAGCGGGTGGCTTTCATTCACGAGAAGCACGACGCCGACGTAATCGCGGAGGAATACATCGAGGGCCGTGAATTCTACGTGAGCGTGATGGGCAATTTGAAGTTAACGGTTTTTCCGATTCGCGAGCTGGTCTTCGGAGAAGTGCCGCCAAGTGAGCCGAAGATCGCGACCTACAAGGCGAAATGGGACGAGGAATATCGCAAACGCTGGGGCTTGCAGAATCAATTCCCGGAAGGGCTCGATCCGGCGCTGGTGGCGCAGATCGAGGAGACGTGCAAACGGATCTATCGCCTGCTCACGATTGAGGGTTATGCGCGGATCGATCTGCGGCTCACGGCGGTGAACGAAATCTATTTCATCGAGGCGAACCCGAATCCGATTCTGGCCGCGGACGAAGACTTCGCGCTCGCAGCGGGCAAGGCGGGACTGACGTATCCACAGTTGATCGACCGGATCATCCGGCAAGGAATGAAGACGGCGCGCGGGTGAGGAGCGCTATCCTCTTGTCGGAGGACGTGCTTCCGCACGTCCGCCTTCTTTAGATCTCCGCGCGGATTCTAAAGTTTGGGACGCGTGGAAGCACGTCCCTCCGAGAATAAATACCAGATCATTAATCCGCCGATCGGTAGACCGATCAGCGTGCGGAGATCGTGGCGAACGAAGGCATTCAGCGAGTCGCCGATGAGATTCACGACCAGGACGCCGATCGCGAGCCGGCGTCCCCACTCGGCGTTTTTGGCCAGGCCGATTGCGGAAAGGCCGCACGCGGCGCCGATCACTGCCATCAGCGCCACCGACCAGTTACCTATTTTTTGAAACTCTAATCGCGCATCGGGTCGCAGCCGCCAGATCGGTTCCAGGAACCCGCCGGGAAAGGCCAGGGCGAACACCGCCACAAGACAAATCAACGTGCCGACCGCGAAGAAGATGACGAATAGAGTTATTCCGACGGGTCGACGCGGCGAGCTCACGCGCGGACGATGCTATCACGCACAAGCGGAGATGCGACTTCGATTGACTGATCGCACACCGCTAGTTCCAATGAGAAATGGCCTTGGCCTTCAGTGTCGTCGTCGCACTACCGAACTGGCTGATCATGCTGCCGTTCGGAATTCTGTTGTTGGCCATCGCCTTCGGCCCCCTCATCGCGCACCGACATTGGGAGCGGCATTACCACAAACTTTGCTTCGGGCTGGCCGGCATCGTTTGCCTTTATCATCTCTTCGTCGTGCACGAGCCGGCGCGCGTCGCGCGTGCTGGAATCGATTATGGGACCTTCCTCATCGTGGTCGGCTCTTTCTTCGTCGTTTCAGGCGGGATTCATCTGCGGGCGAAAGGACCGAGCGGTCCCGCAAGAAATACGTTGTTCCTTTTCGCCGGTGCGGTGCTGGCGAATCTGATCGGAACGATCGGCGCATCGATGTTGCTCGTCCGACCCTGGATCAGGATGAACAGAGGCCGCATCGCGCCAATGCACATCGCCTTCTTCATTTTTCTGGTCAGCAACATCGGCGGCGCGCTTTTGCCCGTGGGGCCGCCACTCTTCCTCGGTCTTCTGAAAGGCGTGCCGTTCTGGTGGACGCTGCAACACTGCTGGCGCCCATGGCTGGTGACAGTGGGATTGGTTCTGGCTGTTTTCTTCGTTCTCGATCGCATCAGCTTTCGCACGACCGGGAAAAGCGAGGAAAGCGATCTGACGCAATGGGGTTGCGACGGCGGGCACAACTTTCTCTTTCTCTTCGTGCTTTTGGGCGCGCTCGTGGTCGTGCCGGTGGGCTGGCGCGAACCGCTCATGGTTCTGACCGCGCTCGGATCTTATCTCGGAACACCGAAACGAATTCGCGAGGCCAACAATTTTACCTTCGCTCCGCTCAAGGAAGTCGGGTGGCTCTTCCTCGGCATTTTCGGAACGATGATTCCGGTCCTGGAATACATGGAGCGATCGGCCGGCAAACTGGGATTGAATTCTAACGCGGCCTTTTATTGGGCGAGCGGCCTGCTCTCGGCCTTGCTGGATAACGCGCCGACTTATCTCGCGTTCTTCGCCGCCGCTCTCGGACTGCATGGCCTCGACATCAACGATCCTTCGCACGTCTCGAGGTTCCTTTCAGACAACGGCGCCGCATTAATCGCTATTTCATTGGGCGCCAGTTTTTTTGGCGCGCTCACTTACATCGGCAACGCGCCGAATCTGCTCATCAAAGCGATCGCCGAGCATGCCCGCGTGCCGACGCCAACATTTCTCACCTACATTTGGAAATTCGCGCTTCCAATTCTCATCCCGATCCTCGCGCTGATCTCGGTGTTATTTCTTTCGCGCTGACGCAGCCGACTCTTCTTTTCTATTTCAACGAATCTAAAAATGCGATGAGTGCCTGAACCTCGGGTTCGGAGAGCTTTTGATTGAAACGGGGCATCTCGCCTTTGATTCCATTGTTGATGAGTGCGCTGAGACGCGCATCCGTTTTGCGCATGCCATGCAGATCGGGCCCCTCGTCGCCGCGGGCGTCGTCACCGTGACAATGCGCGCAGTTCATCAAGAACAAATGCTGCCCCTGCGCGACGAGCGGAGTCGGCGACGACTTTGTTGAAGTGAGAGCGGATTGGAGCACAGATTTCTTTTGCATGTAATCGGCGAGCGCGAGGGTGCCGCCCAGGATGCAAACTGCGATCGCGCCAGCGCAAAGCGCCGCTTTCGCCGCCCCGGGAACTCTCATTTACCCGCGAGAGCTAACTCGCCGCCCCAATAGCCCGCGGCGAAAACGAGGGCCGAGACGGCGACCATTCCCAAAAGGTAGATTCCGAACGTGCGTGATGAAGCTCGCTCCCGCATGATCAAGCGCCAGATAACGAGAGCGATTGAAATTCCGAAGACAGGCCAGACAAAAATGTGGTGACGAAGAAGTGAGCCGCTGCCGAGCGTGCGCCAGTTGCTGATCAGCAAACCAGACGCGACGGCGACAAAGGTAAAGCTAACTCCGATGAAGGCAGCACAGAATCCGGCGAAGTGCAGGCCGCGGCGCGCGGATCGATCCGGCCAATAGAGGCCGAGCGCGTCGAACAGCACCGACACGAACAACAGGACGATCGGAAAATGCGTGCTGCCGCCATGAAGGCGCAACCAGAACTCTTTGCCCATTGCTTCGACTTGGAGGCTTAACCGAGGGCCGCATCAACCACGGCGAGCGAATGTTTGCTTTCGGTGTAAGTCACATCAGTGATGCCAAGCACGCTTCGCAATTTTCCGGCATCCACTTTCATCGGCCCGGGTTTCGGCGCCGATCCGGGCGCGGGCTGCGGAAACGCGGTCGACATCGCGGTGTGAAAATTCAGGTTGCCCTCGGTCTTTTTCATCACCTGGTGGATGTGCCCGTTGAGCACGGTGACTGAGCCGAATCGTTTCAAGAGCGTGAGGGCGCGCGCTCCATCTTCGGTCCCCCAACCCCATTGCGGATAAACTTCCCAGAGCGGGACGTGCGCGAAGACGACTACTGGCGTGCTATCCGAAACAGCTTTCAGGTCGTCCGCTACCCACGCGAGCTGATCCTCGCCGAGCACCCCCAGCCCGCCTTCGCGAATGTGCAGGACGTTATTCAGGCCGACGAAGTGCGTCCCCTTGTGATCGAAGCTGAACCAGCCGTCGCCTTTTGTTTCTTTGCCGAATCGTTCGAGATATTGTTTGCCGTTGTCGTTCAGGACATCGTGCTCGCCTGGAACGTAAAAGATGCGGCTGGTTTTACAGTCCTTCAGGATCTGGTCGAGCGTGTCGAATTCCTCCGGTTCCGAGAGATGGGAAAGGTCGCCGGTGTGGAGAATAAAATCCGGCGGCGCAGGCAGCGCGTTGATCTTCGCCACCGCTTCCTTCAAGGTGCCGAGAACGTCTTTGTTTGCCTCCTTGTTGAAACCAATGTGGCTGTCGCTGATCTGCACGAAGGTGAAATCAGTGCCGACCTCCGCCCCCTGCGCGCTGGCTGGCCGCAAAATTCTCGAGACCACGAGGCCGCCGCTGGCCGCCCAAAGCATGCCCGTTCCGGCCCAGGCCATGCATTTGAGAAAGCCGCGCCGGTCGACGCCATCATCGTTGTGATTGTGTGTCAGGTAGTCGTTATGCATAAATGAAATGTTTCGACCTTCCTGACCGCACGGCACTGGCGTTTATTCCCCCGCGAAAATAAATTTCGAAGGCGGGAATAAAATCGCGCCTTCACTGGTCTGGACTATTTTGAACCGGATCAACCCGCGCCCGGTGGAAAACGAAACCACGGACTTTGAGAAAACGATTTTGCCGCATTTCGATGCGGCCTATAACCTCGCGCGCTGGCTCACCGGGAACGAGCACGATGCCCGCGACATGGTTCAGGAATCCTGTTTGCGTGCTTTCAAATTCTTCGGCGGTTTTCGTGGAGGCGACGCCCGGTCATGGCTGCTCACCATCGTGCGCAACACCGTTTACTCGTGGCTTCAGCGGCGCCAAAAGGGCGAGCACATCTTTCAGCCAGAGGAAGAGATGGAAAAATTCGAGGACGTTTCCGTTAATCCCGAACAGCTATTCGCACGCAGTGCCAATATCGAAGTGGTGCGCGAAGCGATCGCGCAACTGCCACCTGAGTTTCGGGAAGCTCTGGTTTTGCGCGAGATGGAAAATTATTCCTACAAGGAAATTGCCGATATCACCGGCGTGCGGATTGGCACTGTCATGTCGCGACTGGCGCGCGGCCGCCAGCAATTACACCGCATTCTCAGTCAAAACGAAGAAAGTTCGGGAGGAATCGCTTCATGAATTGCGATGACGCCCGGCGGTTAATCGCAGCCTACAGCGACGGCGAGCTGGATCTTCTTCGGAACCTCGAAGTTGAAGAACATTTGCGCGGCTGTGACTCATGCGCTTCAGCTCGCGAGAACTTGCGCGCGCTTCAAGAGGCCGCGCACTCGGCCTATTTTCGAGCGCCCGACGATCTAACGGAGAGCGTTCTGGCGGCTGTCCGTGAATCTGATCCCGTCCGGCAAAGCGTCGCAGGCCGCCGCGATTCGCGTTCCTGGCTCACTGCCGGCTTGGCTCTGGCGGCCGCAGTTCTCCTGGGATTTTTCCTGGCACAAGTTCTGGTTCGTGACTCGAGGGAGCAGACTTTGCTGGCCGAACTAACTGACAGCCACGTCCGTTCCCTCATCGGCACGCATCTCACTGACGTGATTTCTTCGGATCAACACACCGTGCGGCCCTGGTTTGAAGGCAGATTGGATTTCGCGCCACCAGTCGCGGATCTTTCGGGCCAGGGCTTTCCGCTGGTTGGCGGGCGGGCCGAATATATCGATGGGCGCTCGGTGGCGGCGCTGGTTTACGAGCGGCGCAAACATTTCATCAATCTGTTCGTCTGGCCAGCCGAGGCGGGTAGCCAGGAGGTGAAAGGAGAAAAAACGCAGCGTGGTTACAACATCGTTCGTTGGCGCGCATCCGGGATGAACTATTGGGCAGTTTCAGAGGTCGCCGAAGAGGACCTTCGAAAATTTGCGGCCGCGTTCTCCGGGGCGACCACTTCTCCGCGTTGAGGCCCAGTCTCCATTCTTGACGCTCTCGCCCTAACGAGCCAATACTCGCCGCCTAACGGAAGGATAAACAATGTTACATCTCGATACTGGCAATACCGCTTTCATGCTCCTCTGCGCGAGCCTGGTGATGCTGATGACGCCGGGGCTCGCATTTTTTTACGGCGGACTCGTCGGACGAAAGAATGTGCTGGCCATCATGATGCAGAGCTTCGTCTCGATGGGCTGGACCACGGTCTTGTGGTGGGCTTTCGGATTCTCGCTCTGTTTCTCCGGCGATCAGAAGAGCGGCACGGATTTCTTTGGCATCATCGGCAACTTCGACTGGGCGGGCCTGCGAGGCATCACGCTCGCCACGCCATCGCCTTCGAACGACACCATCCCGATGGTCGTCTTCTGCGCCTACCAGATGATGTTCGCCATCATCACGCCGGCGCTTATCACGGGCGCGTTCACCAACCGGATCACGTTCAAAGCTTACATGCTCTTTCTGACGGCGTGGCTGATCCTGGTCTACTTCCCGTTTGTCCACATGGTGTGGGGCGGCGGCATGCTGATGCAGTGGGGCGTGCGGGATTTTGCCGGCGGGATCGTCGTGCACAACATCGCGGGAATCGCCGCGCTTGCCTCGATTCTCTACGTCGGCAAACGCAAGGTGGTGGACCGCGGGCCGCACAGCATTCCGCTGGTGGCGCTCGGCACTGGCTTGCTCTGGTTCGGTTGGTACGGCTTCAATGCCGGCTCCGAGTTCCGCGTCGATTCGACCACGGCGGTCGCTTTTATCAACACGGACATCGCGGCCTCGTTCGCAGCCATCGCGTGGATGTGCGTGGACTGGCGCGTCTCGAAGAAGCCAAAATTCCTCGGCTTACTCACCGGCGCGGTGGCGGGTCTCGCCACGATCACGCCTGCGGCAGGTTACGTGTCGCCGACGACGGCCGTTATCATCGGGACGGTGGCGGGCGTCGTCTGCTATTACGCTTGTGCGCTGAAGAACAAATTGGGATGGGACGACGCGCTCGACGTGTGGGGCGTGCACGGTGTCGGCGGCTTGCTGGGAATTATTCTGCTCGGCGTCTTCGCTTCGACGGCGTGGAATCCGGCGGCCAATGGCGGCGTGAACGGACTGCTCGCCGGCGACTCAACCTTCTTTCTGAAGCAGCTCGCCGCGGGATTATTCTCGTCGGTTTGGGCGCTGTGTTTCACCCTGGGGATGCTTTGGATCATCGATCGCATCACTCCCGTGCGGGTGGAAGATGCGCAGGAAGAACTCGGCCTCGACGAGGCGATCCACGGCGAGACAGCCTACGTGGAAGTGGATGTAGCTGTGATCCGGTCCGGTCAGCCGCTGTGATGGTGGCGCGTCAGACAGCTGTTGTCATCCCGAGCGAAGTCGAGGGATCCCGTGACATGACCGTGAAGGTTCCGCGACGGGAGTCCTCGACTTCGCTCGGAATGACGGCCGCGTTGGCTGCCATCTCTTTCATTTCAATTACGACAGGCCAGCTGGCCGCGCAAACGCTCACTCCGGCGGAGGAAGACGCGCAGAAGAAGTTCGTCGCTAAAGAAGAGACGAAGTCGCGTCTGGCTATTTACGGCTGGGTCGAGAGCGGCTTTACCGGAAATGTCGATGCTCCGAAAGACAATCAGAATTTCGGCCGGCTTTTTGACGACCGGAGCAACGAGTTGGTGATGAACCAGGCAGTGATCACGGCGGAACGCGCGCTCGATCCGAAGGTTGGTTTCGATTGGGGATTCAAATTGCAATTCCTGTTCGGCACGGATGCGCATTTCATCCACTCGCTCGGAATGCGCAATCACAGGACGGGAAACGGCGCTTATCGGGCGGACATTCCCGAAGCGTATCTGAGCCTGCACCTTCCCATCTTTACCGAAGGCGGCGTCGATCTGAAACTCGGCAAGTTCGTGACCTTGGAAGGAGCGGA
>Ga0209118_1000375_pt1 | contig 25558 bp, 21 predicted proteins | sample BlaSpr_A8_Ref_M1_FD_187988 | JGI IMG/M metagenome (GOLD analysis project Ga0209118, IMG submission 187988) | Forest soil microbial communities from Thunder Bay, Ontario, Canada - Black Spruce, Ontario site 2_A8_Ref_M1 (SPAdes) (version 2) | ecosystem: Environmental > Terrestrial > Soil > Boreal...
CCTCCGGCCGCCGTTTGGCCGAGCCCGAAGTCCGACGCCCCCGCATCCAAGCCCTCGGCCAACCGGAGGCCGGAGGAGTCCGCCGCCCTTGCCCGTCCGGGAGGGTTCCCCGTAGGTTATCGGGAGGCTTTACCGGAGGCTTTACCGGTGATGCGGATGTGGCCGGCCTTGGCCAGCTTCCAGAAGACCATCAGGGCGTCGATTTGCGGCATCGGGGTGATCTTGACGATTGAGTGGATGTCGTAGGTGCCGTTGATGCGGGTCAGCATGAAGCCTTCGTGGGGCGTGATGTTGGCCGTGGTCAGTTGCTCCATGCTGGCGGCCAGTTGCGGGATGGAGGTGAGCTTCACGCCGTCGCGCTCGATCTCGTCGCGGATCAGCTTCTCGCCCTGCGTGAGCGCGTCCTGCACCTCGCGATTGTCCGGCTCCAGGCTGCGGGCGGCGCGCAGGTGGCGCAGTCCCGAGTCGTAATCCTTCTGCTCGAGATAGACCTGCGCGGCCTCGAGCAGCGGGGTGGCCGAGAGCGCCGCGGCGATGGCGGTGGTGGTGCTGCCGGCCCTGGGGCCGGTGCCGTCGTCAGGCGGTGGCACACTCCATCGCGGCTTGATGATCTTGACCTTCCCAAGGCGCTGATGCTCGAACAGCACCCGGCAGACGTGAAACTCCGAGGAGTGGGTCTGCACCCGGATCTCCTCGACCGTGCGATTGTCGTCGATCAGCTCGAGGATGCGCCGCTCGCCCGGCCGCGCACGATCGAGCTCGAGATCGCCCACGCTCACCGGGATGGCCTCCGCGGTGGGGATCAGCTGCCGGATGCGCCGCCACTCGTCGACCCGCTGAACGCCCTCCATGACGATGGCGGTGACGTCCAGGCTCATCGGCACCATGGCGCTCTCGGGCAGCACGTCGTCGAGAAAGCGGAAGTCGGCCTCGGTCCAGGCGAAGATGTCGTAGATGCTCTCCTCCGCCTTCAACCGCAGCATGCGATGGAGATCGTTCTCGCGCAGCGCGCCGGTGGTGACCAGGATCTTGCCCAGCAGGGTGCGGGTCTTCTCCTGCAGCTCGATGGCCTTGGAAAGCTCCATCTCGCTGATCAGGCCGTGGCTGACCAGGAAGTGGCCCAGGTACTCCTCGGGCTTGGAGGACGACGAGGACAGGATGCGCCCGTCCTTGAAGTAGATCCGCTTCTCGACCTTGCCGCTATTGATCTCCAGCGTGCCGCTCTTCTTGCTCTGCGACAGCCACTGCAGCAGCTCCTCGAGCTGCATGGTGCGGAGGTTGCCAACGATTCCCATGATCTGGCCGGCGCCGATTATAGACCGGCCCTCGGGGTGCGGCGGCTAGAGGAAACGGACCGGCGTCGTCACCTCGTCGCGATGGATCGTGTCGACGAAGCGGATGATCTTGCGCGACAGCGACATGAAAAGCGTCGAGGTGCGGCTGCCGCCGCCGAAGAACCGGACCCCCTTGAGCAGCTCGCCGTCGGTCACCCCGGTGGAGCTGAACAGGATCTCCTTGCCGGGAGCCAGGTCTTCGGTGCGATAGATACGGTCGAGGTCCTGGATGCCGAGCGCCCGCACGCGCTCTTGCTGCTCCTCGTTCGTCGCCTTCAGGCGGGCCTGGATCTCGCCGCCAAGGCAGCGCATGGCGGCCGCGGTGATCACTCCCTCAGGGGCGCCGCCGATGCCGAGCACCGCGTGCACCCCCGTGCCGCGCACCGCCGCCGAGATGCCCGCCGACAGGTCGCCGTCGGGGATCAGGCGGATGCGGGCGCCGGCCTGGCGGATGTCGGCGACCAGTTGCTGGTGGCGCTCGCGGTCGAGCACCACGATGGTCAGGTGGGAGACCTTGCGGCCGAAGGCAGCGGCGATGTTGCGCAGGTTCTCGGCGACCGGCGCGTCGATGTCGATGTGCCCGCGGGCGGTGGGGCCGACCACGATCTTGTCCATGTAGATGTCGGGGGCGTGCAGCAGGCCGCCGCGCTCGGAAGCGGCGAGAACGGCGATCGAGTCGGGAGCGCCCAGGGCGCAGAGATTGGTGCCCTCCAGCGGGTCGACGGCGATATCCACCTCGGGATAGGGGCCGCGCGGGACGCCGCTCGCACCGGCTCGGTGCCCGGCGCCGAGCTCCTCGCCGACGTAGAGCATCGGCGCCTTGTCGCGCTCGCCCTCGCCGATGACCACGCGGCCGCTCATCGGCAGCGAGTCCATGTCCCGGCGCATCGCCTCGACGGCCACCTGGTCGGAGTGCCGGCGGTTGCCGTACCCCATCGTCTTGGCGGCGGCGATCGCCGCCATCTCGGTGACGCGGATGAAGTCCTGCTCGAGCAGCTGGTCGAGGACCATGTCAGCGCCCTCCCCGGTGGACCATGGCGGGCGGCGGCGGCGGCGATCCCGCGGCGGCGGCGGCGGCAGGGGCCTGCTCGCCGGCCGGCTTCGGCGCCGCCGCCCGCGCCGGCGCGGTCGGCTCGTCGGTGGGCGCCGGAGCGTTGAAGGCCGGGATGCCGGTGATCGCCTGGCCCAGGATCAGGCCATGGATGTCGTGGGTGCCCTCGTAGGTATAGACCGACTCGATGTTGAGCATGTGGCGGATCACCGGGTAGTCGTCGACGATGCCGTTGGCGCCCAGCACCTCGCGCGCCAGCTTCGCGCACTCGCGCGCCACCCAGACGTTGTTGCGCTTGCCGAGCGAGACGTGGTGCGGCCTGAGGCGGCCGCTGTCCTTCAGGCGGCCGAGCTGCAGGCAGAGCAGCTGGCCCTTGGCGATCTCGCTGACCATCCACACCAGCTTCTCCTGCACCAGCTGATGGCAGGCAATCGGCTGGCCGTTCCACTGCACGCGCTGCTTGGCGTACTCGAGGGCGGTGTGGTAGCACTCCATGGCCGAGCCGATGCCGCCCCAGGCGATGCCGTAGCGCGCCTGGTTGAGGCACATGAGGGCGTTCTTGAGGCCGGTGGCGCCCGGCAGGATGGCGTCGCCCGGGATGCGGCAGTCGTGGAAGCCGAGCTCGGAGGTGGTGGAGGCGCGAAGCGAGAACTTGCCGTGCTGGTCGGAGGCGGTGAAGCCCGGGGTGCCCTTCTCGACCAGGAAACCGCGGATCCCCTCGTCGGTGCGGGCCCACACCACCGCCACGTCGGCGAGCGTGCCGTTGGTGATCCACTGCTTGCTGCCGTTCAGCACCCAGTCGCCGCCGCCGGCCGTCCAGGCGGAGCTGGCGGCACCGCCCACACTCGCGGAGCCAGCGCGGCGGGCAGTAGTGCGCATTCCCCCGGGGTTGGAGCCGAAATCGGGCTCGGTCAGGCCGAAGCAGCCGATCGCCTCGCCGGTCGCGAGGCGTGGGATCCAGCGGTCCTTCTGCTGCTGCGAGCCGAAGGCGTGGATCGGGTACATGACCAGGCTGCTCTGCACCGACGCGAAGCTGCGCAGCCCCGAGTCGCCGCGCTCGAGCTCCTGCATGATCAGGCCGTAGGCGACGCCGCCCAGGCCGGGCAAGCCATAGTCCGCGATGCTGGCGCCGAACAGGTTGAGGGCGCCCATCTCGGGCACCAGCTCGAGCGGCGTGCGTCCCTCGCGGTGGCACTCCTCGATGATCGGCTTGACCTTGTCGTCGACGAAGGCGCGGACGGTGTCGCGCACCATCCGCTCTTCGGCCGTGAGGAGGGCATCCACCTCGAGAAGATCGACGCCTGGGAAGCGGCTCAAGGGGACTCCTCCTTCGATCGGGTGCGCCTCTCCATCTGGGCGGAGGGCTTTGGGATGGATCTTGCCGCGCTGCTGCCCGCGGCTTCAGGAGCAGGCTATCGCGGTTGGGCAAACGACGCGCGAAATCATAGCACGCGGAGGCGGGGCGGCCGGACGAGCCGGAGGCGCCGGAGGAGCCGGAGGAGCCGGAGGAGTCGGAGGAGCCGGAGGCGCCGGAGGACGACAGCGCGGCAAGGTCCGCCGTCGGGGCACTCCTGCTCGGGTGGCGAAATGGGGATATCATCGCCCGTCATGGCCTTCCCCGGCGGCAGCGCCTACGCGATGACCCGCGACATCGCGGAGGGCTTCACGCTGGTGACCGAGCGGACGTTCCGCACCCTGACCCCGGCCGACCTCGACAAGCTGGTCTTCGAGATGGACCGCCACCTGCGCGAGCTGCGCGGCGACCAACCCTCCCTCGACGACATCCCGGCGATCCAGCTGCGCAACCGGCGCATCCAGAGGATCAACCAGGCGATGCTGGTGCTGCGCAGCTTCCGCAGCCGGCAGAAGACCTGAGTCCGGCGCCATGCCCTTGACGGCGCCGCCGCTGGCTCCGCTCTCCCTACTGTTGCGACTCCTCGGGCCGGCGGTGGTGGCCTTGGCCGCCACCTGGGCGCTCGACTGGCTGTGCCGCCGCAAAGGCCTCATGCCGCCCGGCTTTCGGCAGCCCTGGCGCCGCGTGGCCGCCTCGGCGCTGGTCTTCTTCATCCTCTGGTTCGGCATCTTCGCGCCGCTGGGTGAGATCGGCCTCGAGCAGCCGAAGCTCGACCTGTCTTCGATCAGCACGCCGCGGCTGTTCGCGCTGCATGGGATGCTGTCCCTGGTGGTGTTGGGCTGGTTCTTGCTCGGCTTCGCGGTCCCCCAGCGGACTGGCAGCCCTGCGCCGGACCTCGCTCCTGCGCCGGACCTCGCTCCTGCGCCAGATCTCGCTACTGCGCCAAACCTCGCTCCTGCTCCGGACCGCGCTCCTGGTCCAGACCTCGCTCCGGCCATGCCTGGCGTGGCGGTCCGCCGCCGGCCGCCTTCCTTCTGGCGCCAGGTTGCCGCGCAGCTTGGACTGGTGGCGCCCAACGTCTCCCGCGAGGTGCTGATCGGCCTGCTGCTGGGCGCTTGCGCCTGGGGAGTGGTGCTGCTGGCGCTGCTTGCCGCCGCCCTGGCCATCTACGCGATCGGAGGCGAGAAGGCGCTGCCCAAGCCCTCGGCCATCGTGCCGTGGATCGCCTCGCTGCCGGTCCTGGTGCGGGTGATGGTGAGCCTGTCGGCGGGCTTCGTCGAGGAGATCTTCTTCCGCGGCTTCCTGCAGCCGCGCATCGGCATCGCGCTCTCGACCGGCTTCTTCGTGCTGGCGCACCTCTCCTACGGGCAGCCGTTCATGCTGCTGGGCATCACGCTGCTGTCGCTGATCTACGCCTTCCTGGTGCGCTGGCGGCAGACGATCTGGCCGGCCATCGCCGCCCACGCCCTGTTCGACGGCGTCCAGCTGCTGGTCATCATCCCCATGGCGATGCGGCTGATGGGGTCGTCGCCGGGCGGCAAGCCGGGCCTGGCGCCGCTGGCCGCACTGACCGCACTGACTGCGCTGGTCTCCTGAGCATGGCTGCGGGCGGCCTTGGCGGCGCACTCCCCGCCATCTTCCCGGAGCGCTGGGCGGGATCTGGTAAACTGCATGGGAGGGGCTCCGGCAATGTCGGACGAAAAGAGCTTCCATCTGGCCATCGGGAGCCGTTTCGAGAACATCGAGTTAGTCCAGCTGGTGCTCAAGGACTCGTTGGATCAACTCGGCCTGGACGACGACAATCGGCATTGGGTCGACGTTGCGGTCCGCGAGGCGGTGGCCAACGCCATCAAGCACGGCAATCTGCAAGACCCCGCCAAGCAGGTCCACGTCGATCTCACCGTCGAGGGCAACGAGGACGACTGGCTGGTCATCCGGGTGCAGGACGAGGGGAAGGGCTTCGATCCCGCCGATCTCGAGGATCCCCTGGCGCCGGAGAATCTGCTCAAGCCGAATGGCCGCGGGATCTTTTACATGAAGAGCTTCATGGATGACATCCAATACGGTTTGCGGCCGGGCGGCGGCACCCTGGTGACGATGCGCAAGCGGCTCACCCGCCTCGCCCGGCACGACCAGCCCGAACGCGAACGCCAAGCGTGAATAGGAGAGGCATGCGATGAAAGTCAACGTGCGGCAGAGGGACGGCGTCACGATTCTGGATCTGAAGGGCAAGATCACCATCGGCATGGGGGACGTGGCGCTGCGCAACGCGGTGCAGGATGCGATCAACGGCGGCGCCACGAAAGTGGTGATCAATCTCAAGGACGTCACCACCATCGACTCGTCGGGAGTCGGCGAGCTGGTGAGCGCCTTCACCACCGCCACCAACCGCGGCGCCAAGCTGAGCCTGGCCAACCTGCCCTCCAAGGTGACGGACATCCTTCAGATCACGCAGCTGATCACGGTCTTCGACGTCTACGACAGCGAGGACGAGGCCGTCCGCTCCTTCTGAGCGGTTCCTTCCAGTGACCCGGGGCCGCGCCACTCTGCCTGCGCCGGCATCCGCGGCGCCGGCGTCTGCCTCCGGGGCGGGTCCGGACCTTCACTCGCTGGCGGGCGGCCTGGCGGCGCTCGCCGCGCGCGTCGACCGGCGGCTGCCGGAGCTGCTGCCGCCGGCCGAGCAGCGGCCCGAGCCGGTCCATCGCGCCATGCACTACGCCCTGACCGGCGCCGGCAAGCGCGTGCGGCCGGCCCTCACCCTGGCGGTGGCCGAGCTGTTCGGCTGCCGCCCCGACGCCGTGCTCGATCTCGCCTGTGCGGTCGAGATGGTCCACGCCTGCTCGCTGGTGCTCGACGACCTGCCGTCGATGGACGACGCCACCTTGCGCCGCGGCCGTCCCACCGTGCACCTGGCGTTCGGCGAGAGCGTCGCGCTGCTCGCCGCCTTGGCGTTGCTCAACCGCGCCTACTCGCTGGTGGCGGAGAGCGCCCACCGCCTGGCGCCCAAGCGGTATTCCAGCGAGGACATGGTCCACCACCTGGCCGCCGCCATCGGCAGCGAGGGGCTGATCGGCGGCCAGGCGCTCGATCTGCTGGCCAGGCCGGAGAGCCTCGATCTCGAGCTGCTCGAGTACATCCACAGCCACAAGACGGGCGCTCTGTTCATGGCCGCCGGCGAGCTTGGAGCGATGGCCGCCGATGCCCGCCGGCGCGATCTCGAGCTCATCGCCCGCTACGCCAAGAACCTCGGTCTCGCCTTCCAGATCTCCGACGACCTCCTCGACGTGCTCGGCACCGCCGGCTCGACCGGCAAGGACGTTCACCAGGACGAGGCGAGGGTGACCTTCGTCAAGCTGCTGGGCGTCGCCGGCGCCCAGTCCCTCGCCGCCGAGCTCCTGGGCTTTGCCGTCGACTCCCTGGCCCCCCTCGGCCGCAAGGCCGACCCGCTGCGCGCCCTCGCCCACTTCGTCCAGCACCGCACGCGCTGACCTCCGGGGCATGCCCCCCCGGATGGCCTCGGGGGCGGCGGATGGCCCTTCCGGCCTCCGGTTGGGCGAGGGTAGTGGATGCGGGTGCGGCGGACTGCGGTGGCTCGCCCAAGCGGCGGCCGGAAGGGCGGTCTGCCGCCAGGGCCTCACCTCCGCCCCAACGGCCGCTGGTCTCTTCGGCGTCCTCGGCGCGACAGCTTACTTGCCGTGGAATCAGCCCGCCTGCGACGCGCGCAGCTGGTCCAGGCGCGGGCGCCGGCTCTTTGGGCTGTCGAGGCTGAAGGCGCGCATGTCGGCGAGGTCGTCGCGGATGAACCGCTCGGCGGCGCGGACCTGCTCGCGCAACGCGGCATCGGGACGGATGAAGCAGGTCCAGACGATCGCCGCGGGCCCGGGATCGTACTCCCAGAAACCGATCAGCCGGCCGCGGTCGAAGATGGCGTGGTTCGGCAGATAGTCGAGGCTCGCCACCTCCATCGGACCCTTCTCGCCGGCGGCCGAGCGCGTCACGTCCGCCGGTGCCAGCAGGCCTCTGACGTCGCACCGCAGCAGCAGGATGCCGTCGAGGTTGCTGACCAGCGCGTAGCGCGGCTGCTTCGGCGCGGTGAACGCTTCCAGCTCCGCGTGCTGGTCGGGAAGCAGGAGACGTTCGTCGCCGGCCGCGAGCGGCACCAGCCGCAGCGGTTCGACCGCGGCCTTCGCCGCCGTGACCCCAAGCCCGGCGAAGCGCTGGAGCTCGGCGAGAGTCGCCGGCCCGATCCAGGTAAAGAAGAGCCGCGCCAGCTCGACGTGGCATTCCTCGGGAGAGAGCCGGAAGCCGGCGAGCGGATTCGGCCGCCAGAGGGTGTAGCGATAGCGCTGCTGGTCGAGGCGGCCGTTGATCGGGACGCGCCGGATCTCGCCCGCGGATTGCAGCCTGCCGAGGGCCAGCGGCAAGGTCGTGGTGAGGCCTTTCTTCTTGCCTTCCTCGCCGAGGCTGCGGGCGGCGCCGCCGGAGGCAGCGCGCAGCTCGTCCGGAGCGAGCGGCGCCTGCCCCAGGGCGTCCAGGATCGCCGCGCAGAGACGGTCGACTTCGGCATCCGTGACGCCGAGCCTGCGGGCAACCCGCATTTCCGGGTCCTCGCCTGACCCCTGGCTCAGCTTGAGAGCCAGGGCGAAGGCGGACGCGGGCACCACGTAGGTGCAGCCGCGGGCGCTCGGCAGCTCGTGGATCTCGAGCGCCGCGACCGCGCGGTCGATCGCTTCCCGGCCCGCGCCGCCGCGGCCATGGAACCCCAGGTACGGGCTGGAGCCGCCCATCGAGCGCGCCCAGCCGGTACCCTCGAGCACCCCGGCGGGTGGCACGCCGGCCAGCCCGCCGTCGAGGCCCTGGCGATGGAACCACCACGCGCGCAGCTTGCCCTCGTCCATCGGTCACCTCCGGCGAAGCGATACCGTCCGTCAGGCCACTCGTCGCAATCCTGCGCTCGTCCTACAGCGTATCGTGGTCCGTAGCGGCGCGACGGGGCTCGCCGTCCCAAAGGGCGACCGGACCTGAGGACCCGGGCCGAAGCCAGACCCGCCGGACCGCTTGGCGCACCAGCGCGGAAAGGCTCGTGCCGGATCGCCTCGCGATCTCGCGCAACGCATCCAGCTCTTGCGCGGGCATGGAGACCTGAATCTTGACCATGGGCGTCATTCTGAGCTTATCGCTACCCGCTGCTCAGGACGGGGAATCTCGGAATCCCGGCCAATTCTCGAGGGAATACCGCCGGGACACCCTGAGTTGGACTCGCGGCAGGCCACTGACGCGATCGACGTCTCTCGACGCCCGGCATGAACGCGACTCCAGGCAGGATTTCCCTGCTCGCCGCTGCCGTCTTGATCTCGCTGCTGCCGCTGCGGCCACGGATGGCGTGGGCGGCGGCGCCGGAAGATGCGCCGCGAGACTGCGTCCGGCTGTTCGACGCGCGCTCCTTTCGGGAGGCGCAGGAGTGCTTCGCGGCCCGCGTCGCGCAGCAGCCCGCGGACGCGGTGGCGCTCTTCGATCTTGGCAGGACGTACTACGAGCGGCGGCAGCCCGTGCCGGCGATCGATGGGCTGCGGCGGGCGGTGGCGCGCGCGCCGGGACGGTCGGACTTTCATGACTGGTTGGGGAGGGCTTACGGCATCGCCGCGCAACGGGCTTCGGTGGTGCGGCAGTTCGGCTTGGCCGCCAAGGCGCGCCAGGAGTTCGAGCGTGCCGTCGAGCTCGACCCGGCCAACCCCGATGCGCTCGAAGACCTGATCGAGTTCCAGATCCAGGCGCCGGCGTTTCTCGGCGGGAGCCTCGCCAAGGCGAAGGCGCACGCCGCCGAGCTCGAGCGGCAAGATCCCCTGCGCGGCCGGCTGGCGCGCGCCGCGATCCTGCTGCATCAACCCGCGGGGCCCGCGAGGCCGGCGGGGCCGGCGAGGCCCGGGAGGACGCCGGGGCCGGCAGGCTCGGTGGGGTCGGCAGGATCGGGACCGGCAGGCTCGGCGGGACCGGCAGGATCGGCGGGCTCGGAGGGGCCTGCGGGGCTGGTAGGCGCCGCGGCCGCCGAACGTGAGCTGCGTGCCGCCGCGGCCGATTTTCCGGCCGATCCCCGCCCGCGGCTCGCGCTGGCGGCCGCCTACGAGCAGGCCGGCCGCCTCGAGCAGGCCGGCGACGAGATCGAGGCGGCGCTGCGGCTCGACCCCGACAACGCCGCGGCGTCTGCAGCGCTCGCCAGGGTGGCCGCCGCGTCCGGCCGCCGTCTGGAGCGCGCCGCGGAGCTGTTGACGCGCGAGCTGCAGCGGTTACCGCCGGGAGACGATGCCGCGCTCGCGGATGGTCATTACGCGCTGGGCGCTGTGCTCGAGCGGCAGGGCGACCGCCGCCGGGCGCGGGAGCACTACCAGGAGGCGCTGCGCCGCGATCCCGGCTCGGTCGAGGTGCGCGCCGCCCTGCGCCGCCTGCCCTGAAGATCCGAACCCGCGCTTGGGCTGCGTAGGCCGGGCCGGCGCGCGGCTCCGCCGGGAGACCGGCTACACTAACGGGTGATGACGACCCAAGCCGGCGGCGACGCTGAGCTCGAGCGGGCGCGGCTCGAGCTGCGGCGCCTCGGGTACCTGGACCATGGGCTGGAGCGCTTCCTGTTGCAGGACGCGCTGCGGCCGCGGCAGCCGCTGCGGACGATGACGCTGCTGGCGGTCAAGGTGGGGTTGCTGGCCGGGGGTGTCGTCGCGACGGCGCTGGCGGTGGCGCTGGCGGTGGCCAACGGCAGCATCGCGTCGTCGCCCCTCGACCTGCCCGTCCTCTTCCTGCACCTCTTCCCGCCGGTTTCAGCGGCCGCGGCGGCGGCATTCCTGGCGCTCGCCTCGGCGGTGCTGCTGGTGCTGCGCTTCTACCCGGTGCGCCGCATCGAGGCGGTGGCGCTGGCGACGGCGCTGGCGGCCGGCCTGGCAGGGCTGGCGCTGGCGCTCTGGGAAGCGCGCGAGACTCTGGCCGGCAGCGGCGCGGCGCAGCGGCTGGCGCTGGGCCTGGGCGCCGCGGCCGCCGCGTACGCCCTGGTGCGCCTGGTCTACCAGGGACTGCTGGCGCTGGCCATCCGTTTCACCGAGCGCCCGCCCGCCGCCGGCCTGCTGGCGTGGCGCTGGCGCCGGTGGGTGAGCGGCGCGGTGCTGGCAGGCGTGCTGCTGCTGGCGGTGCCGGTGGTGCTGGCGGCGCGCGGCGTCGAAGCGCCGCCGCCGCCGCTGCTGCCGGTGGCGCCGGGCGAGCGGACGCTGATCGTCGGTCTCGACGGCGTGCTGCCGGAAGAGGCCGAGTACCTGCTGCGCCACGGCGATCTGCCGGCGATGGCGGAGCTGGCGCGCCGGGGCGGCCGGCTGCTGCGCTACGCCCGAGCGGACCAGCCGCCGGCGGCTTTCTGGACCAGCGTCGCGACCGGCCTGGCGCCGCCCCGGCACGGCGTCGCCGCGCTCGACAGCTTCCGGCCGCTCGGGGTGCAGACGCCGCTCGCCCGCAGCGGCTTCCTGCGCGTCTATTGGAGCCGCGTCGAGGTGCCGCTGCGGCTCGCCGACTATCGCCCGGTGCTGGCCAACCGGCGGAGCGCCTTCACCCTCTGGGAGCTGGCCTCGCGCGGCGGCGCGCCGGTGCTGGCGGTGAACTGGTGGGCGACCTTCCCGGCGGCGCCGCTGCCCGGCCTGGTGCTGGCGCACGACGCCTACCAGCTGTTGCGAGAGGGCGCGGCCGGCGCCGTCTCATCGCCCGCGGCGGCGGCCGAGCTGCGCCGAGAGGCGGTGGCGGTGGCGGCGGCGCCCCTGGTGCCGCCGGGCGATGGCTCCGACGCCAAACAGGGGACCGGCAACGCTGGCGCCCGAAGTGCGGGCGACGGCTCCGGCGCCCGGCGGGGTGCCGGGAAGGCCGGCGCCTGGACGGCGGGCGACGACTCCGGCGCCCGGCGGCTGCTGGTGGCGGCCCTGCCGCCGGCCGAGGCCGCGGCGGTGGCCGAACGCGCGGTGCGTCCCGACGAGTTCTATCGCCAGGTGTTCGGCGACGCCCTCGGGCGACGGGGCTCGCCGCCGCGTGCCGCCGCGCTCTACCTGCCGGGCCTCGACATCGCGGCCTTGGGCTGGCGCGGCAGTGACGTGGCCTTCGCCGACCTGGTGCGTGCCGAGCTCGCCGCCGCGGACCGGCTGCTGGCGCGGGCGATGACGCAGCCAGGATGGGGTACCGTGGCGGTGGTGTTCGATCCCGGCCGCCGGCTCTCCCGCGGTGGCGGCCGGGTGCTGCTCTGGCAGCGGCGAGGCTGCGGCGCCGGGCCGGAGGAGACCACCCCGGAAGCGATCACCTCCGGGTTGCTGCGCACGCTCGGTCTGCCGCAGAGCGCCGAGCTGCCGCCGCCGCCAACGCAGTGCACCTGGCCGGAGCCGCCGGCGACGGTGGGCGACTACGGCCGTCCCCAACTCCGGCGGCTGCCGGGGGCTCCTCCCGAGGACGGCGCGGAGTACCTGCAGAACCTGCACTCGCTGGGCTACCTGTGATGACGCGCCGCGCCGCGGCCGAACGCGGAGGAAGGCCGGCGCTGCTGGCGGCGGCGCTGTGCCTGGCGGCGCTGCCGTCTTTCGCGGCTGCCCTGCCTGCGGTGCTTGCGGTGCCTGCGGTGGCTGCCGCGCTCGTCCCAGCGCCCGCCCCCGCCGCGACTGCCTCGGCGTCCCCACCCTCGGCGCAGTCCGCGCCGGCGGCGCCGCCTGCAGGGGGGGAAGTGCGGGAGACCCGTGCGCGGGAGCTGGAGCTCGCGGCGCTGCGGGCCGAGATCAGCCGGCTGGAAGCGCGGCTGGAAGCGGCGCGGCGGCAGCAGAGCGGCGCGGTGGGGGAGTTGGCGGCGGCCGACCTGGCGCTGCAGCTCGAGGAGAAGCGGCTTGCCGAGGCGGTCGCGGCGCGCGACCAGGCGGCCGAGCGCGAGGCGGCGAGCGAGCAAGAGGTGGTCGCCCTCGAACGGATCCTCGACCAGCGCCGCCGGGACTTCCAGCGCCAGCTGACCGGGCTCTACCGGCTCGGGCGCCAAGGGTACCTGCGGCTCTTCCTCCTGCTCAGGCCGGACGCGAGCCTGCTGCCGTCGATCCGGCTGATGCGCTACCTGGTGCGGCGCGACCGCGAGGCGGTCGACAGCTACCAGCAGGCGAAGCAGCGGCTGGCGCGCCGGCGCGACGAGCTGGCGGCGGAGCGCCAGGAGCGCGATCGCTGGCTCGGCTGGGAGCAGACGCGCCGCCGCGAGCTGGTGGCGGCGCGCCAGCGCAAGGCGGCTCTGCTGGCCCGCGTCGAGCGCGAGCGCCGCGTCCTGGCCGGGCGCGCCGTCGAGCTCGCCGACCGCGAACGCAAGCTGGCCGCCTTCCTTGACCTGCTCTACGGCCGCAGCTCGACCGAGCTCGCCGGGGCGCCGATGCAGCAGTTCCGCGGCATCCTCGATTGGCCGGTGGCGGGCAAGGTGATCGAGCGTTTCGGGCCGCGGCTCGATCCGCGCTACCACACCCAGGTGCCGCATAACGGCATCGACCTCGAGACCACCCCTGGTGCCGAGGTGAAGGCGGTCTACCCCGGCAAGGTCTTGTTCGCGGCGCCTTTCGAGGGCTACGGCCTGACCGTGGTGGTGCACCATCCGGGGCGTATTTTGACCCTCTACGCCGGCCTCGCGGAGCTGAAGAAAGCCAAGGACGATATGGTATCGTTGGCCGAGATCGTGGGGCTTGCCTCGGATCGGCTGTACTTCGAGATCCGCGTCGAGAACCATCCCGAAGACCCTGTGAGCTGGCTGCATTGAGCGTGCTATGAACCGAAGTCGACTGCTCTTCCTCGTCTGCTCTTCCCTCCTGGTCCTGCCGATGCTGATGGCGCTGGTGCTGGCTGCCGATCCGGGCACCGGACGGCATGCCGATTGGCGCAAGAACGCCCGTGGCGCGCACGGCGAGCATGGTGGGACCGGCGAGGAGGACACCTTCGACACCTACCTCAAGTACCTCAAGGTCTTCAGCGAGGTCCTGGGGCTCATCCGCGACACCTACGTCGACGAACCGAACACCGACGCGTTGATGGCCGGCGCCCTCGAAGGGGTCACCGATGCCATGGACCCGTTCTCGGTCTACGTGCCGGGGCCGGCGGTGCCTGGCTACGTCAAGGCGCTCGCCGCCGGCAAGAGCTTGAGCGGTCTCGCGTTGCTGAAGGAGCGCGGGGCGACGCTGGTGATGTCGGTGGAGAAGGGCAGCCCGGCCGACGCCGCCGGACTGAAGGCCGGCGACCTGGTCGCCAAGCTGGACGGCACCTCGACCCGCACCACGCCGCTCTGGGAGATGCAGGAAGCGCTCGCGGGCGCGCCCGGCACCAAGGTCACGCTGGAGGTGATCCGGCTTAGCACGCCGGTGCAGGCTAACTTCGACCTCAAGCCGTTCACGCCGCCGGCGGTCAGCCTGTCACAGGTTGGCGAGACCCCCGAAACTCCGGAGACCCCAGAGACCCCGGCGATCGGCGCGCGCGCGGAAGGCAAGAAGCACACCCCGCCGATGCCGCCGATGCCTCCGACCCCGAAGCCCTCGCCGAACGCCAAGGGCGACAAGATGGCCACCGTCTTGCGCATCCCGAGCTTCCGGGCCGGAACCGCCGACCAGGTGCGCGGCGAGCTGGGGCCGCGCGGCTCCGTTGGGCGCACCCCGGCGACGCCGGACTCCCCGGAGACCCACAGGCTGCTGATCGACCTGCGCGGCGTCTCGTCGGGTGATCCGGAGCAGGCCTACGAGGTCGCGAAGCTGTTTGCCAGCGGCGAGCTCGGCGCGATGCTGCGGCGCAAGCAGGAGCTGCGCCGCTTCGAGTCGAGCGACACCCCGGTGTGGCAGGGGCGCCTGGTGGTGCTGGTCGACCGCGGGACCGCCGGTCCGGCCGAGGTCTTCGCCTCCGTGCTGCGCCAGCGCGCCGGTGCCGAGCTGGTCGGCGAGCGCACGCTGGGCTATGCCGGCCACCGATCGACCGCCGACCTGTCCACCGGCAGCCGGCTGTTCTTCACCGACGCTTTCTACACCGGGCCCGACAAGAAGCCGATCAACGAGCCGCTGAAGCCCGACCTGCTGGTCAGCGAGCGCAACCGGACGTTGCTCGAGAAAGACGTGCCGATGAGCGAGCTGATCCTGCGCCGCGGTGTGCGTCACCTGCTGGAAGAGCCGGCGGTGCCGGCCAGCACCGGGCACGCGGCGAAGAAGGCAGCCTGATCCACCGGCCGTCCTTTGCCGATCCGCCGCCACCTCGACCCTCGCTCGTTCCGCGCCACGGGCGCCGGCAGCAGCCGGCCCTGGGCGGGGTGGTTCCTGTTCGGGTTGGGGGTGGTGGTGGGTGGCCTTGGCGTCTATCTCGCCGGCCACGGCTCGGTATGGCGCTCCGCCGTGGACGGCTTCGGTGGCGAAGCGCCGCCCGGGCGTGAGGCCGAGCCGCCCGCGGCGGGTGCCGGGCGCCGCTCCGCCGCACAGCATCGGCGCGGGCCCGCCCAGGCGGCGCCAGGCTCGCGCCAGCCTCATCGGATCGGCGGCCTGGTAGGCGGCGGACCTGCCGGCGGAACCGGTGCCGCCCGCTCCGGGGGCGCCGCGGCCCGCGGCGAGCGGGATGCCGGCGCCGATGTTGCTCTCCAGGGGGGCGCCGCCGCGGGGACTGGTGCCGCTGCCGGCGTTGCTCTCCAGGGCGGCTCTGCGGGCATTGCGCGTGCCACGGCAGGGCCGGCGCGCATTGCACTGGTGATCGACGATCTCGGGCGCAGCCTCGACGAGCTCGACAACCTGCACCGGCTGGGAGTGCCGATCACCTACGCCGTCCTGCCTTTCGAGAGCCAGACGGCCGAAGTGGCCGCCGCCCTGCGCCGGCGCCACGACGAGATCCTCTGCCACCTGCCGATGGAGCCCAGGAGCGGCGGCAATCCGGGCCCGGGAGCCCTGCGCTTCGGGATGTCGCCGGAGCAGCTTCGCCAGTCAACCCTGGCCGCCATCGCCGCGGTGCCGGGAGCGGTCGGAGTCAACAACCACATGGGGTCCGCCCTCTCCGCCGACACCGGCTCGATGTCCACCATCCTGAGCGTGCTCGCCGCGCGCGGCCTTTATTTTCTGGACTCCCGGACCAGCGCGCAGAGCGTCGGCTTCCGCGTCGCGACGTCCCTCGGCGTGCCCGCCGCCGAGCGCCAGATCTTCCTCGACGACGACCCCCGACCCGAGGCGGTGGCCGCGGAGTTCCAGCATCTCCTCGAGATTGCTCGCACCCGCGGCGGCGCGATCGCCATCGGCCATCCGCATCCGGCGACCCTCGCCACCCTGGCGGCCGAGGTGCCGCGAGCCCAGGTCCTCGGCTACCGTTTCGTCCAGGTCAGCGCCCTGCTCGACCGTCCCCCCGCCGCGCCCCCACCCGGCGGCCGCTGATCAGGGACCCTTCGGTCGTCTTATTCCGTGCGCAGCACTTCGATCGGGCGCCGTTGCAGCGCCCTGCCGCTTGCCGCGAGGCCGGCGGCCACGGTGAGGAGGGCGCTGGCGGCGATGCCGATGGCGAGCGGCCATGGCTCGAGCTGGCCGGTGAGGTTGAAGCCGCGGGTGACCACTCCCCAGGCGAGGACCGTCGCGCCGCAGGCGCCGATCGCTCCCGCGACCAGGCCGATGAGGGCGTACTCGACCGCGAAGTGGCTGATCACTCCGCGTCGCGTCATGCCGAGGGTCTTGAGCAGCGCGACCTCGTGGCTGCGGCGCGCCGAGCCGGCGCTGATCGCCCCGGCCAGAATGGCGATGCCGGCGAGGACCGTGAAGCCGCCGAGGAAGCGCACGCCGAGCGAGATCCGGTTCAGCACCTTGCCGACCTTCTCGAGCAGCTCGCGGATGCGCAGCACGGTGACGTTGGGGTAGCTCGCCGCCAGCAGGTCCTGCATGCGCTGCTCGCCGCCCGGCGGCAGGCGCACCGCCGCGAAACGCTGCTGCGGCGCCTGGTCGAGCACGCCGGGCTCCACCACCAGCGAGAAGTTGATGCCGAACGAGCGCCAGTTGACCTTGCGGATGCTGGTCACCGTGAGGTCGATCGGCACCCCTTCGATGTCGAACCGCAGCACCGTGCCGAGATGGAGCTTCAAGTCCTCGGCGAAGCTCTCCTCGACGCTCACCTCCTGGCGCGCCGGATCGCTCCACAAGGCGCCGGCGATGACCACGTTGTCCGGCGGCAGCTCGCGCATGTAGGTCAGCCGCTGCTCGCGGGTCAGCAGCCAGCGGCGGTTGCGGTCTTTCGGCCGGTGAGCGGTGAGGTCGTCGACGCTCACGCCGTCGATCGCCGTCAGCCGCGAGGGCACCACCGGCACCGACTCGATGCGGGTGGCGCCGGCGCGCTCGAGCAGCCCGCGCACTCCCGGCCATTGATCCGGCTGGATGTCGATCAGGAAGGCGCTCGGAGCGTCGGTGGGGAGCTGGCGGGCGAACTCCCCGGCCAGCCGGCGTTGCACCAGCGACATGGCGAGCACCACCAGCACGCCCAGGCCCAGCGCCACGATGGCGCCGAAGGTCGCGGCGCCGGGACGGGCGAGGGCGGCCAGCCCCTGCCGCAGCCACGGCCGCGCGAAGTCGCGCGGCATGCGCCGCGCCGCGCGCACGATGAGCAGCGCGGCGGCGGCCAGCAACACGGTGACCAGCAGCACGCCGCCGGTGAACTGGGCCCCCAGCAGCCAGGAGCGCGACTGGACGGTGGCCAATCCCAGGATGCCCGCGATCAGGGTCACGCCGGTCACCACGCTCGCGAGCGGATGGCGCGGCAGCGGCTCGGCCTCGCGGCGCAGCACCCGCACCGGCGGCACCCGCAGCACCGCCGACAGCGGCGCCAGGCTGAAGAGCATGGCGACGCCGGCGCCCAGGCCGAGGCCGCGCAGCAGCGCCAGCGGCTGCCAGGGGTGCACCAGGCTGGCCGGGATGAGGTCGGGGAAGAGACCGGGAAGCAGCTGCTGCACGGCCACCCCGGCAGCGATGCCGACCAGGCTGCCGGCAAGACCCAGGAGCGCGGTCTGGCCCAGGTAGAGCAGGAAGATCTCCCGTGGCCGCATCCCCAGGCACTTCAGGACCGCGATCGCGTCCAGCCGCCCGGCGAGCCAGGCGCGCACGCTCTCGGCGACGCCGATGCCGCCGACGAACAGCGAAAGCAGCGCCACCAGGCCGAGGAAGCGCTCGACCCGCGCCAGGTTTTCGCGCAGCGCCGGCTGGGCGTCGCGGTAGGTCTCGACGCGGTAGAAGGCGGGGTCGGGGATGGTCTGCTTGAGGCGCTCGGCGACCGCCTGGATGCTGGAGCCCGGCGTCCCCGGCGGAAACTTCAGCAGCAGGCGGTGGGAGATGCGGCTGCCCCGTCCCATCAAGGGCGTGCGCGCGAGCCCGGCGCCGGAGATGAAGACGCGCGGGCCGACGGTGAAGGAGACGCCGACCCGGTCCGGCTCGGACAGCACGACGCCGGCGATGCGGAAGTTCAGCCCGCCGATGCGCAGGTTGTCGCCGAGCCGCAGGTGCAGGCGCGCCAGCAGGTCCGAGGCGACCACCGCGGTGTCCGGCGCCAGCAGCTCGGCGAGCGGCCGCGCCGGCTTCAGCACCAGCGTGCCGTAGAAGGGGTACGCGCCGGTGACCGCCTTGAGCTCGACCAGCTGGCTCGGTCCTGGACGGCCGGCGACCTGGGGCGGTGCCGCGACCACGGTCGGCGCTTCCGCGATGCTGGTCCGCTCGACGCCGGCGGTGCCCGCGGTGGGATCGAAGCCGGCCGGGAGCGGGCGGTTGCCGACGATCGCCAGGTCCGCGGCGAGCAGCTGGCGGGCCTCGACCCTGATGCCGTCGTCGAGGCTGGACGACAGCCCCGCCACCGCCACCACCGCCGCGACGCCGACCGACAGGCAGGCGACGAAGAAGGCCAGCCGGGCGCGGGTGCCGCGCGACTCGCGCGCCAGGAAGCGCAGGTACAGAGAGGCCTTCATGGTGCCACCGCGGCCGTGCTCGGGACCAAGCAGACCCTCAACTCGCCACCACCGCGACCGGGGAGGCCGGGCGCATGGCGGCTGCCGGTTCCTCGGCGGCCGCCGGCGGTGGTGCGGACTCTGACTCAGCGGTCGTGCCGGCCGTGGCGGCGGCCGCCTCGATCTCGGTGATCTCCGGCAGCGCCGGCGTCTCGGGCAGCGCCGGCAGTGCCGGCTGGGTGGCGCGCTCGATGCGGCCGTCGCGCAGGTGGATCTGGCGGTCGGCGAGCGCCGCCACCGCGGCGTCGTGGGTGACCAGCACCAGCGTCGTGCCTTCGCGCCGTCGCAGCTCGGTCATCAGATCGAGCACGATGCGGCCGGTGGCTCCGTCGAGGTTGCCGGTGGGCTCGTCGGCGAGCAGGATCGGCGGGCGGGCGGCGAAGGCGCGCGCCAGGGCCACCCGCTGCTGCTCGCCGCCGGAGAGCTGGCTGGGGTAGTGATGGCCGCGGTCGGCGAGGCCGACGGCGGCCAGCAGCTCGTCGGCGCGCGCCAGCGGATCGGGGAGCCCGCGCAGCTCGGCAGGCAGCAGCACGTTCTCGCGCGCGGTGAGGTTGCCGAGGAGCTGGAAGCTCTGGAAGACGAAGCCGATCTGGTGGCGGCGCAGCACCGCCAGCTCGTCCTCCGACAGGCCGGAGATGGGCTGGCCGTCGATGCGCACCTCGCCGGAGGTCGGCCGGTCGAGCCCGGCCATCAGCGCGAGCAACGTGGACTTGCCGCTGCCCGACGGCCCCAGGATGGCGACGAACTGGCCGGCAGGGATGGACAGGTCGACGGCGTCGACGATCGTCAGCTCGCGCTCGCCCGATGGCAGCCGGCGGGTCAACCCGATCAGCTCGATGCGGGGTGTCGCCGCCGCCGGGGAGGCGGCCGTCGCGGATGAGCTGGCCGTGGGCATGTTCAGACCTCGAATCTCGAAGGGGACGGCCAGCCGGCGCCGCGGAGGGTAAAATCCGGTCATGCCGCGCTTCTACCGACAGGTCGCAACTCCGGGTCTCTTGCTGCTTATTCCCGTATTGCTGGGGACGGCGGCTTGCCAGCGGACGGAAAGGGGAGCCGCCGCGACACCGGCAGCCGTGGCGCCGCGGCCGCCGGCGCCTCCTGCCTCCCCCGCGCCGCAGGCGAGGGCCGCCGCGCCGCTGGTGGTCTTCCTGGGCGACAGCCTGACCGCCGGGTTGGGTCTGCCCGCCGATCAGACCTATCCGGCGTTGCTGGCGCGGGCGCTGTCAGCCGACGGCCTCGCGGTGCGGGTGATCAACGCCGGCGTCTCGGGCGACACCAGCGCTGGCGGCTTGCGCCGCCTGCGCTGGCTGCTGGCGCAGCATCCGGCGGTCGTGGTGGTGGGTCTCGGCGGCAACGACGCCCTGCGCGGCCAGCCGGTCGGCGAGATCGACCGCAACCTGCGGGCGATCGTGGCGCAGGCACGGCAGGCGGGCGCCCAGGTCCTGCTGCTCGGCATGCAGATCCCCCCCAACTACGGTCCGGACTACACCGCCGCCTTCGCCGCCATCTATCCGCGCGTCGCCCGCGACCTGCAGGTGCCGCTGGTGCCCTTCCTGCTCGCCGGGGTCGGCGGCATCTCGGAGCTCAATCAAGCCGACGGCATCCATCCCACCGCCGCCGGCCAGGTCAAGGTGGCGGCCAACGTCAAGCCCTATCTCGAGGACCTGCTGCGCCAGTCCCGTCGCGCCGCGGGTTAGGAGGATACCGTCATGGATCGCTCTAACCTGGACAGATCGCGGGACGCTACGATCCGCCTCCTCGTCATGGCGGCGCTGTTGAGTCCCTTGTCACCGATGCCGGCGAACGCAAAGCGCCTGCCGCCACCGAAAGTCGAGCCAGTGGTCTTCAACGGCGTTCGCTACGCGGCGCCTAACGACAATGGACGCCGGGCGTACATTCAGGCTTCCGATGCCAAGACGAACAGACTGCTTTGGGAGGTGACCATCTTCCGAAACGCGATCAATCCCTCACTGGAAGAGGACGTGCAACATGTGTACATCGAGAGAATGCGCGTTGAGAACGGCAAGTTGATTGTCGTCGACGAGCATGCCGGCCGCTACACCGTGGATTTGCAGACCAGGGCAGTCACCAAATCCGCCAAGCCGGCCAGACGCCATCAGGCATCCGGCTCCTGAAGCCGCTTCGCTTCTTCCCACAGGGCGTCCATCTCGGCGAGCGTCGCCTCGCCGAGCCGCTGGCCGCGCGCGGCGAGACGCTGCTCGACGTGCTCGAAGCGGCGCCGGAACTTGCGGTTGGCGGCGGCCAGGGCGGCCTCCGGATCGATCTCGAGCTTGCGCGCCAGGTTGGCGATGGTGAACAGCAGGTCCCCCACCTCCTCGCGCACCGCCGGCGCCGCACCGGCGGCCAGGGCGCGGCGCAGCTCGCCGATCTCCTCTTCGGCCTTCTGCAGCACCTCCTCGGCGGCGGGCCAATCGAAGCCGATGCCGGCAGCCTTCTGGGTCAGCCGGTAGGCGCCGAGCAGGGCGGGCAGGGAGGCGGGGACGCCGGCCAGCAGCGCAGCGCGTCCCGGTTCGTCCTGGAGCTTGCGGCGCTCCCAGGCGGCGCGCACCGCCGCGGCGTCGGCCAGCTCCTCGTCGCCGAAGACGTGCGGGTGGCGGGCCACCATCTTGCGCCGCACGCCGTCGATCGACTGCGCCAGGTCGAAAGCGCCGGCCTCGGCGGCGAGGCGGCCGATGAACGCCGCCTGGAACAGCAAGTCCCCGAGCTCGCCGGCGATCTCCCGCCAGTCGCCGCCGTCGATGGCGGCAGCCAGCTCGTGCGCCTCTTCGAGCAGGTACGCGCGCACCTCGCCGAGGCCCTGCTCGCGATCCCATGGACAGCCGTTCGGCGCGCGCAGGCGCTCGACCAGGTCGAGCAGCGGCTGCAGGTCGGCCGCTTTTCCAGGGTCGCGCGGCGGCTGCGGCGGCGGGTTGGCGGGAATGGACGTCGGCGGCTCCTTCATCGTGCCCCTGCCTGGCGGGAATCGACCGGGCGTGACACGATGGTTGTCGCTATCGTTGCGACTTGCTCTCGTCGCGGGGCGCTTGCTACGATTTTTGTGCAAACTCCCGAGCGGCGCGGCTGGATCCGAGGAGTGGAGGTGCCGGTGAGCAAAGAAGGTAAGGAGATCAAGATCACCGACAAGCGCATGTTCACGGCCGACGGTGAGTTGCGCCAAGAGTACCGTTTCCTCGAAGAAAAATCGACCGCGCCGACCGCGGCCAACGCCGCTAACGCCGCCGGAGAGCCCGCCGGTGCCGTGCCGCCCTCGTCGCCGGCGGACCAGGCAGGACGGGCGAACCCGGTGGACGCCGGCGCTGCTCGCCCCGCCGCCTCGGCTGCCTCCGCCACCCCCGCCGCCTCCGGTCGCGCTGCCGGACCGGCGGCCCCCTCGAGTCGCGCCGAGCCCTACCTCGCGGAGCCTCCGGGGCGTCCGCAACATCCGGAGCGCGCGGAGCGTCCAGAGCGCCCGGAGCGTCCGGAACCCTTCGGCGGCGGGGGCGCCGGCGGTGCCGGCGAGTCCGGCGCCCGGTTGGAGCTCCCAGGCTCGCCGCCGGGTCTCGACGCGAGCTTCTACGATCTGGCGGCGATGCTGGCCGAGCCGGTCGCCATCTACCTCGGCGACATCGAGCTGCCGGACGGCGGGTCGGCCGAGAATCTGGAGATGGCCCGCCTGCACATCGACCTCCTGGACATCTTGCGCCAGAAGACGGCCGGAAACCTCACCGCTCAGGAATCCGCCTTCCTGGAGGACCTGCTCTATCGTCTGCGGGTCCGGTATGTCCAGAAGCGCGGCTAGGCGCGCAACGCTGCCGGCGTTGCGCGCCCTGCCGGCCATGCTTGCGCTGCTGCTGCCGCTGGCTCCGATTCCGGCCCTCGCCGCGCCGATCTTGCCGCCGCCGGCGGCGGCCGAAGGATCGTCCTTGCAGCGGGGCGCCGGCTTCGAGCTCACCCCGGTCGTGCGCCAGCAGCTGAAGCGGATCCAGGAGCAGTGGCTGCAATGGGTGAGCGCCGGCGACCGTGCGCACTCGGAAGCCGCGGTCAGCGAGCTGCTGGCGTCCGCCGGGCAGCTCGGGATGAGCCGCCTGCCCGATCTGTCGCTGGGCGCCCTGGCCTGGGGGGTGGAAGCGGCGCGGCGCAAGGACTTCGCGCGGGCAGGCTGGTCGCTCGAAGCGGCCGAGCGGCTCGATCCGGGGCGTCCCGAGGTAGCCTTCGCCGAAGCCTCGGTAGCCCAGGCCGCCGGTGCGTACCCGCGTTTCGCGGCCGCCCTGTGCCGCGCCTGTCCGCGGCTGTTCCTGCTGCCCCTCGAGCGCTACCTCTGGTTGCAGGACTTGCTGATCTGGAGCCTCTATCTGCTGCTGTTGACGGGCGGTCTCTTCATCGGCGCCTTGATGGCGACCCGAGGCGGCGGCCTGTTTCACGATCTCGCGCGCTGGTTCGGGCGGCGCCTGCCCCGCGGCGTGGCGCTGGTGCTTGCCGCGGCCGCCTTGCTCTGGCCGCTGGCGCTCCCCGGCCGCCTCACCTGGCTGTTGCTGCTCTGGTCGCTGCTGCTCTGGGGTTATGCCTCGTCCAGCGAACGGGTGGTGCTGGTCGGTCTCTGGCTGCTGGTCGGCTCGGCGCCGCTGCTGATCGCGGCGCAAGAGCGGTCGGTGGCGGTGCGGCTGTCGCCGCCGGTCAAAGCGCTCGAGAGCTTGCGGCAGCGCCGGCTCTATGGCGGCCTGTTCACTGATCTCGGGCTGTTGCGCTCGAGCCTTCCCGACAGCCCGGCGGTCAAGCAGCTGCTCGCCGACGTGCACCGCATACTGGGCCAGTGGGAGCTCGCCCGCAGGCTTTACAGCGACGTGCTCGCGGCCCAGCCGCAAAATGCCGCCGCCATGCTCGACCTCGGCGTCTACGCCTTCAATCGCGGCGACACCAGCAGCGCCATCCAGTACTTCCAGCAGGCTGCCGCGGCCGATCCGCGCCACGCCGCGCCGGCGCTGTTCGACCTCAGCCAGGCTTACAACGAGAGCTATCTCTTCGACGAGGCGCACCGCGCGCTGGCGCAGGCCAAGGCGATCGACGCGGAGCGGGTCGATCGCTGGTTGAGCGGTGTCGAGCAGGAGCGGGTGGTGACCGCCGGCGGCGGGCTGGCGCAGATCCCGGACATCGAGCGCAGCCTGATCGGTCCGGCCACCGGTCTCGACCTGGTGCAGCACGGCGCTTCCGTGGCGGTGGCCCTGGGCGCCCTCCTGCTCGCCGTCGCGTTGCACCTCGCCAGGCGCCCGTACGGCTACAGCGACACCGAGTGGCAGTGGCGTCTCGGGCACCGCGCCCTCGACACTTGGCGGCGCGTGCTGCTGCCCGGCCTGGCGTCGGCCGAGGCCGGCGACGGCGCTCGCGCCTTCCTGGCGCTGCTTACGCCCGTGGGGCTGCTGATGCTGCCGTGGTTCGAGCGCATCGGATACCGCATTCCCTGGGGGTATGATCCGGGCAACCTCGCGGCATGGACGCTCGCGGTCACGGGTTTGCTGCTCTACCTCGGAGCCAGGCTGCGCTGGGAGCTGCGCAACGCGGTATGAGCGGCGCCACGGTCGTTGGCGCTGGGCCGCCGAGGGGCTTGTCGCGGGTGCGCTCGGAGGTCGTAAGCGATGGCGGTTGAAGGCAGCCTGGACCTCTTCAGCCTGCCGGAGATCCTGCAGATGATCTCCCAGCAGGGCAAGACCGGCATCCTGACCATCCAGGGGCAGCAGGACATCGTCGCCATCTCGTTCCTCGCCGGGGACATCGTCGCTGCCGACTCCCTTGCCCACACGGTCGAGGAAGGGCTGGCGAAGCTGCTGGTCAGCGAGGGGCTGCTGAGCGCCGCGGAGCTCGCGCGCGCCGGCGCCGAGCACCAGGCCAGTGGCGGCCGCCTCCTCGACCTGCTGGTGGAGCGGCAGTACCTGACCCGTCCGCAGTTGCTCGGCGCCTTGCGCTTGCAGACGATCCGCCAGCTCGAGGCGCTGCTCCGCTGGCAGGAGGGCGACTTCAAGTTCTACGGTGGGGACGAGGTCTCTTACGAGGAAGGTTTCGAGCCGATCTCGGTCGAGCACCTGCTGCTGCGGACCCTGGCCGATTTCGCCGGTCCGTCGCCGGCTGCACAGTCGCGGCCGCCTGCCGGCACCGCTGGCGCCGCCGTCCGGCCGCTGCTGGGGACGCGAATCAGCGGCGGCGGCGCGGGCGAGCGGCGCTCCGCGACGCCAGCCAAGGCGGGCAGTGGCGAGCTCTGGCTGCCCCAGGTGCCCGAGCTGCCGGAGTTGTCGACGTCCACGGCGTCGCTGGGGACCGCTCCGCCGGCTGCCTTTCAGCCCAGCCAGCGACCATCGCCGGCGCTGGCAGCACCGCTGCCGGTCGGCGGCCCGGTCGCCACGGCCACGGCGGCCCTCGCGGCCGCCGGCGCCCCCGCCGCGGACCGCACGGAGCCGCCGGCAGTCCTGGCTGCTCCTCGCTTGCCAGCCACCGGCGCGGCTCCAACCGTTCCGGCGGGGGGCGTCGCCGCGACCGCTCCGGCGGGGGGCCCTGCCGCGGCCGCCGGAGTCGACCCGGTGCCATGGCCGGCCGGCGCGCTGTCGAGCTCGCCCAGTGCGCCACCGGCATCCGACCCGGTGCCATGGCCGGCCGGCGTGCAGTCGAGCTCGCCGAGCTCCTCACCGGGAGCCGACCCGGTGCCATGGCCGGCCGCGGCGCTGTCGCATCCGCCGAGCACGCCGCCAGCCCGGCCGCGCGGCTCGGCCGCCGGCGTGCTCAAGCCCCTGGGGGCGTCGGTGGCGGGCGGACCCCCCATGGCTCCC
>Ga0209118_1000376_pt1 | contig 25394 bp, 22 predicted proteins | sample BlaSpr_A8_Ref_M1_FD_187988 | JGI IMG/M metagenome (GOLD analysis project Ga0209118, IMG submission 187988) | Forest soil microbial communities from Thunder Bay, Ontario, Canada - Black Spruce, Ontario site 2_A8_Ref_M1 (SPAdes) (version 2) | ecosystem: Environmental > Terrestrial > Soil > Boreal...
TGAGCCCCATCAGCAATTGTGGAATGGTGCCCACGGTCAGTGAGTAGAGGGCTCCGATCTTCAAGCGAGTGGCCGTGAAGCCGGCCGCCTCGCGCGTTTTCTGTATGCCGTCCTTGCACTCCTGAATCGCCCGTGCCGCGTAGTCGGCCAACGCATAGGCGGTTGCAAGGGGAATCAGCTTGCGTCCATCACGCCTAAACAGTGGGCAGCGCAGCCCTTCTTCCAGGGAATGCACGGCGCGGTGAACGCTGACGGTGCTCTGACCGAGCGTCTCGGACACCCTCGCCATGTTGCCGAGTTTCATGAACGCGAGAAAAACCTCCAGCTTCTTAAACGTGATTTCTTCGTCGATCTGCATATGACGCTCCAAGAAACTGACAGCACAAACCAGCACCCGATTAGCATGATATTCATTAACTTCAGGTTAATAAAGGCCCGCGTCGGTTGATTGAAGTGCTGCATTACGGGGCCTATATTGCGTTCACGACGTCCTATTTGCCGGAGTGACCATGCAAGCCAGAGCACAACCGTATCCACAGTGGGGTAGACGGCGCGCGGAAAAACAGCGCCGCCTTGAGCAAATCCGCCACCTGACCAACGGCACGGTCCTGCGCACCGACGACATCGTCGAGGTACTGGAAACGCTGATCGCCCCCGGTGACCGGGTAGTGCTGGAAGGTAACAATCAGAAGCAAGCTGACTTCCTCTCCCGTTCGCTCGCCAAGGTCGCGCCGGGCAAGGTCAACAACCTGCACCTGATCATGCCAAGCGTCAGTCGGCCGGAACACCTCGACCTGTTCGAGCGAGGCATCGCCCGCAAGCTCGATTTTGCATATGCCGGAGCGCAGAGTCTGCGCATCTCGCAGTTCCTGCAAGATGGCTTGCTCGAAGTCGGCGCAATTCATACCTACATTGAGCTCTATGCTCGCCTTTACGTCGACCTGATACCGAACGTGGTCCTCGTTGCCGGTTTCAAGGCCGACCGCCAAGGCAATCTCTACACCGGTCCGAGCACCGAGGACACGCCAACGCTGGTCGAAGCTGCCGCTTTCCACGACGGCATCGTCATTGCACAAGTCAACGAGATTGTTGCCGACCCGGCGGATCTGCCGCGTGTTGACATCCCCGGTTCGTGGATTGACTTGGTTGTGCAAGCCGATAAGCCTTTCTTCATCGAGCCATTGTTTACCCGCGACCCCAGGCTCATCACACCAATCCAGGTCTTGATGGCGATGTTGGCGATCCGCGGTGTGTATGAACGTCACCAGGTGCAGTCGCTCAATCACGGCATCGGTTTCAATACGGCCGCCATTGAACTGATTTTGCCGACCTACGGCGAAAAACTCGGTCTCAAGGGCAAGATCTGCAAGAACTGGACGCTAAACCCCCACCCCACGCTGATCCCGGCGATCGAGTCCGGCTGGGTGGAAAGTGTGCACTGCTTCGGCAGCGAGTTAGGCATGGAGGAGTATGTCGCCGCCAGGCCGGATGTGTTCTTCACAGGCCGCGACGGCTCGATGCGTTCCAACCGGGCTCTCTGCCAATTGGCCGGGCAGTATGCGGTCGACCTGTTTATCGGCTCGACTCTGCAAATGGATGGGCTGGCTAACTCATCTACGGTGACCCACGGTCGGCTCACCGGGTTTGGTGGTGCCCCCAACATGGGACACGATCCGCGCGGCCGCCGTCATGCGACCCCGGCCTGGCTCGATTTGATCGAGACCGACGACCCCCTCGCCCGCGGCAAAAAGCTCGTGGTGCAAATGGTTGAAACTTTCCAGGGCGGAGGCAAGCCGACCATCGTCGAAACACTGGACGCGGTGGAGGTCGGCCGCGAGACGGGGATGCCGATCGCGCCGGTGATGATCTACGGCGACGACGTGACCCACGTGTTGACCGAGGAGGGCATCGCCTATCTCTACAAGGCCCGCTCACTGGAAGAGCGGAAAGCCATGCTGGCAGCGGTCGCAGGAGTCACGCCCATCGGCCTGACCCATGATCCAAAAGCCACCGCAAAATTGCGCCAGGATGGACTGGTGGCGTTACCCGAGGACATCGGGGTGCATCGCGCCGAAGCAACGCGGTCCCTGCTCGCCGCGAAAAGCGTTGCTGACCTGGTGAGCTGGTCGGATGGTCTTTACAACCCGCCCGCCAAATTCCGGAGCTGGTGATGTACGCCTCGGCCGTTCTGGATAGCCGCCGCCCCGGCTCCGCCCCGCGCCGCCAGACCACGCCCCTTGCAGAGCGCCTTGCCGATCTGGTGGTGAGCGCGCTGATCGATGAGGTCACCTTGACCCCGAAACCGGGGCTGGTCGACATGCGCAGTCAAGGCGCACATCTCGATCTGAACTGGATGTTGATGTGCCACTCCGCGAAGACTTTGCGGCCGACTTTCACCGCCCTGGCAACTGCTGGGCAGATCGGCTCTGACCGACAGAAGTTGCGCGAGCACATCGGTCGCATCGGGCGCCGTGGCGAGGTTGCGATGATGAAAGCCACGGGCGGGATCAACACTCATCGCGGAGCGATCTGGGCGCTTGGTTTGCTTGTAACCGCGGCGGCTCAGGACGTCGGATCGGTTGCGCCCGAGTTGGTCGCAACCCGCGCGGGTGAGTTGTCTCGCCTTGATGACCGATACGCGCCCGCGATTACCGCAAACAAAGGCGAGCGCGCATGCCGCGAGTACGGTGTCGGTGGTGCCCGCGGTCAGGCACAAGCCGGCTTCCCGCATGTGATTGCGATCGCACTGCCTGAGCTCCGGCGCTCGCGCCACTGCGGCGAGAGCGAAAAGACCGCACGTCTCAACGCCCTTCTTGCGGTGATGGCTCAACTGGACGACACCTGCCTGCTGGCGCGCGGTGGAAAGACTGCCTTGGCAATCGTTCAGGCAAGCGCCGCCCGAGCGTTGTCGGCCGGCGGCGCTGGAAGACCGAATGGCAAGAAGGCGCTGCAACAGCTCGAGGAGCAACTTTTGGCGCGCCATCTGTCCCCGGGCGGTGCTGCCGATCTCCTGGCTGCAACGTTGTTTCTGGATCGACTTGAGACCGAATTTCTTGGACTGAATTGAAGGAAAGAGACCATGGAGAAGATCGATTTTGAATATCCGGCCGGCGAGCCGGCCATAGGCCGCATATTGACGGGTGTCGTTGGCTCGGGTGATCTGGAGGTGTTGCTGGAACCCAATGTCGCTGGGGTCACAACAGTCTCGGTCACTACCTCGGTTGACGGCTTTCGCCGCGTGTGGGAGTCGCTCCTAACTCGTGTCTTTACCGCCGTCCCGCTGCCGGCGTCCAGGATCGAGATCCACGACTTTGGTGCGACGCCGGGAGTAGTGCGCATGCGAATCGAACAGGCATTTGAAGAATTGAATGAACCGAGCCAGAAATGAGGCACCTATGAATATCGAGGAAATGCTTAGCCGCAACAGTTTCATCGAACTCGATGCGCGCAAGCGCGCTCGCGCCTTGCTAGACGCCGATTCATTTCGCGAATTGATTGATCCGTTCGAGCGGGTAACCTCACCTTGGTTAGCGCAGCAAGGCGTGGTCACACAGGCGGACGACGGTGTGGTAGTAGCCAAAGGGATTATTGACGGGCAACCCGCCGTGGTGCTTGCCATCGAAGGAGCCTTTCAAGGCGGCAGCCTGGGCGAAGTCGGTGGGGCCAAGATTGCAGGCGCTCTGGAATTGGCTGCTGAAGACAATCGCAAGGGCATCCCGACTCGAGCCGTTCTGCTGTTCGAGACTGGAGGGGTTCGACTGCAGGAAGCGAACCTCGGTCTCGCGGCAATTGCAGAGATTCATTCAGCGATCGTCGATCTGCGCCGTTACCAGCCGGTGATCGGCATTATCGCCGGCACGGTGGGCTGCTTCGGTGGCATGTCGATCGCCGCTGGCCTGTGCAGCTACCTCGTCGTTACCCGCGACGCGCGCCTGGGCCTCAATGGCCCCGTGGTGATCGAACAGGAAGCCGGCACCGCGGAGTACGACTCGCGCGACAAACCGTTCATCTGGAGCTTCACCGGCGGCGAACAACGCTACCACTCGCACTTGGTGGATGCGTACGTTGAGGACGATGCCCAGCAAATCCGCGGCGTGGTCAGCGCCTTCTTTCAAAAAGGTCTGCCAAACAAGAACCGCAGCGAGCTCTACCCAGGTTTCCTCGCATGTCTCGCCGAAGTGGATGCCAGCGCGCAGGCGACGCCCGAAACGATACGTGCGATTTACAAGAAAGGATTCTCTTCATGAGCCCAGCCATTGAGCAAAGCCGTGGGGCCACCTGGCTGTCACTACTGACGGGTAACGCGCCTCTTGTCGCAGGTTATCCGGCCTCAGTGCGTGTCGCAGACGCCAAACTGTCGGGACAGGATGCGCGCTACATCGCCGTGGTCCCGGATCCCGACAACCGTTTCCCCCGCGTCCGAAATGGCGAGGTCGGCTTGGTCGAAGGCTGGGAACTTGCCCGTGCGGTTCACGAGATCATCGCCGCCGACCAAAACAGCGAAACCAAACGCCCCGTCGTGGCCGTGATCGACGTCACCAGCCAGGCCTACGGCCGACGCGAGGAGGGCTACGGCATTCACCAGGCGCTCGCTGGTGCTGCCGGCGCCTACTCCAGCGCCCGCCTCGTCGGTCACCCGGTCATCGGGCTGATCGTCGGCAAGGCCATCTCGGGCGGCTTTCTCGCCCACGGCTACCAAGCCAATCGCCTGATCGCTTTCAACGATCCGAAAGTCATGGTGCACGCGATGAGCAAGGCGTCAGCGGCACGCGTCACCCTGCGCTCACTCTCAGACCTGGAAGCCTTCGCCGCCCGGGTCCCGCCAATGGCCTATGACATTGATAGCTATGCGTCGCTTGGTTTGCTCTGGCGCTGCTTGAAGCTCGCGAATCCGGACGTTCCAACTGCTTCGGACATCGCAGTTGTCGAAAGCACCGTGGCGGCTGCGCTGGAAGACATCGTCGCCGATCCGCGACGCGACCTCACCGGGCGACTCGGTGCACAGAACCGCCAGGCATCGACCAAGGTGCGCGAAATGCTGCGCGCCCAGTGGTCGCCCCGCCAGCCCTGACTCCAGCAAGCAGCGGTCACCGACAGGACACACCAAACAAGCAGCGCTTGATCGAGCCGCGGCCGTTCACCTCTAAGGAAAGAAATACGAATGATTATCTATGGAACCGCTCTGCTCGCTTTCTGCCATCTGACGGGACTGTTCCTGGGCGACCTGCTCGGGGCCCTGATTGGCGTCAAGTCCAATGTCGGGGGCGTCGGCATCGCGATGTTGATGCTGATTGTCCTGAAGATCTACCTGGAAAAAAAGGGCGTGATGCCCAAAGAAACCGAAGCCGGTGTGGGTTTCTGGGGCGCGATGTACATCCCCGTCGTCGTGGCAATGGCTGCGAACCAAAACGTCGTCGCTGCCCTAAAGGGCGGACCGGTCGCGCTGCTGTCAGCTTTGGGCGCGGCGCTGACGTGCGCCTGTGTCATTGCCCTCCTCAGCCGCAGCGGACGTGACACCACGGCCTTTCCGCCAGTGCATCACCAGGAATTCACACAAGAGCAGGACATTTGAACCGGAGGAGTCTGTCATGTTGGAAATGCTCAATAAAGTATTGCTGCACAATGGGCTGGTCACAGCCTTTGCTTTGGTCGGTGTCACCATGTGGCTGTCTGGCGTCTTGTCACGTCGGCTGACCTTTGGTCATGTGCATGGTTCGGCGATAGCCATAATGATCGGCCTCGCTCTGGCCTATGTGGGGGGAGCCATCACGGGAGGAGAAAAAGGTCTGGCGGATTTCCCGCTGTTGGGCGGCATCGGCTTGATGGGCGGCGCGATGCTGCGTGATTTCGCCATCGTTGCCACCGCTTTTGAAGTCCAGGCGACCGAGGCTCGCAAGGCGGGGCTAATCGGCGTGTTGTCCCTTCTGCTCGGCACGGTAATCCCGTTCATCGTGGGTGCCCTGATCGCTCGCGCATTTGGCTATTCCGACGCAGTGAGCATGACTACCATCGGTGCTGGCGCGGTGACCTACATTGTCGGTCCGGTGACCGGCGCAGCCATCGGGGCGAGTTCCGACGTGATGGCGTTGAGTATCGCCACGGGTTTGATCAAGGCAATCATCGTGATGGTCGGCACTCCCTTTGCCAAAGGGTTCCTGGGCTTGAAAACGCCGCGTTCCGCGATGATATTCGGTGGCTTGGCGGGAACGGTCAGCGGCGTCTCGGCCGGCTTGGCTGCGACTGATCGGCGCCTGGTACCTTACGGTGCGCTGGTAGCGACATTTCATACCGGGATCGGCTGCCTGCTTGGTCCCTCGGTGTTGTTCCTCGCCACCAAAGCGATCGTCGGTTGATCCCGATTAGTCGCCGACAGTAGCGATCCAGAGTCCGATGTCATGAGCCCAGGTTCGTCTGCCGCGTACCACGGTGTGGCCATCCGCCCCCATGACCTGCTCTGGGTGGCAGAATTGACGGCGCTAGTCGCGGTCGATCCCCTTCCGCTCTGGGCAACCGCCGAATGGCTGGACGGTGCTGCACCAGTGGTCGTACGCCGCGAGAGGGCCAACGCTTTTGGCCGGATTCCCGTCGGTCTTCGTGGCAAGACGCGCAGCGAACGCTTTAAGGCCTACCTGGCGCGCCACGCTATACGGCGCTGCGTCACGCCAGACATGCTCGCAAACAATGCAGCCTGGGACAGAAAACAGGAACTTGAAGAGTTCCCGCCTATTGAGGCCCTCATCGCACTGGCACCGTTACTGGATGCCACGGGTCTGCCCTGGGGACCAACCGGCAGCGTTGGCTTCGCACTCGCAAGCGGACTGCCTGTGCTGCGCCAAGACAGCGACCTTGATCTGGTCGTGCGGGCATCGAAGCCGCTCACGCCTGATCTGACTGAGTCGCTACTCTCGATCAGATCATCCACAACCTGCCGAATCGATATGCAGATCGAAACCGGACACGGCGCCTTCTCTTTTGCCGAATGGGTCAATGGCCCTCGGCGGGTATTGCTGAAAACCGACATCGGTCCTTTTCTGACTGATGATCCGTGGAATCAGAGCGGCGGAATGCCTGCGGAAAGCACAAATCAATCGTGAGTATTTTGTTCACCTTTCCTGGTCAGGGCTCGCAGACCCCTGGAATGCTTCACTCTCTACCTGATCACGCCGAGGTCACGCGCACGCTGGACGAGACTTGTGATGCCCTTGGTGACGACCCCCTAAGGCTGGACACAGCCGAGGCGCTGGAATCCACTGCCGCCGTACAACTTTGTCTCTTGCTTGCTGGCGTAGCGATGGGGCGTGTACTCATCGCGCACCATGCTCACCCAGACATGGTCGCAGGTCTTTCGATTGGCGCCTATCCGGCGGCGGTGATCGCAGGTGCGCTCGACTACCCTGATGCGGTCCGGCTCGTCGCCCGACGCGGACGGCTGATGGAGAGTGCTTATCCAAACGGCTACGGGATGGCGGCGATCGTCGGCATCGACCGCTATCGGCTTGAACCGCTCATCGCCCAAATACACTCGGCTGCGACCCCGGTCTATCTCGCCAATCTGAACGCGGAGAGGCAGATGGTGATTGCGGGTGCGGACGGTGCCTTGCACTCGGTGATGCGACTTGCGCTCGAACACGGTGCCACCAAGACGCAACGCCTAGCAGTCAGCGTGCCGTCGCATTGCGAACTTTTTGATGCAGCAGCGGCGGAAATGACCGCTGCGATCTCTGGCGTGGCACTGCGCCGTCCGCAGCTTGCGTACCTTAGTAGTAGCGTCGCACGCCCGCTATTCGACCCCGCCCGAATTGCGGATGACCTCGCCAACAATATGGCACGGCAGGTCCATTGGTACGACACGGCGCGGCTCGCCTGGGAACGTGGCGCTCGGCTCGCCGTGGAAATGCCTAGCGGCAGCGCGCTAACAGGATTGACTTGCCCCGTGTTCGTCGATGGCGTGACCGTCTGCTGCGACGACAATCGTTTGGAAACCCTGATCTCACTCGTGACTCGCGAGCGAGTTGAAGCCTAATCTCCACGCGCAACGGGACCTGTAGTATCAGGTGCTCACACTGCTCGGCACGCCTCCAAGCTACTGGCAGTAAGCATCATTCTGATTTCCGCACAGGCTCTTCACGGGGGGCGCGATGAATCCCATCCATGCCTCGGTAAAAAAGGCCCGGCGCGGCATGCTGAAAGCGCTCGCGCGCGAGTGGGGTCCCTGCAACATTCTCGTCAATGGCATTGCGCGCGCGGCGGAGACCGATCCGACCAAGACGCAGCACCTCGCCATCCTGGTCTACGGCGCACTGCATCACCGTTTTTGGCTCGCCACAGCCGCAGCGTCTTGTCATAACCACTCCGAGACGATCCGCGTGCCATCTGGCAGAACGCGACGCTCGCCACCCCATCCCCATGCCCCTAATTGGTGCGCCGATCGGGCCGCCGCTCCTGGCATCCCATAGCCGGACCGTCCCCTAATACTCTCCGAGACGATGCGTGTGCCGTCGGGGCTGAAGGCGACGCTCGTAACCGAACCTTCATGGCCCTCAATCGGTCCGTCAAAGCGGCTGGCCGCTCTTCGCACCCCACAGCCGCAGCATCTCAAACCCCAGTCACCGCGGCCCGCGGCGATCGCGATGCGTGCGATGCCTGGGCTTGGCGTTTACGGATTGGCTAGCGGGGCGCCTATAGATTCGACCGGTCGCGGCGACGTCGCAACTCGATTCGGACCAGCTGCGCGGCCGCGCCCCCGACCATCGCCGCGAGTACGAACCAGGTGATCGCGTAGACGAGGTGATTGTCGTGAAACGCCGTCACGGTCAAGCCGGCGACCGGCCCGACCAAAGCGCCATGCGCGTCCCGCCGATCCGGTGCCGCTCCAGCGTCGATGAAATACGGTGCGACGCGCGCTAGTCCGCGAGCGCTGGCGATGGCCTGCACGTCGCGCGAGTACCAGCGATCGGTGGTGGGATCATTACGCTGCAGGAAAGCGCCGCCAGGTTCCGTCATGCGCAGCAGCCCGATGACGGTGAGTTCTCCGCTCGGGCTACCGGCTGCTCGCGCGGCACGCTCGCGCCGCTCCGCCGGAACGAAGCCGCGATTGATCAGCACCATCGAACCATCCGAGGTCCGCAACGGGGTCAACACCCAGTAGCCGCTGCCGAGCACCGTCGTCGCCCGGACCAGCGTCTCGCGGTCGTGAAGGAATGAGCCGACGAGGCGCACGTTCCGGTATTCGTCGTGAGCGGCGTCGACGCGCGGCCACTCGCCAGGGGCAGGTGCTGCAATGGCTGGCGCGTGCACACGCTCTTCGACGCGTGCGATGAGTCCGCGCTTCCAGACGCGGCGCTCGAGCTGCCAATGACCCAGTGCAATAAGCCCAGCGAATGCCATGAGAGCGGCCAGTCCGAGCGCAATCAGACTCGCAGACGATGACGGCCCGCGCCGCGACTCAATCAAGGCATGTTGCGCATCTGCTCCGCCGTGGCGGGCATCATGTTTTCCTTGAGGTGAAACATCACCCACAAGGACCCGCTCAACATGATGACGACGAGCACAATCGTGAAGATCAGCGCCAGCATGGACCAGCCCGCCTGAGACTTCGTGTCCATGTGCAGGAAGTACATTATGTGAACGACGATCTGAACGGCTGCGAAGCCAAGGATCACGAGGGCCGTGACGGTCGGGTTGGCGGTCACCTTGCCCATCACGAGCCAGAACGGGATCGCCGTGAGGACGACCGACAGCAGGAACCCCGTGACGTAGCCCTTCAACGTGGCATGACTCATGCCACCGTCGTGTTCGTGATGGGTATGGTGACCACCGTGGTCGTCGGCATGCACAGGGCTTTCCGAATGTGCGCTCATCGCAGCGTCCCCATGAGATAGACAAACGTGAAGACGCCGATCCAAACGACGTCGAGAAAGTGCCAGAACATTGAAAGGCAGATGAGGCGCCTGCGGTTCGCCTCGATCAAGCCGTGAAGCACGACCTGGACCATCAGCGTCACGAGCCAGACGATGCCGAAGGTCACGTGCAGACCGTGCGTGCTGACGAGCGTGAAGAACGACGACAGGAAGGCGCTGCGTTGCGGACCCGCGCCTTCGTGGATCAGGTGCGCGAATTCGCTCAGCTCCACGCCGACGAAGCCGGCGCCCAGAAGGCCGGTCAGCCCGAGCCAGATCAGCATCGCGCCTTGTCGGCTGCGCTGCATCTCCAGCACGGCGAAGCCGTAGGTGATGGAGGACAGCAGCAGCAGCGACGTGTTGACGGCGACGATCGGTAGCTTGAACAGTTCGGCACCGGAAGGCCCCGCCGCATAGTTGCGTCCCAGTACGCCATACGCCGCGAACAACGACGCGAAGACGAGGCAGTCGCTCATCAGGTACAGCCAGAACCCGAGCAGCGTGCCGTTCTCGGGGTGATACTCTTCCTCGACGTAGAACTGCGGTACGCCGACGGTTTCACGCGCCGCGACGGCGGTTATCTCAGACATGAGTGGAGAGCAACTGAGTGCGAGCGGCTTCTGTGCGGATGACCTCGGCCGCGGGGATGTGCAAGTCGCGCTGGTAGTTGAAGGTATGGACGATCGCCGCCACGATCACCACGACGAAAAAGATGCTGGCGACCAGCCACATGTGCCAGATCAGCGCGAATGCGCAGATGGCGCTGAGTACCGCGAGCACGAAGCCTGCGGCGGTGTTCTTCGGCATGTGGATGGGAATGAAGCCTTCAAGGGGACGGACGTAGCCGTGCCTCTTCATGTCGTACCACGCGTCGCGGTCGTGGATGCGGGGCGTGAACGCGAAGTTGTAGACGGGTGGCGGCGACGGCGTCGACCACTCCAGCGTGCGGCCGTTCCATGGATCGCCGGTGATGTCGCGCAACGATTCGCGTCGCGTAAAGCTCACCACGAGCTGCACGATGAACGACCCGATGCCGAGCGCGATGAGGACCGCGCCGAACGCGGCGAACTGGAACCAGATCTGCAACGATGGATCGTCGAAGTGGCTGACGCGACGCGTAACGCCCATGAGACCCAGCACGTACAGCGGCATGAACGCGAAGTAGAAGCCGACAAGCCAGAACCAGAACGAGCACTTGCCCCAGAACGGGTCGAGCTTGTAGCCGAAGGCCTTGGGGAACCAGTACGAGATGCCCGCCATCAACCCGAATAGCACGCCGCCGATGATCACGTTGTGGAAGTGCGCGATCAGGAACAGGCTGTTGTGAAGGACGAAGTCGGCGGGCGGTACCGCGAGCAGCACGCCCGTCATGCCGCCGATCACGAACGTGATCATGAAGCCAATGGTCCACAGCATCGGCACTTCGAAGCGGATGCGGCCGCGGTACATCGTGAACAGCCAGTTGAAGATCTTGGCGCCGGTGGGGATCGAGATTACCATCGTCGTGATGCCGAAGAACGAATTCACGCTGGCGCCCGAGCCCATCGTGAAGAAATGGTGGAGCCACACGAGGTACGAAAGGATCGTGATGACGACCGTCGCGTACACCATCGAGGCATAGCCAAACAGTTTCTTGCCGCAGAAGGTCGACACCACCTCCGAGAAGATGCCGAACGCCGGAAGGATTAGGATGTAGACCTCCGGATGACCCCAGATCCAGATCAGGTTCACGTAGATCATCGGGTTGCCGCCGAGGTCGTTCGTGAAGAAGTTGGTGCCGACGTAACGGTCCAACGCCAACAGCGCGAGCACGGCGGTCAGCACCGGGAACGCGACAACGATGAGGACGTTGGTACACAGCGCGGTCCACGTGAACACCGGCATCTGCATCAGACCCATGCCGGGCGCGCGCATCTTTACGATGGTGACGATCAGGTTGACGCCCGATAACAGCGTGCCGATCCCCGCGACCTGCAGCGACCAGATGTAGTAGTCGACGCCGACATCCGGACTGGCTGCGAGCCCCGACAGAGGCGGGTACGCGAGCCACCCCGTGCGCGCGAACTCCCCGACGAACAGCGACATCATCAACAGGCCGGCCCCGCAGACCGTCATCCAGAAGCTGAAGTTGTTGAGGAACGGGAACGCCACGTCGCGCGCGCCGATCTGCAGCGGCACGACGAAGTTCATCAAGCCCGTGACGAGCGGCATCGCCACGAAGAAGATCATGATAACGCCGTGGGCCGTGAAGATCTGGTCGTAGTGATGCGGCGAGAGATAGCCTATCGAATCGCCGAAGGCGATCGCCTGCTGCGCGCGCATCATGATGGCGTCGGCAAAGCCTCGCAGCAACATCACCAGGCCGAGGACGACGTACATGACGCCGATCTTCTTGTGGTCGATGCTGGTCACCCAGTCTCGCCACAACGGGCCCCACGCGCGGAAGTAGGTGAGCGCGCCGAGGATCACGAGGCCGACGATCGCGACCACGACGAAGGTTACGAGCAGGATCGGCTCGTGATACGGAATCGCCTCCCAGGTGAGGCGACCGAACAAGAGCTTGGCGAGCTCGGGATTGTCGAACATCTTCGGCCTCAGTTTCGATCGACGAGCGTCAACGGCTTGCCGCTGGGATTGCTCGCCGTGCACACGCCCGCGAACTCGAGCTTGTTCGCATTGCGAATCGTCGCCAGCCCGAGGCCGCGCTGCTCATCGAGCGCCATCATGTCCCTGATGCACAGCTTGCCGGGTTCGACACAACGGTTGACGATCGCGTCGTATAGATCCGGCGCGACGGCGGCATAGCGGCGCACCGGCTCTCGCTCACTGGGACGTTCGAGCTGCAGATAATCGCCGCGCCCCAACGCGTTGCCGCCGGCCTTCACCGTCTTGACCCAGCGCTCGAAGTCCGAGTCGCTGACGCCGCGGAACGTGAAGCGCATGTGCGAGAAGCCGGCGCCGCTGTAGTTGGCCGAGAAACCCTCGTAGTCGCCCGGATGGTTGACCACCGCGTGCAGCGTGGTCTCCATGCCGGGCATTGCGTAGATCTGGCCGGCCAAGGCGGGCACGTAGAACGAGTTCATCACGGTCGACGACGTGATCTTGAACACGATGGGCACGTCCACCGGCGCCGCCAGCTCGTTGACGACCGCGATGCCTTGATCGGGATAGATGAAGAGCCACTTCCAGTCCAGGGCGACGACCTCGATCCTGAGTGGTCGCGTGTCCATCGGCACGGAACGCTGGCCGTCGATGCGCGTCAGTGGCCGATAGGGATCGAGCGTGTGCGTACCAATCCATGTCAGCGCCCCGAGCGCGATGACGACCAAGAGCGGCGCCGCCCAGATCACCAGTTCGAGCTGAATCGAATGATCCCAATCCGGCGTGTAGACCGCTTCGGTATTCGATTGGCGATAGCGCCAGGCGAAGACGAGTATGAGGACGATCACCGGGACGATGATCAACAGCATCAGCAGGGTGGACGCGATGACCAGCCTGCCCTGCTGCGAAGCCACGTCGCCGGGCGGGCTGAGCACGATCAGGCCACAGCCCGACAGCAGAAGTGGCCAAGAAAGCGAAATCACTCCGCGGATTTTCTTGATTGAGGTCATGCCTGCGCCCGAGGTGCATTCACTGTGCAGCTGGCGTCAATCTATTGCTTGCTGGGCCGCTAGTCAATTCCAATTGAGGTATGAGTCTGAACGGGGGTGTTTTGAAGCGGGTCATGCGGCGCGTTTGGATCGAAGGTTAATGGATTGAAACAGTTGGCTACGTGCGGTGTTGAGCCGGGCGGCGGCCTGGTTGTCGCTGATCGCCCTGCCCAGTTGATCGAGCTGTGTGAAGCTGCTGCCGGGCTTGAGAAAGCGCGGTGCCTCGGGGAGTGATTTGAGCTTTTTGGTATGGGGTCACCATGTTTTCGAGCCGGCAGTGTTTTCGGATCTTGCCTTATTGCGTCGGTCACCAATTCGGCGAAGGAGCAGGGTCGGCGGAAGCTAACGTAGGGGGTTCAGGAAGTCCCGGCAGAAGGCATTGGCCTCAGCGGCGAAGCGTTGGTGGAATTGCTCGCAAGTGGCCACGATCTCGAACTGGCTGACACAGTCCACCGCGTTGCTGTGGTAGAGGCCGTTGCGGGCGTCGAGTTCGCCCTGGTGCACGCTGTTCGTTCATGTCGATCACCATCAATAGGATGGTCGACCCAAACCCAAGCGTTCAGACTCATACCTCGTTGGAAATACGCACCCACTTCAGGCTCATACCGTATTGGAAGAGACTCCGCTTGGCAAGTTGATTGGAGATGTGCGACCATCTGCGCGTCGAAGAGAGCCCGATTTAAGAGCCAACGCATGATCTCGAGCATCGGTCAGGAAGGTAGCGGAATCTCGTCGCAAGGGCTCGAACACGACGCGCGCGTCGTCTTATCCGGCTCTGCGGAGCTCGCTCCAGGCGACATCGCGGTCGGCGTGGTCATCGGACGGGCGTCCGAATATTTCGACTACTTCGTCTTCGGCATTGCGTCGGTGCTGGTCTTCCCGACGGTCTTCTTTCCATTCGAAGCACCGCTGGAGGGGACGCTCTGGGCTTTCGTCGTCTTCTCGTTCGCGTTCATCGCGCGACCGATCGGCTCGCTGGCCTTCATGTCCATCCAGCGTCGTTTCGGGCGCGGGACCAAGCTGACGGTGGCGCTGTTCCTGCTCGGTACTTCGACCGCCGGTATCGCTTTCCTGCCGGAGTACAGGAGTATCGGTTTCACCGCGGTCGTGCTGCTTGCCATTTTCCGGATCGGACAAGGGATCGCGCTCGGCGGCTCATGGGACGGCCTGCCATCGCTGCTCGCGCTCAGCGCGCCGGAGAACCGGCGCGGCTGGTACGCGATGATGGGACAGCTGGGCGCACCGGTCGGGTTCATCATCGCCGCGGCGCTGTTCTCGCTGCTCTATGCCGCGCTGTCACCAGACGATTTCCTGTCGTGGGGATGGCGCTACCCGTTCTTCTGCGCGTTCGCGATCAACGTGGTGGCGTTGTTCGCGAGGCTACGGCTGGTCGTGACGAACGAGTATGTGCAGCTTCTCACCATGCGCGAGCTCGAACCAACGACCGCGCGCGAGTTGCTTCGCTTGCATGGGCAGACCGTCCTCGTCGGCGCGTTCAGCGCCTTGGCGAGCTATGCGCTGTTCCACCTCGTTACCGTATTCCCGCTGTCGTGGATCGTGCTCTATTCGCATCAGTCGGTGAGCGCGTTCCTCGTCGTGCAGATCTTCGGCGCGTTGCTCGCGACGGCGGGCATCGTCGCCTCCGGCGTGATCGCCGACCGCATCGGCCGGCGCATCACGCTCGCATTGTTCGCCGCGATGATCGCGGTCTTCAGCGGATTCGCGCCGACGCTACTGGACGGCGGCACGCTGGGGCAGGACGTATTCATCCTAGTGGGCTTCGGCCTGCTGGGCTTGTCGTACGGCCAAGCGGCCGGTGCGCTGAATGCGGCTTTCGAGCCGAGGTATCGTTATACGGGCGCGGCACTGACTTCAGATCTCGCTTGGCTCTTTGGCGCGGGGTTCGCGCCGCTGGTGGCGCTGGGCCTATCAGCGCATTTCGGACTCGGATATGTGAGCCTCTATCTCCTGTCGGGAGCCGTGGCAACATTGGGGGCGCTTTGGGTCAATCGCAAGCTGGAGGCGCAGAACTGACCTTTGGCGGGTGGCGGCGCCATCGTCGAAATAAATTCGAAATCCGCCGGTCCTAGGGAGGGAGGGTATCGTGATTAGCCAGCACAACATCCCGACCCGGAAGAGCCACGCGCCTGTCACACGTTTCCCAGATCTTTAAGGCTCCACCGACCACCTCGACGCTCCAAGCTCATAGTCTATTCGGGGATTGACTCCATCAGACGGGTTCAGAAGTTGGATCGGATCGTCGACCGGTTAAGTAAGCACACCAAGCGGGTAGAGCACGCGTTCTACGCATTACCGAAATTAATGGTCCGAAGACGACCCCTGATGGGCATCTCAATAACGGACTTCTATTGGCGCGTGCAATCGTTTCTATCGACGTCTTTCCGTCATCGGACGCTCCGCAACCTACGCGGGGTCTCTCTGATTGCGGAGAGGCTACGAAGTAGAACTCGCAGAGCTTCAATGATGCTAAGCCATTTCCACATTCGATCGAGGTTCGTTCGTAGTGCCGCCGCAGCGGCGTGCAGCATGCATCTTGTCGGCTGCACAATCTATCAAGAGAAGCCGCTTGACTACGGCACGTCCTTACCCACCTCCCTATCGGGCGTCGTCATCGATAAGGAGGTGATGCCACTACCCGAACTGCGCAGCCACGTCTTCGATCCGTCGGATGGTCTTGATATGACGGAAGTTGCCATGCTGGCGGTCGTTAACAATCCAGCCCTTAGGCTTGCCCGTGACGATGCGGGCGTCGCACGAGCGCAAGCTTTCGCGGCCGGACTGCTGCCAGATCCGCAGATCTCGCTTAGTCGCGATTTTCCTTTCAACGGGGCCACTGCATCCACCGCCTATTCGCTCGGACTTTCCTACGCGATCAACACGCTCCTAACCTACTCGACCAACAAGGCCGCAGCCCGAGCCGACCTCGACAAGGCGGATCTCAACGTGCTGTGGCAGGAATGGCAGACGGTCGCCAAGGCACGCACGCTTTTTGTTAGACTCACGAAGGAGGACGCCGTGATGCACGTGCTCCTCGAGAATCGTGCCCTCGTTAACGATCGCTACGATCGCACGCGTCGCGCGCTTAACGAAGGCCTCCTTACTCTGGACGCGGTGTCGCCGCACCTTACCGCGCTGCAAGATGTCCAGCGCCAGATAAACGATCTCGAGCGGCTGATGAGTCAGACCCGCCACGACCTCAATGCGCTGCTTGGCCTTTCTGCTGAAGTGAGCCTTCCACTCGTCGGCGACAGCGAGTTACCCAAGATCGACGAATCGCGATTGCTGGCGCTGCTTCCTTTGCTGCTGCGCAATCGTCCGGACATCCGGGCCTTGGAGGCTGGGTACGCCGCTCAGGATGCGCATTATCGTGCGGCAATACTGAGCCAGTTCCCTGCGCTTACCATCGGCGTGACGCGCTCGCGCGATACGAGCGACGTTAATTCACGAGGCTTCAACGTTTCTGTGAACCTGCCGATCTTCAATCGGGGCCGCGGTGAGATTGCGATCGCAATCGCCACGCGACAACGCCTATATGACGAATACATCCAGCGGCTCACAACTTCAAGAAGCGAGGTGCAGGGAATTCTCGATGAGCAGCATATCAACCTGGAACAACTGCGCGAGGTGAACGAAGGTCTAGCCGCCCTCGAGGAGGCTGCTGCGAAAGCTCGCTCGGCGTTCACTGCGCGAAACATCGATGCGCTCGCCTTCGCCGGCGTCGAGACGTCGCTGCTTGCCAAACGCGTCGAGAAGCTCAATTTGGAGCAATCGATCCTCGAGCAGCAGGTTGCGTTGCGGGCTGTCGTCGGAAGCGCGCTTCCAGAAACGCCAAACCCAGAAGGAAGCGCCCGATGAAAGGACCTAAATGGTTGATTGCACTCGTAATCGCTTTTGCCGCCGCGGTGACAGGATATTACGTGTGGTACGGTAAGAGCGATGCGCCAGCCCCTCCGAGCGACGAAGCGGTGGCTGAGCCCGCAACGAGTGCATTGGTACGCGTCGCGCGTCTTGAACGACATCCCCTTCCGACCACCCTTACGGTATTTGGCGAAGTGGCGACTGGCAAGGTAGAAGCGGTGAGCTTTCCGCGTGCCGGCCAGGTGTCAAGCCTTCTCGTGGTTGCCGGGGAGCGGGTCCAGCGCGGTGCGCCGCTTGCAATGCTGGCGAGCGACCCCAGCACAGAAATGGCCTATGAGCAAGCCGCAAGCAGTGTGAATCTCGCGCAAAACGAGCTGCATCGACAGGAGCGACTCCTGCAATTGCAGCTCGCGACCGCCTCTCAGGTGGATACGGCGCGCAAGGCCCTCGCCGACGCCGAAGCGACGCTCAAGGCTCAGCGCAAGATCGGCGGCGGCGATGCGGCGTCGGCAATCGTGGCGCCGTTCGATGGTGTCGTCACCGCGATATCCGTGGCGCAGGGCGATCGCATCCAGCCAGGCGTCGCGATCCTGCAGCTCGGACGTGCCGACAGCCAGCGCATCCTGTTAGGGATCGAACCCGAGGACCGGCGGGCTATTCGAATCGGCATGCCGGTGACTCTCTCGTTTGTGCGCAGGCCGGGAGAGCAGCTTCACGGCTCGATTTCCGAGATCGACGCACTCGTCGATCCAAAGACGCAGCTCATCAACGCGATCGTGGTCCTTCCCGCAAGCGACGACGCGGTGCTGGTACCGGGAATGCGGGTGCGCGCCGACATTACGCTCAAGGAACAAATCGCGTGGATCGTACCGCGCGATGCCGTTCTGTCCGATGGAAACGGAAGCTATATCTTCCAGGTTGACCAAGGCGTGGCACGGCGCATCAACGTCAAAACTGTCGCAGAACAAGCTGATGTGCTCGGTATCGATGGTCAGCTGGATCCGGCACGGCCCGCGGTCGTGTCGGGGAACTACGAGCTCCAGGATGGAATGAAAGTGCGCGAGTCGAACCCGTGAGGCTCAGCGCATGGATACAGGACCATCGGCGCTCGATTCTGTTTCTGGTGGCGACGCTTGCCGCTATCGGCATCTACGCTGCGCTCAATCTGCCCGTTTCGCTCTTTCCAACCGTCGACTTTCCTCGTGTCGCGGTGAACCTCGACGCCGGCGACCGGCCCGCGGAACAGATGGAAATGCAGGTCACGCGGCCTGTCGAGGACGCGGTGCGCCGCGTGCCTGGTATTCAGGAGGTTCGATCGACCACAAGCCGCGGCTCAGCGGAGATCTCGCTCAATTTCGGGTGGGGCACGGACATGGCAAGCGCGACGTTGCAGGTCAACGCCGCAATCGGGCAAATCATGGCGCAGCTGCCCGCAGGGACCGCGGTAACGACGCGCCGCATGGATCCGACGGTTTTTCCAATTATCGCTTATAGCTTGACCTCGAGCACCCTGCAGCTGACCGATTTGCGCGACATCGCCGAATATCAACTCCGGCCGCTCCTGTCCAGCATCACGGGTGTAGGAAGCGTTCAGACGATAGGAGGCGCGATCGCGGAAATCCGGGTCACAGTAGACCCTAACCAATTGCGTGCATACGGACTCACGCTCGATGACGTAGGGAAGGCGCTTTCCGCGGCGAACGTTATCAGCGCCGTCGGCAGGATCGAAGATCATTACAAGTTGTATCTGGTGGTCTCCGATACCCGCCTCAGTACGCTCGGGCAGATTCGGCAGACCGTATTGAAGAACGCGACCAATGGTCTCGTTCGCCTAGGCGACGTCGCTGATGTCAATGCGGCCAGCGTACCGCAATGGATACGTGTCACTGCAGATGGTCAGGACGCAGTGCTTTTCAACGTCTACCAGCAACCGGGAAGCAATAGCGTTCAAATCGCCAAGGATGTTAAGGCACGCCTCGACACATTTGGACGGCAGCTTCCGAAGGGCGTGACGATCGCCAACTGGTACGACCAAAGCGAGCTCGTGCTCTCGTCGGCAGCAAGCGTGCGCGATGCGATCCTGATCGGTATCGGTCTGGCGGCACTGGTACTGTTCGTATTTCTGCGCAGCTTGCGCATCACGCTGATCGCCATCATCATCGTCCCGGCGACCCTCGCGACCGCCATCGTCGTACTGTCGGCTCTCGGCATGAGCTTCAACATCATGACCCTCGGCGGGATGGCTGCCGCCGTTGGGCTTATCATCGACGACGCGATCGTCATGATCGAGCACATCATGCACCGCGTACAGATGGCGAAGAGGGACGCGGATCGATCGATAATGCGCGCCGCGCGCGACTTCATGGGGCCGCTCGCCGGCTCCAGTGCGGCGACGCTCGTGATCTTCATTCCGCTCGCCTTCCTCACCGGCGTCACCGGCGCGTTCTTCAAGGCACTCTCGCTAACGATGGCAGGCAGCCTCTTTATTTCATTCGTGTTCACCGCCTTCGCGATGCCCCTGCTCGCAGAGCGCTTTCTAGCGGGCAAAGTCGGTACTGAACGCGAGCAAGAGGGAGAAATGTCTACCTGGTTCAACACGCACTACGCCTCGTTACTGGCGCGCCTCCTCGGACGTCCGCAGTTGCTCCTGGTTGGCGTTTTGCCGCTCCTCATAGTAGGTTGGCTAGCGTATCGCAATGTCGGATCGGGGTTTATGCCTGCGATGGACGAAGGCGGGTTTGTGCTCGACTACAGAAGCCCGCCGGGTACCGCGCTTACCGAGACCGATCGTCTGCTCCGCCAGGTCGAGTCGATCATAAAAGCGACACCCGACGTGGATACGTATTCGCGGCGCACGGGCACCGGTCTAGGCAGCGGGCTCTCTGAGGCAAACCAAGGAGATTTTTTTGTCCGTTTAAAAGCGGCCAACCGCCGTCCTGTCGGTCAGGTGATGGAAGCCATTCGCGGAAGGATAGAACACGAGGTTCCCGGTCTCACCATTGAGATGGCTCAGTTGATGGAAGACCTGATCGGCGATTTGACCGCCGTGCCCCAACCTGTCGAAGTGAAACTCTTCTCCGACGATCCCAAGCAACTACCAGCGCTCGCGCAAAACGTGGCTGCTCAAGTCAGTCATGTCCAAGGCGTGGTCGACGTCAAGAACGGCATCAATCCCGCCGGGGACGCATTGGTGATTCACATCAATCGGTCCCAGGCGGCGATGGAGGGGCTCGACCCGGACGCGATCACCAAATCGCTCAATGATTATCTTTCGGGCGCGGTTACGACACAGATAGTGGAGGGTGTGAAGATGGTGGGCGTCCGTGTCTGGATTCCCTCCCAGCAGCGCCAAAACATTCCGCAGGTCGATCGTCTCATTCTCCGGGCGCCGGACGGGCACACGCTGCCGCTCGGGCGAGTCGCGTCCATCGAAACAATCAGTGGTCAGCCCGAGATCGCGCGCGACAACCTAAAGCAGATGATTGCGGTGACGGCGCGCATTAGCGGACGCGATCTGGGATCTGTGGTCCAGGACGTGAAGAACGTGCTCGACAAATCGGGCGTGTTCACGAAAGGCGCGTATTACGAACTCGGCGGGCTGTACCAGCAACAGCAGATCGCGTTCCGTGGCTTGATCATCGTCTTCGTGTCTGCAGCAGCACTTGTATTCCTGCTGCTACTATTCCTCTACGAGGACTTTACCGTCGCTGCTTCGGTGCTCCTCACGTCGCTCACCTCGGTATCGGCCGTCTTCATCGGCCTATGGCTCACCCGCATCGAGCTCAACATATCCTCAATGATGGGAATGACGATGATAATCGGAATCGCCACGGAAGTGGCCATCTTCTACTTCTCTGAGCAGCAGCAGCTTGCGCGGACAGCGGAGATGCACCACTCGCTCATCCAGGCCGGACAAAATCGTATGCGGCCCATAGCAATGACAACACTCGCCGCGATCCTCACCCTCATGCCGCTCGCGCTCGGGCTCGGTCGAGGCTCGGAGATGCAGCAACCGTTGGCGGTCGCCATCATCTCCGGCCTTGTCGTCCAGCTGCCGCTGGTCCTGCTTGCCATGCCGGTGTTGTTCAGCGTCGTTCGGTGGAGTTCGAGAACGAGACCGCGACGTCCGTGACGAGTGCGAAGTCTCTCGCGCTCGAATTACAGTAGTCGGCTAACATGGACTGTCCTGTCCGGTGCCCCGTGAATCTAATCGCGCGGAGAATTCCCATCGGCCCACGCGTGAACGAGAATGCAGGATGCAATGGTTCAAGAGCATTATTCAGCCGCCCGCCCTGCCGATGGGCAACGCCGATCCTCGTTGCCACGTAGCTCCTCAGCGTATCGGTGACAATCGTACGTGGACTGTAACGCAGACCCTGAGCAACTTGCGGAAGAACCGCTTCGCAGCGCGTTTGTCGCGTCGTGATTGAGCCAAGATATCGAGAACTTCACCACTCTGATCCACCGCCCGCCAGAGATAGGCAAGGTCCCCGTTTACCCTGCAGAAGATTTCCTCTGTATGCCAGGTGTCGCCACACGGACCGCGTCGAGCGGCAGAACAGGTGAGTCAGGTAACCCCCGAGCAGGTTTAGGCCACCGCGAACACACTTGACTCCGCCTAGGTCCTGCCCGGCAAACGCGAAACTGCTTGGGCGTGATGGCCGGCTACGAAGCGTGTCAAGGTGGATTGAGTTCCAGCGTTTGAAATAGGGCGGCGTGCGCAGTTTGCCGATGGCGGTCAACGGAGCTTGTTCTCTCCACGTTACCTTCATGGCGTTGCCACATCACTTGAGGAAGAAACCACATGAACACGCTTTATAGCTCAGCACTGATCGCAGGACTGTTCGCCTCCTTTGCCTGTCTTGCCGCTGCACCCGTTGCTGCGCCCGCCGATGCCCCTGCGGGTTCGACGGGCCTATGCAAAGACGGCACCTACTACTCCGGCGCGGAGAAAAAGGGGGCATGCAAAGGTCACAAGGGCGTGAAGGATTGGTACGGCGCGGCACCGGCTGCGAAAGAGGAAACCAAGGCCGAACCAAAGGCCGCAGCCGCGAAGACCCCTGTTACCGCGATGCCCGCTGCCGCCCCCTCTGGATCCACGAAGGCTACCGGGATGGCGCCCGCAGCGACGCAGGCTCCAGGCGGTGGCCCCGGGATGGTCTGGGCGAATGACACGTCGAAGGTATACCACTGTTCCGGTGACAGGTGGTACGGCAAGACCAAGCACGGGGAATACCTGAGTGAGGCCGATGCCAAGGCAAAGGGCTTCAAACCCGATCACGGCAAGGCCTGCCAGTAGTAGATCGTAGATCGAAGCAATGGCCGCGCTGGCGACAGCTGGGCTTCGGGCCGCCTGGTTTGGGACGCGCTCCAAATAGGGACGCATACAGTTTTTGACGTGCGTCGACCTTGGCGAAATGCAGATTAGCAGGTTATTGTCGCAACGACAGCTGTGGCGAGCGCTCGGCGGCATCAAAGTCACCGGCGCGAGCGAAGTTGTCTGCTCGTTCAAGTAGCGCGCGATAGAGCCGTGGTTTATCGCCAAGCTGTCGCCAGGCCGCGACAGCCTCATGCGCCGCCCGCCTTCAATCGCGGTACGCTGTCGATTGGTGCCGACCAAAAGGTGACAAACCAACTCCAAGCCTCGCTCGAGCAAGTGGGCCTGCCCACGGCAGCATGGCGTATGCGGCTTCCTTGTGGCCACGCGCGAAACTGCTGCCCCAACTCAGTTTCTCCGGCACCTCGCAGGTCGCTGCGACGACCTCGGGGTCCTTGACTTCGCAGGCCCGCTCCAAGGCCATCTGCAGGTCGTCGTAGTCCGACTGGTAGCGCGTGTGCCAAGGCCTGTCGGCGCTGACCCAAAAGGCTTGCATCGATTCCTCGCCGAGCAGTGCCATGGCCGGTCCGTGCCGCTGCAACGTGACAACGGTTTCGCCGCCCTCAGCCAGCCGTTCAGCCGCATACAGCCGTGTGGTTTCCAGCAGCCGATAGCGCGGCGGCTCCAGCCGCTCCACCTGCACCAGCGACTCGTCCACCAAGGCGGTCAGCGCGTCAATCACCGTCCGCTCGTCCAGGTCGGCCGAGGCGGCGACGCGCTGCCCGATGTCGAGCCGGAAGCTGCCCACGAACACTGACAGGCGACGCAACACTGCCTGCTCGTCAACCGAGAGCAGCGAATGGCTCCAGTCGAGCGTGGCGCGAAGCGTCTGCTGGCGCACCGGCGCGCTGCGACTCCTGCCGCGCAACAGTCGCAACCGATCACGCAGTCGCCCGCTCAATACCTCGAGCCCAAGGACCGGCAGCCGGGCGGCGGCCATTTCGATCGCCAGCGGGATCCCATCGAGGTGCCGGCACAGTTCGATGGCACCGGCGACGGTGGCTTCGGTGAATGCAAAGTGCCGATCGGCCGCCCGCGTGCGTTGCTCGAGCAACTGTAGCGCGCTGTAGGTGCGCGCAGCCGCCAGCCGCGTCGCGGGGGCGGCACCGCGAGCGGGTCGAGGCGGTAGAGGTGCTCACCGCGTATCCGCAGCGGTTCCTGCGAGGTGATTAGGATGTGCAGGCCCGGCACCGTGTCGAGCGCAGTATGAGCGATTTGCGCGAGGTCGCCTGCCAGGTACTCGCAGTTGTCCAGGACCAGCAGCGTCTCCTTGTGCGCCAGTGCCCGGACCAGCAGCACGACAGGATCGCCGTCGCCCAAGTGGAGGTTCGCCGCATTGGCGATTGCGGGACGATCTTTCGGTGGAAGACGGGGTTGCCAGGTCCACCCACCACACGCCGTTGGCGTGCGCGCTCACAAGGTCCCTTGCCACCACTTGCGCGAGCCGCGTCTTGCCGATACCGCCGGCGCCCAGGACTGTAGTAAGGCGGTGCTGGGAAAGCAGTTGCGTCAGGGCGGCGACGTCGGCGTCGCGGCCGATCAGTCCATCGGTGGCTGCGGGCAGGTTGGTGAGCCGCGGGATAGGCGGAGGGGTAGCTGAAACCGCAACTGGCCGGAGCGCCGGCAAGTCGGTCGGTGCGGCCGCGTCCGGTGCCCCTCCGTCCGGACGGTCGATCGCCTCGCAAACCGATGTCCGCGTCCTGGAACAGTCACCACGGCTTGCGACCCGAGCAGCTTGCGCAGCGTAGAGACCTGCACCTGCAGGTTGTTCTCCTCAACCACGAGACGAGATCAAGCAGTTCGTTCTTGGTCACGAGGCTCGCGCCGTTCGATCAGCGCCAGCAAGACGTCGAAGGCACGGCCCCCCAGAGCAACAGCCTTGCCGTCGACAAGTAGCTCTTGTGCTCCGGGCTGCAACTCAAAGCGGCCGAAGCGGTAGCGATCTAGCACGCGCCCTCCCTGGGCGGTGCGTCACAGCGCGTTGGGCGATGCTCGCTCGCCAGCATGGTAATTTTGGCCTATCGGTGGTTTCAGAACGTTTAAGGGCGGTTTCAATCCGCTTTAAGGACTCCGAGCTAGCTTCGGGTGGACAGTACGTCTCATCAATAACCCATTTCTCGCTGCACCCACCACGAAGGAGACCCGACCATGAATGTTCACGCACTCACCCAAGAGAAACTGAAACGCCGTTGGCTGCGCCCGGTAGTCGTGTTCGCGGTCGAGCGAGTGATTCTGGGCTCGCTTGCCGCGTTGATCGTCTACGGCGGCTACCGCATTTTCATGCTCTGAGCCAGCGAGCGGCGTAAACGACAAGGCAAGGACGAGCCGTCACGTGGGATAGGTTCGAGTAAGGAACAGCAACGTATACCCGGAAGTCAACCGAATCGAAAGCGGCGCAGGGCCTGACGCTGAGACCAGCATGCCGCAAAATTGCTGCAATGCGCGATCAGAAGCTCCGCGTCGCAGAGAGGCTGTTCTTATCCGTCCGGTGGCGAACACTCGACTCGCTAGCTGTCCCCGTACCGCTTGGCCGCAGCGAGGTCTCGGCGAAGCTCCTCCGCAGTGCGGCGCGGACCGTAGCCGGGCGTA
>Ga0209118_1000377_pt1 | contig 25388 bp, 19 predicted proteins | sample BlaSpr_A8_Ref_M1_FD_187988 | JGI IMG/M metagenome (GOLD analysis project Ga0209118, IMG submission 187988) | Forest soil microbial communities from Thunder Bay, Ontario, Canada - Black Spruce, Ontario site 2_A8_Ref_M1 (SPAdes) (version 2) | ecosystem: Environmental > Terrestrial > Soil > Boreal...
ACCTGCGCGCCGACCGACGCCAATACCGCGGCCACCTCGATCTACGAAGCTCCCGACGGCTCGCAGCACACCTTCTACCCGACCCTGCACCCGAACGAGCCGGTCAACCCCAACGTCCTCTACACGCGCGACGGCACCTATCTGCGGCTCAACCTCTACTCCGGCTACTCGGAGATCCAGTTCCCGGACGGCACCATCCACCGCTTCGGCGCCGACGGCCGCCTCACCCAGCTGCGGGACCCGTTCACCAACCAGGTCAACATCGCCTACCTGTCGGGCGCGAGCTGTACCGGCAGCGTGGCCGGCGAGACCAGCTGCTGGCAAATCAGCGACAGCCAGGGGCGCGTGCAGTGGATCTACTTCCGCAACAACCTGCCGCCTTACAACGGCGTGGCTCCCTATAGCGAGCTGATCAATCGCGTGGTGACGATGGCGTTCGGCACCGGCGTCGCGTCCTACCAGTTCACCTACCAGCCGCAGACCATCCTCCGCGGTTGCCCGGTCAACGATCCGATGCTCAAGGACGGCAACGGCACCTTCACGGTCTCAGTTCCCCTGTTGACCAGCGTCACGCGGCCGGACGGCTCGAGCTTCGCGCCCGGCGGCGCCGGGTATCTCACGACCGGGGGCAGCGGTTGCCTGGACGGCTCGGGCTCCTTGACCGCTCTCACCCTGCCGACGCTGGGCAGCCTCGGCTGGACTTACCAGCAATATGCCTTCCCGTCAGCCTCGTCGCCGTCGAAGCCGCGGCGCACCAGCAATCCCGGGATCCAGTTCCGCACCACCAACGACGCTCTCGGCACTATCATCGGCCGCTGGACCTACAGCACCTACCTGGCATCGAATACCGTGGGCCAGCTGGTCAACACCGTGACCGATCCGCTCGGCAACCAGCACGTCCGGTACTTCTCCGTCTCCACGGCGAACAGCTACGGCCCCGGCGCGAACTTCGTCGACTATGGCCGCCAGTACACACCGAACACGCCCTTCGGCAACCTGTTCCTCTCCGAGCAGGTGTACGACGGCGGCGGCAGCCTCAAGCGCACCAACTACGTGCGCTACGAGCACGACGTCATCGACAGCGGCCTGCTGGTCCCCGACATCTTCAACAACGACGGGCGCGAAGCGCAGCGCGAGACCGTCTACGCCGACGACGGCAGCCAGGCCGGCTCGACGGACTCGGACTTCGACGGCGTCGGCCACTACCGCACGCACACGACCGACGGCACCGTCGCCGGCAACAACGTCCGCGTCGAGAGGACGAACTACAATCCGAACCGAAACAGCTACAACGTCGTCGAGTCGAGCAACACCTTCACCGGCGGCTATGTCCCGGTGCAGCCGTCCGATCCCTGGGTGCTGGGGACCTCGACCTACGCCTATGCGCAGGAGAACGGCGTCTCCGAGCTGCGCTCGTTCTGCTACGAGTCGACGACCGGCTTTTTGAACCGCCGCCGCCTCTACGTCCAGAGCGCGACCGATCCCGCCGCGATGAGCGCCAACGACGTCGTGCAGAAGTTCGTCCGGGACACCGGCGGCAACGTCACCGGCGAGCTCTCCTTCGGCGGCGACAACTCGCCGTTCCCGCCGACCAGCTCCGACCTGTGCCAGCAGACCCTGCCCGCATCGCCGGAATACCAGATCAACAGCAACTTCGCCTATGGCGTCAAGTATCTCTCCTATTACGCCGGTACGAACTTCTACAGCCTGAATCGCACTATCGATCAGCACACCGGGCTGCCGAGCTCCAGCCGCGACACGGCGAACATCCAGACCAACTTCACCTATGACGCCCTGGGGCGCCTGGCCTACGTCCTGCCGCGCGACGGCGCCTGGAGCCAGTACCTCTACCATACGGCTTCGAGCCCCTCGTCGCTGGCGTCGCTCACCGTCATCCAGCAGCAGAACGGCTCGCCATCGATCTCCCTCGCCCAGAGCAAGTCCTCGTATGACGCGCTCGGCCGGCTGATCGAGCAGGACGTGCTGATGGCCGACGGCACATCCAGCCCCAGGTCGACGAGCTACAACGCGCTCGGCTGGAAAACGGCGGTGTCCGAGCAAGGCAGCCAGAACACCAACTTGACCCAGTACCTCAACTACGATCCCTTCGGCCGCGCCACGCTGATCCGGCCGCCGGACTCGACGGGGGCGAACAACTATACGCACGACGTGACGATGAGCTATCGGGGCGTGCAGAGCGTCAGCCGCACCGTATCCGTGGGCACCAGCTGGAGCGGCGCGAGCGTCACGGAAGCGCCGTCGACCACGACCGAGACCTACGATCGCTTCGGCCGGCTGGCGAGCGTCACCGAGCCCTCGGGGAACAACGGCGCCGCGGTGACCACGTCCTATCTCTACGACCCGGGCAGCCGCCTGAGCCAGGTCTCGACCTCCGTGCCGGGAACGACCCAGACGCGGACCTTCAACTACGATCACCGCGGCTTTCTCAACTGGGAGACGCACCCGGAGACCGCGCCGAACTATCTCGGGAACGGCCATCACAAGGATTACTCCTCCTACGACTCGCGCGGCCATTTCCACCGCACGGTCGAGGGGAGCAACGACCTTTCCTACACCTATGACGCGGCCGAGCGGCCGACGCTGGTCTGGAACACCGCCTACGGCCCGAACTGCGCCCCGAACCCGATCACCACGCCGACCTGCGTCAAGCAGTTCACCTACGACAACGCCGCCGCCGGCGCCCTCGGCAAGCTCTACCAGGCCTCCCGCTTCAACCACATCCTTTACAACGGCAGCCCCAACACCGACGAGTGGACCTACACCTACACCTACGGGGGGCTCGACGGCAGGGTCTCGCAGCGCACCCTGCAGCACACCTTCAACGGCCAGGCAACCGGTTCCCAGGAGTCGTTCACCCAGGGTTGGACCTACACCCAGCTCGGCAAGATCGACACCGAGACCTACCCCAATTGCGCCGCGACCTTCACCAGCTGCAGCGGCACCACGACCCGGGCGCCGCAGAACCTGTACGCCAACGGCTTCCTCACCGGGGTCGGCGGCTACACCGGCGGCGCCGGCATCACGTACTATCCCAATGGCATGGTGAGCAGCGTCACCCATCCCAACGGCGTCACCGCGACCTACGGCCTCGATGCTTTCGGCATGCCGCGCCCGGCCTCGATCACCGCGGCGGGCCCGTCGGGCACACTCTGGGCCTCAGGGCCCTACTCCTACGACGGCGCCGGCAACATCACGCAGATGGGCCACGCCGGATACGATCTCTACGATGGGGTGAGCCGCCTGACTACCGCCGTGGTGCAAACCAACGCCGTCGACAACCCGACGCCCTCGGCGAACGCCACCGTCTCGCAGGCCATGAGCTACGACGCCTTCGGCAACATCCAGGCCTTTGCCGGCAGCCCGGGCAATTCGACGCCCACCGACCCGGCGCACAACCACCTGACGGGCGGGACCTACGACGCCGCGGGCAACCTGCGGACCTGGAACGGCGCCAGCTACGACTACGACGAGCTCGACAAGCTCAAGCACTACCTCAACGGCGCGCAGGAATGGTTCTACATGTACGACGCCGACGACGAGCGCGTCTGGTCCTTCGAGCCGCCGCTCAGCCCGAATCCCCGCTTCGATCGCTGGACGCTGCGCGGCCTCGACGCCAAGGTGCGGCGCAGCTTCGAGCTCTACGGCTACAACTGGAGCAACGCCTGGGGCGGCAGCAATCGCTGGGAGGACTACGTCTACCGCGACGGCCTCCTGCTGGCCAGCAACTACAGCAGCGGCGATCAGCGCCACATGGACGTGGATCACCTCGGCACGCCGCGCCTGGTCACCAGGTCGAGCTCCGGACTGACCGGCTTCTACACCTTGGCGCCCTGCCGCATCCTCGACACGCGGCAAACCGGCACTCCCCTCACGCCGACGAACCCGCAGCAGCTCTACCAGATCTCCGGTGTCTGCGGCGTGCCGCCGAGCGCGCTCGCCGTCGCCTTGAACTTCACGCTGGTGGCCAACGCGAACCTCTCGTTGCAGGGATATCCTGGCGACCTGCCGGCGCCCGGCACCAACGTGGTGAGCGCCACCGTGCCCGGCAACGGCGTCATCGCCGGCTTCGCGGTCCTGCCCCTTGCCACCAACGGCAGCGGCACGCTGGGCGTCCTGATGACCCTGGCTCCGCCCGCCACCTCGGGGCAGACCGATCTCATTCTCGACGTCAGCGGCTACTTCGCTCCGGCCTCCTCGGGCTCGGCGGCCGCCTATCATGTCTATCTGCCCTACGGCGTCGAGACCACGAACATCGCCCAGGACTTCGAGCGCATGAAATTCACCGGCCACGAGCGCGACCTGGCAGAGCCCTCGTCCCAGGCCGACGACCTCGACTACATGCATGCGCGGCACTACAGCTTCTTGACCGGGAGGTTCCTGTCCGTCGATACCGGCCTGGCCGACGAAACCTCCCCGCAGGAATTGAACAGGTATTCTTACGTGGACAACAGCCCGTTGAAGCTTGTCGATCCCGCCGGCCTTGACGCCGCTCTTCCCAACTATGGCGTCGGCGAAGGGATCACGGTCTTCAGTGGCGTTGCGCCTTTAAACACCGCAGATACCCTCTTCTTAGCATCACTCCAGTTCCGCGGCCTTCTCAACATTCCCCAGCTCTATAAAGTGGGCTCGCAATTGCGCCTCATCTTCAATCTGTTGAATCCCTACAGCCGCTTGGAATCGTCTGAGGCCGATAATTGTCCTCCTTTCACTGGGACCGTTCAGGCCCCCTGCCAGCTCGAAGTAAAACTCGGGATGATGCCGGCCCCGGAATTTGGCGAAGCCGAAGCCGAATTCAACATCACTGGTTACACGAAACACGGGATCAACGCGGCTATTAATAAGAACGGCGTTGGTGTCTCGACGAAAGCCATCCTGGACACGGTCAAGAATCCCATTAAGGTAATCAGGCAGTCAGATAACACTATCAGGATTTTCGGCAAGAATGCCGTTGTGGTTGTAAATCACGCCTGGGAAGTAGTTACAACCTGGGCCAGGAATTCCTCGGCGTGGAGAATTCTCAAGTGAGCCCATTCCGCCCACCGAAGCTTTTCAAGCCTGAGGAGTTGGCTTTGATTCGCTCTACTATCCAGAAACGGCAGCCGAACCTGCTACCCCTTCTTGATCTCATTGGCAAGCAACCGCTCACCGAGGATCAGCGAGAAGCTCTTCAGAACGCCCTGCTCGACGAATTCCTGGGCACCGGCCTGAAGGATGGCGACGAGCCAACCGAATACGGGAGGCAACTCGATGACCTAATAGGTCGGCTGACTTTCCTTTAATCACCCTTACTACCGCAATTCGATGACCTAATATGTTACGCCGATTCGGCCCGGCGAAAACGGAAGTACAGGATCGAGCCGATCCAGAGCCTGAATCGCGCCTTTCTCGTCCACACAGAAGATTGCTGCGTGCTGAGGCGGCTTGAGGTAAAGGCCAAGAATGTCAGCTGCCTTGGCTTCGAAATCCGGATCGTCGGAGGCCATGTAGCGCTCCATCCGATTGGGCTTCAGTCCAGCTCGTGCCCAGACGCGGGCAACGAGCATGTGATCGACACCCAATTCTCGCGCCAGCTTGCGCGTGCTCCAGTGAGTCGATCCGTCCTTTGGTTTGCGCCGAGTCCAAGCCAAGATTCGCGCTTCCATTTGGGCCGTTCTGCTCGTAGGCCGGCGGCCCGTGTGACGGGAGTACAGGCCAGCAAACCGATCCGCCAGAAAGCGGGCTTTCCAGCGGGCGATAAAGTGCTCGTTGCAAAGCTACCTAAGAATCGGCTTCTCAAGATTCGGTAACGAGAAAGTCTTCCGTGTGGCAGGAGACTGGCTCAAGCGCATCGGAGTGGAGCACATAGATATCGGAAAGTTCGGTCCGATGTAGTCCAGACTTCATGGTTCGGCACGGAGGACGCCGCGATGGGTGTCAATCTCACCGATTTCCAAATTCAATGTATCGCGTTACTGAAGCGCATCTTCGTAGATCTGGGACTTGACGCCGGTGTTAGATCTCACGCTGTTCATATATCGAGAGGGTCAACCTGACGGGCGTACTGAGTTGGAAGTCCAGATTCTAAAGGGAGTTCCGAATGAAATATAGAAGCACCAGTATTGTTTCCGCCCTGGCTTTCAGACCTTCCGCTATGATCAGCATGAAACGACTCTCGCCTGCCAGTCGTTGGTTGGTCGCTGTGCTGCTTGGACTGATGTTCGCGACATGCCGGCAGCGTGATGCCCCTTGGGTGAGCATCATGCCGGGCAAGCCGAATCTGGTAGTGCTCTTCAAGGCAGGGACTGCCATCAAGAGCCAAAACCGCTTCTTGGCGGAAGACGTCTTTGAGTTACCTCGGCCTGGAAGGCGCGGGACTGATCTGCGTCGGGGCCTCCATTCCCTGGTTCAGACCGAGGTTGGCCACCACCAGGGGTACGTGATGGGGCTCGATCCGGCGCTGCCGGAGAATGAACGACAGCGAATCAAGCAGCAAATGTCGGCGTCGCCGTTCGTCTACCTGGTTCTTGAAGACGTCTTACCCGAACAGATCGTGCTCAAGGATGGGGAGCCTCTACCGGCTCCCAAATGACCATGATGTCTCTCAGAGTGATCAGGGGATTCCAAGGATGCCGACTCTCGCTGGTCCTTGGGGCCGCCAGAGATTAATGGTCACCCCATCCATTAGTGTCCCGTCTCAGTGAGTCGCGTCATGAGTCGGCGAGCAGGTGGCGGCATGGATGAATGGAGCCCTGCCGACGGTCGCGGCTTGGTGCACTGGCGGCCATGCGAGAGCCGCCGAGAAGGCTTGCGTAGAAGCTCTTCAGACGAAGCTATTCGAGCGTTACATCACGATCGCTGAGCAGCTTGAGTTAGCGACTCTCTGCCGGCGCCGGTCCTCGGATATCCTTCTCTGCGGCCCTGATGCCCCCGGATGACACGGACCGGCGACGAGGACGAGGAGGAGCGCATGACGGAGACTCGAATGGAGAAGGACAGCCTTGGCGAGGTGGAGGTGCCGGCTGGCGCTTACTATGGCGCTCAGACCGAGCGGGCGCGGCGGAACTTCCCGGTGTCGGGGCTGCGCTTCCCGCGGCGCTTCATCGCCGCTCTCGGGGCGATCAAGCGCGAGGCGGCGGCGGTCAACGGCGAGCTTGGCGTGGTCCCCGGCGAGCTGGCATCGGCCATCGGCCGAGCGGCGGAGGAGGTCGCGGCGGGGCGGCACGACGATCACTTCCCCCTGGACATCTTTCAAACCGGCTCGGCGACCTCGACCAACATGAACGCCAACGAGGTAATCGCCAACCGCGCCGCCGAGCTGCTGGGCGCCGGCCGCGGCAGCAAGCGGGTCCATCCCAACGACCACGTCAACGCCAGCCAGTCGAGCAACGACGTGATCCCCACCGCCTTGCACGTCGCTGCCTACGTCGCCGTGCGCGAAGACCTCGAGCCGGCGCTCGAGCGGCTCGCCGGCGCGCTCGAGCGCCAGGCCGAGGCGCTCGACGAGGTGGTCAAGATCGGCCGCACCCACCTGCAGGACGCGGTGCCGGTGCGGCTCGGCCAGGAGTTCGGCGGCTATGCGCGCCAAGCCCGCCTCGGCCTGGCCAGGCTGGCGGCGGCGCTGCCGCGATTGGCCGAGGTGCCGCTGGGCGGCACCGCCGTCGGCACCGGCCTCAACGCCCCGCCCGAGTTCGCGCCGCAGGTGATCGCCCGGCTGGCCGAGCGCACGGGCTGTCCCTTCGTGCCGGCCGCCAACCGCTTCGAGGCGATGGCCGGCAAGGACGCCGCGGTCGAGACCTCCGGCGCGCTCAAGACCATCGCCGTCTCGCTGACCAAGATCGCCAACGACATCCGCTGGCTGGCCTCGGGTCCGCGCTGCGGCATCGGCGAGATCGCCATCCCGAGCCTGCAGCCCGGCAGCTCGATCATGCCCGGCAAGGTCAACCCGGTGATCCCGGAATCGGTGCTGATGGTGGCGGCGCAAGTGGTGGGCAACGACGCCACCATCACGGTCGCCGGCATGGGCGGCAACTTCGAGCTCAACGTGATGATGCCGGTGATCGCCTACAACCTGCTGCAGTCGATCGAGATCCTGGCCGCCGCGTCGCGCCTGCTGGCCGACCGGTGCGTCGCCGGCATCGAGGCCAACCGCGAGCGCTGCGCCGAGCTGGTCGAGCGGTCGCTCGCCATGGTCACCGCCCTGGTGCCCAGGATCGGCTACGACGCCGCGGCCGAGATCGCCAAAGAGTCGATGCGGACCGGCCGCACGGTGCGCGAGCTCTGCCGCGAGAAGCAGGTGCTCCCCGAAGCCGAGCTCGAAGCGGCGCTGGATCCCTGGTCGATGACCGAAGGCGGCATCCATGCCGGAGCCGGCGGCGGCGGATAGCCGGCGAATCTTGCACTGCGACATGGATTGCTTCTATGCCGCGGTGCACGTGCGCGACGACCCGTCACTGGCCGGCAAGCCGGTGGTGATCGGCGGCCGGCCCGAGTCGCGCGGGGTGGTCGCCGCCGCGAGCTACGAGGCCCGGCGCTTCGGCATCCACTCGGCGATGCCGTCGGCGCACGCTCGCCGTCTGTGCGCCGCCGTGGTCTTCGTGCCTCCTGATTTCCGCCGCTATCACCAGGAATCGGAGAAGATCTTCGCCATCTACCGCGAGTACACGCCACTCGTCCAGGCGGTCTCGATCGACGAGGCCTACCTGGATGTCACTGCCTATCTGGGCAGGTTCGGCAGCGCCACCAGCCTGGCGCGCGAGATCCGCCGCCGGGTGGCGGAGGAGCGGCGGCTGACGGTGAGCGTCGGCGTCGGCCCCAACCGGCTGATCGCCAAGATCGCCTCCGATTTCCAGAAACCCGACGGCCTCACGGTGGTGCCGCCGCGCCAGGTGCAGCAGTTCCTGGATCCGCTGCCGGTGCGGCGGCTGCACGGCGTCGGGCCGGCCACCGAGCGCGTGCTCGGCGAGCTGGGGATCCAGACCGTGGCCGACCTGCGCCGCCAGGCGCTCGAGCTGCTGGCCGCTCGTTTCGGCAAGCACGGCCGCACCCTCTTCGAGTTCGCCCGCGGCATCGACGAGCGGCCGGTCGAGACCCACAGCGAGCGCAAGAGCCTGGGAACCGAGAACACCTACAGCCGCGACCTGGCGGGACGCGAGGCGGTCGAGCCCGAGCTCGAGCGCATGGCCGCGGAAGTGGCCGCGGCGCTCGCCAGCCGCGACCTGGCCTGTTGCACGGTGACGCTCAAAGTGCGCTATGGCGACTTCACCACCATCACCCGTTCCCGCACCCTGCCCGGCCCGGTGCGCGACGGCCGCGGCATCGCCGAGTGCGCCCTGGAGCTGCTGCTGCGGACCAAAGCGTTGAGCCGGCCGGTGCGCCTGCTCGGCGTCACCGCCTCCAACCTGGTGCACGGGCAGGCCGCGCAGCTGCACCTCTTCGCGTGAAGGCGCCTCCGACCCGCTAAGGCGAAACTCCCCGCCTGACTCTCCTGCCCTCGGAGCGGGGGAACGGTAGGGCCGCGGACAAGCGTCCGAGGACGGCGACCGGCGACAGGGGCACCGGTGGCGCGAAGCGGTCCGCCGGATCTCTCGCTCGGCGGCCCGCAGGAGCGCTTGCTCCGCGGCCCGGCGGCTAAGACCGGTCCAATCGCTGGCATCGCGATTGCACTCATGGTTTTTGGGGTCCGGGGCGCAGCAACGTGGCGAGCACTCCGGGTAGCGCCCAGGGCCCCCATTCCAATCCTCCTCCCGACACACCTTCCCAGACCATTGCATCCAGCCGCCTCCCGTCTCCCGCCGCCGCCACTGATCTGCCGGCAGCCGTGGGTGGGGGTGCGACGGACGGATCGAGAGGATCTCTGAGAGAGACCAGAATGCGCCGCCAGCAACGTGAGCCCCGCCGCCCCGGTCACCGTCCGGACGACGAAGAGCTGCCGGAACCGGACCTCCACAAGCTGGCGGATTCAGTGCGGAGCCCGACCGGCTTCCGCTCGGTGGCCATGACCGGTCTCTTCGTCCTGGCGTCCTTCTATACCCTGTACTTCTGCCGGTCGCTGTTGCTGCCCCTGGTCCTCGCGGTCCTGCTGTCGCTGCTGCTGTCGCCGGTCGTGCGGGGCCTCAAGCGGCTGCACATCCCCGAGCCGCTGGGCGCCGGCCTGGTGCTGCTGACCGTGCTTGGCAGCGTCGGCTTCGGCATCTATGAGCTGTCCGGGCCCGCTGTCGACTGGATGCAGCGGGCGCCGCAGAGCTTGCGCACCGCCGAGGCCAAGCTGCGCGACATCAAGCGATCGGTGCAGAAGCTGGGGCGGGCGACTGAGCAGGTCGAGAGGATGGCCGACGTGAGCACCACCCCCGGCCAGCGGCCGCCGGCGGTGGCGGTGGCGGTGCAGTCGACCCCGACCCTGCGCGAGCGGCTGTTCAGCCAGGCCACCGACCTGATCACTGACGCGGTGGTGATGCTGATCCTCCTGTTCTTCCTGCTGGCCTCGGGGGACCTCTTCCTGCGCAAGCTGATCCGGGTGCTGCCGCGCCTCGAAGACAAGCGGCGGGCGGTGGACATCGCCCGCCAGGTGGAGCGGGACATGTCGGGCTACCTGAGCACGGTGGCCATCATCAACCTGGCCCTGGGGGCGGCGGTGGCGCTCTGCTTCACCTTGATCGGGGTGCCGAACCCGCTGCTCTGGGGGGTGATGGTCACCTTCACCAACTTCGTCCCGTACCTGGGACCGGCCATCAACTACGGGGTCTTCGGCATGGTAGGCCTGCTGACCTTCGACACGGTGCCAGGCATGCTGGCGCCGGCCGGTGTGTTCCTGGTGCTCAACGTGCTCGAGGCCTACGTCCTCACGCCGATGGTCCTCGGCAAGCGCCTCACCCTCAATCCGGTCATGCTGTTCGTCGCGTTGACCTTCTGGGGCTGGATGTGGGGGATCGTCGGGGCCATCCTGGCGGTCCCCATCATGGTGGTCTTCAAGATCTTCTGCGATCACATCGAGCCGCTGGCGCCGATCGGCGAGTTCCTGGGCGATTAGCGGCTAGCTCTCGTCCGACTCCCAGCGCTCGATGTCGCGGCGCTCTTTCTTGGTGGGGCGGCCCACTCCCGGGGGGCGCAGCGACGGCGGCCTCGAGAGCAAGCGGCGCATGGGATCGGGGGCCGGCCGCGGCGGGCTCTGGTCTTCGTAGAGCGCGGCGGCCTCGGCCTTCGGCACCGGGCGATCGCGCAGCTCGCGCACCGTCAGCACCCGTTCCCATTCTCCCTGCTGCAGCTCGACGCGATCCCCGACCGCCAGCGCGCGGTGCGGCTTGGCCGGCTGGCCGTTGACCCTCACCCTGCCGAGATCGCAGGCGTGCGTCGCCTGGGTGCGGGTCTTGAACATCCGCGAGACTTGCAGCCACTTGTCGAGGCGCACCGGCATGCGGCGAGTTTACAGCCTGGCATAAGCTTGTGGCATGCGAGTGCCGCCGGAAGAGTTCGAGCAGCTGGTCGCGCGCGCCCTGGACGGGTTGCCGGAGGACTTCGCCGAGCTGCTCGAGAACGTCGCGGTGGTGATCGAGGAGGAACCCGATCCCGACGACCTCGAGGCCCTGGAGATGGCCGACGACGAGGAGCTGTTCGGCCTGTATCAGGGCCTCCCTCTGCCCGAGCGCGGCGCCGGCGCCACCTCGGCGCTGCCCGACCGCATCGCCATCTACCGCGGACCCATCCTGCGCTACTGCCGCAATCGGCGCGAGGTGATCCGCGAGGTTCGCGACACGGTCGTCCACGAGCTCGGTCACTATTTCGGCCTCGACGAAGAGGACATGCCTTATTAGTGCCGCCATGTCCCGTTCCCGTCGACGCTTGCTGCTGCTGCTCGCCGCGGTGCCGGTCCTGGTGCTGCTGCTGACGCTGCTGTACCAGGCTGGGATGGCCGCCCTCGAGGGGCAGCGCCGCGGCTTCTGGGACAGCGTGTTATGGGCGGCTTCGACGCTCACCACCACCGGCTACGGTCTCGACCACCAGTGGCGCCATCCGGTGATGGTGGTCTATGTCACCGTCGTGCAGTTCCTCGGCCTGTTCATGGTCTACCTGATCTTCCCGATCTTCTTCATCCCTTTCCTCGAAGAGCGCTTCGAGGTACGCCTGCCGCAGGAGATCCCGCGCGACATGACGCAGCACGCCGTGATCTTCCGCTACGGCCCGGCGGTCGAGACGCTGATCTCGGAGCTGGCCGGCGCCCGGGTGCCGACCCTGGTGCTCGAGCCCGACGAGGTGGCGGCGCGCCGGCTGTACGAGCGCGGCCTGCACGTCGTGCACCGCGGCCAGGCCGACGGCGCCCTGGCGTCGGCGCGCCTCGACCGGGCGCGGGCGCTGATCGTCAACGGCAGCGACGACGAGAACGCGGCCGTCATCCTCGAGGCGCGGCAGCTCGGTTACGGTGGGCCGCTGCTGGCCCTGGTGGAGGACCCCTACCACCGCCGCCCGATGATGCTCGCGGGCGCCACCGCAGTGTTCACTCCCCGGCACATCCTGGCGGCGGCGCTGGCGGCGAGGGCGTCGGCCCGCATCAGCCCCCGCCTCGCCGGGGTCCAGCAGCTCGGCCGCAACCTGCAGGTGGCCGAGGTGAGGGTGGCGGAGCAGAGCCCGCTGGCCGGCTCGAGCCTCGAGGCGGCCGAGATCAGCGCGCGCACCGGCGCGAAGGTGATCGGCCAGTGGCGCGGCGGCGAGCTGGCGGTGCCCACGGATGGCGCCTGGCGGCTCGAGCCGGGCGGCATCCTGGTGGCGGTGGGCAGCCAGGACAGCATCGAGAAGCTGAGCGAGCTCGCCGGCGCCGGCGAGTTGTTGCGGCGCCGGCACGGCCATTTCGTGGTCGGTGGCTACGGGGAGGTGGGACGCAAGGTGGTCGAGTTGCTGCGCACGGTCGGCGAGGAGGTGCGGGTGATCGAGCGGCATCCGGCGGCGAGGATGGCCGACGGCCCGGAGGGCTCTCAGAGCACGGAGGGCGTCGATGTCGCCGGCAACGTGCTCGAGTTGCAGGTCCTCGAGGCCGCCGGGGTGCGCGACGCGCAGGCGGTGGTGCTGGCCCTCGACACCGACAGCGCCACGCTCTTCGCGACCGTGATCCTCAAGGACCTGGCACCGGGGGTGCCGGTCATCGCCCGTGTCAACCAGGCCGACAACGTCGATCGCATCCACCGCGCCGGCGCCTACTTCGCGCTCTCGATCAGCCAGATCTCCGGGCAGATGCTGGCCAAGAAGCTGCTGGGCGAAGAAGCCTTCGCCGTCGATCCGCAGCTGAAGGTGAGGAAGCTCGCCGCCCTGCCGCTGGCCGGCAGGCATCCCTCCGAGCTGCGGATCCGCGCCCGGACCGGCTGCTCCCTGGTGGCGGTCGAGCGCGGCGACGACGTCCTGGTGGATCTCGGCCCGGATTTCCGGTTTGAGCCTGACGACACGGTCTACGTCTGCGGCAGCAGCGAAGCCGTGCAGCGCTTCGGCGAAGTCTTCCGCCAGCCGGCGGCAGGGTAGGCTCGGGGAATCCCCCCGGGGCTGGGCAAGATTCCCCGCAGGCTACCGGCCGGGGCGCAGCTTCTCGAGCTTGCGGTCGCGGTCGCTCTCGAGCCGTCGCCGCTCGCGCGCGTACTCTTCCTCTTCCTCGCGGCGCTTGGCCGGATCGTGGAGGCTCTTCAGGCGATCTCGGTGCAGGATCTCGAGCTCGGCGAGCTTGGCGCCGGCCTGCTGCCTGACGTCGTTCAGGCGCTGGCGCGTCTCCTCGCTGACGCTCTCCTCCCGGGGCCGCTCGATGCCCTGGCTGTCGAGCCGCTCGAGCGCCAGCTCGTACGCGGACTTCATCCCCGACGCCTTGTCCCGCTCCGCCATGGCGCGAGGATAGCACCGGCCGCGAAGCGCGGCGCGTCCCACGACGGCTCCTCGGCAGCACTTTACACTGTAAGGTGAAACCGGTTACAATGAACCGGGGCAGGCAGCAAGGTCACTCATCAAGAGAGAAGGGTCGCCATCCGAAACCGTCGGAACCCTGGGGACCAGCCGGCGGGCTCGGAAGCGCGGGCACCGAGGTCGGGGAAGGGCGAGCGGGGCGAGGGGCGCGGGCGGCCGGAGGCGACACCGTTCTGGCACCGGCGTGCCGAATCGGCGCCATGCGGAGCTCCCGACTGTGACGTCTGGCCCGTGGCGATCGCCGGCATCGCCGATGGCCACCGACATCTCCGCCGGTCGTTGGCGTCGCCGGAAAGGGCCGGCGTTTCCGGCGTCGCCGGTGCAACGCTAGGCCGGCTCGCGGCGTAGTAAGGGATGGAGCGGTGGATGGAGACAGCCCGCCAGGCGTCGTTTTCGCGACTGGCATCAGCTGTGCGTTATCGACTCACGGGGTTGTCATGGTGAAAGGGGTAAGCATGCCCAAAGCAGGCGCTGACCACCAGAAGGGATGGGACTTCGAGGCGGCGGCGATGCCGTTCGTGGACGCGCTCTACAATACGGCGTACCGGATGACCCGCAACGCCGAGGACGCCGAGGACCTGGTGCAGGAGACGTACCTCAAGGCCTACCGGTACTACGACAAGTTCGAGGAGGGGACGAACTTCAAGGCGTGGTTGTTCAAGATCATGAAGAACACCTTCATCAACAACTACCGCAAGAAGCAGCAGACCCCGACCCTCAGCGACTTCGCGGACATCGAGGAGTCGTTCGAGACCCAGGTCAGCGAGGACACGGCGCGGCAGATCAAGAACCCGGAGCAGGAGCTGCTCGAGAACGTTCTCGACGAGGACGTCCAGCAGGCCATCGACAAGCTCCCTCCCGACTATCGCATGGTGGTGCTGCTGGCCGACCTGGAAGGCTTCTCCTACAAGGAGATCGCCGACATCCTCGAGGTGCCCGTGGGGACGGTGATGAGCCGGCTCTACCGCGGCCGCCGCCTGATGGAGGCGTCGATGCTGGAGTTTGCGCGCGAGCACGGATACTTGCGAGAGCGCGAGCCGCTCAAGATGCGCAGCAAGGGGCTGGCTCGCTCGAAGTGAGGAGCAACACACCTGCGGACACCGGCCCGCCTCGCCGCTCCCCCCGCGATCGGGCCCGGAGCGCGGAAATAAGCGCGGCCCGGCAGGCGGTTTGATCAAACAGCGAGCAGGTGGGGCGCGGGCGGGTTCTCGGGAGGGAAGCATGATGGACTGCAAAGAGGTCAGCGAGACGTTGTTCCTCTTCGTCGACAACGAGATGGAAGCGCCGCTCCAGACCTCTTTCCGAGACCACGTGGCGAAATGTCCCGGTTGCGCGCAGAGGATGGACTACACCCGCAAGCTCCTCTTCTTGGTTCGCGAGCGCTGCGTGCGCTGTACCGCGTCCCAGACCCTGCGCCTCCGCATCCTCACCAACCTGCCGCACCGCCGCAACCCCATCCCACCGATCTGAGCCCGTCGGCTCCGATGTCCTGGTTCCCCCCTTCCCGGAGATCGCTCTCCCGCCAACCGGCGGCGGCGGGCCTGGCCGTCGCGGCGCTGCTCGCCGGTCTGACCCTCGGCGTCCCTCCCGCCTGTGCCCAGGAGGTCCACCTGGCCGGCCTTGGCAACGAGCGCCTGGGTGACGCCGACCTCGCCCAGGGGACCATGATCGTGGTCGTCTGGGCGTCCTGGTCGCCGCGCTCGCGCGACATCGTCGAGCGCGTCCGTCCGCTCGCCGGCCGCTGGGGCCCCCGGGCCAAGGTGGTGACCGTCGACTTCGAGGAGGAGCGTCCCGCCGTCGAGGCCTTCCTCGCCGGCAGGTCGCTGGGAGCGCCGGTCTTCCTCGACACCGACGGCGTCTTCTCGAAGAAGTACGCGATCGCCACTCTTCCCGGCCTCCTGGTGCTCAAGGAAGGCAAGTCCGTCTATCACGGCAAGCTTCCCGAAGATCCCGACCGCCTGATCGCCGATCTGCTGCGCTGATCGCTTCCCGCCTCCCCAGTTCCGCTCTCCCGCTCCGTCCTTCTGCCTCGCCGCGCCTTGCGTCCTGAACTGGGTCGCCGTGCTGTGTGCGTGTGCTAGTATCCGCGTGTCTTTCGAGGCGGACATCGCAAGCTGGTAGGAGTAGCCGTTGGGGAGGTCTGTGTGTAATGCAGTCAGCAAGCAGGTTCTCGCTGGTGCCGCAACTCATCCGTCTGGCCGTCCCGCTCGGTCTCGTGCTCCTCGCCGCGGCCCTTCTCCTGAGCACTCGCAAGCTCGAAGCTCATAACCGCCAGCCGCTGGCGCTCACCACCGGACCGATCGTCCGCTACAGCCCGCTGGCCGTGCTGCCCAGCGAATGCAGCGCCCGGATCGCCGCCGCGCGCGTGCCGGTCGAGTACACGCTGACGCGCGGCGAGACTCTCGCCGGAGTTCTCCGGGGCCTGAGCTTCAGCGGCGAGGAGGCGCTCCAGGTCACTGGCGCCCTGGCCTCGCACGTGTCGCTGCGCAGGCTCAAGGCCGGCAACCGCTACTCGGCCTCCTGGAACCCCGATGCGAGCCTGGCGGCCCTGGACTTGACCTTGGAAGGCGATGGCCGGGCGCGGATGAGCCGCGAGCTGGATGGGCAGTGGCGGCTCGACTGGCTGCCCTTCCGGCGCTCGATCGAGGTGCGCGCCATCCAGGGCACCCTCGACGGGTCGGCACACCTCGAGGCGGCCGTGCAACGGGCAGGCGGCCCCCCCGGGCTGGCCGTCCGCATGGCCGAGGCCCTGCAATGGGATCTTGACTTCGCCCGCGACCTGCGGCGCGGCGACCGCTTCGAGGTGATGTACGAGGCGGCGCAGCTCGACGGCAAGGATCGCGCGCTGGGGAAGCTGCTGGCGATGGTCTACGAGAACCAGGGGAGGAGGTACGAGGCCTACCGCTTCGGCGGCGGCGCGGTCTTCTACGATGCCTCGGGACAGCCGCTGCAGAAGATGTTCCTGCGCTCGCCACTGCGCTACACCCACGTCACCTCGTTCTTCTCCCAGCACCGTCTCCACCCCGTGCTCAACGAGGTCCGCCCGCACAACGGCATCGACCTCAGCGCGCCGGTGGGAACTCCGGTCGAGGTGACGGCCAGCGGGACGGTGGTCTTCGCCGGCTGGGACGGCGGCGGGGGCAACGTGGTGAAGGTGCAGCACGGTCCCGACTACGTCACGGCCTACCTGCACCTGTCGCGGTTCGCGAAGGGCGTCCATCCCGGAGCGAGCGTGCGCCAGGGCGACACCATCGCCTATACCGGGGCCACCGGTCTGGCCACCGGCCCGCACCTGGACTACCGCGTGAAGTATCGGGGAGACTGGATCAACCCGATGACCCTGGCGGGCGTGCGCGACCAGCCGATCCCGCGGCAGCAGGTGGCGGCGTTCGATTCCTGGCGCGACGCCGTGCGCGCGGGACTGGACCGTGGAGCGGTGCCGGCCATCCTCGCGAGCCCGGCGAGCCGCTCCGGGACGCTGCTCGCCGGAGTTGCCGCGACCGGTGGAGCCCTAGGCGAAGCCGGCAGCATCCTGATCCGCCGGAGCGTTGACCGCCAGGGGCTCCTCGGTCGCGGAGCGGCCGCCTCCGCCACGGTGCGCTAGGGATCGTCCGCTCTAGCCCGCGCCGCCCGCGGCGACTCTCGTATCCGATGTCTACCGCGCGTGCCTGGTGCCGGGTCGACCTGGCCGGCGGCACTCTGGACATCTGGCCCCTCGGGCTGCTTCACCCCGGGGCGGTGACTGTCAACGTCGCGATCGACGTCGCCGTTCAGGTCAGCGTCGAGCCGGCCCGTGATCGCTACTCCGTGCGCCAGGGGGAGCTGCGGGTCGACGCCGCCGTGCCCCGCGACCTGGCGGCCGATGCCGAAGGGGCACTGGTCGGACTGGTCGCCGAGACCCTCGATCTGCCGCCGCTCGCCGCCACGCTCGCCAGCGGCTCGCCGCGCGGCGGCGGGCTGGGCGCTTCGTCGGCCATGGTCGTGGCCCTGATCGCCGCGGCGGAGGAGGCTTTCGATCGTCCCCGTTCCACGGTGGGCAGGCGCGCCGCCATGGCCCGGGACGTGGAAGCCCGCCTGATGGGCCTGCCGACCGGCATCCAGGACCACTATGCCGCGCTGCTCGGCGGCGCCCTCGAGATCCGCCACCGTCCGGGGGGCGAGGTGGTGCGCCGCCTCGAGGTCGACGCCGAAGCGCTGGCGGCGAGCCTGCTCGTGGTCTACACCGGGCAGAGCCACTTCTCGGCAGGGCAGAACTGGCAGGTGGTGCGCAGGCGCCTGGATGGAGAAGCCGAGGTCACGGCGCTGCTCGCCAGGATCGCCGAGGTGGCGGGTGGGGCCGCCCAGGCGCTTGCCGCGGGTGACCTCGAGCGGCTCGGGGCGGCGATGGGCGAGGAGTGGAGCTTGCGGCGCCAGCTCGCGGCAGGAATCTCGACCTCCGCGATCGAGCGGCTTCTCGACCTCGCGTCGGCGGGCGGGGCCTGGGGAGGCAAGGCGTGCGGCGCCGGCGGCGGCGGCTGCATCGCGGTGCTCTGTCCCGCGGACCGCCGAGCGGACATCGCCAAGCGCCTGCAAGCCGCCGGCGGACAGCTGCTGCCCGCGAGGCCGGTGACCCGGCCGCTAGTCCTGTCCTAGCGGATCGCTTATTCGCGGCCGTCCCCCCCGGGGAAGAAACTCCTCGCTTGACCCCGCCGTAAACCTGCCGGAGGAGCACAGTGGCCGGAGGGGAAGGGAGGAGGGCCGCGAGCTGCGTAGCCCCTCCGGCCGCCGTTTGGCCGGCTCCGCAGTCCACCGAACGCCCATCCAAGCTCCGGCCAACCGGAGGCCGGAGGGGCTACGCAGCGAACGGCCCGGCCGGAAAGGGATCCCCGGAGGCTAGTACTGCATCCGCTGCTCGAGCACCTGGTAAGCCTGCTGCAGGCTCATCGTGCTCGAAGTCTGCAGCTGATTGACGCTGCTCCAGCTGCCGTCCGGCTGGGTGCTGGTGTAGAAGACCGAGCTGCCGTTGGCGCTGGTCCATGCCGCCAGCGCGTCCTGGCCGGTGCGGGACAGGAACAGCTGCAGGCCGTTGGCGCCTGCCGCCGGCGAGGGCCGGGTGGCGGTGACCCTGAACTGCAGGAAGTGCGAAGGCGCACCGGGCACCACGATCTCGACGATCTGGGGCAGGGCCACACCGGGGGCGCTGGGGTCGATCCGCAATCCTCGCTTGGCGAACCTTGCTCCGATCTCGACGATCGTCGCGCGGGTCCGGTTCGCCATGGTGGTGACGTCCGACGCGCCGGCCGTGATCAGGCTCTGCGCCGCGGTGGCGATGGCCTGCAACGCCTCGCCCTGGAAAGCGGCGCCGTCGCTCAGGATGACGTTCTGGATCTGCGTGGCAAGAGTGCCGAGCTGGTTCGGGAAGTACTGCGCGCCGTTGGCCAGGATCGCTGCCGAGCAGGAGTCCGCGAGGATGCGCAGCTCCTCCGGCAGGACGTCGATCTCGGCGGCGGTGAGCATCCCCGAGACGTTGGAGGCAAACCCGGCAATGGCGGTGCTGGTATCGCGTCCGCCCTGGACGGTCGGGGCGAACACCAGCGGCGAGGAAAACGGCCCCGCGCCCGCGCCCGGCCCGGCCTGGCCCGCCTGATCCGGCGCGTCAAAGGTGTTGAGATGGGTCGGCGTGGGTACCGAACCGATCCAGGCGCCTTCCTCGAAGATCACCGGCGCGTAGTAGGCCTGGTACTTGCCGCTCGCCGAATCCTCCGACCAGACGATGTGCAGCACGGTGCGGTGACGGGTCACCGGGGCGCCGGAAGCCGGATCCACCTCCTGGTGCGTGTCCCGGGTCATTGCCAGCTGGGGCGGCGTCTTGGGGGCGTAGATGTTGCTCAGGATGGTGATCGCCGGCGACCAGTGGCTGCCGTCATAGCTGGTCAGCTCGATGAGCGAGCCCGCCGCGGCGTTGGTGGAGACCCAGACGACGAACAGCGTCTTCGAGCTGTCCTCGTAGATGAGGGCCGGCGAGATCTCCAGGTTGCCATCCGCGGAGGACGGCACCAGCTGCCGCGTGGGCGCCGCGCCGGGGAGGGTGGTGTCGAGCGCCAGCACCGGCGTCGTGGCGGAGTAGGTACGCGAGCCCGGGAACAGCGTGCCGTAGGGCCCGGCCGTCACCGTGTAGATCTGACCGCCGAAGCCCAGCGCCGTTCCGAGTTGCTTGGCGCGCGCCGGCGATGCGGTGACCGCCATGATCGCCATGACCCAAACGATCGCGAGGATCGCCGGAAGCGCCGGGGCGCGGAGCACCTTCGGAACCAGCAGCCTGAGGGTGGATGTCTTCAATGTCTTGCCCATGGCCATGACCTCAAGCGTGAAGATTCACCAGGTTCCGCACGTCCACCGCCATCAGGAAGCCTGGCAGATACGGCGAGTCGGGGAAGTAGTCGCGCTGCAAGCGGGTGAAGTAGCCGCTGGCTCCTTCGGTGTCGCCGCTCAGGTTGGCGGTCTCCCCGAGGAGATAGAGGGCGTTCTTCATCGCCTCGACGTCGCCCAGCTTCTCGGCCAGCCCGAACGCGGCGACGCCCTGCCGCCGCGCCAGCTCATAGTGCTCGGTCTCGAGATGGGCGAAGCAAAGGTCGAGGCGGGGCAGCACCTGGTAGCGCTCGGCCGAGAAGCGGCGCAGCAGCCGCAGGCTCTCGTAGAGGCATGCGTAGCCTTCGGCGAAGCGTTTCTGCAGCACGCGGCAGTACCCCAGATTGTTCAGGATGCGCGCCCGCCACACTCCCGGCTCGGGGATCAGCTTGACCCCCTCCGCGTACTCGCGGGACGCCTGGTCGATGTGGCTCTCGCCGAGCAGGGCGTTGCCGAGCTGGTTGCGGCTGTAGGCGATCAGGTCCGTGCGGCCCAGCTGCAACGCCCGCTCCCAGGCGATCCGGGCGTAGAACAGGCTCTTCTTGTAGTTCCGGCTGAACTGATAGTAGATCGAGAGGTTGCTGGCCGCCAGGCGGCAGTTGGTGGCGTCGGCATTGCGCAGCAGGATCTCGCGCAACCGCGGCAGCTCGGTCTCGCCGTGCCCAAGATGAATGGCGACGCTCGCGAGGGAGCAGACCAGGTTGTCGATGCGGCGCTCGTCGCCCTGCTGGCGAGCCCAGCTCAGAGCGCTCTCGATGCCTTCCTTGGCCTCTTCCAGGCGGCCAAGCTCGGCAAGCGAGCGCAACGTCTCCAGGCTAGGGCCCAGGCTACTCTCACTCATCCTGCTCCCTCCGCCGCGCAGGCATCCGCGCGGACCGCAGGTTGGTGTTCGTTGGACTTGCCGCCTCCTGCCGCTGGCCGGTGTCCCTGATCTTTCTCGGCGGCGATCTTATCGCAGTCCGCCGCCTGCTGCCGTCCCGCCAACGTCGCGCGCCCGCCGCTCGCTGCTCGCCGGGGCGGTCACCTGCGCGCCGCGGCGTCAAAGCGCCGGGGCGAGGGACCGATGGCGCGTCCGTCTCCCGCCGTGCCAGCCGGGGCCGGCGCGGCGGAGACTTCGCTGCGTGTCTGGTCGCGCTTCCAGGCGATGAAGTCTTCGATCTCCCGCTGCGCATCGCGCGGCAGGGAGTTGAACTGCTGGACCAGCTGGACGTCACGCGGGGTGATGGACTCCTGCGCCACCCCTTCGAAGAACTCGCCGATGCTCATCTTGAACTCGGCAAGGATGCGGAACAGGGTGTCCAGGCTGACCCGGTACTCTCCCTGCTCCATGCGCGACAGGTCGGATTGCTGGATGCCCAGCCGCGCGGAGAGCTCGACCTGCGTCAGCTTGTTCTCCTTGCGCAGCTGACGGATCTTGCGTCCCACCAGCTGAACCTGGCGGATCTTCTCGATGGTTGCCATGGCCGTTTCTTCCAGAGGCAGGCCGCTATGTCGCTCTGGCATAGGGCAATGCTTTTCGGGGATACTACGCCCCTCCCCCAGCCCTGTCAAATTGGCTTTGGGAGCGCGGGGACCGAGGCTGTGGAGATCGACGAACGGCGGTATCGTGATGGCTTCCGGTGGGGCTCCGCTCCGTCTCGGGCGGCGCAAGGGAGGCGCAAGATGGGTCGGATCAGTCCGGGATTGCCGCCGGCCGCCGAGACGAGGTGCTGACTTGAGGCGCCACCTCTTCCTCCTGCGCGAGCTGGTCAAGCGGGATTTCCAGGGTCGCTACGCCGGCTCGCTGCTGGGCTTCACCTGGTCGTTCGTGCAGCCTCTCTGGCTGCTGGGGCTTTTCACCTTCGTCTTCTCGACGGTCTTGAAGATCCCGGTGGTCGACGCCTGCAACCCCCGCGGTCACTTCTCGGTGTTCCTGTTCAGCGGCCTGCTGCCCTGGATCGCGGTGCAGGAGGGAGTCCTGCGCTCCTCGACCTCGATCACCGACAACTCCGTGCTGGTCAAGAAGCTGCGCTTCCCCGCCGAGATCCTGGTGGTGGCGGTGGTGCTGGCGGCCCTGCTGCACGAGGCGATCGCCGCGGTGGTCTTCCTGCTGGTGCTGGCGGCGCTCGGCGACTTCGCCTGGGGAGGACTGCCGATGCTGCTCCTGGCCCTGCCGCTGCAGGTGCTGCTGACGCTGGGCCTCGGACTGCTGCTGGGCGCGGTGCAGGTGTTCTTCCGCGACACGGCGCAGCTGCTCGGCATGCTCTTCGCCGGCTGGTTCTACGTGACGCCGATCGTCTACTCGCTGAGCTCGGTGCCGGTCCGGCTGCGGCCCTGGATCGAGCTCAACCCCTTGACGCCGCTGGTGGGTCTCTATCGCCAGGCCTTCCTGTGCGGGCATCTCCAGCTGGTGCCCGGAACCGGCGGTCTCGCGGCAGTAGCCGCTGTGCTACTATGCGCGGGCTTTTGGCTGTTCCGGCGACTGAAAGTTGCCTTCGTCGATGAGATCTAGACCGCTTCACTCCCGTTCGCTCCCGCAATTCTCGGAGGTGTCCGTTGTTGCATAGACGTACCGCACGGCCGCTCACAGCAGCGGCGATCCTGGCGGCCCTGTTTGCGCTCGGTGCGTGCGGCGGTCGATTCGCGCGCGCCGAAGGCCTGCTGGCTCCGTCGCCGCAGGCCGGCGCCGGGACGGCTCTCGCCGCCCAGGCCGGCGCCAGCGCCTCAGCACCTGCCGTCCCCGCTCCCGCCGCTCCGCCGGCGCCAGCCGCGACGCCGGCCCCGTCGGCGCCAGCCCCGGCCGCGAAGGCTCCCACCAAGAACCCGCTGCCGCCCGGCGCGCAGTGGTTGACCGACGAGCACGGCCACAGGTACTACCTCGAGAAGATGAAGAAGAGCGAGGTCAGGTACGTGCGCGTCGACAAGGACCACATCCGCACCGCCTGGGGCATCACGGTGAAGGTTACGAAGGAGGACAAGGACTTCTTCTACCTTCGCGTCGACGAGGACATCCCCCAGGCGAAGGGGCCCGATCCCCGGCCCGAGCAGCTGAGCCCCGAGCAGCTGGCGGCGGTGGCGGCGAACTACAAGGTGGTCGTTCCCGAGAGCCACCGCGTGAGGTTCGTCGATTTTGGGCACGGCCTCCCCACCGCCGGCCAGTGGCGGCACGGCTTCGACATCGCCGACATGGACGGGGACGGGCATCTCGACATCGTCCACGGCCCGCCGCGCAAGGGACGGGGTTCGACGCCGGTGATCTTCCTGGGCGACGGCAAGGGCAACTGGAAGCGCTGGACCGCGGCGAAGTTCCCTCCTTTTCCCTACGACTATGGCGATGCCAAGGTCGCCGACCTCAAAGGCGACGGCCATCCCGGCATCGTGCTCGGCATCCACCTGAGCGGCCTGAACGCCCTCGCGGGTGATGGCAAGGGGAACTTCACCATCTGGAACAAGGGGCTGGACTTCGCGCTCCCCAGCGTAGCCGGGGCCGCGGCGTACTCCTCGCGGGCCCTCGCCATCGTCGACTGGAACCACGACGGCCGTCCGGACATCCTGGCCGAGGGGGAAGGGCCGCGGCTCGACCGCTCCGGCGAACGGCTGCTCTCGCAAACCCCCGGCACCGGCTCCGACGGACCGGTGCTGTACCTCAACCAGGGGGATGGAACCTGGAAGCGGAAGGACCAGGGCACCGTGGCCGAGCAGGGCTTCGGCGACGGCATCACGGTCGGCGACTTCAACGGCGACGGCCTGCCGGATTTCGCGACGGCATCCAGCATCCTCGGGTACACCAAGCTGGTCCACCTGCATCGCAAGGACGGCGGTTGGGACGACGTCGAGCTCCCCATTCGCCCCAACGCCTTCGTCGGCGCGGTGGCGGCCGGGGACTTCGACCACCACGGCCGCGCCGATCTCGCGGTCGGCTACAACTCTTTCGAGGGCGGCGTCTGGCGGCATGGGATCGACATCTTCTACTCCCGCCCCGACGGCAAGTGGGAGCGCCGCGCCCTGATCGCCGGCGAGAGCAGGAACAACGTGACCGGCATCGGGGTGGGCGACCTGGACGGCGACGGCAACCTCGACCTGGTGGCCGTGACCAGCGGCGGCGAGATGTGGACCTTCCTCGGCGACGGCAAGGGCTTCTTCACCCGTGAGGTCCCCGGGCTCACCTCACCCTTTCCGCACTGCTGGGGCTATCACGTCCAGCTCGCCGATCTCGACGGCGACGGCAAGGACGAGATCGTGGCGTCCTTCGCCGGCGAGGTCGGCATTCCCGGGGCCCCGGACACCTGCAGCTCGGGCGGCGGCATCGCGGCCTGGAAGGCGGTGCCGGCGGCGGACCGGCCGGCGGACGGTGCGCCGCGGCCCGGCAAGGCCGCAGGGGCGGCCGCGCCCTCCGGAACGGCGCCCGGCGCCGCCTCGGGTGATATTCGCCCTTGACATCACACCAGGACGCCCCTATAGTGCGAAAGCATAAAACCGGCTGCGGGCACGGGCCGCTTGGCGGTGAAGAGTGATCTTCAGCCTCCAAGCTGGCAGCCAAGCCTTGCGGCGAGCCGTGGCCCGACCGCAGGTAAAACATTGCTGAGTCTACGGTTACAGGTTCCTAGACTTTAAACAGGAGGTGATGCTCTTTAGCGAGGAGAGATGGGAGAATGTGGACGACCTGGAAGGTTCCAGTTGGTTCAGCGTCAGCAACACCTACCCTAGGAGATTGTCTGTCATGAAGAAAACCGCACTAAGTCTCGCTCTCATGGGCCTGCTGGCCCTGGGCGGTCAGGCGGCTGCTGTGATCTGCACCATCGACCAGGTGCCGGCGGCGACCCTGCTGCTGCCATACTTCGAGGTGGATCTCAGCAACCCGAACGGTCTGACCACCCTCTTCTCGATCAACAACGCCTCGGCGACGGCGATCCTTGCGCACGTCGTCGTCCGTACCGACCTCTCGGTCGAAGTGCTCGACTTCAACGTCTACCTCACTGGCTACGACGTGCAGACGCTCAACCTGCGCGACATCCTGGTGCTCGGCAACCTGCCGCAGACGGCCTCGGCCGGACAGGATCCGACCGACACCATCAGCCCGAAGGGAATCTTCT
>Ga0209118_1000378_pt1 | contig 25387 bp, 25 predicted proteins | sample BlaSpr_A8_Ref_M1_FD_187988 | JGI IMG/M metagenome (GOLD analysis project Ga0209118, IMG submission 187988) | Forest soil microbial communities from Thunder Bay, Ontario, Canada - Black Spruce, Ontario site 2_A8_Ref_M1 (SPAdes) (version 2) | ecosystem: Environmental > Terrestrial > Soil > Boreal...
ACGCCTTGCCCAGATTGTCGTAGGTTAGAAGTTCTCCCTTCTGAGTACCGACCAACACCAAGCTGCCGCTGGCACCGACGCCTCCGGAGAGTTTTTTCCCGCTATCGATACGCCACAACTGTTTGCCGGTCGCAGCGCTTAACGCGACCAGTTGCCCGTCTGTACCGGCGGCGTACACCGTGTCTCCGACGACCTTTGGGGTAAATACAAATGGGCCGGATTTACCTGCGGAGGCCTGCCATAGCGTCTTTACGGTGACGGTCGCTTTGAACTCCACCAGCTTGGCGGGAATAGTGCGCGGATCGGGAGAGGAAAACAGCTTACAGCCGCCAAGTACCGCCGTGGCGACGCAGGCCGTGGCCAAAACGCGCAGCCTGGATCGGCCCATTACCGCCGTCATTGTCCTTCCCCCAGCGCGTCCAGTTTGATTTGTACCACCTGGCGCAGCGGACTACTGGCCGGCAATTTTTCCAGGGCCAGCTTGTAGGCGGCGCGCGCCTCGGCAGACTTGCTTTGGGCTGCGAAAATATCACCGCGCAAGTCGGCGGTGAGCGCAAGAAAGGCGCTGTCTTTATTATCATCGAGCAGCTTCAAGGCTTCGTCGTATTTCTTGGCGTCGAGCAATACCGCGGCAAGGCGCAAGCGAGCAATACTCTGAAACTGGCTGAGCCTCGAGTTCTCGATTACCCAGCGCAAATTCCTCTGCGCCGAAGCGGTGTCCTTCGCGTCGAAATCGACTTGCGCCTCGGCCAGCGCGGCGCGCGCCGCGTAGGGTGATTCGGGATACTTGTCCATCAACTGGGTAGCCCCGTCGCGGCGCTTTTTGGCATCCGCAAGCGCGTTATTGTCCAAGTCGGCGAACATTTCCGCTGCCGCGTCGGCGCGGGTATCATGGTAGTAACGCCAGCCTTTGACGCCCGCGATGGTGATGATCAGCACGGCGAGCGCCGCATAGACCACCAGGCCGTTCGCCTTCCACCAGTCCTTCAGCGCGTCCAGGCGTTCCTGTTCTTCGAGGTCGAATGCTGCCATTTGAGTTCCCTGGTTCTCGTGGAGGCGGTCTAAGCGCCCCGTTGAATAATCTGCACCGCGCGCTGCACCGACGCTCGTAGCTGATTGCCGCTTTCGCGCAAAGGTTTCAGGCTGACTTCTCCGGCAGCGAGTTCGTCAGCGCCGATGATGATAGCAAAGCGCGCCCCGCTCGCATCAGCCCGCTTCATTTGCGCTTTGAAACTGCCGCCGCCGGCGTGCATCAGCACGGCCAACCCCGCATCGCGCAGGCTCTCGGCCAGGCGGAACGCCTCTTTTGCAGTGCCGTCCCCGGCGTGGACAATGTAGGCATCGGCGGCCCGCGGCGGAGTCGCGAACTGGTATTCCTGCATCAGCAGCACGATGCGCTCCACACCGATCGCAAATCCGCAAGCCGGTGCCGCCTTGCCGCCCAGCTGCTCCATCAGACCATCGTAGCGCCCACCGCCGGCAATCGTGGCCTGCGACCCCAGCCGGGTGGTGACCCATTCGAATACGGTGCGGTTATAGTAGTCGAAGCCGCGCACCAGCCGCGGGTTGACCGTGTAGGCGATACCGGCTGCGCCGAGCAACGCCTGCAGTCCGGCAAAGTGTTCGCGTGCGCTCTCGTCGAGGTAATGGGCGAGCTTGGGCGCGGCGCCCACCAGGGCCTGCAACGCGGGATTCTTAGTGTCCAAGGTGCGCAAGGGGTTGCTATGCAGACGGCGCCGTGCGTCCTCGTCCAACTCGTCAAAGTGCGCTTCGAAGTACTTCACGAGATCGACCCGATGCTGAGCCCGCGCCGGCGCGTCGCCAATGGAATTGATGTGCAGTTCCACATCGACGATGCCGAGCTGCTTCCACAGCCGGGCAAGCATGACCATCTGCTCCGCGTCGACCTCCGGTCCGGCAAAACCGAGTGCTTCGGCATCGATTTGATGGAATTGCCGGTAGCGCCCCTTCTGCGGCCGCTCGTAGCGGAACATGGGGCCGCCGGTCCACACCTTCTTCGGACCATCGTAGAGCAAATTGTGCTCGATCGCGGCGCGCACGATGCCCGCGGTCGCTTCGGGGCGAAGCGTCAGGCTGTCGCCGTTACGGTCAGCGAAGGTATACATCTCCCTCTCGACGATGTCGGTGACTTCGCCGATCGATCGATTGAATAGCTGGGTCACCTCCACCAGCGGCAGACGGATATTTGCATAGCCGTAGTCGGCGAACAGCCGGCTCACCTGGGCATCGAGGAAACTCCAAAGTTTCGCCTCCTCCGGCAGGATATCGTTCATCCCACGGATGGCTTGAATGTTCTTGCTCATGAATTTCTTGCGGCAGCAGCGGCTGCCGTTAAAGGATTTTTAAACGCTCACCCGGATAGGAATGGTCTTGTTGTTATTGTCTTCTTCGTCGCTGCCCGCTTGGCTTTTCTTGGCCGGCGCGGCGAGCCGGGCGCGCGCAGCGTCGTCACCGGCATAGGTGGCGGCCACGTAGTCTGCCACCAAGCGCTTGAAGTCCTCGGCAATCGTCTCGCCCTTGAGCGTCACCGTCTTCACCCCATCGACATATACCGGTGCCACCGGCCGTTCCCCTGAACCGGGCAGGGAGATACCGATATTGGCGAGCTTGCTCTCGCCCGGCCCATTGACCACGCAACCCATGACGGCGACATGCATGTCCTCGACACCCGGATAGCTGCCGCGCCATACGGGCATCTGGGCGCGCAGGTAACTTTGAATCTGATCGGCCAGCTCCTGGAACGAAGTGCTGGTCGTGCGACCGCAGCCCGGGCAAGCGATCACCATGGGAGTGAAGGAGCGCAGACCCAGGGTCTGCAGGATTTCCTGGGCCACAATCACCTCACGCGTCCGGTCGCCGCCGGGTTCGGGCGTGAGTGAAATGCGGATCGTGTCGCCGATACCTTGCTGCAGCAAGACTGCCAGCGCCGCGGTTGAGGCGACGATTCCCTTCGAGCCCAGTCCGGCCTCAGTCAAGCCGAGATGCAGCGGATAGTCGCAGCGCTTGGCGAGTTCGTTGTACACGGCGATCAAATCTTGCACGCCGCTCACCTTGGCGGAAAGGATAATCTTGTCGGGCGCCAATCCGATCTCCACGGCTCGCGCCGCGCTCTCCAGTGCCGAGACGATAAGCGCTTCACGCATCACCGCTTCCGCGGGCAGCGGTTCGACGAGCCGTGCATTTTCGTCCATCATGCGTGCCATCAGTTCCGGGTCAAGGCTTCCCCAATTCACACCGATACGCACGGGCTTGTCGAACTTGCACGCCGTCTCGACCATGAAACCGAACTGCTCATCGCGCTTGCTGCCCTTGCCCACATTGCCGGGATTGATGCGGTATTTGGCGAGCGCGGCTGCACAGTCGGGATACGCGGCGAGTAATTTATGTCCGTTGAAGTGGAAGTCACCCACCAGGGGGACGTTCACTCCCTGCCGGTCCAGCAGCTCTCGTATCGGCGCTACCTGGGCTGCTGCCTCGGCGCTGTTGACGGTGATGCGCACCAATTCCGAACCGGCGCGGGCCAGTTCGGCCACTTGCCGGGCAGTAGCCTGGGCATCGACGGTGTCGGTGTTGGTCATCGACTGCACGACGATCGGCGCCGCTCCACCTACGGCCACATGATCGATATGGACCTGGCGTGTCGCGCGGCGCGGAATAGTCGTGGCAACCATTGCATTCATTCCAGGGTAAGCCGTGCAATATTGACTTTGGTGCGCGGTGCCAGATCGACAGACTTTCCTTTGTAGGTCAAGCGCACCCCGGCAGCATTGCCGATGACTATCTTGAACGGCGGCTGCCCGTTAACGTCCGCTTCGCCGCCCTTTTGGTTGATCTGGGAATAGATGATTTTGCCGGACCGATCGCGCACCTCGACCCATGAATCCTGCCCAAAGGCGAAGCGAATGGGGGCCTCCCTGACGGTCGCGGCGACCGGCTCCGATACTCTACTGGGGGCCGCGGTTTCCTGTCCTGCGGCGACGGCAGGCAAAGCGGATGCAGCGCTAGTGGTGCCGACCGCGCTGGCAACACTCGAACCGGGCAGAGCATCGGAGCCGCCAGCCGGTGGAGTTACGGCGGCTGCGTCAGTCTGCATTTCAGGTGCAGGCAATGCTTGAGGCGCGGGTCGGTCCGAGGCAGCCGGGGCTGTCGCGACCTTCGGGATCAAAGCCAGCACCGCCAAATTCGGCTGCGTGTACCAGAGCAAGGCACCGCCGCCGATGACCAGCAGCGCTAGTACCAGCAGCCCGATGCGCATCATTTTTGGCTGGCCGTTAGTTCCCGGAGTGAAGCGAATATTGTGCGTGGGGACTTCGATATTGGCCGTGCCAGATAGCGTCACGCTGCGCTCATAGGCGGAGAGCAGCGGCTGTGGATCGATTTGCAGCAGCTTCGCATAGCTGCGGATGATACCGCGGATAAACGTGGCGCCCGGCAGCTTGGCGTATTCGTCGCTTTCCAGCGCCCGTACTTGACCAAGCGAGATGCGCAGGCGCGCGCATACGTCCCCCACCTCGATGTTTTGCCGCGCGCGTTCCTGCGCAAGCGTCGCACCCGCAGAAGAAACCTGCGCGGCCGCCGATACTTCTTCGCCGGGCACGCTCACCGCCGCTCACCCGACATCAGCATTTTGGATTCCTTGCTGTCGGGGAAGCGCCGGCGCAATTGCGCCGCGAAACTGGCTTCGGCATCTCGGTCGCCCAAACGGTTTTCCACCCGCACACCCAGCCACAGTGCTTCGGGACCGGGCGAGCCGGCTTGCATGTGCCGGGTCAGCAAGCTCCTCGCCTCTTGGAATTTGGCCTGCTCGAAGTTGATGTCAGCAAGCTGGTAGAGCGCCTGCCCCTGCATGGGTTGCAAGGCGAGCGCTTGGCGGAAATACAGTTCGGCCGCCTTGTCGTCCTTAATCCGCCGCGAGCAGACGCCCGAATTCACAAAGGACTGCTCGCGCGAGTTATAGAGCGGATTCTGCTGCGCCACGCTGAAGTAATCCAGGGAGCGTTTTTCCTGCCCGTGTTGACACAGAAACCAGCCATAGTTGTTGTTGGCGTACGGGTCTTTGGGGTCGATTCGCAACGCCCGCTCAAAGTTTTGCGTGGCCTTCTGGTCGTCCTTCAGGTCCATGTAAACCAGACCGAGCATGTTGTAGGCCGGGCCGTAGTCAGGATAGGCTTTTAGCGCATCGCCCAGTTCTTCCAAGGCCACCTCGTAGCGGTGGCGGCTGTAATAGGTGGCGCCTAATTCGGTGTGCACGCGCGCCCTATTCACCACGTCGGCACCGACCTGCGCCGGCGTTCCCGAGCCGGAGGCCGGAGGCGCGGGGCGGTTGACTCCGACGCACCCGGCGAGCAAGAGCACGACCAGCAGCCCTTTCATCGCGCCTCCACCAGCTTCACTGTGCGGCGGGTCTTATCGACCACTCTGCCCGCGAGCTGACCGCATGCTGCATCGATATCGTCGCCGCGAGTTTTGCGCACGGTGACCACGAACCCGGCCCGGACAAGCACATCGCGGAAGCGATGGATGGCCACTGTTTTGGAGCGCTGATAACCCGAGTCTGGGAATGGATTAAACGGAATCAAATTAAATTTGCAAGGCAGCTCCGCGCACAGCTCAACAAGCTGCCTAGCGTCTTGCAGCGAATCATTCACGCCGTCCAGCATCACATATTCAAAGGTAATGAAATCGCGCGGCGCAGTGTCGAGATAGCGTTTGCAGGTCGCAATGAGCTGGGCGAGCGGGTACTTGCGATTGATCGGCACCAGTTGGTTGCGCAGCTCATCGTTGGGCGCATGCAGCGACACCGCCAGCGCGACCGGGCAGCGTTCGCGCAGTCGCTCGAGCGCCGGCACGATCCCGGAAGTCGACAGCGTTACCCGCCGGCGCGACAGCCCGTAGGCCGAGTCGTCCAGCATAACGTCCATGGCCGTCGTGACGTTGTCGAAATTGGCGAGCGGTTCGCCCATGCCCATCATGACCACGTTACTGATGAGTCGTTCGCCTTTCGGGTCGCGCCCCAGCGCGCGATTAGCCCACCACAATTGACCGATGATCTCGGCGACCGTCAAGTTGCGATTGAAACCCTGCCGCCCGGTAGAGCAAAAGGTGCATGCCAGGGCACATCCCACCTGCGAGGAAATGCACAATGTACCGCGGTAGCGGCCCGCGGCGCGGGACGCAGGGCGAGTTAAGGATGGGTCCGCTAAAGCAACTTCGGGGAGCGTAGCAGCGGTGCCCGTCGGCACGCCGGCAGACCCCTGACTGCGTGCCTCGAAATCACCTTCGGGGATGAATACCGCCTCGATCGCATTGCCGTTGCCGACTTCGAGCAGCCACTTACGCGTGCCGTCACGAGAGCTCTGCTGCTCGCGCAATTGGGGCGGCTCGATCACCGCATGCAAGGCGAGCTTGTCGCGCAGAGCCTTGGAAATATCCGTCATGTTGGCGAATTCTCGCTCGCCGAAGTGATGAATCCAGCGCATCAGCTGCTTCGCACGAAACGGCTTCTCGTCGATGGAGGCGAGAAACGCTGCGAATTGCAGCCGGTTGAGATTGAGCAGATTGACGGTCATGTCATGCGGATTGGTGCCTGCGCATCAGCGGCAACTCTCGGCCGCCAGGCGCGTCATCGGTTTTGATTTGCGTAACCCTTGAAAATCACCGGCCGTAGATGTCCAAGCTGGGGAAGAAATAGGCAATTTCTGCACCCGCCGTCTCGGGCGCATCGGACCCGTGAACGGCATTGGCATCGATCGAATCGGCAAAGTCGGCCCGGATCGTTCCCTTGTCGGCCTTCTTAGGGTCAGTTGCACCCATCAATTCACGATTCTTGAGCACCGCACCTTCCCCCTCCAGTACTTGCACCATGACCGGGCCGGATATCATGAAGCTCACCAAGTCTTTGAAAAACGGTCGCCCTTTGTGCACCGCATAGAAACCCTCGGCTTCCGCGCGGGACAGCTGGATCATGCGAGCCGCAACGACCTTGAGGCCGCTCTTCTCGAATCGGGAATAGATCTCCCCGATCACGTTCTTTGCCACCGCGTCGGGTTTGATGATGGACAGAGTGCGTTCAACCGCCATATGAAAATCTCCGCGAGGCAGATGATAAAATATTGAATAACTGGAAATTTTAACATGCAGGACGAGATAAATAAACCGTAATGCGGCCTGTCGAATCGACGGAGATGACCAGACCGGTCAGGCTATCGCCGGCGCGGCGCAACGGTGAACCTACTTGTGGCGCAAAAAGAAAGTGAATTCGGCTTTATTCTGTGCCGTCGAAAGCAACTCATGGCCGGTCTGCTTGGCAAATGCCTGAAAGTCCTTGGTGGAACCCGGATCAGTCGCCAGCACCTTCAGGACCTGACCGGAAAGCATATCGGTCAATGATTTCTTGGTCCGCAAAATGGGAAGTGGGCAATTGAGCCCACGAGCGTCAAGCTCTTTGTCGAAATTCATCTCTCATCTCCGAAAAATTGCGCCACAACCCAAGGAGCCTAGGCCCCTAGGCTGCGGCCTGAGGCGAGCCAGCCATTCAGGCCGCCCTTCAAGTTGATCACCTGGCCGAATCCCTGGCCGGCGAGAAACTGAGCCGCCTGCGCCGAACGCCCACCCATCTGACAATACACCAGCACCGGCCGGTCGCGCTGCAATTCCCCTAAGCGCTCCGGCAAACTGGCGAGCGGGATGTGTTGGGCGCCGGCGATCATTCCACGCGCTGCTTCCGCAGCGCTGCGCACGTCGACCAGCTGGGCGCCGCTACCGCGCGTTGCATCGAATCCGGCTGCATCCACGTCGCTGATCGCCATCGCCCTGTCTTTGCCATTCGGGTAGGGAATTCTAACTTAACCCGCCGGTGCGCCGCGACCATCCTCGGCTAGGGAGCGATCGCGAATTCGACCACGCATCTCGGCATGGCGCCGGCGTCCTTTCAATACATTACTCGAAGGCAGAGCGAAGCTGGTAGATTGCCCGCTTCCGCTAACGAGAAACATGGCGACAACCATGCGCACCCTCTCCAAGCCCTCCGCCATATCATTTTGGCAAGCATTCCGTTACTGGTTGAAGCTCGGCTGCATCAGCTTCGGCGGTCCGGCCGGGCAGATTGCCGTTATGCATCAGGAGCTGGTGGAGCGGCGGCGCTGGATCTCCGAGCGGCGCTTCCTCCATGCGCTCAACTATTGCATGATGCTGCCCGGGCCGGAGGCCCAGCAATTGGCCACCTACATTGGCTGGCTGATGCACGGCGTCGCAGGCGGCATCACCGCCGGTACACTGTTTGTGCTCCCCTCCTTGTTCTTACTCATCGCGCTGAGTTGGATCTATGTGCGCTTCGGCCATGCCCCCGTTGTCGCGGGCGTTCTCTATGGCATCAAGCCGGCGGTTACCGCCATCGTGTTATTCGCCGCTTGGCGCATCGGCTCCCGGACACTCAAAAATCCCTGGCTGATCACGATCGCCGTCGCTGCTTTTCTCACTGCTTTTGTGCTGCACCTTCCGTTTCCATACATCGTGCTTACAGCCGGATTGCTCGGTGCGCTCGGAGGGCGCCTCATCCCGCACGCGTTTGACATGCACAGGGCTCACAGCGAAGGGGGGACATCCTCCGGCACGGCGCTGATCGACGACGCAACGCCCACCTCGCCGCATGCGGTCTTTTCCTGGCGCAGGTTGGTGATCTTCGTCGTGGTTGGCCTGGCGCTTTGGGCGGGCGGCCTGGCGCTGTGCAGTGCAGTCTCGGGTTGGGAAGGAACCTATGCGCAGATGGGCTGGTTCTTCACCAAGGCCGCGCTGCTCACTTTCGGCGGTGCGTACGCGGTATTGCCCTACGTCTACCAAGGCGCGGTCGAGCAGCACCACTGGCTCACCGCGGTGCAAATGTTAGATGGGCTGGCACTCGGCGAAACCACGCCGGGACCGCTGATCATGATTGTCGCCTTTGTGGGTTTTGTCGGCGCTTGGACCCAACCGGCTTGGGGACCGGAGAGCCTGGCGCTAGCTGGAGCGGCTGGAGCGGGGGTTGCTACCTATTTCACCTTCCTGCCTTCGTTTCTGTTCATTCTGATCGGCGCGCCGCTCATTGAAGCCACGCATGGAGATCTAAAATTCACTGCGCCTTTGACCGGTATCACTGCTGCGGTAGTCGGCGTTATCGTCAATCTGGCAGTATTTTTCGCTTGGCGCGTGCTCTGGCCCGGGGGAGCCGTGGCAGCGCCGTTCGCCGGGCCGTTCGAGTGGACTGCAGCAGCGATCGGTGTTGCGGCCACGATTGCGCTATTCCGCTTCAAAGTTGGAGTCATCCCGGTCATCGCCGCCTGTGGCATAGCCGGGCTGATCCTGCCGTTTTCGTTTTAGCGAGATTCCATCGGCGTCCTTGGAGCGGCCAACACTTTAGTTGCCTTGCCAGTGCCCCGATTTGCCGCCCTGCTTCTCGGCAAGATGAAGCCCTTCCATGCGCATCCCGCGATCTACAGCCTTGCACATATCGTAAATGGTGAGCAGCCCGATGCCGAGCGCGGTGAGCGCCTCCATCTCGACACCGGTGCGTCCGTACGTTTCGACCGTCACTTGGCACTCGACACATGATGTTTCGGTGGAAGAGGTGAACTCGACCGCAACGCGGGTCAACGCGAGTGGATGGCAGAGCGGAATGAGATCGGAGGTGCGCTTCGCCGCCTGGATCGCGGCGATGCGCGCCACGCCCAGCACATCGCCCTTCGCTGCGTTCCCTTGCTGAATCATGGTCAGCGTAGCCGGCTTCATGACGATGCGGCCGCGCGCTCGGGCGATCCGGTGAGTCTCTCCCTTGCGGCCGACATCCACCATATGGGCCTGTCCGCGGTCGTCGAAGTGCGTCAATTTGTCTGCCATGTCAAGACTCTCTTGTGAACCTTTTCAATCCGCCTCGCGCCCGTAACATAAATCACGGACATGGGAACCAGAATTCTTTGCGGTTATCATAGCATCATGAAATTTCATCCTTTGATCGCGCCGCTTGTCCTGGCTCTCGCGCTTCCGGTCTATCCCGAGGGCCTTCCCGATCTGGGTGATAGTTCCGAATCGACCCTGTCGCTCGCTCAGGAGCGGGCGATCGGCATCGGCATCATGCGCGAAGTCCACTCCGACCCCAGCTACGTGGAAGACCCGGAGATCTCCGCCTACATCGGCAGCCTGGGTGCCCACTTGGTGGCCAACTGCCAGGATCCCAGCCGGGACTTCGAGTTTTTCGTGGTGCAGGACAACGCCATCAACGCCTTCGCAATGCCCGGGGGCAAAGTCGGCGTGAATACGGGAACGATTCTCGCGGCGCAAAGCGAATCCGAACTGGCGGGAGTGCTGGCGCACGAAACCTCCCACGTCACGCAGCGACACATCGCGCGTCAGTTGGCCGGCCAGAAGGCGAGCATGATCGCTTCGCTCGCCGCCATGGCGGCGGCCATTCTCGCCGCACGTTCCAATTCGCAGATCTCCCAGGCGGCCATCGTGAGCGCACAAGCGACGTCGATTCAGAGTCAGTTGAACTACACCCGCGAGCACGAAGAGGAGGCGGACCGCATCGGCCTGCTGACGCTCACCAAATCCGGCTTCGACCCACGCGGCATGGTCACCTTCTTCGAGCGCATGCAGCGCGCCACGCGGGCCATGGAAAGCGACGCCCCGTCCTACCTCCGCACTCACCCGCTTACGGTGGATCGGATCGCGGAATTGCAAAACCGGGTGGAGAAGCTTCCCGCTCGTCAGGTACCAGACAGCCTCGATTTCCAGTTGACCAAGGCGAAAGTGCGCGCCATGAACAGCACGCCGAATGAAGCGGTGCGCTCCTTCGCGGCAGCGCAAGTCGACGCGTCGCTCACGCCATCCGCGCGCCTCTACGGCAGCGCCATCGCTGCCCTGCGCAGCCGTGACTTTACCGGTGCGCAAAGAGGCATGGACGCACTGCGCAAAAGCGGCATTCAGCATCCCATGATCGAGTCCCTGGCGGCGCAGATCAAAGTACAGCAAGGCGACTACGCGGGTGCCCTGGACATCTATCAGGCGGCAGCGAGACTCTATCCGAGTGACCGGGCATTGTTCCTGGGACGAATTCAGGCGCTCTTGGATCTGAAGCGCCCCCAGGAAGCGCTGACTGCCATCAATGACCGGATGCTCAAGGAGGATGAGGAGCAGCTCTACGAGTTGCAGGCCAAGACCTACGAAGTATTGGGCAAAAGGTTACTGCAGCACCAGGCACAAGCCGAGGTCTACTATCGACGTGGCAATCTTTTGGCCGCGGTGGATCAACTGCAAACGGCGAAGCGTATGGGCGACGGCGACTTCTACCAGCTGTCAAGCGTAGAAGCGCGGCTTAACCAGTTGCGCGCCGAGGTGAAGGCAGCGAAAGGCAAGAAGGTTTCAGACGTTCAGTGAAGCCGCTTAACCGCTACTCCGGTTAATGCGAAATTCATACTGCAAGCTAATCGAATCTTCGCGCGCGTTGGTCCACATCATGCAATAGCCGCGCTCTTCCCTCGCCAGGTAGGTATCTGCATCGGACGTGACATTCTCTTTCTTGATCGCCGTAATGACATCCGTTTCGGTGTGATAGTGGATGTTGAAGATCACCGTGGAAGAGCTCTTATAGCGATAGTCCACGCTGTCACCCACCCCCAGATGAAAACATTCCTCGTGAACGTTGTTGGCGTACATCGTCACGCTATGCTTGCGCATCGGATTGTCCGGTTTGCCTTCCTGCGCTGCCGCCAGAGCCGCAGCACAGGCCAGGCCAAGAATCAACATTCGTCTCATCGCTCCAGCTCCCGCGTCAAACCGATTGAACGACCGGCGCGCGACGCGCCACCAGGATTCCGCCGAGGACGGTAGCTCCGCCGAGGAGCTGCAATGTACCGAGCGGTTCGCCCAAAAGTATCCAGCCCAGCAACGCTGCCGTCACCGGTTGAATGAGGATGACCAGCGAGGAGAAAGAGGCGGGCAGATGACCCAACGCGTAAGCAATCAGGCCTTGTCCCGCAACCTGCGTCACCAGCGCGAGACCGATCAGTATCCACAACCCGTTCCAACTGTGCGGCACGAGCGGCTCGCCGATGGCCCAGGCGAGCAGAGCGAGCCCAAGTCCGGTCACGAGGCTCGACCAAAACATCATCACCGGCGCGGCCATTCTGCTGCGCAATCCGGCCACGGTTAAGAGATAAGAACCGTAGAAAAATGCCGTGGCGATTCCGAGCAAGTCGCCAACGACATGTCGATGGTCGGTTTGCACGCTCGCCCCCAGCAGCATACACGCGCCCGCCAAGGCTAGTGCAAGGCCGACCAGGAAATGCCAAGTGATGCGCTCCCGGAGTATCAACCATGCACCGATGGTGACGACCACCGGGGCGAAATTGGCAAATAGCGTGGAGTTCGCGACCGACGTGTACATGATCGACAAATGCCAGAGTGCCAAGTCTGCGGTGAATAGCAGCCCGCAGATCAGGAGCAGGCGTGCATCGCGTCGAGTTCCCGGGGCGATTGAAGCATTCTTGCCGGCAGCGACTTTCGCCCATAACCATAAAATGGGCATCGCCCAAAGCATGCGGTGAAACGCGGTGCTGACGGGGCCGAGTTCGGAGACGCGCACAAAGATGGGCGAGCCGCCTATGGCAACGCCGCCAAGCAGCAGCGCCGCCATCGCGAACGAACGAGGTTTCGGCAGAGGGATGGAAGCGGACATGGTGCGGACTTTAGACCTGGGATTGAAGCACATCGCCAAAACCAGCGACCGCGCGATATCAGTATGGTCCGCAACGCAAAGTGAATGTCAAAAATGACATTGATGGATCAAGCCCACTCCGACGACGGCCTCTTTCACCTCGCGAGCAATCACCCGCACCGCATCCAAGGCGGCCGGCGTGCGCAGGGTCACTTCCAAGACGCGAATCCCGCCGTCAACCAGCGCCTTCGCCATCGGAAACGGCGTGCCTCACGTCATCGATCACAATGACCGGGATCACTGGCGCGAGGCGCATCAGCTCGAGCATATTCATGCGTCTGCCTCCTTCGTGGACATCGTGAATCGATCATGCAAGGAATGGTACTCGGCCTCATCATCGGCACCGCTTTCGTCTTCCGGCAGCACATAGCTGACTGCGCCCTGCTCAGCGCCGGTCGCATTGGCACGGAACACGGCAAATAGCTCACGGCCCAGTCCGAAGTGATGCGCGGCGAGATGCGCCGCCGCCGGTTTACGACTCGCCCACTCGGCGGCGGGTACCTTCGCTTCAAGCACGCCGTGTTCGCTGTCGAGTCGGATGATATCGCCATCGCACACTTTAGCGAGCGGCCCCCCGCACAGACATTCGGGGGTGACGTGAATGGCGGCCGGCACCTTGCCGGAAGCGCCGGACATGCGCCCGTCAGTCACCAGAGCGACATGAAAGCCTTCATCCTGCAACACACCCAGCAACGGGGTCAGCTTGTGCAGTTCCGGCATACCGTTGGCGCGCGGCCCTTGAAAGCGCACCACCGCGATAAAGTCGCGGTTCAACTGCTTGGCGTCGAAGGCAGCCATCACTTCTTCCTGCGCGTGAAACACGATGGCGGGAGCCTCCACCACGCGATGCTGCTGCTTCACGGCGGAAGTCTTGATGACCGCCCGCCCTAGATTCCCGCTCAGCAGCTTGAGCCCCCCGTCCGCACTGAATGGTTTCCGAGCGGAGCTCAACACGCTCTCGTCGCGGCTCTGCTTCGGCGCCGGACGCCATTGCAGCATATCGCCGCTCAACCAGGGTTCATCGGCATAGCGACGTAAACCCGGACCCGCGACGGTTTGGACCTCCTCATGCAGGAGACCCTCATCGAGCAATTCACCGATCAGAAAACCCATGCCACCCGCTGCATGGAAATGGTTGACGTCGGCCTTGCCGTTCGGATACACCTTCGCGAGCTGTGGAACCACAGCGGACAAATCGCTGAAATCGTTCCAGTTGATAATGATGCCGGCAGCGTGAGCCATGGCAACGAGGTGGATCGTATGATTGGTGGAACCGCCGGTAGCGAGCAAACCGACGATGCCATTGGCCACGACGCGTTCGTCAACAATATGACCGATCGGCATGTATTCATTGCCCATGGCCGTGATCTGCGCCACCCGCCGAGTAGCAGCGGCAGTGAGCGCATCGCGCAGCGGCGTGTTCGGATTGATAAACGCAGCGCCGGGCAAATGCAGCCCCATGACTTCCATAAGCATTTGGTTGCTGTTCGCCGTACCGTAAAACGTGCATGTCCCCGGCCCGTGGTAAGACTTGGCCTCGGCTTCCAGCAGCGCTTCGCGACCCAACTTGCCTTGGGCAAAGAGCTGTCGTGTCTTCGCCTTTTCCTCATTGGGCAGGCCGGTAGTCATGGGGCCGGCGGGAACGAAGATGATCGGTAGATGCCCGAACTTGAGCGCACCGATCAGCAAGCCCGGGACGATCTTGTCGCATACGCCCAGACAGAGCGCCGCGTCGAACATGTTGTGCGAAAGTGCGATGGCGGTGGCCATGGCGATCACGTCGCGGGAAAAGAGCGACAACTCCATGCCCGGCTCGCCCTGAGTCACGCCATCGCACATGGCCGGCACGCCACCGGCAAACTGCGCTACGACGCCGGCATCGCGCGCTGCTTGCTTGATGATTGCCGGAAAGCGCTCCAGCGGCTGGTGCGCGGAAAGCATGTCGTTGTAAGCGGAGACAATGCCGATGTTCGGTTGCCGCGCTTCGCGCAGCAATAGCTTGTCGTTGACCGGAAAGGCGGCGAATCCATGCGCCAGATTCGTGCAACCCAAGCCTTTGCGAATCGGATGGTGCCGCGTGGCGTGGTCGACGTGGTGCAGATACGTTGTACGCGCGGTGCTGCTGCGTCGGGCGATGCGTTCAGTGACGCTTGCCAGGGTCGGGTTAAGCCTCATGGCGGTCCTCACAGAGTGGGGTGTGGTCTCGGCTGCCTCGGTGAATTGCGACTTGCGAACGACGAGTTCGCCGTCTTCGTAGTATATCAACACGCGGCACCCGGTACGCAGGATCGGCTTTGTCACTGCCGCTTTATTTGCGACCCGCCGTGATTGGATAGCGCAAAGCGCAATGGCTCCGTGACTCCGCTGGGCAGCGCTCCTGCGCCACGCTCGCATCCCAGAAAGTAAATTGACACCGTCCGCGCGCCGAGCCGGCGTGGCTTTGCTACAATGATTTTCCTTGCCATGACCGTTGCGGCAGATGAGTGTCGCGTGCATACCGATTAATTTCCGCGTCCCAGCCCTATCCTGCATGCTGGACGCTTCTCGTTTGAGGAAAAGAATGTGGCCGCGATAAGCGCTATCAGCTCGTTCGACCTCGTCTTGTTTGGTGGCAGCGGCGACCTCGCCATGCGGAAGCTTTTGCCCGCGCTTTATTATCGGCATCTTGATGGCGACCTGCCGGAGCACGGGCGAATCATCGGAGTCGCTCGACAAGCGCTCAGCCGCGAAGAATACATCGCGCGGGTCGAAGAGAACTGTGGCAAATTCGTCGCGCCGGAACACTTCATCAAGGAAACGTTCGACAGCTTTGCCGCGCGCCTGGACTACCGGCCTATCGATGCCAACTCCGAGGAGGATTTCAAGCAGCTGGCGGCCTATCTCAAGGACTCGACGGCCGAAGTGCGGGTCTTTTTCCTGTCCACCGCGGCAGATTTATTCAGGCCAATCTGCGCCAATCTGGCGAAAGCCGGACTGGTGAACCAAAACTCTCGCGTCGTATTGGAAAAACCACTCGGCCGCGACCTGGCTTCAGCGCAACAGATCAACGAAGACGTAGGCAAGGTTTTCAGCGAACCGCAGATATTTCGCATCGATCATTACCTCGGCAAAGAACCGGTGCAAAACCTGATGGCGCTGCGCTTCGGTAACGCGCTGTTCGAACCGATATGGAATCGGACCTGGGTGCGCGACGTACAGATCAGCATTGCCGAACAGGTGGGGGTGGAAACTCGAGGCGACTTTTACGACCGCACCGGCGCATTGCGCGACATGGTGCAAAATCACCTGCTGCAACTGCTGTGTATCATCGCCATGGAGCCGCCCTCCTCGATTGAGCCAGGGGCCGTGCGTGATGAAAAGTTGAAGGTGCTGCGCGCACTCGTGCCCTATACGCCGGGCGATGTAGCGACCAAGACGGTGCGCGGGCAGTACCGCGCCGGCGCAATCGAGGGTAAACCGGTACGCGGTTATCTCGAGGAGCAAGGCATCCCGCCCAACAGCACCACCGAGACGTTTGTCTCCCTGAAAACCGAGATCAATAACTGGCGCTGGTCGGGCGTGCCCTTCTACTTGCGCACCGGCAAGCGCCTGCAGGAGCGCACGGCCGAGATTGTGGTCAACTTTCGCAGTGTGCCGCATTCCATTTTTCCGGCCTCGCAAGGCGTAATCCAAGGTAACCGGCTGGTCATCCAACTGCAGCCGGAAGAAGAACTCCGGCTCTATTTGATGGCGAAGGTACCCGGTGACCGAATGGTGCTGAAGCCAGTGCATCTCAATCTGGATTTCAGTGAGCAATTCAGGAACCGCCCCATGGATGCGTACGAGCGCTTGCTCATGGACGTGATTCGCGGTCAACTCACCCTGTTCATGCGGCGCGACGAGTTGGATGCCGCCTGGACCTGGATCGAGCCCATCCTGCGCGCATGGGAGGCGAGCGGAGAAACGCCCAAGCCGTACACGGCCGGTACCTGGGGGCCAGCTGCGTCGAGCGCGCTCGTCGGCCGCGACGGCTCGGCATGGTACGAAGAGTCTTGACCGGAGATCGGGAAAGCAACATGCCCGTCGAACACCATTTTGCTTCCATCACTTCACTCGCACCTGCGCTCGCGGCCAGTGTTGCGGTGGATTTGCGGGGAGCACTGCAGAGGCGTGGCTGTGCCAGCCTGGTAGTCTCCGGAGGCCGCACTCCGGCTCCCGTTCTATCGGCGCTCAGCCGGCACTCGCTCGACTGGGCAAAAGTTTGGATAACCTTGGCGGACGAACGCTGGGTAAACGAGGACCATCCCGACAGCAATGCGGCCCTGGTGCGCCGCTGCCTGCTCGAGCACTACGCAGCCAGCGCAAATTTCGTCCCGCTGAAAAACCCTGCGCCGACGCCGGCGCAAGGCGAAGCGGCCTGCGAGGCGGCCCTTGCCACCGTACCCCGCCCGTTCGACCTGGTGCTTCTCGGGATGGGTGACGACGGCCACACCGCCTCGTTGTTCCCCGAAAGCTCGCAACTGGAGCGGGCATTTTCCCTGGACTCGGGCCGACTATGCATGGCGATCGAACCGGTGAACGCGCCGCATTCGCGCATGAGCTTGACGCTTCCCGCATTGCTCACGAGCCGGCGCATCGTCCTGCTGTTTGGCGGCGCTGCCAAATGGTCCGTCTACCAGAGCGCGCTGCAGCCCGGGCCGGCAACGGTCCTGCCGGTTCGCGCAATACTTCATCAAAGCCAGGTTCCGATCGAGATTTTCTATCATGACTGAGCCGGTCCGCATGGTTGCAGACGTCGGCGGCACCAATGCGCGCTTCGCCGTCATCGAGGGTGAACACGGCATGCCGCAGAAAGAATTGACCCTTCCGACGATCGACTTTCCCAATATCGCCGATGCAGCCGAACACTATCTCAAAAAAATCGGTACGCCAGAAATCCTTGAAGGCGCCGTCGCCATCGCCAATCCGATCACCGGCGACTGGCTGAAGATGACCAATCATCATTGGGCCTTCTCCATCGAAGAGACGCGTCAGCGGCTAGGCTTCAAACGACTGCTGCTGATCAATGACTTCACCGCACTCGCGATGGCCTTGCCGGTGATTCCAAAAAACGATCTGCGCCAGATCGGTGGAAGTGTACCCGTGGCAGGCGCCGCGCTGGGACTGATCGGCGCAGGAACCGGGCTCGGTGTATCGGGGTTACTGCCGTCCGGCGACGGCGGTTGGGTGCCGATCGCGGGCGAAGGCGGCCACGTGACGCTTTGTGCCGCGACGCCGCGCGAAGCGGAGATTATCGAGGTGTGCCGCGAGGAGCACGGGCACGTCTCCGCCGAGCGTTTGATTTCCGGCATGGGACTCACCAATCTGCACTTGGCGATAGCTAAACTGGCGCACGCCGCGCAACTGCCGCTAACACCAGCGGAGGTCACGCAACGCGGGTTATCCGGGAGCGACGCCTTGTGCGTCGAAGCGCTGCAAACGTTCTGCGCATTTCTCGGTTCAGTCTCCGGCAACCTGGCGCTCACGCTGGGTGCCCTGGGCGGCATTTACATCGGCGGCGGGATCGTGCCGAAACTGGGCGACTACTTTCGTCAGTCGCTATTTCGCGAACGCTTTCAATCCAAGGGACGGTTCACCAACTACATGACGGCCATTCCGGTCTACGTGATTCACGCGCGCAATCCGGCATTCCTTGGTGCTGCAATTGCGTTGGGGGTACAGCCTGGCACCTAGTTGGAGTCACGTAGCTTCGGGACCTGCGTTCTACCGCGTTGGCCACGCCGAACTCGGTGCTCAGCCTGTCCATCGGCGCGGTGGCTGATCAAGCGGTGGTCAGTCAGCCTACCGTGGCGCGCTTCTGCCGCGCGATCGACTGCGCTGGCGATGTCGCAGTGAACGGTTGATCGACCTTGATCCGCGTGCGCAATCAGGTCGATCCGGGGAGCACAGAAAGGGCCATTGGCCTACTCGCGAGCGCGCGCGAAATCGAATTCTATGGCTTGGGGTAATTCGGGCACTAGCGCCGAAGACGCGCAATACAAATGCTTCCGCCCGGGTGTGCGCACCGTGCCCTACTCCGATCCGCAATCCACGGTATGGCCGCGACCCTGCTCAAACCGGGCGATGCGGTCGTTGCCATTTCGAGCTTTGGACGGGCCATCGACCCTCTGCGAACGGTGGAATTGGTTCGCGGGAACGGTGCCGATGTGGTCGGCATCACGGCGAGCGGCTCACCATTGGCCAAGCTTTGCACCGTGACCCCGCTCGCCGACGTGGACGAAGATCCGGATGTGTATTCGCCCGTGACTTCACGCATTGCGCACCTGGTACTCGTCGACGTGCTCGCGGTAGGGCTCGCGCTGCAGCGTGGGCCTGCGCTTCTCGAGCCAATTGGAAAGGACCAAACTTACTCTGCGAGAGAAGCGAGTCCGCGACTTTGCGTGGGACAGCCCGATTCGGGCGTAAGGCAACAGTCACAACCTTCGGCGAAACGATCCGCTCCTGTCCAGCGTCAGCAAATTTCTGCCTGTGAAAACGCGGTTCAATCAATGAGATGGCCGATGCCGTTATCGCCTTTGTTGCAGAATCACAACAGAGTGACCGGTTTGTTGTGTTTGAATACAAAATACCTTGCCTGGCAGAATCACCTTTGGCAACATTGGGCCGTTGGGGTTGCGCATAGCCGTGAACTCCGGCCGAACGGCAATAGCTACTGAAGTAGCAAAACAACAAGCCGCAGCAATCGATCCATCTTTCACCCAAGATTTACGGTGCGTTTTTGGAGCCCATGGCGAGTGACCTGACCGGTTGCCAGCCCGGATGAGCGTAGCTGGTCGCCGAGCACCCTCGCGTCCGGCCGCTTGACTCACGGATCGACGCGTTCGACGATCAGTTAGATGGTGCGTTCACGATGGTAGGCGAGCCTGAGACGGCGCTTTGCGAGCAAAGCCCATGTTGACGGAGTGATTACAAAAACTGCAGGAGAAACCTCGATGAAACTGAAAAATGTACTGCTACCCATCGCTGCTGCGGCGGCCGCCCTCGTGGCGGCCAGCGCGTTGGCGGATTTCGAGTTCCATGGCTACATGCGTTCCGGTGCTGGCGTGGCCACCAAGGGAGGTGGCCAGCAATGCTTTGGATTGCCCGGCGCGTTCAGCAAGTATCGTCTCGGCAACGAGTGCGAAACCTACGGTGAACTAGAGTTCGATACGGATGTCCTGAAGGCCAAGGACGGCGTGGACTTCAAGTACGTTGGCATGCTTGGCTATGCCACGCACGGCGGTGCAGACTTCGAAAACCTGGCCGACCCCAACGGCAACCACATCGCCATTCGGCAAAGCTATGTGCTGGTGAGCGGCATTCCCGGCACATCGACGATGAAGTTCTGGGCCGGCAAGCGCTACTACATGCGTAATGACATCCACATCATCGACTTCTTTTACTGGAACGACAGCGGTGTCGGCGGCGGCGTGCAGGACATCGACCTGGGCGGCGATCTCAAGCTAGCGGCCGCCGTCATTCGCACCCAACCCAATAACGGTGACGACGTCACGCAGGAGTTGAGCACGTTCGACTTTCGTCTCTACGGGATCAAGACCAATCCGGACGGCGAGCTGACCCTGGGCCTGGCGGGTGTGACCGGCAAGCGGAACGAGAACGCCCCCGGCGTAGCGGGCACTCCCGACAACAAGAATGGCTGGTACGTCAACGTCCAGCACTTCCAGCAAAACATTCTGGGCGGGTACAACAAGGCCGACTTCCAATGGGGCAAGGACGCCGGCTGGGGATTCAGCCTGGGCGGTGGCGGCCCGTTCTTCACTTCCACCAGTGCAAGGATGGGGCGCGTGGTCGATCAATTGGTGTGGCAGCCCACCCCCCAGCTGTCCGGCATGCTCGCATTTGTGTATCAGGATTCCAAGATCGACTCGGCCACACCCGGCACGCCAAACTTTCACGAGAAATGGCTGTCCATTGGCGCGCGACCGATCTTCATGCTGAGCGACTACTTCGGACTGCAGGCCGAACTGGGCTACGACCAGGTCAAGCCGGAAAACGCCAGCAAGCGCAACCTTTGGAAGTTCACCTTCGCGCCAACGATTCGCCCGGGCGGTGGCTTTTTCTCGCGTCCTGAACTCCGTGCATTCGTGACCTACGCCAAGTGGAACTCCGCGGCTCAGGATGCCGGGATGTTCGGTCAAGGCGCTTGCTCCGCGGGCGGTACCAGTACCAGCACGTTCGGTTGTTCCAGAAACGGCACAACCTTTGGCCTCCAGGCCGAAGCCTGGTGGTAGCCTGATCGGACGGCGTAACAAGCCTGAAAACCGGGGGACTTTCTCCCGGTTTTTTTTGCCCGCTCTACCCCGGAACAGCCGTCCGGTAAATCCATGCCCCGATCACCAATCCTCGCCCGGCGCTTCGTCTTCCTGGTTGTCCTGACGGCTGCTCCGGGAGCGTGCGGTGGCGGGGGTGGTGGGAACAATGCTTCGCCGCCCCCGACGCCTGGCCCCTCCCTGCCTCAGACCTATACGCCGAGCGGCAAGGCCGCGGCCGGCGGCGTATTCGTCCACCTGTTCGAATGGAAATGGACCGACGTCGCCAAGGAATGCGAGAACTTCCTCGGACCCAACGGCTTCGCGGCGGTGCAGGTAGCGCCGCCCAACGAGCACGCCGTGATCGTGAACACGATGAGTGGCGTGTCCTACCCGTGGTGGCAGCGCTACCAGCCGGTGAGCTACCTGCTGAAGAGCCGCAGCGGCAGCGATACCGAATTCAAGGACATGGTGCAGCGCTGCCACGCCGCCGGAGTCGACATCTACGCAGATGCAGTCATCAATCACATGGCCGCAGGCAGTGGAATCGGCAGCGCCGGCGACACGTTCACCGCGCGCGGCTTCCCTGCCGTACCCTACGCAGCCACGGATTTTCATAGCCCTGCCTGCAACGTCAGCAACTACAACGACGCGAGCAACGTGCAGAACTGCGATCTGTCCGGTCTGCCCGACCTCGATACCGGCAGCGACGCGGTGCGCCAGAAGATCGCGGATTACCTCATCCGCCTGGTCGTCAACTACGGCGTTGCGGGCTTTCGCATCGACGCGGCGAAGCATATCTCGCCCGTCGATCTCGATGCCATCATCGGCAGGGTGAACGGCGCCGTTGCGGCGGCCGGCAAGGCAAGGCCCTACTACTTCCTGGAAGTGATCGACAACCCGGGCGAGGCGGTCCAGCCGCAGCAATACTTCGCCGTCGGCTTTGCAAGCGGCGGCAGCTCGGACATCACCGAGTTCCAGTACAGCTATCGCGTGAGCGATGCGTTCCTGAACCGCAACGGCCAGAGCCTGGCGACATTATTGACCAGCACCGGCGGCCTCCTGCCATCGGACAAGGCGGTGGTGTTCAGCAACAACCATGACAACCAGCGGCAGCAGAACATCTACTTTGCCGACGGCGTTCCCCATGACCTCGCCTATGTCTACATGCTGGCACAGCCCTACGGCTATCCGTCGATCATGTCGAGCTACTTTTTCGACCGCTCCACCCCATCGGGCCGGGATGCCGGGCCGCCGTCGGACACAGGCGGCAACACCAGCGATATCTACGTTGGCACCAGCACGACGCCAGGCTGCTCGGCGAGCACCTGGATCTGCGAGCACCGCCGCCAGGTCGTAGCCGGCATGGTCGGTTTCAGGAAAGCGGTTGCGACCGCAACATCGGTCACCAACACGTGGACCGGCGGCGCGAACCAGATCGCCTTTGCACGGGCCGACAGCAATGGGGCTCAGGGATTCGTCGTGATAAACCGCGATACGACGCCGATCACGAATCATCTGTATCAGACCGGCCTGCCGCCGGGAACCTATTGCGACGTGATCAGCGGACAACTCGCCGGCAGCGCCTGCACCGGCACGAGCATCAGCGTCAACGGCGGCGGACAGGCGATCGTTTCCCTCAATGCGAGCAGCGCCATCGCGATTGAGGTGAACCAGAAGTTCTAGCGTGACAAGCACGCGCTAGCGAACCCGGCCAGAGCCGTGGCCCGGGCCGCGGTTGGCGGCGGCCAAGGGAGGTTACTTGCGCGCCTTCATGGCGTCGTCCTTGCTCATGTAGACGTTGCTGTCACCGGCGTTGACCCAGATCTCCTTGCCGTTCTTGATCAGCCAGAACATGTCCTTGCCGCCCTGATCTTTGGCGTCACCGCGATGGATGATGTAGTTGACCCTGCCGTTATCGAACTCGTTGGCCGGGATCAGCCAATAAACGCCGAAGTCGTCCTTGCCGCCAGGTCGCATGGCCGTCAGCCAGCCGACTCCCGGCAAAGTCCGATCGGTGCCGTGCTTCTTGGCGTCGGGATTGTCGACCTCCTCTTTGTTCTGGAACGATTCCCACACATGCAGACCCCAGCCATCGTATTGGCCGTCTGCCCGCGAATAATGAATGGCCAGCTTCCCGTCGGGCAACTTCGCATCCTCGGCGGCGGCCGCACCCGCAAACCCCAGGGCGAATGCTGCGACCAGGCTCGACACAGTAAATAGTTTCTTCAACAGCTTCATCTTCTCCGCCTCTCATCAGAAGTTACCCAGCCTCACGCTGGAACCCTAGCCAGACAATCTGGCGTCCTCTTGACGCGCCCGCGCGAGCGGCTTCCCGACCGCGATCGCGAATTGAATCTATACTTCCACATGGTATCGTTTCTTCATAGCCTTTCTTTCCCGCCGACATGAAAAAATGCTGAACTACCCCACACCCGCCGCCGGGTTATGGCGGCTCAATGAATGGAGCCTGGACGCGCGCCGCCTGCTGGAATGGACCAGCCAGGTACTCGACCTGGGCATCAGCGCCTTCGATCTCGCCGATATCTACGGCGACTACGAGGTCGAACCGAGGTTCGGCGAAGCACTGGCGCTCGATCCCGCGATCCGCGAGCGGATGTTTCTGATCACCAAATGCGGCATCAAGCTGCTCTCCGCCAAACGTCCGGAGCACCGCATCAAGCATTACGACACGGGGCGGGCGCACATCACCGCGTCGGTCGAGAATTCGCTTCTCCAGATGCGTACCGACCGCATCGACCTGCTGCTCATCCACCGCTCGGACCCTCTGCTCGATGCGGACGAAACCGCGGAGGCTTTCGTGACCCTCAAGCAGTCGGGCAAGGTGCTGAACTTCGGCGTGTCGAACTTCACGCCCGCGCAATTCGAACTGCTCGCCTCGCGCCTGCAATTTTCGCTGATCACCAACCAGGTGGAGTTCTCCGCGCTGCACGTTGACCCGATTTACGACGGCACCTTCGACCAGTGCCAGCGTTTGCGCGTCTCGCCCATGGCCTGGTCGCCGCTCGCGGGCGGTGCGCTGCTGCGCGGCGATGGCGAAGCTGCCGGGCGGGTGCGCAGCGCGCTGCAGAGCGTCGGCAGCGAACTGGGCGGGCTCACCCCCGATCAAGCGGCGCTCGCCTGGATTGTCGCCCATCCGGCGCGCGTCGTTCCGGTTCTTGGCACCGGCAACCTGAACAACATCCGAAATGCCGTAGTTGCCTCCACCGTCGAAATGACGCGGGAGCAGTGGTTCACCGTGCTGGCAGCCGCACAGGGGCATGAGGTGCCCTGACGGTCCGCCTTTTGCAAAAGAGAACGGGGTTTTTCGGCGCTGACACGCTCAGCAAAATCAAATTCCCCCCTTCCTCCTTCCAACGGGGCGCCTCATTGCGCCACGGCTTCGAGCAACACCACTCCACTCGGATCGGCGGCCACCGACACTTTGCCGCCAGTCACGACCCCATCCGCTCCCGAGTACGCATCGTGCACCTTCTGCCCTTCCGTGAACACTGCTGCCACGGAAACCTGCGTTGCGCCACTCGCTCCAATGGCGACCACCACCCGATCGTCGGGATGCACGCGGCTGAACGTGTAGGGCGCATCGGCGAGCTTGGCGTGCTCGCCCTTGGCGAGCGCCACGTGGTGCTTGCGGAACTGGGCGAGCCTCTGCCAGTGCCGCAGCAGATTCTGATCGATGCTCGACCAGTTCATGTCGGAGCGCGTCCCCTGGGCGGGATCGGTCTTGGGCACCGGGCCGTAGGGGCGCGCCGTCTCGTCGCCGTAGAAGATCTGCACGCCGCCCGGAGCAAGCAGCAGAGCCGTTCCGGCGTCCTTCAGCCGGGCGCGGTCGTAGAGCTTGGTATCGTGGGAGGAGATGTAGGTGAGCACGTTGAAGCCCGGATCCTTGCTGATCTTCGCCGCGTACTCAGCGTAAAGGGCATCGATCTTCGCGAGATCGCCGATACGCTCCTGGAAATCGAAGTTGATCAGGCTGTCGAAGCCGTTGTCGAAATAAGCATCGCGCTCCACGCCGTGGGGAAACACCTCGCCGGTCATCCAGAAGGGCTGGTCGTCGATCTTCTTGGTCGGGTTGTTTGCCTTCCACTCCTTGAGCGCCCCATTGCCCGCTTCCTTGAGCGCCTTCCAGGACGCCGGTTCCACGTGCTTCGCCGTGTCGCAGCGGAAGCCGTCGACACCGTATTCGCGCACCCAGTCGGTGAGCCATTTCACGAGGTAGTCGCGGACCGTGTAGCCCTCGATGGTCTTCACCCTCGTGTCGGCTTTGTTGGCGAAGAAGGGAGGCGCGGCCACCGGCTTCGGGCTCTCGGTC
>Ga0209118_1000379_pt1 | contig 25338 bp, 24 predicted proteins | sample BlaSpr_A8_Ref_M1_FD_187988 | JGI IMG/M metagenome (GOLD analysis project Ga0209118, IMG submission 187988) | Forest soil microbial communities from Thunder Bay, Ontario, Canada - Black Spruce, Ontario site 2_A8_Ref_M1 (SPAdes) (version 2) | ecosystem: Environmental > Terrestrial > Soil > Boreal...
ATGTGAGGACCAAGACGTCATCTCTCATCACCCGATATCGAGGATTTCGGTGTTCGAGAGTGGGGCGATCCGAATCCGACTGGCCTGTGTTAAGGGAAGGTTCGATCGGTGGTGGAGCGCTCGGGGCAACAGACACCGGGCTCTTTTCCGGACTGTCCGAAAAACTCGACGCGGCAGCGGTGTCTGGACGAACTTGCACTTGCATGTTCGGCTGAGCAGGCTCTGGCTTCGGAAGATTTTGTCCAAAGCTTGAATCAGCCGACGCCACGAGCAGACACGCGCAGGCAGTTAAAAACAGTTTCGTGTTACTCATCACTCCTCCGCGATTCCAGCAGCTCTTTTACGGTTTTAAACTCGGATTTCGTTTCATCCCTAGCGGAAGGGTACAAGTCGAAACCGTCACTCAGTACCGCGAATCCGCCGGTAACCCCTTCTTCGCGCCTCGGCTCGACCCGCAGCACGCGCGCCTCTCCCTTGATCCGAATGGTCGCTTTTGCTCCAGTGAGTGGAGGGAGAAGGAGCACGAGCTGGATTGGGGTTTCGACGGGGGGACAGGCAGCGGTGAAGATAAATGCCCCCTCCAAACCGATGTCGCGGGTGATCCCCTCCCCTTGCAAGCGACTCCGTTGTGAGCTTTCCCATGAAAATATCGCGGGAATCTCCAACCGGTAGCGAATGTGGCTTCTTCGTTCCACAGAATGAAGTGACTGGCCGTTGATCTCACCGGATTGAGTGCCCATGGCCCCAACTTCGCCTTGCAGAGTCTCGCACCGTACAGAGTTACGAAAAATTACACAAGAAGCTAAAGGTAGTCTTCCATGTAGTTATGATTAGCCATGCTGTTGGTCGTCCGTAATCTACATTCTTGCCCAGTTACTAGGTGTTTCTGCGGATGGCCGCGACAGACAACGGGGGAGGCGAAAAGCTCTTGTGTGATATAGGTACGAAAGTCTCAAGCTAGATCGTGCGGAAAGCCGTTAGATATTTTCTCGTTGATAGGGACGGATCTGTTTTGTCGTTACGTACTGACAGTCCCGGAACCACAACTCCGCGGGTGGAACATGAGGGCGATTGAAGCGGCCTTAATGTATGTCGTAGCTGGGCTTGATGTTAGGATAACCAGCCATTAATTCAGAAGGATAAGTTTATCTCCCGGATCCACCCAACGCCTCGATGGACCATCCTAGCGGCAGGCTGAAATGTTGGTTGCTGCAGGCAAGCGCCCTTTGCTCATGCCGCATCAAAAGTACTCGTACGGTGAGCTGGGGTCATAACTTAAGTTTTGTCGCACGCACAGAGCTTGATGGAATCCTCCAGAAGTCTAGATCATCGCGAGTCAGTGAAGAATCGCTATTGCAATTTGAAATGAAATAGTCTACCGATAGTGTTGGATACTCGACAGACAGTAATCCTCCTTCACAGTTAGATTGGGTTTGAGGGTTCACCTGGCTGCGATGGTCAAACAACTCAAAAATGCAAAGGTGCCCGTTTTCGATGCGCAAGCTTTTCTCGATTCGGCCGGTGTAGCCAGAAGAATTGTGGAATATCTGAAGATCACAGCGTAGAATGCTGCACTCCGTGCGATTCATGGTGGAGATGTAACTTGTTCGGCCCTGACGCCTTTTCGGTTCAAAGGATTCATGTCCTCGTTGCCGAGGCTGATCCGATGGGCAGCCAATTGATCGCAGGAGCTTTGAAACGCTGCCGAAATCAGTTTGATATCGTCGCTTTGACCAGTAATTCCTCCGACGCGATCCTAAAACTGAATGAACACAGGCCTGATGTAGCTGTCATCAGCGCCGAACTGCAAGACGGACCGCTGATGGGTTTCAAGGTTCTGAACGAACTGCGCGCCGCGCAATTCAAAACGGCGACCGTCATGCTGCTTCGTGACTCCGAACGCGACTTGGTGGTCGACGCTTTTCGGAGCGGTGCGCGAGGTGTCTTCTTGCGGGTGCAGTCATTCAAGGCACTGTCCAAGTGCATCCGCGTCGTCCACCAGGGCAAAGTTTGGGCCAGCAATGCGGAGCTCGAGTTTGTCCTTGAGGCCCTGACGCATTTGAAGCCGTTCCAGCTCGTCAGCGCTCACGGACTGCGCTTGCTCACCAGGCGCGAGGAGGACGTCGTACGGCTAGTAGCCGAGGGCATGAGAAACCTCGAGATCGCCCAGCAACTCAATGTGAGCGAGCACACGGTGAGAAACTACCTCTTCCGAATCTTTGAAAAGCTTGGCGTGTCCAGTCGGGTGGAGCTTGTTCTCTATGCCCTCAGTAAGCAAAAGACAAGCTAAGCTGGCGCCCGCGATACATTTGTCCGAGCAGACCGTCAAGAATCACATACATCGCATTCTCCGTCAGGTAAACGCCGAAGACCGCTATCAGGCGGTCGAAACGGTCCGTTCTTTCGGCCTTTTGTCATAAGACTTCTTTCTCACAAAACACTGCTCTGGCCACAAATTGGCTGATGGCTAACTCATGCCGAGGCAAACGCAGATGATCTTGGAGTGTGCTGTTCTGATCAGGGTGCCGGTGCGACTAGGGCTTCCAGCTTGGCGAGCCGGGCGGCAAAGTTCTGGATCTCCGCCTGCTGCCGCGCGATGGTGTTCTGCTGCTTCTGGACTTCGTTGAGGAGCATGGCGTTGACAAAGTGGTAGTGCACCGTCTGGGGGACGCCGTCCTTATCGAACACGACAAGATCCGAGGACACCTGGGCCACCTCTTCGGCCACCAGGCCGTACTGCCGAGTGTGCGTGGGGTCCAACTCCGGCTTGTAATAGAACGACACCGGGCGAAGCTTCATCAGCAGGTCGCTTTCCCCGGCCATGTCAGCGATGTCGTCCTTGAACCGCCGTGAAGAGGTGCTCGTGCCGAGCTGGCCCGAGGAGTTGACCAAGACGGCCACGCCACTGGCGCTGGTCTTTCCGCTGATCCCGGCCACGAAGGTTGCCGGATACGATGGTGCCGGTGTGGGTCGAATCAAGGAACTCGACTTTCCCGGTGGGAGCATCCATGAGAAGTTCAACACAAAAGATCATTTTCGCATGGTATTTAATGGGGAGACTGATGTAATCCAACGGATAATACTCGGAATAGACTTTTCTCGCCTTGGCACGGTGAAGCATTTCAGAGACATGGACGAAGCTACGCTCAAAGATACGAGAGCACAACTGGCGCAACTTGAGTACAACATTGCGTACCAAGCCTTGTCGCTTCAAGACACGGTCGATTTAGCAACCTTTCTAGTGCAGGCGACTGTAACGATGCAACGGTTTTTATTTGGAACTGTGGGCAGCGTCGGCTCCGTGCCAGGTGTGGGCGGACCTGTTGACACTTTGGCCGTCACACCCTCCGAGCTGAAATGGATATTTAGGAAACAAGTGGTAGTCCATTGAAACTGCGGCGAAAATTATTAACTCGCGTAGCCCTGCTCGGCAGCGCGAACCAAGCTCGGAAATGCAAGAGTTGTCACGTTTTCATTTGTTTTCCTCTAGGTGGTTTGGCTGTCCTGCACTACTCCGCCTAACCGCTTGAATCAATACTGGCGTAAAGGAATCTCGCAAGTAGTAAACGGGTACGCCTGGCCAGCGTGACGGGATATCGTTCGTAATGCGTCCTTCGAACTGCCCGGCGTAACCAAAAAAATATTCCCTTCCACCACGCGTGGGAAAGAGAATCACGCAATCACCTTGCACATAACCATGAGCGTAGATAGCGATCACCTGTTCAACAGGCTCCCCTCGCAATTGCCACGTTGTTTGATGACACCCGAATTCTTCCGCTACGCGCAGAGCCCCAGCTTCCCATTCACGAAGCATAACTAATTGCATCCACTCACGCATTTCGCGATCCCTCCTATCAATAGGAAAAAGAGGCATGGCGAAAAGACAAATCAAAAAGAAAAAAGAAAAACGTGATAAATTTCGGACAGCTTGGGACATGGATAGACTCCTTATCCATTGCTTGAGTTAGAGCCCTGGCCGCGTCTTCAGCGCTGCTAGGGCTCGCTTTCGAAAATTCCGGAAATTTTCTTAGCTTTTTTGTATTTTCACTTCTCGAGCAATCTCCATTCGTTACGTCGTTGCTTCAGAGATTCTTCTCCTTCCGAGCGCCACACTCAGGGAAGAAGAAATTCAGTGGTCTTCGCACCTTATTTTCGATGATCCCGGAGACTCCACGCACTGGTTGAGAGTGCATCTCACCAGCCAAATACGACGACTTGTCGAGTGGCAACCTGACTGTGGTTTTTCTAGGGTTTACGGCAGTTTGTAGTTGATTAGCGTTTTCTTACTCGCGGCTTTCTGCCCCGCTATGAAACGCGTATGCCAACGCGAAACAGCAATAATCTCGGCGAAACAAGTTGGGTTAGGCTTACCTCCGGATTGGGATCTTAGGCAAACTTCAAGGAGTCACCGAGGCGGAGGAGCGAGGACCCAAATCATCAGACAACGGCGAGGCGGGTGATATACTCCGGGCGCTGCGACGAAAGGGAAACGAATGGCACCCAGCCAACCGAACAAGTTCGGCTCCCTGAATGTGTGGGGCGGCATTCTGCTTGCGCTTTTGCTTCTCAATGGGATTGGCGCCATCGCCGGCGGCATCGCAGTCATGAGAGATGCTCTGCCTTTTCCCGACGTATGGCTGCAAGGCACGCCCTTTCACAGCTACTTCCTTCCCGGGTTGATTCTGTTCTTGGCTGTCGGCGGCAGTCACTTGGCGGCTGCCTACGCGATACTCCGGCGTCACCCACTCGCCAAGAGGGCCGCAGTATTTGCGGGTATCGTCCTGACGGGCTGGATGGTCGGAGAACTCGCTCTGATTGGTTTTCGAGCGCCGATCCAAGTGTGGTTCGTCGGTGTAGGCCTGCTCGAATTGGGGTTGTCCTTCGCACCGCTGCGCCACTCCTAGAACAGTGTGGGCACACGCGAGCGGCTGACTACGGAGATACGACGGGGTCCCCGACGCGGAGATGCTTGCCGGATTCCGTCGAGGGGACGCGGGTGTTGACGGCGAGACGGTAGTAATGGTCGAAGCGCGTCTCCGCTGACCAGGGTGGAATCGTGGCGCGGCGCTTTTCGGAGAAGCGCCTGGTAAAGTCCGGAATAATTTCTCCGGTGCGCGAATCACGAGAGGGGACCTCGCAGCGAGCGCAAGGATTGCTGCCCTCGAAGGCTACATCGCCGATGCGGAAGCGCACCACGTTGCTCTCGTCTTCGCCGAAGAGGCGGTCTTCCCAGAAAGCTGGCACTTCATTATGTGCGGCCGCAGAGCGGTCGGCATCGATTTCAAGCGTAGCGCGGAAGCGCAGGCGGGCCTCCTCAAGCGATAGCTCCGGGAACCATTCGCAGACGCCTTTTAGCGACGCCGTGGAAATAATCGTTGGGCCGGGAGCGATGCCGTCGTCGGGGAAACCTTCGCGGGCGTAGCGCACGATAATCTGCTGTTCAAAGTAAGCGCTGAACCATTCCGCGGCGCGCTCAGTGTCCCCGGGGAAGGCGAGCGTTGCGGTAAACATCTTGCGGGAGTCGCCTGGAGCGGAGAGCGTGACGCTTTTCAGATCGGGCGGATAAGCCGCGCGGATCCGATGCGTCGCCGCGGTGCGTTTGGCGTTCACCCAGCGCCCATCAACGGTATAGAGCGCCCAGGCGCGGTCGAATTCGAGACCGCCATTCGGGCCGATGCGCGCTTCGGGCACCTCGACAGGGTCGAGCGACTTGATGGGGTGGAGTTGCATGCGCGCGAGTCGCGGTGAGATGGCGTCCGGGTTCACTAAAAAAGTCTAGCAGAGGATTGCCTGCCGCACTACGAATTGGATGGAGGGCGCACACACTGCCTAGTGGCAAGAATGCTGCACCAGTTCGTCCGGCTAGGAAGAAGGAACGATTCAGGCGTGAGGATGGGACTTGTCGTACACCTCCAGGAGCTCGCGAATCGAGAGATGGGTGTACCTTTGAGTTGCAGAAAGCGATGCATGGCCAAGCAGTTCCTGGATCGCCCGGAGGTCCGCCCCGTCGGCAAGCAGATGCGTCGCAAAGGCATGCCGCAGAGAATGGGGATGCATGTCCCAATTCGTATTCACGAGTCGCACGTATTTTTTTACAATCCGACCAACGGATCGTGGCGTCAGGCGCCGACCTGCGTAATTTAGGAAAACTGCTTCGGCATGGGCCGGTTCGCGGCCCACTCGCTGCAACAGATGTTCCCGAGCGGGCCAGTAAGCTTCGAGCGCTTCCTGTGCCTTCGAACCATATGGCACGATACGCTCTTTATTCCCTTTACCGCGGACGTGCAGGACGCGCTCTTGCTGCTCCAGGGACCCAAGGTTCAGTCCCGTTAGTTCGCTGACGCGGAGGCCGGCGGCGTAAAGCAATTCAAGCAAAGCGCGATCGCGGCGCAGAAGCAAGACAACTTTGTACCGATCGGCCCGCGTGCCTCGGGCGGAGGGGCCAACTGATTGAGTCTGCGTCCGCGCCGAAGGCGTTCCAAGCGCTTGGGTCTTTTCCATACCTGTGAGTTCGTTCAAGAACAGATTCATTTCTTCCGCAGAAAGCACCATCGGAACCCTTTTTGGGAGCTTCGGCGTGGCCACAAGTTGTGCGGGATTTCGTTTCAGCAGGTCTTGCCGCACGCAGTACTTGAAGAAGGAGCGTATCGCAGCCAGCTTTCGCCTAATCGAGCTTTTCTGAAGGCCGAGGTCATATAGATGAGAGACAAATTCCCGGATTTCCGCTTGGGTGACGCTCTGGAGAGCAGGCGACTCCGCACCAGGCGGCGTCATGTAAAGAAGGAATTGGTTAAGGTCTGAGCCGTAGTTGATGAGCGTGTGCTGTGAACATTGTCGAACCGACCACAAATACTCTAGATACTTCTGAATTGGGATTTTCATATTAAGTGTCTATTAAGAGGTTGACGAACCCAAGTCACCCCAGAGTGCCCAATTCTATTCGAGGCTTCTCTACTGTTGCTTGTTGAAATAAAGCGCGTGTCTTTTCCTTAACTGCCCTTCCAGGGTTTCCTCTTGCAAACAAGTCGTCAACTTGGAACGCAACCGGTGCGAAGTAATTGGAGAAAGAAATGGCTATAGTTCGGACAACTGACTGGCCAATGCCAACTTCCACCGCAACCCGCCTGATTGCTTTCGACATGGCGATAATGGTTTGGATCATCCCGTTCCGCAAAGTAGTAGCGCCACATGATTCCAGTCCGACATTAATTAGTCAGCAAGTTGCTGTGCGCCTTTTGCGGGATTTGCTGACCAACGTGCGAGAACTCGCCAACGAACCTAAACGAATTGCCCGCGCAATGTAGAAATGACAAGGAGGATGCTCTGTCCTTTAGCGCGTTAACTGGACAAGCGACTCCCTATGTCGAATCCATGTGGTTCTGAGTCTTGGTTTGCATTCGTCGCCACCACCTTTGTGATCAGAGGTTTGCGAAACTTATCCCCCGTCCCATCGAACGGAGCACTCCAAGGCACTGGGCCGGCGTGCTAAAGAATATCGGCCGTGCTCCGAGTTAGTTCGGTGTCTCGGTCTCTCTGGATTTTGTTTTATGGATTGTGGCTTTTTGGAGTTCTACGCCGATTGAGCACGGGCACGCCGTCCGTTGAAGACACGCTGGATATCGCCTCGGCAAACCGAACCGACGAGTGCTCCCTGAGCGCCCATCAGGAGAAAGCCGCACTCTGGACACGTAGAGATCATTGGACAATTGCAACGTGGGCAAATCTCAGGTGTGGCGCTGGAGTTTCCGTTAACTCGATCGTTTAATCTCAATACTGAAATTACATACAGAGTTTGAGCGGAGTGCGTATGGCAACTGGTCATCTCCTTGTGAAAAGTGGTCTTCTCGTTTCCGATGAAAGACAAACTTCTGTTGTAATTGCCACACCAAGAATTGGGTTGGTCTCACATTCATCGGCCATCGTTGCCCATTTTCCTCGGGGCGTGATTTCGTTCAACGCATCACGCGCTGCTGGCTCAGTCAGAGTGGATGGGCGGCACGCTGGCGGAGTTCCACAGCGCTCCCGCGTACCACCACTCCTGATATTTCTCTTTATCCGGCTCGGCTGCGACTACCGATACGTAAGCGCCACGCGCATACGAGAGCGCTGCTGCGAAGCTTGAAGCATCGCGCAATCCGAACGAGCCGGACTGATATTTGAGGCGCAATCTGAGATCTTCTGGGGGTGAGAAGACTAAGCCATAGAGGCCGACCTCTTCGTATTCTGTAATTCGGAACAATCCTGTACTGATCACGATGTCACCTCTGGTGGCGCATCGGTCGCTTCGGGAGCAGTGCATTTTACTTACGCTGGTCGAACTAATATGTCAAGAGAATTAGTTTAGTCTCTCGTAAAAAGACCCTATTATTCTATTCTTGACGAACTAACTACAGGAGTATATACGATCATTCTCCGAAGGGGGCCCCTGCCCCTCATCTCCACCTGTTTTTGAGAGGGCAGCTAGAATGGATGGCTCACGCATGGGGACGCCCTTCTCCTCTTCTGTCCAAGGCCCGCCGCAGGCCAAACTATCGAACAGAAATATCGCGCACAAGAGGGTCACTTTTGGGGAATGTGACCAGAGCATGGGCCGGGTTATTCGATCTGCAAGATTGCGCACCTAGTCGGGGCACGTTCCGTTTGGCAAGCGAGGGCCTCTCTTGCAGCCCTGATTGAATTCGCGGGCCGCTGTGACGGTGTTGAACCCGATGCCGATGGCGGGCGCGATCCACCAAAAGGAATGCTTTGCCCCAGCTTCTTGGTCCCTCTTTTTCCAGAGGTGACCGATGGGCGGCCATATAACCGTGCTATAGACCATTCTTATGACCTCAAATGCGGCAAAGGCACCATATCCCATCGAGCATGCTTCAACGCCGTTTCGATGGCGACAGCCGATTCCCGCCTTTGTCGCTAGGAGCGAAGACCCGACTGAGACGCCGAAAACAGTCCAGAACTTCTTGTCAGCCACGCGAGTGCTTTTGGATTGGATTTTCAGGAACGCGTCACTAGCATAAATACGACGTGTGGGCACTACACAGGGCTTTGCCAATTCAAAGGGACAAGGTTGGTTTACGTCGCCCGGTTTCTTTGGAACTGGGTCGTTATGTAAATCAATCCGAAATGGCAACTCACCAGGTTGGGAAAGCGTAGAACTGGGTTGGGCTAATTGGGTCTCAATCGTCGGTAGTTGGGTGGTTGCGACCTCAACCTGCGCACGAGCAGGGCTAACCGAAAACAAGAATACGCAGGTGGCCAAGATTGTTTTGTTCATATTCCCTCCACACATTAGCTGCTGCCATTCACCATGTTGATGGGCCAAGTCCGACTAGTCCTGCACCCCAGCTACCATCTCAGTAGAGGCAATGCACACAACTGGCCACGCAGACTTCGGTTTGCAGAAAATCGCAAGCCCTTGGAAAACAGCACGATTCAAAATCTCCTATTACGAGAAGTAGCAATCAGTTGCATGCCGTTTCCCATCCTGAAACCTATGCACTGACAAATTCCATTCTGGAACAACCCCATTCCGCCAATTCCAGCGGAGGCTTTGAAGTTCTACACTAACCGAACACCGGCACGCCGCCTTGCGAAGACACGTTTAATGTCCGCCCTACAGACAGCACAAGCGGTTGCTCCGAGATTGCCCATCAGCAGAAAGCCGCACTCTGGACAAATAGAGATCATTGGGCAATTACAGCGGGGGCAAACCTCTGGTGTCGCTCTGGAATTTCCGCTAACCCTGTCGTGGAGTTCAATGCTGTAATCACATTTGGAATTTGAGCAGAGCACGTGTGGCATATTCTCAGCTCCATCCGGAGAGGTAAACTTCTCGTTCGAGGTGAACGGCAACCTTTTGTTGCAATGATTAAGCTGAAGCGGAGCAATACATTTTGCTCTAGCTAACTGTGGTCGCCCGCGGAAAATAAAGAGAGAAAGTCGTCCCTTTGCCTACCGCGCTGGACACGAAAATCTGCCCGTGACATTCATCAACAATTCGTTTCACATGGTATAGTCCCAGTCCCGTTCCCACTCTGTACGGTTTAGTAGTGAAGAATGGCTCAAAGATATGGGCTTGCGTGGTTGAATCCATTCCGCGCCCATTGTCAGCTACCTCAAGCGCTGCGTACCCGTGGAAGTAAGGGAAGCGTGTCCCTGTTCCATCAGCCAAGCCAGCTTCTTCAGCATTGTAGGTGGAAATGGTTATGTGGCCTCCCGAAGGCATCGCGTCGCGTGCATTGAAGACTAGATTCGTCAGAACCCTTGTCAGTTGTTCGGGGTTAGCTCGTATTGAGACAAGGTCGGAGGCTAAGACAGTGGTCAGCTCAATTTGTGTTTCGACAAGGCTCTTGAACGATTCGGCGAGACCGCGGATCAGCGTGTTTAGGTCGACGCTCATAAACGGTGCTGCCGCGAGCCTGCTAAAATCTGTTAGCTCCTTGGCCAGGGTCTTCCCCAACCCAGCGGCTTGGAGTATCACGTTAGCCCTACGTTGAGCTTCGCTAGACAAACTCTCATCTCTTAGCAAGAAACCTCCATTACCCATTACCGCAGTCAGAAGATTGTTAAAGTCGTGCGCAAGACCTCCCGCCAGCTGATCCACGCCATTGTTAGGAGCGTGTTTTACTCGCGTTCCGGTTCGGTACGAGGGGATAATGTATTCAACCGTCCCAGCGGCATAAACTGTCCCCTCCGGTTCCATCTTAACCGGGAAGCTCCTATCTCGAACCCAGCGCACCTCACCACCAGGCCGGACGATCCGGAAGTCTTCAACAGTGGTCTCGCGGCGTAACTGCCTTTCTAGCATCGTGCGAGCCTTCACCCGGTCCTGTGGGTGTACCGCATCGAGAAAAGAAAACGGTCGGCGGTAAATGTCGTCACGAGACCGTCCCCACATGGACTCATAGGCGCGGTTGATGTACACCAACTCTATGTTTGCGGGATCGAATATCCAAAACACATAAGGAACATGTTCCATCAACAACTGGAAAAGAGTCCGGAACTCGAAAAGAGTCCGGGCAGTTTTGTTGTGCACACCGCACCCCAGTTAACACTTGAGGGCCTAGTGTCCTGAAGCTAGCAACGGTGATTAGCCGAACTAATGAACCTTATAGATAATACTAATACAGTTGTCAAGCTCAAAATATACTCAATCTATATAGCCATGTGGATAATTAAACGGACGTACTAAGAAGGCTATGCCGGTGACTGCCGAGGGCACTCCGGTCCCAACCTTGTCCCCCAAGAGGGCAGATATCTCTGGGACTTACGCAAGGCGAAAGGTGTTCGAGGCACTGCCTGACAACCATGGGAGTTCCCGTACTTTGATTTTATGGGGGTAGAGGACGGAGCGTAGATTCTACTAATGCTTGGCCATTTTTTGGACCATGTACAACACGAGCTTGCGGTCTGCCTCGTCTGCCTTGCCCAACAGACGGCGAAGCTTATTTAGAAATCGCGCATCTTTTCCGGAGCTACCCCAAGCAATGTCGTCAGACGACTTGCGCTTGGGAAGATTCGGTAGCTTGGGCGGCTCCTCACCATCGTAGAAAAGCTGGTACATGGGAATTTCCAAAGCCCTAGCCATCTTTTCCAGCGTTTCAATGGCGGGAACGGTATGACCGTTTTCCACGCGAGAGATATAGCAGCGGAGCAGACCCGTTCGCTTTTCGATGTCGCCTTGAGAGAGTTTCTTTTCTTCACGCAGTGCGCGAAGCCGGTCGCCAATAATCATGGCGGAATTATTCCACTGAGACATTCGTAAAGCAAGCAGCCGCGCCTCGTTGGACCTGGCCCGCTGAATCCCCGAATGCGTCCGACGTTACCGAACGGCCTGATGCTAGTACCATGACGTCAAAGGCTCCGCGCTCAAGTGTCGTCTCAATGGCGTACTATGGCTGGGGTAATGCGATAGGCCGGGCCGGGGGGCAATTGCGTTGCATGCGAAATTGCAAAACGAACGCGCTCAAGTCATTCACACAAAAAGTGTTAGTCACGGCAGAGGTCGCGAGTTTGAGTCTCGTCGACCCCCCCATTCATGGCATAGTTAGTTCGAGTCTCCTTCTCGTCAGTTGGGACAGGCCGTCGTGCCCGCCATTCCTAACCCGGCGCTATACTGGGAGAATATTCTTAGCGTTAAGCTGATCCGGCTTGCAGAATACGTACTCAGCTTTCAGTGAAGGACTGTTTCGGATATGCCTGTTTCGAGCAACTTGGTGAACTCCTGGGGAATCACAGGCCGGCTAAAATAGTATCCTTGCGCCTCGTCACATTGGTGAGCCTGAAGAAATGCCAGCTCCTCTTGCGTTTCCACGCCCTCAGCAACGACCCGCAGCTTCAGGCTTCGGCCCATGCTGATCACCGCGGTCACGATGGTCGTCTCTTCGGGACACGTGGTGATCTGACGGACGAATGACTGGTCGATCTTAAGCGCATCGATCGGAAACTTTCTAAGATAGCTCAAGCTGGAGTAACCCGTGCCGAAGTCATCCACGGCCAGCTGGACCCCGCTCGCTCTCAGTGTCTTGAGGATGGATTCCGCGGACTCGGCACGCTTCATAAGAACGCTTTCGGTCAGCTCCAGCTCCAGAGAGCTCGGCTCCAAGCCCGTATCCTTGAGGATTGCGAATACCCCTTCAAGAAAGTTCTCGTGCCGGAACTCCATCGCGGAGATATTCACCGCCATGGTGGCCAGCGACAGGCCTGCATCTATCCAGGTCCGGGCTTGCTTGCACGCTTCACGCAGGACCCAGTTGCCGATCGGCAGAATCATGCCGCAGTCTTCCGCCACAGGAATAAATCTTGCCGGAGATATCGGCCCTCGAATGGGATGCGTCCAACGTATGAGCGCTTCCGCGCCGGTAATCGCTCTTGTCCTCAGATTGATCTTCGGCTGGTAGTGGAGTGCGAATTCCTGGCGTTCCAGGGCGCGCCGCAGACCCTCTTCGATGGATTGCCGCTCCACGGCCCGGACATTCATGGCTGGCTTGAAAAACTGATAGCTCTGGCGCCCATTTTCCTTGGCCTGATACATCGCTGTGTCCGCATTCTTGATGAGCGTCTCCGCGTCCAAGCCGTCGTCGGGATAGACGCTCAGGCCAATGCTTGTGGTGATATGAAGATCGTGCTTGCCGATGGAATGCGACTCCGCCACCGACTGCAGCATTCTTCTCGCCGTGATGGCAACATCCTCCGATTGTTTCGCTTCGGAAAGCAACACGACGAATTCATCGCCTCCCTGCCGGCTAACCGTGTCCGAGCTGCGCACGCAATCCACCAGACGAGTTGCGATGGATTGAAGAAGTTTGTCGCCGATAGGATGTCCCAGGGAATCGTTGATGTGCTTGAAGCCATCCAAGTCCAAAAATAGCACCGCGACTTTTTTCATGTGGCGTTGCGCTAAGGTGATTGCCTGCCTTACCCGGTCGTTCAGGAGCATTCGATTGGGCAATCCGGTCAGAAAATCGTGCTGGGCCGAATGGGTCAGCTGCACCGCCATGGCCCGCGCCGCGCTCACGTCGCGGAAAACGACTACCGCCCCGGTAGCCTGCCCATCACGGTCGTGAATAGGGGCAACGGAATCTTCGATCGGAATCTCAAATCCGTCACGCCGGATGAGGATACAGTTCGACGGCAGATGCACGGTTCGGTTTTGTCCCACTGCCATCTCCATTGGGTTTGGACAGACTTCGCGAGTCATGCCGTCCACGATTCGGAATATTTCCGCCATGGGCCGACCTGCCGCTTCTTCCCACGACCAGCCCGTCATTTTTTCCGCGATGAGATTGAGGAACGTGATATTTCCCGAGATGTCTGTGCAAACAACTGCGTCGCCGATGCAGTTGAGCGTGACCTGGGCGCGTTCCTTTTCCACGAACAATGCCTCTTCCATGATCTTGCGCTCGATGGCATAGCGCAGGGCTCGCAGAAGCCCGCGCGTCTCGATTTGGCCCTTGATGAGATAGTCTTGCGCGCCTTCTTGCAAGGCTTGTGCGGCCATCGATTCGTCGTCCAAGCCCGTCAGCACCACCAAGGGGACGCGGGGCGCGGCTGCGTGGGCCCGCCGTATCGCTTCCAGTCCTTGTGCATCGGGCAACCCCAGGTCGAGCAAGACAATGTCTACCGCATTCGCGACAAGATGACTCATCGCCTTCTTCATGGATTCAAGGTGCGTTAAATCGTACTTGCGCGAGGCCGGCTCTTTGAGCATCTCGCGCAGCAAACGGGCGTCCCCTGGGTTATCTTCGACCAGAAGAATGCTGACGTTTTTTTCTCTCATCAGATTCCTTGGGTCGGGAGTTTGACGATGGCCAGCCAGAAATTGTCGATAGTCTTGACGACCTTCAGAAACTGATCCAAGTCCACAGGTTTCGTGATGTAGCAGTTGGCATGAAGCTGGTAACTCCGTAGGATGTCCTCTTCAGCCGCCGAGGTGGTTAAGACGACTACGGGGATACTTTTCAGGCTGGGGTCCAGCTTGATTTCCTCCAGAATCTCCCGACCACCCTTCTTGGGAAGGTTCAGATCCAACAGGATAAGGTCCGGGCGAGGCGCATTGGCGTGCTTCCCTTTCCGCCACAGGAAGGATGTCGCTTCTATCCCGTCCGAAGCAACATGCAGGATGTTTTGCACCTTGGCGTCTCGCAGGGCTTCCTGAGTGAGCCGTACATCGCCGGGGCTGTCTTCCACTAGCAGAATCTCTATGGGCGTGCCGTTTTCTCCTATGTTTATGGTCATTTCATCCCCTTTCCGGGAGAGCAAAGTAAAAGGTCGAGCCCTTTCCGGGCTCTGACTCTACCCACATCCTGCCGCCGTGGCGTTCCGCGATCTTCTTGCACACCGTCAAGCCGATTCCGGTGCCGGAAAACTCTTCTCGGCCGTGCAACCGCTGAAACATTGCGAAAATCTTTTCGAAGTACTGTGGGTCGATGCCAAGTCCATTGTCTCGCATGGAAAAGATCCATTCTTTGCCGCCATTTTTCTTCGCAGACACGTGCACGCGCGGGAGTTCCGCACTGCGGTACTTGATGGCATTGCCGACGACGTTCTGAAAGAGCTGCACTAATTGAGCGCCATCTGCAATCACGATGGGCAGCGGATCGTGGGTGACCACCCCGCTGCTCTCCTGGATCGCACCCTGCAAATTCAAGAGCGCCTGTTCCAATGCGGCTTCACTGGAAGTCTCACGGAGCTCCTTTCCTGTTGTCCCCACACGGCAGTAGGCCAGCAGATCTCCGATCAAGAGTTGCATGCGATGGGCCCCGTCCACTGCGTAACCGATAAACTCGTCGGCGTCGGAGTCCAATTTTCCCTTGTACCGTCTGGACAGAAGCTGCGTGTAACTGGCCACCATCCGCAAGGGTTCCTGCAGGTCGTGCGCGGCGATGTAGGCAAACTGCTGCAGATCATCATTCGAGCGCTTCAATTCCACCGACCTTCGCTCCCGTGCTTCGTCATGTTTCTGGGCTTCCTGAGCATTCTTGCGTTCAGTGACGTCCATCGCGATCCCTTGCATCTCGACCGCTACTCCTTCGGGACTCCGGCGTGCAGAGCCTTTTGCCGCAATCCAATGCACACTGGAATCAAGCCAAACGACCCGGTACTCCATGTCGTACGGCACGCCCAGCTCCAGCGTGTTCTTGACACTTTGATCGATTCGCTGCCGGTCGTCCGGATGAATCACCTGAAGAATGGCTTTGTAGGTTAGCTTGGCATTAGAAGTCAGCCCGAACAGCGTGCGGAACTTTTCCGACCAACTGATCTCATCTTGTTGAATATTCCAGAACCAGGTCCCCATCTCCGCCGCCTCAACGGCCATCCGAAACCTCTCCTCGCTGCCGCGCAGGGATTCCTCGGCCCAGGTGCGCTGGGTGATCTCGCGTTGCAGCAGATAAAGAAATGCGCCCAACAATCCGAGCGCTAAACCCGTGCCTATGAGTATGGTGAAGATAGCAAGACGGGTCGAAGTTCTGGCCTTGGCGATGCGGCTTTGCAGTAGGATACGCTCCGCACCCACCATTTCAGCGAGCAAGTCGCGAACCCTGGTTTGAATCTCTTCGCCTTCAAGGGTCTTGCTGACTTGCACCGCGACATCTGATGGATGGTTGCGCTGCGAATCAATCAGTTGAGCAAGTAGCCGCAATCGGCGCGTGATTAAGGGGTCCAGTGCGTCAAGACGCCGCTGCTGTGGGGCGTTATCTACCGTGAGTTGCCGCACGCGCGTAAGGTTTGCGTATGCCTCGGCAGCGGAGGTTTCGTATTTCCTCAGGAACACGCTGTCGCTCGTGATGAAGTAAGCTCGCCGTGCACTTTCTGCCTCGGTTTCGGCCGACAGAACACCCGCGAGTGTCGCCAGGACCTCCTGTGTATGCACTACCCACTCTTCGGTCCCCGCCTGGTTTCCGTTGTTGCGGTAGGAAACGCCACCGGCGACAAGAAGAAGCGCAAGTGCGGCACCGAACGCGAATTGCATCTTTCGAGTCAGTACGGACTTCGTCTTCATCACACACCAGGTTAGGAACGAAGGTTCTATCCCGGACATGACCCTGAAGGCTGAAAGAGGGCAGCCTGTAGCTGCATGCCGGTTTTCTTGGAAGGGAACTTAATCGTATACCAGCCTCACAAGGGGTCAAGCTGTGTTTCCAGCTAGATGCCCAACGGGCTACGGCCCCTCGCTAAACCGGGATTCCCAACGATCGAGAAAAACAAGCTTACCTCCCACTCAATACTCGGGGGGCAACGAGCTGCTTGTGAGATTCTGGCTGCAGCGTGTAAGAGTTCGCTTCCGATGTCAGCAGGGTTCGCACCGTCCCCGCCGAGTCGAGCGGCCTGGAGAAGAAGTACCCCTGCGCATATTCACATCCAATCGATTTCAACAAGTTCACCTGTTCGAGCGTCTCCACGCCCTCGGCTACGACCTCCATGCCCAGGTTGCTTCCGAGACTCAAAATAGTCTTTACGATTTCCTGGGTTTCGCTATTGTTCAGCATTTCGGAGACGAAGGAGCGGTCGATTTTCAGAATATCCAGCGCAAAACGGCGCAAATAACTCAAAGACGAATATCCCGTGCCGAAGTCATCCATGCACAAACGCACACCCAATGCCTTGAGTTCGCTGAGAATTCGCGTCGTCTGCTCCTCATCGCGCATGGTCACGCTTTCGGTCAATTCCAGTTTCAAGCTGCCAGGTGCAAGACCGGACTCGCGCAGGATTTGTCCGATTTGGCTTACCAGATCGGTCTGCGCAAACTGCTTGGCGGAGATGTTTACGGCCACGGTAAACGTGGGATTGCATGGGAATTGCAGGTTCCAGCCGCGCATCTGGTTGCATGCTTCGTGCAAAATCCAATTCCCAATCCATAGAATTAGACCGGTATCTTCGGCCGCCGAAATGAATCCGCCCGGCATCACCAGTCCAAATGACGGACGCTGCCAGCGCAACAGGGCTTCGAACCCGGTGATGCGAAAATCGCACAGGCAAACAATCGGCTGGTAATGGACGAGGAATTCTGCGCGTTCGGTAGCCCGGCGAAGATCGGTTTCCAGCCGGAAGCGGCCCGCCGCCACGGCGTGCATGGAGGGATCGCACACCTGGTATCGCGCCCTGCCGCGGGTCTTGGCCCGGGCCATGGCGGTATTTGCATCACCCAGCATATCCTCCGCCGCGCTGTAACCCGTGCCGCTAAAAGCAACGCCGATGCTCGCGGTGGTAAACACAGCCTGTCTGTCGATAAGAAAGGGGGCTTGGATGTTTTGTTGAATTCTTTCCGCCACGCGGATTCCCTCACTGGCATTCCGGATGTGATCCAGCAAAATGGTGAATTTGTCGCCTCCCAACCTCGCCAGTATGCCGGCCTCCACCGGTTTACCGCCCATCCCTCCGGCTTCCGCCGAACGTAACATGACATCCTCCCGCCGGATGGAGCCGAGCAGCCGGTCTGCAATCTGCACCAGAAGCCAGTCACCTGCGGCGTTGCCCAGGCTGTCATTCACAATTTTGAAGCGATCCATGTCCACCGATAACACCGCAAATTTATAGTCCGGGTGTTGCATCCCCCAACTAACGCAGAGGGTCAATCGCTCCAGAAAAAATGCGCGGTTGGGCAGCTGCGTGAGCGGGTCGTGAAGGGCATCAAATGTCAATTTGTCTTCCAGCTTTAGGATCCGTTCACCGCAGCGCAATCGCGCCTTCAGTTCTTCCGGGTCGCAGGGCTTGGTTAGATAGTCGTCCGCGCCTGCTTCGAGGCCGCTGACGACGTCTTCTTTGGATCTTCTCGAAGTGAGCAGAATAATGTAGATGTAAGGAAATTCGGAGTGCCTGCGTATCTCGCGGCAAACGTTGAGTCCGTTAATTTCCGGCATGAGCCAATCCAACAGGGCCAGCCGTGGGCCATCTTTGCTGGAAAGGCATTCCAGGGCCATGCGCCCGTTCTCGACCGCAACAACTTCATAACCCGCGCGCTCCAATGTTTTTTGCAGGAGACGCCGCGTAACCAGGTCATCGTCGGCAATGAGGATTCTCATTGCCTCCCCTTTCCGCGAAAACTTCGATGTCAGTTGCATCCACGCCCTCCTGAGGGCCTGGCGTGGCCTGCTGTAAGCATCCGAAGCCGTAACGATGAGCATGGGAAGGTTGCCGAAACACTTGCCAGTTCAGTGCGAATTTTGCAGGCTCTTGTCTTCATCGTCCTCTTGCCCGAAAGCCCGCAGACACTGCACCGCCCCTCATACCCGAGCGGGCGGCAGCCGGCTTACACAAAACGATATTCACGGCATCTCGTTCCGATGAGCTGAGGGGAGAGGACGCGGCAGCCCGAGAGACAAATTCTTGAAGGGAAATCCAGTATCAATCCGAGAATAGAAGGAGTCAAAACATTTATTCTTCGACGGGGCTAAATGGCTACTGTGTCACGGCAGTGGACATGGTTTCGCGCCGTCGTCCCCGCCGCGGAATCGCCCGCCGGAAACAAGAAACGCACCCAAAAAGCCCAACCCGTTGTACAATGCCGCCCGTTCGGGTTTCGGGGAAATTCTGGTTCAGGCAAACGGGCAAGAGGTGGCTAGGGAGCCAATGGTTTCGTCCGAATTTATACAGGCTGCATCATCGACTACCTTCGATCCTGGCCGCGGTGCGGGACTCAACGTCAATTTAATTTTCACAAAATCTGGGTTTTCCTGCGGGGTGCTTGCTTCCACATGAGCGATGGGAATTTCGGCGCGATGATGGATTCCACAGCACCCGGGAATACTAGAAGCAGTTCCACTAGTTCATTTCCGGAATGCTGGACTGTGTAAATCAAAGATGGAAGAAGATGAGCATGGCTCTCCCAACGGACAAGCACTACACGGCGCGAATCACCGAGCGGCGCGATTTCTCAGAAGACCTGTGGCTGATCCGCGTGGACCCGGGCGGGCCATTTCAGTTCAAGGCCGGACAATACGCCACGCTGGGCGTGGACCACGGAGCCAAACGCATCGAGCGCGCCTATTCCATCGTCTCTTCGCCTTATGAGGAAGGGTCACTCGAGTTTTTCATCGAGCTTGTACCACAGGGCGAGCTCACGCCTCATCTCTACAAGTTACAAAAGGGCGACACCATGCTGTGCCGCAAAATTGCCAAGGGCCGCTTCACCCTCGATCTAAAAAGCGGACGCACCAACCATCTGCTGCTCGCCACCGTGACGGGCATCGCACCCTTCGTAAGCTACGCGCGCACCCTTTACCGCGACTGGAAGTCCGGCAACAGCGCCATGCCCGGAAATCACAAGCTCTTTTGTCTGCAGGGCGGCAGCCGTTCCTGGGAATTCGGCTATCGTGAAGAATTGGAGAAAATTGCCGCGGAAGTTCCCTGGTTCAAATTCGTCGCCACCATTAGCCGCCCGTGGGAAGATGCCGCCTGGAAGGGTGAGACCGGACGCGTCGACGATCTCGTCCGAAAATACGTTGCCGAGTGGGGACTCAAGCCCACGGACACCACCGGATATCTCTGCGGCCACCCCAGCATGTGCGAAAACGGCCAGGGCATACTCTCACGCGCTGGTTGGCAGAAGGGTTCCATGTTCGAAGAGGTGTACTTCATTCCGGGGAAAGAAGCAGCGGCCGAGTAGAGCCGTTCGGATTCGCTGCTGTTTTGTTTTGGCGAGTTCGAATTTGCATAGCTGGTGTACAATGCCGCCCGAACAGGATTTCCTTTCGCGCGTCGGTTTTGGTTCTTCAGTACCGGAGGACGGTTCATGATTGTCGGAGTTCCGCGAGAGAGCTATCCGGGGGAGCGCCGTGTGGCGCTGGTGCCCGGCGTTATTCCCAGCTTGGCGAAAGCAGGGCTCGAGGTCGTCATCGAAGCGGGCGCGGGCGCTGAAGCGGGTTATCCCGACGCTGAGTACACCGCCAAGGGGGCTAAGATTCTTCCGCAGCGCGCCGACGTTTTTCGTGCTGCGGACATTATTGTTCAAGTGCTCTGCTACGGTTCGAACGACAAAACCGGCAAGGCCGACGTTCCACTTTTCAAGCGCGATCAACTCCTCATCGGATTTTTGCGGCCGCTTGGCTCGGCGGAAACCATCCAGGAAATTGCCGCCAAAGGAGTGATCTCTTTCTCCGTCGAGTTGATGCCGCGCACCACCCGCGCGCAGAGCATGGACGCGCTCTCTTCCATGGCCACGATCTCCGGATACAAAGCGGTGATCCTCGCCGCGGACACGCTGCCGAAGCTTTTTCCTATGCTCACCACCGCCGCCGGAACAATCACTCCCGCGCGCGTGCTCATCCTTGGTTGTGGCGTGGCCGGGCTCCAAGCCATCGCCACCGCCCGCAGGCTCGGCGCGGTCGTCTCCGCGTACGATTTGCGCCCTGCCGTTAAAGAACAAGTCCAGAGCCTCGGCGCGCGCTTCGTCGAGCTGCCCATCGAAGCCAAAGACGCGCAGGACGCCCGCGGCTACGCCACCGCGCAGGGCGAAGAGTTTTACCGCCGCCAGCGCGAGCTTCTCGGCAAAGTCATTGCGGAAAACGGCGTGGTGATTACCGCCGCGGTGATTCCCGGCAAGAAATCTCCCGTCCTGGTCACGAAGGAAATGGTCGCGGGCATGGCGCCGGGTTCGGTCCTCGTGGATCTCGCCGCTGAGCGCGGCGGCAACTGTGAGCTCACGCGCGCGGGCGAAAAAATCATCGCGCACGGCGTCACCCTCATCGGCTTTTTCAACCTCGCCAGCACCGTGCCCTATCATGCCAGCCAGATGTACGCGAAAAACGTCACGACATTTCTTCTGCTCCTCGTGAAAGATGGAAAGCTTCAGCTCAACACCAGCGACGAAATCATCCGCGAAACGCTTCTCACGCAGGGCGGCGAGGTGGTCAACGTCCGCCTGCGCGAATTTTTCTCTATGCCCGCCCTGGCGGCGAAGGAGGCAACACAAAAATGAAGCTGGACCTGCTCAGCAGCCTGTACGTCTTCATGCTGGCGGCTTTTATCGGTTTTGAAGTCATCCGCCGCGTGTCGCCGCTCTTGCACACGCCCCTGATGTCGCTCACCAACGCGCTGGACGCCATCGCCGTCGTGGGCGCCATCATCCTGGCCGGCGAGCACAAAAGCAACCTCGCGGCAATTCTCGGAACGATCGCCATTGTCGCCGCCACCAGCAACGTCGTGGGCGGCTTCATCATCACCGACCGCATGCTCAGAATGTTCAAATCCAGCGGGCCGAAAAAGTCATGAACAACTTCGCCGGCGCCGATACTCTCATCGAGATCTGCTACTTCATCGCCACCGCGCTCTTCATTCTTTCGCTGAAGTGGCTCAGCTCCCCCGCCACCGCGCGCCGCGGCGTGCTTGCCGGCGAAATCGGCATGGCGCTTGCCATCGGCGGAACGCTGCTGCACCACGGCATCGTGGACTACAAGTGGGTCGTCATCGCGCTCGTGCTCGGCACAATCATCGGCGTCCCCCTCGGCAACGTGCAGATGACCGCCGTCCCGCAGCGGACCGCGCTCAGCCACGCTTTCGGCGCGCTCTGCGTCACGCTGGTCGGCACGGCCGAGTTTTATCTCCGCGCGCCCGATATTCCGCCGTTCATGATGACCGTGCTGTCCATGGAAGTGATTCTCGGCTCGCTGACCTTCACCGGCAGCTTGATGGCCGCCGGCAAGCTCCAGGAAATCCTCCCGCAGCGCCCCATCACCTATAAAGGTCAAAACTTCGTCAACCTCGCTCTCCTGGGTTCCGCGGTGGTGATTGCCGGCATTCTTGTCGCTCATCCCGAACAGATGCGCCTGTTCCCCGCCCTGATCATTGTTCCGCTGATCTTCGGCGTGATGCTGATCATCCCTATCGGTGGCGCGGATATGCCCACGGTCATCTCGCTGTTGAACTCCTACGCCGGCCTTTCCGCCGCGGCCATGGGCTTTGTCCTGAACAGCAAGCTGCTGGTCATCGCCGGCGCACTCGACGGCTCTTCCGGCTTCATCCTCTCGGTCATCATGTCTAAGGCCATGAATCGCTCGTTCACCAACGTTCTCTTCGGCGGCTTCGGACAAATTCAGACCACCGCCGCGGCCGCGAAAGAGGAGCGCCCGGTGCGCAGCGCCACTCCGGAAGAAGCTGCCGGAATTCTCGCCTCCGCCAGCAAAGTGGTCGTCGTTCCCGGATACGGCATGGCCGTGGCCCAGGCGCAGCACAAAGTGCGCGAACTCTACGATTCCCTCACCAAGCGCGGCGTGGACGTTACCTTCGGCATTCATCCGGTCGCCGGCCGCATGCCCGGCCATATGAACGTCCTGCTCGCCGAAGCCGACATTCCTTACGATAAGCTGCTGGAGATGGACGTCATCAACGGCGAACTTCCGCAAACCGATGTCGCCCTCATCATCGGCGCCAATGACGTCACCAATCCCGCCGCGCGCACCGATCAAGGCAGCCCCATTTACGGCATGCCCATCCTCGATGTGGACAAGGCTCGCACCGTCATGGTCATCAAGCGCAGCATGGCCGCGGGCTTCGCGGGAATTGATAATCCGCTTTATTATCTCGACAAGACGCTCATGCTCTTCGGCGACGCCAAGAACTTCGTCGGCAACATCGTCCGCGAACTCTCCGGCAGCGACGGCCACGGCTAGTTATTTGGCGCTCTTGCCGATCGCTACCAGCATCATCACGCTCTTCCCCTGAGCGTGCGGCGAAAAGAACTGCACCACGTCATCATCGTAAAAAGTTAGACCCGTGGCGCCCAAGCGCTGGGCATACGCGGCGAGGTACAACTTGCCACTCAGGATTCCGGCTTCGAGCTGTGCGGCGCGATATCCGCGATTGCCGAAGCGCTGCAATATAGGTTGCAAGTCAGCCAGAAAGAAGATGTCTACGGCGGCCTGTGCGGGCAGCTGCTGGTCCAACCCGAGATAACCTGCCTGACCGCGGAAGTTTCCTTCCTTCAAGCATTCGAGCGCACCTCGGCCACGGTGGAATACGTAGGCTCCGGGATGGAGATCCTCGACTGCATTCACGATTAAGTAGAGGTCGTTCAGTTGAGCCCCTTGCGGATCCAGGAAGTCCGCTGGGATACCGCGCGTAGCGCGGTCCAGCATGGTGGAGAGCTGCGCCGAGCCCACCGGCATCTGCGCAAACTTGCGAGCAGAGCCGCGCCGCAGGATGACCTGTTCGATTGGATCGCGCGGCATCTCCGCATCCGAAAGAGGATGCAGCGGAATGATCGGCCCCGTTGGCGGCGGCATTTCACTCAGCGGTGTGTGCCCACGCCATATTGCAACTTCCTCTACGGAACGCAGCGAAGACGCCGCGTGCATCTCCCGCATGGCCGGATAGTCAATTTCGTTTCGAGAAGCCGGAACGCTTTCCAGCCGGAGGGGAGAAAGCTCGACATGTGATTGCGGCGTCATCTCGGCTGTATGGCCGAGCGCGACCATGGAAAACGCCACTTCCCTCTCGGAATCGACATCGACCAACCGGTTCACCTCTGCGTCCACGAATCCGCAGATCACCTTGGCAGACATTCCTATAGCCGTGGCGACCGCCAGCAGATTGCCTATGAGCGTGCCATTGTCCCAGCCGAAATGCCGATACGTGCGTGCCTGATATTTCCAAGCGTTGCGCCAGTACGTACAGGTGCAAATGATCGTCACCGGGGCATGAACTATCGACGGCTCGCCGCCTGTAGCCTCGCCCAGAACCTTCCGATAATCTCCCGCTCTCAGTTTGCGCAGTGCAAAATCCGCAGGCGCAAAGTGGTACACGCCGGCTTCGAGACCCTTAAGATCGCCACAAACTACATAGAGCTCGACCTCGTAGAGTGCCCCGGTGCAAGCTGCGGCGCGGAAGTAGATCTCGCCGCCAGGATACTTCCGATGCCGCGTGATGCCAGCGGATAGATAAAGCAGTTGGGCCAGCGCCTCCAAATCGGGCGCAGCGTTCGCCTCCGGGTTGATACTCTCCGCAATTGCGGAAAGCGCAGCCACGCCGCTTTGGCGCACCTCGCGGGGCAAGGGCAGCGGCTCCAGCGCGGGATAAACCTTGAATGGCAACGGTTGATTGTCCCAATCCAGGAAATGCGGATTGTTCCGTATACTGGCGTAGGAATGCTTGGTGCTGTTGTGGTAGCTCCAAGCAGCTTCAAGCTTGCTATTGTTAGTCATGGTTGCAAGGGACGCTCTGTCACAAGCATATTACGGCCATCTTGAGCGCAGGTCCCAGATAGTTGTCAGCGGCTGGCACACAGATTTTAACGTTCCAGTGAACTATAACACTGGTATCCTGCCATCATGCTTTGTGCACAGGAAGAATCAAATCTAACCGCGCCCTCCGGGCCACCCGCCCATTGCGATCTGGGCTGGAAACAAAAAGGCGATTGGTGTACAAACGCAAAGTTGAAATCGGGAATTCCGGTTTATACCTGTGGCGCTCTCCTCCACAACGGCGAACTGATCATTCCCTATGGCATGGCCGATCACGCCACCGGTTTCGCTACCGTTCCCCTCGATGAAGTGCTGGCTGCCATGCACTAGGAAATATCGTCGAACAGCATGACAAAGCCCGACAAAAGAGTGGCTGTCCTGTCGCCGATAGCCTGGCGAACGCCTCCTCGGCAATACGGCGCCTGGGAAACGGTGGCTAGCAACATCACCGAAGGGCTCGTCGCCCGTGGCTGGGATGTGACGTTGTTCGCGAGCAGGGATTCTGTGACCCGCGCTCACCTGCATGCCGTGGTGGACAAGGGGTATGAAGAGGATTCCGCCGTCGATCCCAAAGTAGCCGAATACCTTCACATCTCCGAAGCGTTCGAGCGCGCTGCTGAGTTTGACCTCATCCACAGCCACTACGACTTCATGGCTTTGACCTACA
>Ga0209118_1000380_pt1 | contig 25320 bp, 21 predicted proteins | sample BlaSpr_A8_Ref_M1_FD_187988 | JGI IMG/M metagenome (GOLD analysis project Ga0209118, IMG submission 187988) | Forest soil microbial communities from Thunder Bay, Ontario, Canada - Black Spruce, Ontario site 2_A8_Ref_M1 (SPAdes) (version 2) | ecosystem: Environmental > Terrestrial > Soil > Boreal...
GACATGCCAGGCGCGATTGTGGGCCCGGGCGATGAAGTGCCGGATCATCTGCTCGGTGTGCTCGAAGTCCGCGATCACACCGTGGCGCAGAGGTCGCATCGCGACGATGTCGGCCGGCGTGCGACCCAGCATCCGCCTGGCCTCCGTGCCGACGGCGAGGACCTGGCCGGTGCGCTTGCTGACCGCCACGACGGAGGGTTCGTCGACCACGATGCCGCGACCGCGGACGTGAACCAGCGTGTTGGCAGTGCCCAGGTCGATGCCCACGTCGGCCGACCACAGCCCCAGCACAGAACTCAAGAAATTCATATCACCTCCCCACCCTGTGGGGAGGTGGCGCATAGCGCCGGAGGGGCGGTGGAACCCAAGTATGGTGTGGCGTTGGCAAGGTGTGGGCGGGGTGGATGATACACCTGGTAGCGGTGTTTTCCACAGGTTCCCCCAGATCTAGTGGCCTACCTATGCACAACCCCCTCTCCCCTTCAGGAGAGGGTCGGGGTGAGGGGCGAGGAAGAAGAAGCTGCCTTTCTACCGCATGAGAAGAAGTTGCCTTTCTACCGCATGAGAAGAAGTTGCCTTTCTACCGCATGAGGAACGAGGTCAGCCACACGACGAGCAGGACGAGCAGCGCATAGGGCGTGATCGCTCGCGTGTAAAACCCGCGCGCGATCGCGGCGCCACGGCGCTGCATGACCGCCCCCACGCCGAGCAGCACCACCGCGACAACGGCGGTGGCGCCGAAGAACCGAAACCATCCGAGCGCATCGTCGCCGGGTGGCGGAATGAACAGGGTCGTGAAGAGTCCGCAGTAGGGGAACCAACACAGCGCTCGGGCGGCGTCGAGCCGGTGCTTGATCCGTCGATCGCCGGGCGGGGCGAACGGCCACAGATGGAGCAGAGCCGGCAGGCAGAGCAGGTACAGCGCGCCGCTCGCGAGCTTCAGCGGCAGCAGCTGGGGGACCAGCATGTTGCCAAGGACCTGGGGTCGCATGCTCTCCGGCTGCACCGCGGGTCCGAGGACCGCCAGGAGCCAGCAGAACTGCACTATGAGAAGCAGCCTCGGTTCGGCGACCAGCTCAACCGTCAGAGCAAGCTCCGCCCACGCCGTGAAGGCCAGGGCGATCGCCGCGACGACGACGCTCCGCTCTTCCGAATTAACGGGATTGAACGGGGCGGCAAGCTGCACGTCGGCAAGGATCGAGCACACGATCACGGTCGCGAGCACCGGGGTAGGCCGGCGCCATCTCCAGTCGGGCATCAACCACCTGCCGGTGCTGATCCTCATCCATCCCATCTCGACCAGGCCGCCGAAGACCAACGCCGTGAGCAGACCCGGGTAGACGACCAACGCGAGGGTGTGGGTGGCCATGCCGGCGAGGACCTGGATCATTGACCGGCCAGCGAGAGCAGCGGTTGCGGGTACACGCCGAGGAAGACATTCACTGCCAGCACGATGCCGACGCCGACCGCCTGGCGTCTGCGCGGCAGGCCCATGCTGCGCCCGAGGCGGAGCGAGCCGGGCAGCCACAAGAGCATCCCGGCCGCCAGCACCAAAGCCAGCGGCCAGTACAGCGACGTCGCGCCTCGTAGGAGCAGGACCCGGGCCGCAAAACCGGCGAATGGAGCTGAGCCTGCCAGCGCGGCGGCGACGAGCAGGTTGATCGGTCGATCGGTCGGTGTCTTTTCGCGCAGCGCCTGCCGAGACCAGAAATATAGAGGCAGCCGGCCGAACACAACGCTCAGCAGCAGGATCAAAGCGGCGGACCGGCCGTCCGCGACCGCCAACCCAAAACCACATAGCACGAGGCCCCAGTCGGCCATGAACGAGTAGCGCCACGCCACCGCGTCGTTCTGCGTGCGCCACGACGCGACGCTTCCCCAAACCATGTTGAGCAACCCGAGTCCGATCAGCATCGCGCCAAACGCATCTCCGGCCTCTGGTGGGAGCAGCTGCCTGGCGCGGGAGAGCACGGTCGCGGCCAGAAGAGGGCCGACGAACGCGATCCACGGAATCGGCGATGCGACGACCGATTCCTCGGGATCGAACTCGTGGATGTACGGCAGGAGGCCGACCGCCGCCACAAGCCCTGCCACCATGCCTACCGCGCCGAAGCGCTGAAGCACTGCCGGCCCCTGGATCCGCTCAAACGCGAGGCCGAGCCCGAGCAGTGCGATGGCCAGTACCGGCGCCCTCAGGCGGGTGGCGAAATCGCGATCCGAGACCATCCCCGCTTGTAGGACGGCGAGGACAAGAAGGATCAGAAGAACCAGGTCCAGGCTGGGCGCCAGGAGGATCGCGGTCATGGCGGCGAGTCCGACCAGGCCCCAGGTCAACAGGGTCCTGCGAGCGACCCGCGGCGGAGCGGTGACCACGACCAGGATCAGAGTGGCCGCCGCGGCGACCAGAAGCTCAGCCGCCACCCACGCGACCTTTGATTGCGCCTTGCGCGCGAGGATCGCGCGCGTCTCGGGCGGGGACGAACATCACACCTACCGCGATCAGACCGCCGATCAGGTCGGGGGCTGGCCCGGGCGATGTTGAAGCGAGACCGGGCGCCGCCGCCAGAGCAAGCGAAAATGCGGCGATGGAGGTCAGCACGATTGCGGTCTCCCGGCTCGCCAGGACCCGCGACCCCATCAACCCCAGCACCACCAGCACCGCGAAGCGCAGCGGCGCGGCCGCCCCGGTCGTGACCGAGGCCGCAACCCACAACCCGACCAGGGCCGCCGCTACACAAAGGACCAGACGCGGCGTCGAGCCGGCGGGCATGAGACCCCACGCGCTGCCCGACCGCCAGCATCGCACTGAGCCGATCAGGCCGCCCCCGGCGACCGCCACCGCGCCGGCCGGCTGCCCGCCCGCCCAGGCCAGGACGGCAAACCCGGTGGTCAGCAGCGCCAGGCCGAGCGCCAGGCCACGACGGCCGTCGGCAAGCACGACGAGTCCGGCGCCGAGCCACGCGAGGAAGGCCGCCGCTGCTTCGATCATGGCTTGGTTACCGCGTCACGGCGTAGGCGAGCGCCGCGAGAGAGGCCAGCCAGAGGACCGGCCGTCCACCCGCCGCCGCGGCCTCGAGAGCCCGAGGGTTGACAAGAGAGCGGTACTGCTCGGGTAGAGTCGCCGACCTTACGGCTCGTCGCACCCGGTCCAGTGCTGCTGCCGCCGGTCGCTCGAGCAACGGAGGTCGGGGCTGCGTGCGAATCATGGCGGTGTTCGCCGCCCCGAACGCGAGCACGCCGATGATCAACAGGGGTGCGAAGAGTGCGACCACGGGAAGCACCGTCGTGACCGTGACCGCGGACGTGAGCCCGCCACCGAGAGAGCCGAAGGGCAGCGGCATAACCGCTGCTTGCGCCGGGTTCGCGATGCCTGATTGAATCGCAGCGAGCGCCGGGCCTGAGGCGATGGTCAGCGCCGCGACCGCCATCGCGACGCGTGGAAACGTCTCGCTTGTGGGTCGGCCGCGGCCTGCGGGTAGGCCGATGGCGCGAGCGCCGGCGACCATCCACAGCACCCAGGTCACAGCTCCCGCGACGCCGATCAGTCCGAAGAAGTCACCAGCCTCAAACGTGGACTCGATGCCGAGGATGCGGGCCCCGAAGGCAAGTCCCGGCGGAAGTCCGACGGCGGCGGCGATCGTGACCAACGACGCGGGCCCGGCCCGGTCTGGCAGCAGCGAAGCGCCCGCGGTCAGCGCGGCTGCCGCGGTCAGAGCGATCAATCCGGTCACGAGCCCCAGGGGCGTGCCGAGGGCGACGGTCATCAGCGCGAATCCCCCCATGCCTGGGATCACCTCTCCGAGGAATTCGCGCCGTGTGATTGCGGCCTGCGCGCGCACCGCGGCACCAAACGCGACGACCACCCCCCAGCTCGCCAGTACAGCGTTGAAAGCGACATGCGGGTACCTGCCGTCACCAAGCTCGTACGCGCGGACCAGCAGATAGAAACCGAGCGGGAAAAGGCTCGCGACCACAAGACCGGCGGCTCGGAGCGACGGCCGCGACCACACCTGGGCGGGCCACGAGCGCCAGGGAACCAGGCCTGACGCCATCAGGCCCGCGAACGCGATCAGCGCGAAAACCGGTGCGGTGAGGGCCGATACCGGAACGGCGGAGTAAGCCGCAGTTCCGCTGCGGACCTGCAGGATGACTCCCGCCCAGCTCAGCGCGAGCCAGGCCGCCAGCAGCATGCTCCAACCCGGCCGCGGGGCGCGAATGTCCTCGGTGTCGAGCTGGATCACCGCCAGGGTTGCGGCGGTACCGCCCGCCAACGCCGCCAGCACGACGCCACCCGACTCGATCGCGGCCATCGCCGACGCCATGCCGAGCGCGCCCGCGGTCGCCTCCTGCCACGTCCGTCGCTGGAGCGTGAGCAGCAATGCGGCCGGCGCGAGCACCATGAGCCCGAACGCGAACGCCACGGCATCGATTCGCAGAGCGAACGGGGAGCCGAAGCCAAGCTGCCCGAGATTGAGCTCTTGTGTCGAGCGGACGGGCAGCCAGATCGCCAGCAGCGCGACCAGCGCAGCCCATGCGCCGGCGCCCGCGGCGATCCGCCCCAGGTTGAACCCGCTGAGCCCGAATGCGGTGACCACGCCCGCCGCGATCAGCGGCAGCACCACCGGCGCCAGCAAAGCGATGGACGGCATGAAGCCCCTAGCAGGCCGTCGGAAGCATGCCGACGGATCTTCGGCGCCCAGCGGCCCCAAGCCTGTGGCTTGGGGGCCCCGCAGGATTGCGGCCTGCGCTCCTCACGATGCGTATTGACGAATACGCGTGTTGCGGTGCTCGGCCGCGCCTAGCACTGCAGCCACCTGGTCGCCGAATCTCTCGCCGTCAGCTTCCAACAGCCTGCTTACTGTAGGCGGTCGATTGCGGCGCGAATCTCTGCGGCTCGGTCCTCCAGCTTGCTGACGATCTCGGCCGGAGCGTTGGCCCGAAACTCAGGGTTCGCCAGCTTCGCTTCCGTTTTCTCAAGGTCGCTCGTGAGGCGCTTGAGCTCAGCCTGGCGACGCTTGTCATCTTCGGCCTGTTTGGTGCTGTCGCCGGCCGGCAAGCTCACGCGTCCTGGCGCTGTGGCCAGCGGCATGCCGTGGTCCAGGTCTTCGACGAGCTCGACCCATGCAAGGCGGGCCGCGAGCGTCGCGACGGAGCGGTCGATCGGATGCTCCAGGTGCAGCATGCCGCCGCGGGATGGAGCCCCTGCGGCCTGGCGGTGTCCCCGCACCTCCTCGACGATGCTCATCACCTGGGCGAAAGACTCCTCGGCCGCAGGGTCCACCACAAACGTGTCCTGCGGGTTGGGCCACTGCGCGCGCATGACGAAATCGCGATGGCCAGGTGTCCGCGACCATAGCTCTTCCGTCACGAAAGGCATGAACGGATGCAGCAGCCGGAAGAGGTTGTCAAGGCAGAAGTAGGCAACGTCCTGCGCCGCCGCGTCGCCCGCCCGCAGCCGGTCCTTCACAGCCTCGAGATACCAGTCGCAGAACTCGTTCCAGGCGAATGCGTATGCCGCGGCCATCGAGTCCTGGAAAGTGAAGGTCTCGATGCCTTCGGTCACCGCCGCGCAGGCAGTCGCGAGGCGCGAGATGATCCATCGGTCCTCCAGGTGTTCATGAACCTCCAGGATGCCTGGCGATTCGGCAGGCGGCGTCCCCGGCGAGCTCAGCAGCAGGCGGGTCGCATTCCACAGCTTGTTGCAGAACCGCCGGTAGCCCTCGACGCGGCTCTCGTCGAACCGAACGTCCTGGGTCGACATCGCGACCGAGGCGGCCCACGCGCGGACGGCGTCTGTGCCGTACTTGTCGATCAGCCCGCGAGGATCAACCCCCGTGCCGAGCGACTTCGACATTCGGCGCCCATCGGTCGCCTGGACCTGGCAGTGAATCGCGACGTCGAAGAACGGAACCTCGCCCATGAACTCGAGGCCGGTCATGATCATTCGGCTCACCCACAGATTGATGATCTCCCGAGCCGTGCTGTTCATGCTGTTGGGATAGAAGGCCTTGAGCTCGTCGGTCTCCTCAGGCCAACCGAGTGTCGCGAAAGGCCACAGCGCGGACGAGAACCACGTGTCGAGCACGTCCGAGTCCTGCGTCAGCTTGACGCTGCCGCATTCGGTGCAATCGCGCGTAGGCTCGACGGAGACGGTCGTATGACCGTTTTCGCAGTAGTACACCGGCACGCGATGGCCGAGCCACAGCTGCCGGCCGATGTTCCAGTCGCGCAGGCCGCGCAGCCAGTCGAGGTATGTGCGCTCGTAGCGCTCCGGATGCCACCGGACCTTGCCCGCGGCCGAAGCGGCCATCGCCTTGTCTCGCATCGTCTCCATGCGCAGCCACCACTGCTCGCTGATCAGGGGCTCGATGACCGCGTGGCACCGATCGCAGTGACCAACCTCGTGTGTGTACGCCTCCTCCTTGACCAGCAGGCCCTGCGCTTTGAGGTCGGCGACGATCCGCTCTCGAGCTTCGAGCGCCGGCAGCCCGTCGTAAGGCAGGCCCGGCACGTTCATCCGAGCATCGGGGTGCATCCCGTTGATCACCTCGAGCGAGTGGCGCTGCCCGATCTCGTAGTCCATGGCGTCATGGCCGGGTGTGACCTTGAGTGCACCGGTACCGAAGTCCTTGTCCACCGCCTCGTCACCGACGATGGGCAGCTTGCGGCCGACCAGCGGAAGCATGGCGGTCTTCCCGATCAGAGATTTGTATCGCGGGTCGGTGGGATTGACCGCCACGCCGGTGTCGGCAAGCATCGTCTCGGGACGCACCGTCGCGATCACGACCTCGCCCCCGCCCTCAACCGGATACCTGATGTAGTAGAGCGTGTCCTGGTGCTCCTGCCAGTCGACCTCGAGGTCGGAGATGGCGGACAGGTCGTGGGGGCACCAGTTGACGATTCGCGGTGCGCGGTAGATCCATCCGCGCTCGTAGAACGCGACGAACGCCGTCATGACCGAGCGCACGTACTTCGGGTCCATCGTGAAGCGAAGCCGCGACCAGTCGAGCGAGATGCCGAGGATACGGTCCTGGCTGACGATGGTCTCGCCGACGTCGCGATACCACTCGTCTACGCGCGAGGTGAACGCTTCGCGGCCCAGCTGCTCTTTCGTCGTGCCCTCGGCCGTGAGCTGTTTTTCGATCACGTTCTGCGTGGCGATGGCGGCATGGTCGGTGCCGGGCAGGTAGAGGACCTCGAAGCCGGCCATGCGCCGGTATCGCGCGCAGATGTCCTGCAGCGTGTGATTGAGCGCATGCCCCATGTGCAGCTCGCCCGTGATGTTTGGCGGAGGCAGGCAGATCGTGTATTTCGGCTTGTGGCTGTGCGCGTCGGCGACGAACAGACCATCGGACTCCCAGCGCGCGTACCAGCCCGCCTCGACCGCCCGCGGGTCGAAGGCTTTCGGCATCAGGTTCGGGTTTTCGTTCGGCTTTTCGTTCTGGCTCATATGGCGTGCTTCATCGCTCGGAGGGGATCAGGAGGGCCGGCGTAAGGGTCGCTTTAACGCGACTGAGCCGGCGAGGGTACCGATACGTTCCCGGTGCGGCTCATGGTGTTTGAAATCTTAGCGTTTGTTTCGCTGGCGCTCGCCCAGCTCCTCGCTCGGCTTCGTGGCGCCCAAAGCCCGTGCGGCGGCCGCGAACAGGCCCGGCGCGAGCGCCTGGACTTTCAGGCTTGCCCTCAGCTGGAACGGCACGACGTCGATCTCGGCACGGTTCCTCGTGATCGCGTACCAGACGGCATCGGCGACCTCCGCGGGCGAGACCTCACCCGCCATCGGGTTCGCCTTGAGTCCCGTCTCGGCCCACATGCCGGCTTCGTTGACGAACGTTGGGCAGATCACGGAGACACCGACCCGTGTCTCCAGCAGCTCCTCGCGCAATGCAAGGGCGAATCCGCGGAGGCCGAACTTGGTGGCGTTGTAAACGGTCGCGCCTGCCGCCGGGACGATCCCCGCCACCGACGACATGAATACCATGTGCCCGCCCTTGCGGTTGAGCATCGCGGGCAGGAGCTCATGCGCGAGCACCATGCCCGCACGCAGATTCACGGCGATCGCGCGGTCCAGCTCTCCGACCTTGAACGTGGCGAGCCGCCCGCTGGCCGGCACCCCCGCATTCGAGACCAGCACGTCCACGTCCCCCGCCTCGCGAGCCAGCCGCTCCGCCTCTCCCAGCCGTGAAAGGTCGGCCACGATGACGCGCGCCCCGCCCAGCTCTTCGGCCAGGCGATTCAATGCTTCCTGGTTGCGCGCGGACAGCACGAACTTCGCACCGGCCTTGTGCAGCCGTCGAGCGATGTGCGGCCCAAGACCCGTCGACGCACCGGTGAGCAGCACCGTCTTCCCCCGGAGGTCTTCCACGGGCGAAGAATACCGCCGACCTTCACCCTGATAATGCGATTGGGCAATGGCTCACCCTGGAGATGTCATTGAGCATCCTGTTTTTCGCCATCGCGCGAGATTCGTCCGGACCGCCGCAGATACAAATGGGGAATTGCTCGAACTCGAGTTCACGATCGACCCGGGTGGCCCTCGACTGTCGCCCCACATTCACCGACTTCAGCTCGAGCAGTTCACGATGCTCGATGGCAGCCTGCAGTTCTCGATTCGCGGACGCCGGCTGGATCGCACTCGAGGCGAGCACCTGGACGTTCAACCAGGCACGTCCCATTCTTTTCACAACGTCAGCAGCGCGCCGGCCACCTTTCGTGTGATGTATCGCCCCGCCCTCCGACTTGAGGACTTCTTCAGCGCTCTCTACGCGCTCGGCGCGGCTGGAAAGACCAATCGTTCGGGTCTCCCGAGCCCTTTGTGGCTGGCCACCTTGATCTCGGAGTTTCCAGAGGAGTTCTTTTACCTACCGGTCATCCCATGGTGGCTCCAGAGCGCGCTGACTGCTCCGCTCGCCCTTATGGGACGCCTCCTCGGGTACAGCTCGGCGAAGTTGATCTAGGCTGACTCCGACTCCGGGATTCCGACATTCGGGGCCCACTTGGTCGCATCCCGGGTCGTGGATGCCGCCATTCGGGCCCCGCTGGTCGTATCTCTGGCGAATGGACCCCACACCCGCGACACCAGCACATTCCGCACGTTTGGCGCCGGCGGAGAATGAGGCTTAGGCCGACTCCCCCACCAGCCGGGCCGGGCTCTCGCCCTCATCGCCCAGCTCGAACTCCGGCTCGAGCGCCTCGCGGATCGATCTTTCGGAGATCAGGCAGCGCTTGATCTCTGGACGAGACGGGATCTCGAACATCGAGTTGAGCAAAGCCTCCTCGATGATCGACTTCAAAGCGCGCGCACCAGTGCCTCGAAGCAAAGCCAGCTCCGCGATCGCATCGAGCGAACCCTTCTGGAACACGAGCTCCACGTTGTCGAGCGAGAAGAACTTCTGGTACTGCTTGACCAGCGCGTTCTTCGGCTCGGTGAGGATGCGCACGATGTCCTGCTGGTCGAGGTGGTGCAGCGTGACGATGATCGGCAGCCGGCCGATGAACTCCGGGATGAACCCGTACTTCAAGAGGTCCTGGGGCTGCAGGTGCTTGAGGGTCTCGGAAACCGCCTTGCGCTCGATCTTGTTGTGTGGTGCTCCAAATCCGATGGCGCGCCGGCCGATGCGCTGCTCGACCACCTTCTCGAGGCCGTCGAACGCGCCGCCGCACACGAACAGGATGTTGGTGGTGTTGATCTGGATGAAATCCTGGTGCGGGTGCTTGCGTCCGCCCTGCGGTGGAACGTTGGCGACCGTGCCCTCCAGGATCTTCAGCAGCGCCTGCTGAACGCCCTCCCCGCTCACGTCGCGCGTGATCGACGGGTTGTCAGACTTGCGGGCGATCTTGTCGATCTCGTCGATGTAGATGATTCCGCGCTCCGCGCGGCTGATGTCGAAGTCGGCGGCCTGGATCAGGCGGAGCAGGATGTTCTCGACGTCCTCGCCCACGTAACCGGCCTCGGTGAGGCTGGTGGCGTCGGCGATGGCAAACGGAACGTCGAGGATCTTCGCCAGCGTCTGCGCGAGGTAGGTCTTCCCGCAGCCGGTGGGTCCGACCAGCAGCACGTTCGACTTCGTGAGCTCGACATCACCGACCGACTTCGATGCGGAGATTCGCTTGTAGTGGTTATAGACCTGCACCGACAGGACCTTTTTCGCGCGATCCTGGCCGATCACGTACTGGTCGAGCGCGGCGCAGATCGTCTTGGGGTTGGGGATGAAGCCGGTCTTCTGCTTCTTTGTGCCGGCTGAGCGGTTGTCGTCCTCGAGGACCTCCTGGCAGAGGTCGATGCACTGGTCGCAGATGAATACTCCGGGCCCGGCGACCAGCTTGCGTACCTGGTCCTGGCCCTTCCCGCAGAAGGAGCAGCGCGTGTAGCGGCGACGGTCTTCTCGTTCGTTCATAGGTCCCTAGGTGTGTCCATTACGAAGATGCGGGCGCCGGGGGATTATGGCCCCACAGAATCTCGTTGGCAAGGCTGATGCACTCGCTGCAGATGAAAACGCCCGAGCCCGCGACCAGACGCACCCCGCCCTGACCCTGCAGCTTGCCGCAGAAAGAGCATTTCGGCTTGTGCCGTTTGACCTCGCCGCTCTTGCTCTTGCGTCGGAAGATCATCCGGCTGCGACCTTCTCCTTTTCCTTCTCCCCTTCCTTCTCTTTCGCCTTGTCCTTGTCGGCCGGCTTCGCCGGGCTGAGGATGATGTCGTCGATCAGCCCGTACTCCTTCGCCGCTTCAGAGGTCAGGAAGTAGTCGCGCTCGGTGTCGAGCGTGACTTTCTCGATCTTCTGGCCGGTGTGCTTCGCCAGGATCTGGTTGAGCTGTTCGCGCGTGCGCAGGATCTCCTTGGCGTGGATCTGGATGTCGGTGGCCTGCCCTTGCATGCCGCCCCACGGCTGGTGGATGAGGATGTTCGCGTGAGGCAGCGCGTAGCGCTGTCCGTGCGCGCCGCCCGCCAGCAGAACCGCGGCCATTGAGTAGGCCATGCCGATGCAGATCGTCGAGACCGGCGGCCGGATGTACTGCATCGTGTCGTAGATGGCAAGCCCCGCAGTCACCTGGCCGCCCGGGCTGTTGATGTAGAGGGCGATCTCCTTGTCCGGGTCTTCGGACTGGAGGAAGAGCAGCTGCGCGACGACAAGGTTGGCCACCTGGTCGTCGATCGGCGTGCCGATGAAGACGATGCGCTCTTTGAGGAGTCGCGAGTAGATGTCAAATGCCCGCTCACCGCGGCCTGTGTTCTCGACCACCATCGGTACGAGGTATCCGGCCGGCTGCTGTATCTGTCTCATATCCCGCACAACGTCATTCTAGACAGGGCGTGCGCGGGTTCCGTCAAGTCCTTGCACCTGCTACCTCCACCAGGCGCTCGAGGACTCTCATTCGGCGAAGGCGGGAAGCGAAATAGCGGCGGGCGCTTGGGCTCTTTTTGAGCTCCGCCACCTGGCCCCTCAGCTCGTCGTCCTTGGACGCCTGGTCCTCGAGGAAATCGATCACGTCCTGGTCGCTGGGCTCCAGGTTCTCGCGCTTGGCGAACTCGGCCAGCACCAGATCGATTTTCAACCGTGCCTCGGCGTCCGGCCTCTCCTCGGCCATCCACTGGTCCAGCGTCTTGCCCACGTACTCGAGGTAGCGGTCGAGCTTCAGGCCCTGGCGGTTCAAGCTGCGCTCCATCGATTCGAGCTGGCTGGTCAGCTCGCGGTCGACGAGGGTTTGCGGCACGTCAACCGACGAGGCTTCGACCAACGCCCTTACGACTTCCTGCTCGCGTTCGAGCTTCTCCATCGCCCGAACCGACTCCTCCAGCTCGAGACGGATCGACTCGCGATATGACTCCACGGTCTCGTGCGCACCGTTGCTGAGGATCTTGGCCAGCGCGTCGTCAAGCGGGGGGAGGATTTTCTCTTTGACCCCCCGCAGGGTCACCCGGATGGTGGCGTTCTTGGCGGCCAGCTTTGGATCTGAGTAGGTCTCAGGAAAAGTGACTTTCGCCTCTCGCGTCTCGTCGACAAAGGTGCCAGGCAGCACAGCCAACAGCTCGGGCAGAAGGACTCCCTCTTTGAGCTCGGCTTCCATAGCCTTTTGCGTCTCCGATTCGATCACCTCGCCGTCCACCTCGACCTCGACGTCGATGATCGCGATGTCCCCCGACCTAGCCTCACGCTCGACCGGTGTGATCTCCGCCATCGGCTGCCTCGCGTCCTCTAGCCGGCGTTCCAACATCTCGTCGGTGACCTCGTGCCCGTGAAGGTCAGGATGCAGAGTCGCGATGTCCGCAAGCGTTACCTCGGGCATCACGCTGACCGTGGCCTTGAGCCTCGCGGGCCGGCCCCGCTCCAGCTCGAGCACCTCGACGTCGGGGTTGTCAATGGGATCAAGCGATTTTTCTTCGAGCGCCTGACGGATCACCTCGGGGACCATGGTCTCGACGACCTCTTCGCGCACCACGGCCGGGCCCAACCGCGCCTCGACCAGTGCGCGCGGGGCACGGCCGGGACGGAAGCCCTCGATCTTCGCGCGAGACACCAGGCGGTTGAGCACGCGCTCGTAAGTCGCGTCGACCACTTCGGTGGGAACCTCGATGGTCATGCCCACCTGGCTCTTCGGCAGTTGCTCCGTGACGACGGACAGTGCGGCGGGCATCACCGCAAGTCTAGTGACGCCCGGCGGCGGGCTTACTCGGGACCGGTTACGGGCAATGGGCTGGCGGCGGCGCCGCCGGCGTTGGGCACGGGCTCGGGCTCGGGCTCGGGCTCGGACTCGGGCTCGCCAGCACGGGGCCGGTGCCCGGGTCGGGCGGGACGTTGTAGTCGACCGGCGCCGGGGTCGGGCTCGGCGGGTTGTCACCCGGCAGCTTGGCGACGCTCGGCGTGTCGCCAAGGAACCAGCTGTTGCCGGCGCCCGCGATCACTCCCGGAGGCGCCGTGTACCAGCGGTTGCCCGGCACTCCCGACAGCGCCTGCGAAACGAACGAGTGCACTCCCGGCGAGGCGACGAACACGCCGTCGGAGCCGTTCACCATCGTGTAGTTGTTGCTCAGGATGTCGCCGACCCACAGGCCGACCGCCAGGTCGGGGGTGAAGGCGACGGTCACGGCGTCCTTGAAGTTGTCAGTCGTACCTGTCTTGGCGGCGACGGTACGGTCGGTCCAGTGAAGCGCGCTGTTGCAGCCGAAGATCATGCACCGGTTCTGGTCGTCGGCCATGATCTGGGCCATGATGAAGGCGACCGCCGGGTCGAGCGCGGGCCGCGCCCGCTGGTCGGCGTGTGTCTGGTAGAGGATCTTGCCGTGTGAGTCGGTGACTTTCAAGATCGACTCGGGCGAGTGGTAGACGCCCATGTCCGCGTAGGTCGCGATGCCCCCGACGTGCTCGAGCAGGGTGATTGGGTAACCGCCGAGCGTGAGTGAAGGGCCGTACTCGTCGAGGTTTCCGATTCGGTAGCCGCCGGTGTCGACCGGAATCCGTGGGTTGACGTTCAGGTTGCGCATGTACGAGAGGACCGCTGGCACTCCAATCGAAAGCTCGACCTTGACCGCGGCGATGTTGAGCGAGTTGCCCATCGCCTTCTTCAGCGGCTGCACGCCATGCGTCTTGCCGTCGTAGTTGTAGATCTTCGCGGTGGTGTATGCGTCCTTATAGATCAGCGGGCTCGGGCCGTCGTAAACGGGAGTGTCGACCGTCGCCGCGCGCGCGTTGATCACAGCGCCGTACGTGTACGGCTTCATCGACGAGCCCATGTTGCGGGGGATGGTCGTGAAGTTGATCTGGCCGCCGTTTGCGTTGTAGTCGGGCGACCCGACCATGACCAGGATCTCGCCGGTTTTCGGATCCTCGGCCAGGAGACCGGAGGACAGCTGTCCGCGTCGGTCGCGCCACAGGTTGGCCGAGAGGTTGCTCGAGACGATGGCCTCGCCGATCTGCTGCATGTGATAGTCGAGCGTGGTCTGGACGTTCAGCTGCTGGACCCCTGGCTGGAAACCAAGCTGCCTCAGCTCCGCCAGCACGTAGTCGACGTAGTGGGGCGCGAGGAAGTGGTTGATGGGGGCCTGATAGACAAGCTTTTCGGCCACGGCCTTGTCCATGTCGTCTTGGGAGATGTAGTTGGAGCGGACCATCGCCTGCAGCACCTCGGTCTGGCGCAGCTTCGCTGCGTCCGGATGCAGCACGGGGTTCCACTCGGTCGGCGCCTGCGGCAAACCCGCGATCACCGCGGCCTGCGCCAAGTCGAGCTTGGAGGCCGTGATGTGGAAGTAGCTTTCGGCCGCCGCCTCAACCCCGTACGACTGCGAACCGTAGAAGCTCTTGTTCAGGTAGAGCTCCATGATCTGGTCCTTGCTGTAAGCCTGCGCGAGCTCATAGGCGAGGGCAAGCTCCCTGATCTTGCGGCTCACCGTCTGGTCGGGCGTCAGGAACTGCTGCTTGGCCAGCTGCTGGGTGATGGTGCTGGCGCCGCCTACGATGTGGCCTGTCCGCAGGTTGTCGTACGCGGCCCGAACGATGGCGGCCGTGTCAAAGCCGGGGTTGGTGTAAAAACCCTTGTCCTCGATCGCCACTGTGGCCTGGACCATCACGGGAGCGACGTCCTTCAGCTTCACGGCAAGCCGGTGGTCGCCGTGGTTGCCGACGTCCGCCAGCACGACGGTCCCACCCCGGTCGGTGACGATGGTGTCGCCGGCGAAGGCGGCGCTGTCAAGGCCCTGGATCGAGGGCAGGCTGTCGAAGAAGGATTGCGCGTACGCGTCGGCGGCGAAGCCGAGCACGAGCAGGATCGCCAGCATGGCGCCCAGGCCCCGCAACATCGTGGTGCGGCGCATCTTCTGCCCGATCGGCGACCACGCCGCGTGAATTCGAGCTCGAGGGCGGTGGCCCCCCTTGGTCGTGATCTTCTCAGGGCTGTTTCGAGACATGTTTGGAGGCGCGTAAATTCTACGGCCCACACTCCCAAACGGCCAATGGCCGCCCGGGGTTACGCGGCCGGGTTTCCCACGTTTCTTTGCTAGCGTCGCATGGGCGGCCGGGCTTGGCCAGGTCGCGACTTTGTCTCTGTGCCACCAAATCGTGGCGAGTAGTAACTCTCAAGAAATCCCATCGCTATACCGGAGGGCGAGCAGCCCCGTCGCGAAGCGACCGGGCGATGAGAGGGAACCATCCGGGTTCACTCTCATATTTCTGTTACGCGGCCCGGCTGCGCCTCAACCGGGAGAGCAGCCCGTCGCGGGCCAGCCGCCACTCCTCTGGTTCGATCGCCCGGATCAAGAAGATGGCGACCAGGTAAACCAGCCCGCCCGCGGGGAGGCTGATGAAGATCGAATAGCGGCGCAGCGGGTAGAGCACCGCGCCCATCACGGCCCCGGCCACCAAGACACGCCAGCTCAGCCGGATTACGGGAAGCCTCAGCTCAGGTAGGTTCCTCTGCACGAACCACCAGCCGAAGATGCAGAGCGCCGCCTCCGTCACCACGGTGGTCGTGCTCGCGGCCAGATAGCCGAAGAGCGGGATGAAGATGAGGTTGAGAACGATATTGATCGCCGCGGCGAGCCCGGTCGCCCACGCGTTGAGGTGCTGCCTGTTGATCGCGTTGAGCATCGCGTAGAAAGCCGAGTTCGCGAAGAGGAAGACGATGGCGAAGGCCAGGATCCTGAGGGCGGCCTCCGACTGCGCGAACGCCCCCGACGGGCTGAACACGCGGATGATCGGGTGGACCAGCACAAACGTCCCGACCGTCAGCGGCCAGCCGAGCAGGACCAGCACCTTGAAGAAGCGCTCGTAAGCCACCTTCAGGCGTGAGACGTCGGTGACGAAGTAGACGCCGAGCAATGGATAGACGACCACCTGAATCGCGAGCGGAATGAACTGCAGGGCCTCGAACGGCTTGTACGCGAACGTGTACCAACCAACTTCGGCGAAGGTGCGGAAGTGCTGCAGGATGGGCACGTCGGCTCGGAAGTAGAGGTTCGTCAGAAAGAACGTGAAGGCGAAGGGCAAGGCAAGCGGAAACCAGCGTCGCACGAGATTGACGTCGAAGCCGAGGCGCACCCGTCCGAGACGAAAGACCCGGATGACGACCAGCGAGTAGACGATGGTGAAGAGGAAAGACGCGACGTAAGCCCAGATGTAAAAGCTCACGCCGGCGTTGTGCCGCGCGCCGTAGAAGATGAGACCGCCCTGGATGGCGATCTCGGCGATGATCGCCACCGCGTCGAACTCCGCGCGGCCGACTGCATAAAAGGTATTGCGCAGCAGGTTGGCGTACGCGGTTGCGATCAGCAGGACGGCGCCGGGCAGGATCAACGAGCTCAGCCCTGCCCCCAGGCTGAGGGCGATGGCCAGGATCACGCTGGCCGCGGCCGCGAGGGCGACCTTCAACACCAGGAGCGTGCCGAGATAGTTGCCCAGCTCCTTCCGATTGCGCGCCGCTTCTCGCGTGTAAAGCGGGTTGAACCCGAGGTCCGCGATCACCGACACGAGGGCCAGGTAGGCGATCAGGGTCGTGTATCGACCGTAGTTCGTAGCCCCAAGCGCATTCGCGAGGACGATCACGACGACCAGCGAGACCAGTCGCGAGACGACGCGGGCGGCAAGAATCACGAGGGCATTGCTGACGGCGCGGGTGCCGAGCTCGGCGGCGGCGCCGGCAGCCTGCTCCGCCTGGTCGCTCATTGGCGAGTAATCCTAGTTTCCCTGCGCCGCGTTGGCGACCGGGAGAAAGCTAGAGGTTGCCGGGGCGTACCTTCACGGGCTTCTCGGGCGCGAGGAGGAGCAGGACCTGGCCTTCGTTCAGGGCCGGGTGATGCTGGTCGAGCGAGTCAATGGCGTGGGCGAGCTGTGCGTAGCTGATGTGGTAGCCCCGGCCCCACGAGATGCCTGGATCGTTCAGCCAGACGCCAGTGCTGTCGTAGCCGACGATCAGGATGAAGTGCGGCACCGACCACCCGTTCTGCTCGTAGTGGCTGCTGTAGCCGGGATAGTGCGCATTGCCAAGGGCGTGCGTGCGCACCTCCGCGATGAGCGGCCTGCCGGCCGACAGCTGCTCCGCGATCACCTTCGGATCGTTCGGCACGAGCCGGTAGGAGTATCCGAAATGCTGCCAGGCGAGGTCGCCCATCATCACGTCGTTCAGGTCGGGCTGAGGCTTCCACGCATCGATCTGACGGATGGACGCGTCAGCGGCGTGCGGATCGAGCACGACCGATGAGTTGTGCTGCCAATAGCTGACGAGCATCGTCAGGGTGGCGGCCTCGCAGCTTTCCTGGTGCTGCGCCCAGTTGTTGAGCGGCGCCTGCGTCGTGAACGGCACCTGCAGCAGGACCTGCTCGGGCAGGGGCGTCGGAGTCGGCATCGTGCCAGGGCCGACCTCGATCGATTGGATCGGCTGCGCGTGCAGCTTGGTCACGCCCGCAAGCGGCCTGGCGGCCTCGCGCTGGTTCAGGTAGTGGCGGGCGACCACGCCCGAACCGCTGCCCAGGACCAACGCCGCCATGACCGCGATCACGACCCCACCCCAGCGAACCGGCCGCCGGGGCCGGATGCCACCGCGCCTGACTAGAACTCCCACTGCGTCTGCCCTCCGATCCTCAAGCGACCTCTAACCTCTCAGTCGCTACAGAAACGCCGAGTCGAAGGCGGCTACTGATTTGGGTTTAGCGATGTAAACCCCACCGGTATACTGCGGACGATTCCCAAGCAATGGAACCCAGATTGCCCCTCCCCGCACCGCAACCTTTTGCGGCCCGTTTGAGTTCTACCTAGCGATGTTTGGCGCCCTCAAGTGGCTGCTCGGACTCGGCCTGGTGGCGTCGGTGGCCATCGGAGCCGGCATCTACTTCGCCTTTTTCGGCGCCGGGCCGCAGATCTCGTACGTCACGCCGGACCTCGTCCCGATCGATATCAGCGTCTCGGCTCCCAGCCAGGCGCCGGTGGTCTTGCCTGCGGCGGTCTTCCTCCCGGTCCCGTTCACATCGCAGGCACCCCTCAACAACTGGGCGGCGCGGCAGCACACCTGCGAAGAGGCGAGCCTCCTTATGGTCGACCGCTACCTGCATGGCGATCACTCCGGCAAGCTGATCGACCCGCAGACGGCTGACGCCGGGATCAACCAGATCACCACGTGGAAACCCGCGGTGGACCTGACCAGCCAGCAGGTGGGCGAAGTCGCCCAGCGGAACATGGGTTGGGGCTACAAGCTCCTCGAGGCCAGCCGGGAGAACATGAAACAGCAGCTGGCGCTTGGACGCCCGCTGATCGTCGGTGTGCGAACGCACGGCCTCGGCAACTCCAACTACCCCGGTTACAGCTCACACTTCGAACAGGCCGGCTGGTCGGTCTCCCACTACCTCGTGGTGGTGGGCTACGACTCAGGTGATAACTACGTTCTCAATGACCCCGGCCTGACGCGAGGACAGGGGTACCACATCAGCTATGACCAGCTGATGCATGCGATCGACGACCTGGACCAGGCCTACCCCTCGCTGAACAGCGGCCGGATCTTCGTGGTCCTCGCTCCCCTGGTGACAAGCTAACTCCGCCGAATTCCCCGGCCGGAGCCGGCACTCGCCGCTTCCGACGTCGTTGAATGCGTTACGCGAAGACGATGGCTTCGTTGAAGTCCGAGTAAGACGCCTGGAAGGCACCCTTGCTCACCCAGTACTGGCCGCGGAGGGGATCGTTGACCAACACCGAGCCGGCGTTGATCCCAACCACCGTGTAGACGTGCGACGCCTGGGACGGACCGATGAACGGAATCCACTGGCCGTCGAAGCTCAGATAGTCGTGACGTGGGTGCCACGCCCAGTCCCAGGTCGCGAATACGACCACCGGGTGGCCTGCGATGACGCGGGCATAAATGGTCGCCGCCGACATCGAGCCGTACGCGATGAGACGCGCCCCATGCGCCTTGGCGACGCGTACCAGGGGCGGCCAGTAGGTGCCATAGCCCGTGAGGTTGTACTCGCTGCCGTTGACGCTGCCGACGAACGTCTGGTACGGGTTGCCCCAGCGCAGTGTGCCCGATGAATCCGTGTACGCCGCGCGGCGGTCAGCCCCAAGCTCCGCGAGGATCTGGTCCTGACTCAAGTTGATGCCCTGATGAGTCAGCGCCATCGACATCGCGGCTTCCTCGCAGCTCAAGTAGTGGGTCTGGTAGTAGAAAGCAACGCCAGAGATGATGTGCGTGGCATTGAGCGCGGCGCCGATCGCGTTGTCGGCGACCGACGAGATCTGGTTCAGGTCGGCGGTGATCCGGCCGAACTCGGCCGCTGTGACGGAGTCGGCGTAGGCTCCCCGGTTGCCGTCGATCCGGCCCTGGTAGGTCGACAGGTCGATGCCGTAGAGGCTTGCCACGGAAATCTGGTTGTTTGCGTGATCGAAAGCCTGCTTCGTGACGGCGGCCGCGTCCAGCCGGCCCTGAAGGTCAGCCCCGACCGAGATCAGGCTCCGCGTCAATAGCTCGGCGCGGGCCATCCGTCCCTGGGCGTCCATCTGGCTGTATCCGTCCGCCCGGGCCAGGAGGGCGGCCGACGGGTCGCTTCGAATGCCGAGGTTCTTGGCCTGGAGCGCCTGGTTCGCGATCGTCGCGGTCCCCCGCGCGATCCTTGCGTCGATCGGGAGCAACCTTGCCTCCAGGCTCCAGTCCGTCCTGAGCGCGGCGTAGTCGGCGGGCGTCGACGCCGCGGCGAGCGCGTCAAGCCTGGCCTTCCATTGAGTCTTCGGCTCGGTGCCGAGCGCCCGGTGCAGGTTCTGCTCTGCCGCCACCGCGCCCGCGCGATCCTGGCCCAGGTCGCGCGCCCAGATCGCGTCACTCTCGGCCTGCCAGCGATCGATGGTCGAACCGGCGCGAGGCGACCAGAAGACGGCGCCGACGCCGAGCAACGTCGTGCTCTGGCTGAAGGCCCATTCCCGCTCGAGGGTGGCGAGATCAGAGTCGGGGATTCCGTCAAGTCGCATGGCGGCCCAGTGTTGATGCAGCGCGGCCGCGCGCCCTTGAAGGCCGAATGCAACCGTCGTATCGAGGACCCCGAAGCCGCCTTCGGCGGCGGCCAGCAGCGCTGCGACGATCACCAGCGCAGAGACCTTGCGACTTAGCCGCCCTACTTTGGGTCGCGCGCCCGCCGGCGGTGCAGGCGTCGGGGCAGGTTCGGCGGGCACGAGCGCGAGCTCGGGGTCGTCGGATTCGGGCGCCGGCCGCTCAACGGCGATCATCTCAGTAGCAGCCGATGCTACGGCCGAATGGCCCTAGTCGGGCTGTTAAGGCGCGGAGTCTTTTCATCTGATCCCTCAAACGCCCTCCCCCCCTCGCTCGGTCGCGGGGCGAGCATACACCTCGTTTGCCGGGACCAAACGCTCCTGGCGCGTGCCCGGAAAATGAACCCGTACTCCAGGCCGGCCGGGGCTGCCGAGCTCCCAGCCCGCCGCATACAGCTCGGCCGCCTGCCCGAGGTCGCCTGCCTGGGCGATTTTGGCGCCGTCTGTGAAGCTCACACTCTGTAGACGCGCGCCGGGAAAGCCTAGTTTCACCTCACCGCCGGTCTTCAGGTTGTAGACGTAGTCCTCGAGCGACCCCGAGTCGCTGGCGGCGATGAGCTCCGCGACGGTCGGAAACTGGCCCCCTTTCATGGCCGCCTTGAGGTCGGCCCGGGACGTCCGCTGCGCGATGCGCTCCCGCCGCCTGATCTCGGTGAGCACCACGTCGCGCTCACCCCGCAGCGCGGCGACCTCCAGCTCGAGAGGTCGCATCCGTTCCTTGATGGCGGCCACGCGACGCTCGAGCTCGTCGCCGTCAATCCCGCCCAGGTCGTCTGGCATGCGCAGACCCTACCGTTCGTGATCTGCCTTTCGGCGTCGAAATGCTCCGAAGAGAGCGAGGTCGTAGAAGATCTTGAGCCCTCCGGCCGCGAAAAACGGCACGCCGAAGGCGGCCGTTCCGATCGCGATCCCCGCCAGCGCCGGACCAAACGACTGCGCCACCCCACGCACCGCACCGGTCATCGCCACCGCGCCCGCGCGCTCCGCCGGCGGGACGATCGAGACGACATAAGCCTGCCGCGCGGGTACGTCCATCTGCGACAGCGCAAAGCGCGCCATCAGCAGGCCGATCGCCCAGGCAAGGCTGGGGCTGAATGGGATGAGCAGAAGCAGCAGGTTGCTGGGCAGGTGCGTGAAGACCATCGTGTTGATCAGGCCGAACCGGCTGGACAGCCGCCCAGAAACCTCATACGAAAGCGTCTGAAGCAAGGCCACACCGGCGAAAACGGGGCCGAGCAACCCGGCGCCCACGCCAAACCTGACATGCAGCCAGTACGCGATCACGGCGTTGGCGACGAAGCCGCCGCCCAACGAGTCCAGCGCGAAGAGCGCCGCGAGTCCGATCAGCGGCCTGAACGAACCGAACGCAGGCGCGACGGCCGGCGCTTCGACGCGCTGGCTCATCAGCATCGGCAGCGCCGCCGTCAACAAACCGAGCGCTGCATAGACAAAGAAGAAGGCTTCAGTCCACGTCAGGCTGTTCGCGAGCGTGGCGCTCAAGCCGCCGGCCGCGTTGAATAGACCGCCGGTCAGCGAGTAGCGCGCGAAGGCGACGTTCCGTGCCGCGGGCGGAACGGCTTCCGCGAGCACCGCCTGCTCGACGGAAGCGAAAGGTCCGAGGTCAACGCTGGCCGCGCCGAGCATCCCGGTCAGGCCCGAAAACACCAGCAGTGCCGGCTGCGTGGCCAGCGCGAGGTCGACCCCGGTCAGCGCCATGAGGACTCCCGAAACCGCGAGGGTCCAGCGCCGTCCGACACGGGCGGCCAGCGCCGCAGTGGCCAGGCCAGACAGCGAGGCGGCCGCCAGACCCAGGCCGACCGTCAAACCGATCAAGCCGGCCGGCAGGCCGCGCTTCTCAAGATGGACCCCGATGAGCACGGCGGCGAAGCCGAAGCCAAACGCGCGCAGGCCGCGCGCCCCCAGCAGCAGGGCGCGATCCATCGAACGGCGGCCTAGCGGGTCAACGACGGCGCCGGCGGATGGCCGCCTGGACGCCGACGGCCGCGACCAGCGCCACCAGGAGCAGGAAGGCGATCGCAGGCATACCCCACTGTCCGGCGAATGCCGCCAGCTGGGGCGGGAGGCCACCCGAAGGTGTGGCGGGCGCGGACGGCGCGACCGGGCTCGGCGGGGCCGGGCCCATGGTGAAGGCGAGGTGTCCTTCCCCGTGCGCTTTGGTCGTGGTCGCGACCACCGAGATCACCGTGCAGGACGCTTCGCAGTGCACAGCGACCAGCGTGGCTCCGCCCTCGGTGGCCACGAGCAGATCGCCGTCCTGGACGCCGGCCGCGGCCAGCTGGGCTGACGCCAGGCGCAGCAAGCTGTCCGTTCCGGGATGCGGATTGCCCGCGGTCAGCCGGTCCGCGTAGTAGACAAATCCGCCGCGCGCCATGAAACCTGCCGGCACGAAACCAACGCTCTCGACGCCGATGTCACCGCCGGTCGGCAGGGCCGGCTTCGCGACCAGGCTCACCGTGCCGCTTGCAGTGATCGCGTACACGTTTCCGCTCAGCTCGTCGGGTGCGATCAGCGCGCCACCGAATGAGCCAAAGGTGCTCGGCGCCACTGCCAACCCGCCCTCGAGCACCGGAGCCGAGGAGGTGATCGTCTGCACCGCCCCCGTGCAGTCGATGGCGAAGATGGCGGTCTTGGTGCCGGCCGGTCCGCTGACCAGCAGCCGGTGATCGAACGCTCCCGTGGTGTCGAACGCGATCCCGTTGAGCGAGGAGGCACCGGTCACGTTGACGAAAGGACCAGATTCATCGCCGGCCGCATTCACGCGGTTGACCCCGATCGGCACGTGCAGGCGCAGCAGGTACGTCTCGTCAGGGGCAAAATCGCACCCCGTCGCAGCGACGTGGGCCGCTGTCGACATCGCGAGGTAGGCTTCGGCTCCGGGGTCTTCGTGATAACCGCCCGGCCCGCGCGCAAACGGGTTGACCGTCCCCGCGGGATCCGCGAGGTAGAGGGCTGCCGAGCCGGCGACGATGAGCGTCCCGTCGCTCCGCGGGCCGTCCACGTCGAACACCCCGCTGATCGGCTTCCACTGCTCCCATGACGCTCCGACCGCGTAGGCGGGGGCCGGCAGCACTGCCACGTGAGCCGCGACCAGCACCGCCAGGAGGCGCCGCATGGCCGGAGCGTATCTCGTCCCTTGGCGGGTATTTCAACATGGGTGTTGAAAAACTCGTAGGATTGCTTCGTGGATACCAGGCGCCAGACGATCCTCGCCTTCCTCAAGACGCGCGGCAGCGCCACGTTAGGCGAGGTGGCCTCGCACCTCGAGGTGTCCAAGCAAGGCGCCCTTCGCCACCTGGAGGCCCTCGAGTCGGCCGGGCTGGCCACCGTCGCCTCCGCTGAGCCCCACGGCCGCGGCCGCCCCGAAAACATCTACCAGCTGACCGCCGCGGCCGGTGAACACTTCCCCGACGGCCACCGGGAGTTGACCGGACAGCTCGTGGAGTTCTTGTCCGAAGAGCAGCTGAAGGACTTCTTTGCGCGGCGAGCGGCGAAGCTCGAGGCCGAATATGCCTCCCGACTGGCGGGGCTAGACTTTGAAGCGCGCGTCCGCGAGCTGGCCAAGCTCGCCACCGAGCACGGTCATATGGCCGAGGTGGTCGAGCTGGCGGAGGGTGGGCTCGCGATCCGTCACTGCAACTGCCCCATCCAGGACGTCGCCGCCCGCACGGGCCTGCCCTGCATGAACGAGCAGCAGATGTACGAACGGCTTCTGGGTACCCCGGTCACGAGGTCGACCTGGATGGCCGAAGCGGCGAACGATTGCACCTATGAAGTCAAGAAAAGCGGAGGTAGAGTTGGCTGATTTCGAGATCAAAGACCTGAGGGCAAGCGTCGAGGGCAAGGAGATCCTCAAGGGCGTCACGCTGGCGATCAACAAGGGCGAGGTTCACGCGGTGATGGGGCCGAACGGCTCCGGCAAGTCGACGCTCTCGCACACCCTGATGGGTCATCCCGGCTACACGGTGGACGGCGGCGAGGTCATCTTCAAAGGACAGAACGTGCTCGCGCTCGAGGTCGACGAGCGGGCGCGCCTGGGCATGTTCCTCGCGCTGCAGTACCCCGTGGTCGTGCCCGGCATCTCCATGACCAACTTCCTGCGCACCGCGCTCAACGCGAAGCGCGGGTACGACGGCAAGGACAAGTCGAAGCAGATCTCCCCCAAGGAATTTCGCTCGATGCTCAAGGGTGAGCTCGAGGTGCTGCACATGGACGACTCGTTCCTGCCGCGCTACATCAACGACGGGTTCTCCGGCGGCGAGAAGAAGCGCGCGGAGATCCTGCAGATGGCGATGCTCAAGCCCGAGATCGCGATCCTCGACGAGACCGATTCGGGGCTCGACATCGACTCGATCAAATTCGTCGCCGAGGCCGTGAACCGCATGCGCGGTCCCGAGCTCGGCGTCCTGATCATCACGCACTACACGCGCATCCTGGAGTTCATCAAGCCCGACTACGTTCACGTGCTGGTGGACGGGAAGTTCGTGCTGTCGGGTGGTCCCGAGGTCGCGGCGCGCCTGGAGAAGACGGGTTACTCGGAATGGGCGGAGGCTGACGAGCCGGCCGTGCTGAAAACGGAGGAGGCGAGCTGATGGCCACGGTACCTAAAGTCGACGTCGGCTCCGACTACAAGGAGAAGTACGGCTTCTTCGTCCCCGAGGACTACATCTTCAAGGCCAAGCGCGGCCTGAACCCCGAGATCGTCAAGGAGATCTCGTGGATGAAGAAGGAACCGGAGTGGATGTTGAAGTTTCGGCTTCGCTCACTCGAGATGTTCCGCAAGAAGCCGATGCCCACGTGGGGCGCGGATCTCTCGGTGATCGACTTCGAGAACATCTTCTATTACCTCAAGGCGTCGGACAAGCAGTCGACCACGTGGGAAGACCTGCCGCCCGACATCAAAAGGACGTACGACCGGCTGGGCGTGCCCGAGGCCGAGCGCAAGTTCCTCGCCGGCGTCTCAGCGCAGTACGAGTCGGAGGTTGTCTACCACTCGTTGCACGAGGAGCTGTCTAAGAAGGGCGTCATCTTCACCGACACCGACTCGGCGCTGCGCGATCACCCGGAGCTCTTCAAGGAGTACTTCGGCACCGTCATCCCGCCCGCGGACAACAAGTTCGCCGCGCTGAACAGCGCGGTGTGGTCGGGCGGTTCGTTCATCTACGTCCCGAAGGGCGTGCGAGTGGATATCCCGCTGCAGGCTTACTTCCGCATCAACGCGGAGAACATGGGCCAGTTCGAGCGGACGCTGATCATCTGCGACGAGGGCTCGTTCGTGCACTACATC
>Ga0209118_1000381_pt1 | contig 25317 bp, 27 predicted proteins | sample BlaSpr_A8_Ref_M1_FD_187988 | JGI IMG/M metagenome (GOLD analysis project Ga0209118, IMG submission 187988) | Forest soil microbial communities from Thunder Bay, Ontario, Canada - Black Spruce, Ontario site 2_A8_Ref_M1 (SPAdes) (version 2) | ecosystem: Environmental > Terrestrial > Soil > Boreal...
AGAGGAGCTTCAGAAGCCTCGCTGGCGGGTAGCGGTTCGGCGGTGTTTGGAGTTTTCCCGAGCCCAGCGATGGCGCGCCGAGCCGCTGTCGGGTTTTCGCACGATCAGACCTTCGTTTGCGAGACGCTCTCGCGCGACAGATACTTTCGTCTGATCAAAAGCGCGCTGCAATAGGCGCGTGTGCCGGCTGAGCCGCAGCGTCTCTTCGCCTACACCCCGGTTGCAGAAATCTTCCGCGTTGCGCGGAGGAGTGGAGAGAGCTCTTCGTGAACGACGAGCGATTCAAGATTTTTGCGGGCACTGCGAATCCGGTGCTGGCCGAGAGCATTTGCAGGAATCTCGACGTGCACCTCGGCAAAGCGCTGCTGGGCCGCTTCAGCGACGGCGAGATCTATTTTCAGATTCTCGAGAACGTGCGCGGCGCGGACGTCTTTGTGGTGCAGCCGTGCTGCCACCCGGTGGATAACCACCTGCTCGAGCTGCTGCTGATGATTGACGCGTTCAAGCGCGCGTCGGCATGGCGTATTACCGCGGTGCTGCCGTATTACTGCTATGCGCGGCAGGACCGCAAAGACAAGCCGCGCGTGCCGATCTCGGCGAAGCTCGTCGCTGACTTACTGGAAACCGCGGGTGCGAGCCGGGCGCTGACGCTGGATTTGCACGCGCCGCAGATTCAGGGCTATTTCGACGTGCCGGTAGACCATTTGTACGCGTCACCGGTGCTGGTGGAGCATTACCGGCACCTGAAACTGCCGAATCTGACCGTGGTTTCGCCGGACGCGGGCGGTGTGGAGCGCGCGCGTTTTTTTGCGAAGAAGCTGGATGCGCCGCTGGCCATCGTGGACAAGCGCCGCGTGGATGTGGACGTCAGCGAAGTGATGAACTTGATCGGCGACGTGCGCGGCCGCAGCGCGCTGATTGTTGATGACATCATTGACACGGCGGGGACGCTGGTGAAGACCGCCGAAGCGCTGATGAAAGAGGGAGCGACACAAGTTTTTGCGGCGTGCACGCACGCGGTGCTCTCCGGCCCGGCGGTCGAGCGGCTGGCAAAGTCGGAGATCACGGAAGTGGTCGCGACGGACTCCGTGCCGCTGAGCGAAGCAGCCAAGAAGATGGGCAAGATCCGGGTTTTGAGCGTTGCGGATTTGCTGGCGCGCGGGATTCGCTCGATCCACGAGGAGACTTCAATCAGCGAGTTGTTTATTTAAGTATTGGTGCACCTGCCGTGTACGTGCCCGGCAGAAACAGAAAGTTGAGATCCTTCGCCCACCCTCGCGGGGTGGGCTCAGGCTGACAAACCGAGGAAGGAAAGAAAGTATGGCTCAGCAGACTCAAATTATCGTGGAAGCAGTGCCCCGCGCCGAACGTGGGAAAAACGAAGCCCGGCGGCTGCGGCAGACCGGACAGGTACCGGCGGTTCTTTACGGAGGCAAGGGCAACGCCGTCACATTGTCCGTAAATGCCAAGCAGGTCGGCGCGATCCTCCGTTCCGAGAGCGGCCACAACACGCTTTTTCAGGTAAGCCACGGCGGCAAGCAAGAACCCGCGATTTTGAAGGATTGGCTGGTCGATCCCGTTAGCGGGAAATTGCTGCACGTCGATTTGCAGCGTGTGGCCATGAATGTGCGCATGCGTGTCAAAGTTCCCGTACACACGTTCGGCGAGCCCGCGGGGGTGAAACAGCAAGGCGGCATCTTTGAAATCGTGACCCGCGAAGTCGAAATTGAGTGCTTGCCTGCGGACATCCCGACCGAGTTCAAGGTGGATGTGAGCGGCTTGATGCTCGGCAAGCAGCTCCGCGCCGGAGAGCTGACGATGGATACCGCGAAGATGAAACTGTTGACCGATCCGGAACGCGTGCTCGCGCACGTTGTTACTTTGCGCGTCGAGGAAGAGAAACCCGTGGAAGCGGTGGCCGCAGAAGCAGCGGTGCCGGCCGAGCCGGAGGTCATCAAGAAGGGCAAGAAGGAAGTCGAGGGCGAAGAAGGCGCCGAGGCAGAAGCGAAACCCGAGAAGGCCGAAAAAGGCGAAAAGGGCGAGAAGAAGAAGTAACGCGGCGAGGAGGCCCACGGCGCGGAGAGGGCCTGCGGAAAAGAGTCTATGCGGCTCATTGTCGGCCTTGGCAATCCCGACCCTGAATATCAGTGGACGCCGCATAACCTGGGTTTTTTAGCGGTGGATGAACTGGCCAATCGAGGAGCGATCCGCGTGGGGCGTCCCGAGGGCAAGGCGCTGGTCGGGCGCGGGAAGCTTGGCGGAAAAGAAGTCGTCCTGGCGAAGCCGCAGACGTATATGAATCTCAGCGGCGTTTCGGTGCGGGAGCTGCTGAGCAAGTATGAGCTGGAGCCAGGCGATTTGCTGGTGCTGTGGGATGAAGTTCAATTGCCCTGGGGCACGATCCGGATTCATCCGGAGGGCAGCGCCGGAAGTCATAACGGCGCGAAGTCGGTTATCAGCGCACTCGGCACGCAGGAATTTGCGCGCCTCCGGCTTGGCTGCGGACTGGAGCGTCCGGTAACCAGCCGCAAAGAGCATGTGCTGAAGCCGATGAAGAAGGTGGAGTTGAAAGTCGCCGCGGAGATGATCGCCGAAGCCGGGGACGCCGTAGAGATGATGCTCGCGAAGGGAATCGAGGCGGCGATGACCAAGTACAACCGGCGGAAAGCGTCCGAGGACGAGGCGGAAGAAAAGAAATAGGCGATTTTCCCGGGCTGTGCGCCCGGAAGAGAAGAGAAACGAGGCAACCATGGAAGAGCGTTTGTACGATTTGATTTTCATCGCCCGGCCGGCGACGCCGGAAGAAGAGATAAATAAAGTTCTCTCCGGCATCGAGCACACGTGCGCGGAGAAGGGCGGCAAGATCGAGAAGACGGAGCACTGGGGCACACGCAAGCTGGCCTACCGCGTGGCCAAGCACCGCGAAGGTATTTATGTATACCAGCAGATCCGCACGAACCACGGCGAATTGATCGCTGAGCTCGAACGCCGCCTGCGCGTGCAGGACGTGGTGATCAAATATTTGACGGTGCGGCTCGACGAAGATTTGAAGCGGCAAAAGAAGCTGATGGGAAAGCGTGAACAGCGCGCCGCGCGGCGTCCGCGCCGCACGCCGCCAGCGCCTCCTTCGGCGACGGAACAGACCGCCGCGGCAAGCTGAGAAGCATTGTGCATAGATTTTCTGGGTTTTAATCACTGGCCCCAACCGGGCCGGAGACATTAGGGAAAGGGTGGAAGGTATGTCAGAGGAACCGAAACAAGCGCAAGCGCCCAGCGGCGCGCCGAGGCGTGAAGGCGGCTCCGGTGGTCATGGCGGACCGCGCCGCGAAGGCGGAGGTCCCGGCGGTCCGGGAGGACCCGGTGGGCGTCCCCGCGGCAAGCGTCAGTATTTCCGCAAGAAGAAAGTTTGCAAGTTCTGCGTCGAGAAAATGGATTTCATCGACTACAAGCGCGCGGACATCCTGTCGCAGTTCGTGCAAGAGCGCGGCAAGATCCTTCCTCGCCGCATGACCGGCGTTTGCTCGCGCCATCAGCGCTGGCTCGGCGTCGCCATCAAGCGCGCGCGCAACATCGCGTTGATGCCGTTTGCTGGCAGCGCCGCGGGAACGCAAGCGCCGCGAGCGGTTGTTCCGGCAGCCGCGGCTGTTGAGGCCCCCAAGGCCTGAGGCCGAGGGTTAAAGAAACAGGAGCCAAGAGAGAATCGATGCAAATCATCCTTCAGGAAGATATCGATAAGCTCGGCCATCGCGGCGAGGTCGTTACCGTGAAGCCCGGCTACGCACGTAATTTTCTTTTGCCGCGCAAACTCGCCATTGAAGCTACCACCGGCAACATGAAGGCGCTCGAGCGCATTCGTGGGGCACTCGCCAAGAAAACCGCCACCGAACTAGAAGCCGCACAGAAACAAGCCGCCCTGCTCAATGGGGTCTCTTTAGCGTTCAAACGCAAGACCGGTGAGAACGACCAGATCTTTGGCTCGGTTACCTCCGCCGACATAGCGGAAGGGCTCACCGCGCAGGGCTTCAAGATCGAGAAGCGCCAAGTGCAGCTTGCCGATCCGCTGAAAGCTCTCGGCGAATACACGGTGTCGATCAAAGTGTTCCGCGACGTCACCGCTGAAGTGAAAGTCCACGTCGACAAGGAAGCGCAGTAGTTCTTCCCATCGAGACTTTCCTGTGAAGGGGCGTCCGCCACGGCGGGCTGCGCCCTTGCTTCGCTTTTATTGAGCGCGCAAAGAGTTTTGCAGAGATTTCCGAGGCAATGCACAGGCACACCGATTGACGGTGGCGAAGCGTCAACGCACAATGCGCACAACAGCCGGGCCGAGGCAGCGACGAAATTCTGAGAGACAACTTCGCGCTTGCCAAGGCACAGGTGTTGTGATACAAGGCGAATAAAAGACGAACACTGAATCTACCGCAAATGCCTACCGACACCGTCCTCGAGAAGCCTCTTCCAAATAATTTGGACGCAGAGCGATCTGTGCTTGGCGCCATTCTCCTGGATAACAACGCACTGAATGCCGCGATCGAGAATCTCCGCCCCGAAGATTTCTTCCTGGACCAGCACCGCCGCGTCTACACGCAGATGATGGCGCTGGGAGAGAGCCAGCAGGCCATTGACCTGGTCACGCTGACCGAGGAGCTGCACCGCCACGGCGAGCTGGAGGCGGCGGGCGGCGCTCCGTATCTGGCCGCGCTCGCCGACGGCATGCCCAAGGTCTCGAATGTCGAGTACTACGCGCGGATCGTGAAGGAAAAGGCGCTGCTGCGGAACCTGATTCACGCCACGCACAATATTCAGCAGCGCGCCTTTGAAGGCGATGACGGCGCAGACGCGATCCTCGACGGCGCGGAATCCTCAATCTTTGCTCTGGCCGAGGACCGCATCCGGGCCGGCTTGATTTCCGTGAAGGACATCGTCCGAGACAATTTCGAGCGCCTCGAGAAAATCTTTCGCGAGGGCAAGAGTGTCACTGGCATTCCCACGGGCTACACGGAACTCGATAAACTCACCTCGGGATTGCAATCTTCGGAGCTCATCATCCTTGCCTCGCGGCCTTCGCAAGGAAAGACAGCACTGGCGTTGAATCTAGCGGAAAACATTGCCATTCGCGCGGGCTCGCCGGTGGCGATTTTCAGCCTCGAAATGTCGAAAGAATCTCTGCTCCAGCGGCTGGTCGCTTCGGTGGCGCAAATCGATGCGCACAAGTTCCGCACTGGCCACCTCAGCCGCGAGGACTGGCGCCGCATGACGGAAGCGCTTGGTACGATTTCGTCCGCGCCGATATGGATCGATGACGCCGGCTCGATCAGCGTCCTCGAAATCGGAGCGAAAGCGCGCCGCTTGAAGCGGGACAAGGGGCTGTCGTTCTTGATTGTGGACTATCTCCAGCTCATAACCGCGCGCGGCCGGTTCAACAACCGCAACGAAGAAGTCTCGAGCATTTCGCGCAGCTTGAAGGGCCTTGCCAAGGAGCTTGGCATACCTGTGATGGTCCTCAGCCAGCTCACGCGTGCTCCCGAGCGCGAGGAGCGTGGGCCACAGCTCTCCGACTTGCGCGAATCCGGCGCCATCGAGCAGGACGCGGACGTCGTGATGTTCATCTACCGTCCCAACTTCTTCAAGCTGGATGCCGCGCCGGAGGAGCGCGACCAGGCCGACATCCTGATCGCCAAACAGCGCAATGGCCCAACGGACAAGGTCAAGTTTGTCTTCCGCAGCCGCATGACGCGTTTCGAAGAGGCTGCTCCCGACGCTTTCTCCCAGTTCGCACCCGACAACCTGTAGGCCGGCCGCCGTCGCAGCGCGGCATTCGGGCCACAGCGTGGCTCCGCTACCACTCCCGCGCGGGCCATCTTGAACCCAACCGGAGAGGATCGGAGACGGAACCCATCGTTTCTTCAAGAACTTACGGATGAATCAGGGATTCGGCCCGGCGCCTTGGCCTGCGGCATCTGCATTGCCTATCAAAAGGTGTGTTGTCTTTCACGCGGCAGCCAATGTGGCGTTCGAAAGTCGCCCTAAGGATGTCGTAAACTAAATACTTTCGGGATACCTATGGCGCGAGCACAGAAGAGCCTAGCAAATTTCAACCGGCGCCCCGTCTGGGCCGAAATTTCTCTCTCCGCGCTGGCCCACAATCTCCACGCTATTCGCGATTTCGTGAATCCCCGGCAGGAGAAACGCAAGGTCCCGCGGAAAATTCTCTCGATCGTCAAGGGTAATGGCTACGGACACGGAGGCCCTGAAGTCGCGAAGGCGCTGGAAAAGGAAGGCTCGGACTGGTTCGGCGTCACCTGCACCGAGGAGGGCATTGCCGTTCGTAAAGCCGGCGTCCGCAAACCCATACTGGTTCTGACAAGCTTTGTGTCGGGCGAGGAGGCGCCGCTGCTCGAACACGGTCTGACTGCAGTGATCCACCGCTGCGACCAGTTGGCGGCGCTCGAAGGAGCGGCCGCCCGGCGGCGCGCACGTCGCGGCTCCGTTTCGTTTCACCTAAAAATTGACACGGGCATGAATCGCCTGGGGATCGCCACAGGCGATATCGAGTGCTTCGCGAAGCAGCTGACGAAGTGCCCGCACATTCGCCTCGGCGGCGTCATGACTCACTTCGCTTCGAGCGAAGTCTTTTCGAAGACGCCTGTCGGTGAGCAGACGCGCCAGCAAGAAGAGCGCTTTTACGCCGCACTCGATCGCTTGCGTGCGCTCGGTATTGATCCCGGCATTGTGCATCTGGCGAACAGCGCGGCGATCACCACGCGCCCCGAAACCTGGGCGGACATGGTACGCCCGGGCGCGATTCTGTACGGTTATCATCCAGGTTACGAACCCGCAGAACGCCGCGCGGAGTTCGAAGCGCGCTTACCGCTGAAGCCGGTGATGAGCCTGCGGACGCGCATCATCAGCCTGAGGAACATTCGCGCCGGCGAGGGCGTGGGATACGACGCCACGTTCATCGCGCAGCGTCCTTCAAGAATCGCTGTCCTAGCCGCAGGCTACGGCGACGGCATGCATCGCTCGCTCGGCAACCGCGGCAGCGTTTTGATTCGCGGCAAGTTGGCTCCGATCGTGGGGATTATCTCCATGGACGTCACCATGATCGACGTGACCGGAGTGCCGGACGTCGAGCTCGACGATATTGCCACGATCTACGGCACGGATGGCGAGCACATTCATCTTGCCAGTCTCGTTGCCCGCAGCATCGGCACTGTGACCTCCGATTTGCTCTGTGCCGTCAGCCAGCGCGTCCCGCGCCTCTATCTTTCCTGACCTTCCAGCCGAATGCGCTGCCGCGTTGCTCTGCTTGTTAATTCTGTCGTAACCTCTTGACCCGGCACTATTGAGAGAGTATATACACTCCGGGAACGTGATCTTTCGTTTCCCTTTCCGCACCGGCGAGGTCCCTCACGCTCCTGCGGGAAGGCGGCACCGATTTTGCAGTGATTCCGAAATCCTGTGAGGTCGTATGAGCCGGGCTTTTCCTGAAGTGCAGCGTCGTTCCGGAAATTCTGCTTCGTCTCCCATTGTGTCTGCGCCGGGAGCAAAAAGCGGGAGTGCCCGGTTTCTCGGGCCCCGGTGGTCTGGATGGAATTTCTGGGCCGCGCGGGCATTCCTCGCGATTTGCGTCGCTGCGCTTTGTTACCGGATGGGGCCATTTGGCCTCAAGGGATTTTATGCGGCTGGTGCAGGTCTGCTGATTGCGCTGGCGATTTTTTTCGCAGAGCTGCGGCTCCGCCAATTTGCTCTCAGCGGCTTGCTCGGGGGAGCTTTCGGTGCTGTCCTCGGAGTTTTCACGGCCCTCTTGGTGACCCTTATCATATCCCGCACGTCCGCGCCCGAACCGACCAAGTCTTTTCTTCAGTATTTGGTGCTATTTGCTTTCGGCTATCTTGGACTTGTCCTGGGCTCGCAAAAGAGCGGTGCCATTCGCGTCGATGCTCTCGGAGAGCTATTTGACGATCGCTCCGCGCAAAAGGCTCCCTTGAAGCTGCTTGACACCAGCGTGCTGATCGATGGCCGCATCGGAGATATCTGCGAGGCGCAATTTCTGGATGGCGTTCTGGTCATCCCTCAGTTCGTGCTCCACGAGCTGCAACTCGTAGCCGATTCCGCCGATCCCTTGAAGCGCCAGCGTGGCCGCCGTGGCCTGGAGGTGCTCCAGCGCATCCAGAAGATCCCGCAGGTGGAAGTGCGCATCGTCGAAGATGACTTTCCGCAAGCAACCGACGTGGACCACAAGCTCATCGAGCTGGCGCGCCGCACGGGTGCGAAGATCGTTACCAACGATTTCAATCTCAATAAGGTCGCGACTGTTCAGGGCCTTTCCGTCCTCAACGTCAATCAGCTCGCCAATGCGCTTAAGCCCGTGGTCCTGCCCGGAGAACAAATGCGGGTTTTCGTCTTGCGGGAAGGCAAAGAAGCGAATCAAGGCGTCGCCTATCTCGACGATGGAACCATGGTCGTGATCGACGGAGCCCGCCGCTTCATCAACAAGACCGTTGACATCGTCGTTACTTCTGTCCACCAGACTACCGCGGGGAAAATGATTTTCGGCCGCCTGGATGACCGCGCGGAGCAATCGCCCCCATTGGCGCGCCATGCCGCAGCCGCGGGAGGCGCGGGCCGAAGCGATATCACTGCGCGCCTGCACGAATCGCCGTCGGTTGATCGTTCTCCGCGTCCGATCTTCCCCGAGAGCGACGTCGATTGAGTCAAACCTTTACCGGGGCCGGCTCGGCCTCAGCGGGAAAAGAGCGCACGGAAGCCCCTGCGCTACTCCGAATCTTCTCATTGATGTAAACTGTGGAGTTTGCGATTCGTTCGCCGGCCCCCTCGACGCTGGGATCGCGCACAATCATGAGCCGAATAGCAGCCATTCTGCCTGCCGCAGGTCTCGGCACACGCATGGGTGCCGAGAGGCCAAAGCAATTCCTCGAACTTGACGGCGAGCCCATTTTCATTCATACCCTGCGGCGGATTGCCTCTTGCCCGCTGGTGACGGAGATCATTGTGGCCACCCGCGCGGACGTAGTTGCCACGTTGGATAAGCGGATCCAGACCGAGAAATTCGCACAACCGGTCCGCGTTGTGCGCGGAGGCGATTCCCGACAAGAGTCCGTGGCGCAAGCGCTGCGGGAGGTGTCAGACGACACGGAAATCGTGCTGGTTCACGACGCTGTGCGGCCCTTTGTTACGCGCGAGCAGATCGCCCGGGTTATCGAAGAAGCGCGCCGCTGCCAGGCTGCGATATTGGGCATTCCCGCGATGGACACGGTGAAGGAAGTCAAGCGCGCGAGCCTTCCGGAAGACGTCGCGCTGATCACCGGAACGATGCCCCGTGAACGCGTGGTGCTGGCCCAGACCCCTCAGGCTTTTTCGACCAAATTGCTCAAGGAAGCCTTTGCGCGCGCCCAAGCGGATGGCGTGAACGCCTCCGACGAAGCCGGCCTAGTCGAGCGGCTCGGCCACAACGTCCACGTCGTTCTCGGCTCGGAGCGCAACATCAAAATCACCAAGCCAGCGGACATGGAGCTGGCCCTCTTTTACCTCGAACAAGAGCGCCAGAAGAAATGAGCACGCGCTGCGGCATCGGCTACGACCTGCATCGCCTGGCTGTGGGGCGCAAACTGATCATCGGGGGCATCGAGCTGTCCTTCGAAAAAGGTACGGTCGGTCATTCCGACGGCGATGTCCTCGCGCACGCCCTCTGTGACGCCTTACTGGGCGCTGCCGGCCTGGGGGACATCGGAACGCATTTTCCGGACACGGACCCGAAGTGGAAAGACGCCAATAGTTTGCTTTTTCTGGAGCACGCGAAGAAGCTCCTGGACGAAAAACACTTTGCCATCGAACATGTCGACGCTGTCGTGATCACGGAGAAGCCGAAACTCGGGCCGCATTTTCCGAAGATGCGCGAGGCTCTCGCAAGAGCACTCGGCGTGCCGCCGGAGAAAATTCACCTCAAGGCGAAAACCAACGAAGGCGTTGATGCCATCGGCCGGGGCGAAGCGATTGCGGCGCATGTCGTTGCCACGCTCTCCGAGCGGTGATTGCCGCGAATACAAGTACTGTTCTTCCTGTCTGCGATAGGATTACAGGGATGCTTCCAGAAGAGACCTCCACTGGTACTGTCGCAGCCGTCAATTTCTTTAAGGCAGCGGACGTGGCTGGAATCCTCAATGCACACGGTTGGCTTACAGCGGAGCCATCCGCGGAGCAACTTGCCTGGTGTGAGCGTGCCGCAGCCCTCCTTGGCCCGCACGCCGCCGACCGCGCCGCCCTTGCCAATCTGCTCGCTCTCGTCTTTCATTACGACGCGCATGAAATCATCACTCGCGTGGATTCGCATGTCGTGCTCTCTCGTTACGCAGCGCGCGACGTTGTGCGCCAGCTTGCCCTTGTGCTGCTCGACGGCGCCCCGCTTACTTCCGAGCGCTTCAAGGAAATCGTCTCTGCCCTGAAAGACGTCCTCGAACTGCGTGGCCGCGAACTCTTCCATCCCTTGCGCCTCGCGCTCGCGGGACGTTCCGGCGAAGGCGAACTCGACCGCGTTATTCTGCTACTCGACGAAGCGGCCCTTCTTCCATTCACGGTGTCCGTCAAATCGGCGAGAGTCCGTATCCTCGAATTCTGCGCCGCGCTGGATTAGGCTCCGCTGGTGTTCGATTTGTTTCGGCCTTGCTTTCCACTGAGCATCCTCGCCTGTAAACTGTTTTCCTCATGGACCGCCTGACCGGTATCCACGCCGTCCGCGAAGCCCTGGAAGCGGGCCATGCGTTCGACCGCATTGTCATCGCTCGCGGCCGCCAGGACACGCGTGTCGAGGAGATCGTCCAGCTGGCGCGCGATCGGAACATCCCTCTGCGCTTCGAGGACCGCGCCCAGCTCGACCGCCTTGCCAACTCGAAAGATCATCAAGGCGTCGTCGCGCTCGCTGCGGCGCGCTCGGCGGCGACGCTTGAAGACATACTCGCTGTTGCCAACGCCGGCGCCGGCCGTGGTCAAAAAGGTCTGATTGTTCTGCTGGACGGCGTGGAAGATCCGCACAATCTCGGCGCGGTTATTCGAACGGCGCTGGCCTCCGGCGCCCACGGCGTGGTCATTCCCGAACGGCGCTCGGCAGGGCTTACTGACACGGTCGCGCGCGCTTCCGCGGGCGCCCTGGCGCACTTGGCGGTCGCAAAGGTCACCAATATAGCGCAAACGATGGAGGAGCTGAAGGAAGCGGGCTATTGGCTCATCGGCCTCGACGAGCACGCCGACAAGAGCTACACGGAAGCTGACTACACGTCACCCGTGGGCATCGTTCTCGGTGGTGAAGGCAAGGGGCTGCACGATCTGACACGGAAGCGCTGCGACTTCGTCGTTTCGCTCCCCACAACCGGCCCCGTGAAATCACTCAACGTTTCCGTCGCTGCCGGAATCGTCCTCTTCGAAGCTCTTCGCCAGCGCCATGGCCGCTAACGCTTATTGCTCTTCGATGTCCGCCGTCCAAGTAACCTCAAAGCCCTTCTTGATGCTCTGATGCACGGGGCAATAGTTTTCGTGATGTGCGAGCGCGCGGTCGGCTTCGGCGCGCTTTCCCTTGGGAATTTTCACGCGATATCGCAAGTTCACTGCTGCGATGCGGAAGAACTTGTCATCTGCCTCGATGCGTCCTTCCACGTCGGCTTCCAGGTTGTTTGCTGCGGGGATTCCGCGCGCTTCCAGCGCGCCGGCAAGTGTGCCGGTCAGTCAACCGGCGAGAGCGGAAATGACGTGGTCAATTGTGGTCGGCAGAGGTTCCGTGTCCTTCACGCCGTAATATTTCGCGTATCCCCCGTGCGTACCGAATTGCAGCGGCTCCGCGAAGCCCTCGATATGCGCTTCCCGAAAAGGCCGTTTCTTCTGTACGAGCCGGATCTTTGCTGTGTGAATGACTTCACCCATCGTCCACCTCCAAGCTTCAGATGCTCTTGCGCTCCAGCGAGATTCAGCCAATCGAGGATACACTCATTTGTCATACTGAATGAGTGAGAAGACATCTAACCCAGGCAGCTTCGTGCGGCCACTCAGAAAAGTCAGCTCCACCGCAAACGCGACCCCATCGACCTGCCCTCCAAGTTTCCTGATAAGTTGGACCGTCGCCGCGGCGGTTCCACCCGTCGCCAGGAGGTCGTCGCACACCAGAACGCGCTGTCCCTTCTCGACTGCATCTTCGTGAATTTCCAGCGTATCCGTGCCGTATTCGAGAGCATAGGAAACTTGCACCGTCTTGGCGGGGAGTTTCTTCGGCTTGCGTACCGGCACGAACCCAGCGCCAAGCCGATAGGCCAAGGCGGGCGCAAAGATGAATCCGCGGGCCTCTATGCCCGCCACAATATCGATATGGTGATTCGAATAGTGTCCGCAGAGCCGGTCAATCAGGATGTGAAATCCTTTTTTGTCTTTCAAAAGCGTCGTCACATCGTAGAACAGGATCCCCGGCTTCGGATAATCGGGCACCTCGCGAATCAGCTTTTTCAAATCATCCATTCGAGCGGCTCCTGTTCACTCGTCGTAGGTAATGATGAAGTCCTTCGTGTACTCCGGATCAGCCTGCGCCGGCTCTTCACGAACCTCGGTCACGCTCGAAAATCGCGGGCCACGATCCAGTGCCACGCGCATCGCGGCGAGCTGCGCTACTGTGCCCAGGGCATAGACTTCCACGCGTCCGTCGCGCAAGTTTCTCACGTAACCGCTGAGGCGCAACTTCTCCGCCGCACGCTGCGCGTAGAAACGGAACCCTACACCCTGCACCATTCCGGATACGAAATAGCGCCTCGCTTGTGTCGCGTCGCTCACAAACTTGCGAATTGTAGCAGACACGCTGGCCTTCGTCCTGTCGTGCGGCTGCCAAGTGTGCCCGTCAAGACCTGCGAGTCAAATTGCGGTAGACTTTTTACGTTGCACAAGCTCGTGGGCGGCCGCTAATCGACCTGCGCGCATCTAAATCGTTATGAATTGGGAAGAACGAAAGGTCGGCTTCCAGTTGTTCGCCGTTGTCGCTCGCACCGCTCTCTTTCTGGCCGCTTTTCTGGCGCCGGGCAGTGCTGCACATGCTCAGGACTCTCCTCAGGGGCCGCTTGCGCCGCCGCCCGAACATCGCGTCACGCGGAGCATCGGCACGCAACCCGAACCGGAGGCTCCTCCCATTCTTCCCCCGGACGAGATCATCCGCCGCTTTTCGGAAAAGGAAGACGAGTATGTGGGAGCGCGAATCCGGCACACCTTTCGAAAGAGCATCCGCATCCAGGAGTTTGGTCCCGACGGGAAACTTGCCGGTGAGTTTCTGCGCGTCACCGAAACTGCGCCGGGGACCGACGGGAGACCTGTCGTCAAGGTCATCGAGAAGCCGCAGTCCACGCTCCAGCACGCGTTCCTTGCGCCCGAGGATCTCGAAGCGCTCGACCGCGTTCCTGCGTATCCGCTCACGACCAGCCAGTTGCCGAAATACAATCTGAAATATATCGGCAAGGAGCAAGTCGACGAAATCGATTGCTACATTTTTCAAGTGAAACCCAAAATGCTCGATCGCACGCGGGGTTTATTTGATGGCGTGATTTGGGTGGATGCGAAGTATCTGGAAGTGGTGAAGACTTATGGCAAGTGGGTCAGAGAACAGGGTGACGCGCCCATCCTGGCCCAGTATCCTTTCGCATTGTTCGAAACGTATCGCGAAAACGTCGACGGCAAATATTGGTTCCCCAACTATTCCCGCTCCGATGACACACTGCACCTGAAAGACCTGGACGTCAGCATCCGTCTGGTCATCAAGTGGAGCGACTTCAAGCCGCTCCCCTCGGTCGCGCCAACTGCGGCACCCCCTCCCGCGACGCTACCTGCTGCTCCCGCGAAGCCCTAGCAGTCTCGCTCTTGATGCGGGGGGTTACTCCTCTCATTTGTGCGGCGCCTTTCAACAGTTGCTCATGCGTGATATCTCTCCAATGCGCTCGGCAGCTCCTCGATCGATTTCAGCAGAAGTTCCGGTTTGGCGGCGCGCAGTTGTTTCTCCGTGGGAAAAGGTCCAAGCACCGCAATGGCGCGCACACCTGCGCGGCGCGCCATCTCCAAATCTTCCGCCGAATCACCCACATAAACGCAGGTTCCTGGATCGAGTTCCATCTGCCTCAGCGCCAGCCGCAGCGGCTCCGGATGCGGCTTCTTCCGTGCCGTGTCCCCGCTGCAAACGCGCGCGGCAAATATTTTCGTCAAGCGAAACTCGTGCAGTTGCCGCACCACGCGGTCGCGATCCCCGCTCGTTACCAGACCGAGTTCGTGACTGCTTTGCAGCCGCGTCAGCACGCGCCGTGCCCCCGCCAGGAGCTGCGGTTTGTGCATTGCATACTGAGCACGCCACGCGCAATCCGCTTCATCCCAACGGGCACGCGGCAGCTTCGCGGCGCGATATACGTGGTACCAGTTCGGCGAATAGTGCCGGGCCAGATTCTCGATTCCCCACGGAATGCCCATCTCCCGGAACATCGCCAAATATGCGGCCGTATCGGCTTCGTAGGAATTGAGCAGCGTTCCGTCCCAATCAAACAACACGCCCTGGATGGATTGTATTTTCTTTGCGGCCATCGCCATTCAGACTATCAGGGATCTCTTGTTCCCCTACCAGCCCCAAAAAGCAAGAGGGGCGCGGAAGCGCCCCTCTTTGTGCTGATGCAACTCTACTGCGATATCTGGTCTTAGAACTCCAGCCGAACCGCCAACTGGGCCTGCCGCGGATCGCCCACGCCTACGCGCAGGAAGCCGTTGAAGTCAAACAACTGCGGCGAAGACAACGGGTTCACGTTGTTCTTATTGTTAAAGGTGTTGAACATCTCGAGCTTCGGGATGATTCGGAATCGCTCGCCAAGATGGAAGGGACGCTCCACTCCGAAGTCGAAAGTGAAAAAGGCGTTGTCCTTCCGCAAATGGTTACGCCCACAGTCAACCGCTGCTCCACCGCCGGTGGGAATCACGAACCGTGTGTTCGAGTTCGTGATGCTGCACGGAGCGCCCGTTGGATTCAAATTAGCGACGTCCGTGATGGGCTGCGCCGAATGCGCCTGCATGCGGACGTTACCCTGGAATCCCCAAGGAAGATCCGCCACTGTATAGAAGTTGAACTTGTGCCGCTCATCGCGGTCGGAGTTCGAATATTCCGCCGCAAGATTGAACAGGTTGGCGTAACGGAAGGTGAATGGATCGCGTTCGTTCGAATCGTCGTCCTTATCCACAGAATAGGTATAGTTCGCGTCGAACTGGAACCTATGGCTCATCCGTTTGCGCATACCAAATGTCACGCCACGATAGAGTGACTTCGCGGAACTAACAATGTCGGTAATATCGCCGAGATTCGAAAAGACGGTGTGTGCGCCGACGTAATTTACGGTGTCTTGGCCCGCGGTAGGCAGGGTGAAACCTGTCCCGGCGTTTGGATTGATAAAGCGAGTCAGGTGCACGCCTTTTGATAGCGTGAAGTCCGCATAGGCAGCGTAATCGCCAACGAGCTGCTGCTCGTAGCCTACGTTGGTCGTGTAGACACGTGGGTTGGCGTAGGCCTTACTGAACACGAACACGCCCGGCTGGAACGGGAATGCCCCGGGAGCGAGGAGTGGCACAGGCGTCGTCCCCGGATAAGTCGGCGCGGGTCCGCCCGCCGAGTTCTGCTGGCAAACGCCAGTGATTTTAAACAGGCAGGTCCCGCCAGCAATTTCTTGCTGCTGAACACCGTTGGTCGTAATTGGCCCTACCTGCGTCAGCATGTTCTGCCGCGCATTGAAAATGCCCCAACTTGCGCGTAAAGCGGACCTGCCATTGCCGCGGACGTCCCAAGCGAAGCCAACGCGGGGCTGGAATTCTTTGTTCTGGTTTGGCAGCTTACCTGTTGACGGGAATTTCGGATCACTCAGGTTTGAGCCGTACGCCGTCTGCGAAGGCGGGATGGTTGGATCGGGGAACTTCTGTACATCCCAGCGCAAGCCGTAATTAAGAGTAAAATTGCGCCATACCTTCCACGTGTCCTGGGCGAACAAGGAATAGTCTTCATTCGCAAAGTCCGCCTTGCCCGACTGGTCGAGCGTCTCACCGGCGGTCGTTGGTCCGTGCTGGAGATAAAGCAGAAGGGGTCCCCCGCTGAACGCGCTGCCATTGGGGCAATTGCCGGCAATGTTGACCAGCGAAATATCCGTAAAGGTGCCGTCGGCGCACTCTGCTGCGCCTGGCCCGAAGCCGGCTCCAAGCGTGGAGGGTGAAGCATAGTGCAGGAAGCCGGTTACGCTGTCGAAGATGTAGCGGCCGGTGAAGAATCCGCGGAAGATCTGGCTGTTCCGGCTATGGATCCATTCGCCGCCGAATTTGTAGGTATGTTTGCCCTTAATGATGGATAAATTGTCACGAATGTCGGACCGGTAGAAAAGTTCATCCACAGTCGGTTCCAGGAAGAAGGGCTGGCCGAACCGGAAATTCGGCGCGAATCCCATGGCAGTGTCCGGCACACTCGATGAGTTGATCGCTGCTCGCGGACGACTCTCACGGGCATACGTGAAGTGCGCCTCGTTCAGCATCGTGTTCGAAAGGGTGCTGAACCAATTGGTGCTGATAGCCTGAATCTTCGAAGGGCCCTCGATTCCATTTGCGGTTGTCCCGTAGGTCGGTACGTCAAACGTCTGGTTAGTATTCTTCGACCAGTCATAGTTGTAGGAACCAAAAATCTGGTTCTTGGAATTTAAGTTGTAATCGACCCGCCCGAACACTGACGCGTTCCGCACCAGGTGCTGGAGGGGCGCGCCGTCGTTCTCCTTAAAATTGGTCTGCATAAAGCTCAATAGCGCTTGCCGCTGGCAATCCGGACTGGCGCCGATTTGCGCATCCGTGATGTTGCCGTTGAAAACTGGGTTCGACACGCCGCAAGCTGTCCCGAGGGGCACGCTTAAATTTGGCCGCCTCAGGTCTTCGCGAATTCCCTCGCCGGCGCCGAAGAAGAAGAGCTTGTCTTTCCGAATTGGCCCGCCGACGCTTCCCCCGAATTGGTTTCGGCGAAAATTGTCAAGTGGCTTTCCATCCGAGGTCGCCGCCGTCAGCGCTTCGGTACGGAAATATTCAAAAGCACTCCCGTGGATGTCGTTCGTGCCGGATTTGGTGATGACGTTTACAATGCCACCCGCGGTGCGGCCGAATTCCGGGTTGGCTCCGCTCGCGACGATCTGGAACTCTTTCACCGCCTCCAGCGTGATGTCGATCGCTGCACGTTGTCCACCCATCTGCTCACCGAAGAATCCATTATTGTAGTCGCCACCGTCGAGGCTGACGTTGTTGAAGATCCCGCGCTGGCCATTGATGTTAATTTCGTCGCCGTCCGGCCCCTGCGAAATGCTCACGCCGGGTGTGAGGGTGAGCAGATCTTCAAATTTACGCCCTAGAACGGGCGTGGCAGCTACGGCTTGCTCATCCAGCGTCGAGGAAGAATCCGATTTCGTTACTTCCACGACCGGCACATCCGTCACAACGATCTGCTGCGCCACCGCGGATATTTTCAGCGTCACCGGGATGGTAATTACCTGGCCGACCGTCAAATTCACATTTTCCTGCAGGACGGTCGCAAATCCCTGTTTGGAGATCGTCAACGTATAGCGCCCTGGCGCCAGGCTTAGAAACGCAAAATGCCCGTCATTGCTTGTTGTTTCCGTACGCACATAGTTCGTGTCCAGGTTCTTCGCATCGACCTTTGCGGAAGGTATGCTTCCGCCCTTTTCATCGAGTACATCACCTTGCACCGTGCCTGCGGTTATCTGCGCTTGTCCCCACCCGGTTGATACGCACGCCAACACCATAGCTACAACGAAGCACGCACACAAAAGTTTCTTCATTATTTTTCTCCCCCCAGACCGCATCCCCTCTTTTCACAAACACAGGATTCCTCCGTGGCCGGAGAAGGTTGCGAAAAGTCAAACAGTAAAGCTGGAATAGTGTAGGCCGAATTCGCGCGAAAGCGCAAGTCTGAGAGCTGTAGAAACTATGCACAATTCACGCAGAGTTTTGAATCGTTCGAATTATTTTTGGATTGTTCTACGAACTCAGAAACCGCGAAGGAACCCCGTCGTCGCGATCGAATTGCATGTCATTAAATGACGCGGCAATCCCATACCAGTTCGGCATGGCAGCGGGCTCTGCGCGCTGTACTTGGGCCATTGTCGCCACGACGACGTTTCCGCGCCCCAGCGGACGGCTGACCAAAACGATTTCCAGTTCGATCGACGATCCAGCTTCCAGCGGCTTGGGACACAGAAAGTAGACTCCCGTCGAGCTGATGTCCCGCGTGACCAGTGTCACCGGAAATTCTTCGAGAACGCGATTCACACTGCGCAGCCGCAGCGGCAATCTCAGCGTCGCGCGCGGATATTCGCGGTGCTCCGGGTGCACACCGACCGCATGCGTGGGTACACGTACAAATCGGCGTGGCAGTGTGTCTCGCAGGAGCGGCATAACCCGCAGCGCGGGCACTTGCGCCGGTATCGAAACAGGTTGCGTGGCGGTGGCAGCAGAGGCCGCGCGCGTTTCCGCCCCAGTCTTTTCGTCCTTCGAAACAAATAAACTGGCGCGGTTTGTCGCGCTCATCTTGCCCTCAGCGATCTCTTTTTGCCGTTGACCTCTTCGGCCAACGACGCCTGATTTCTTGTCTGGCCCCAAGTACCCGATACTGCGGAGTGGAGCGCTAAAATGCCATCAGATGCGTCAGACGTCAACCTGTGGAAAACTACCGAAGTGCCTTAAGCTCAAACACTTGGTAATAGTACCACTCCGTGAAGCTCGCCTCTTCTGACGTCCTGTGGGTTTCCCCTCCCAATATGGCGCTCGACACGCAGACTTGTGGCCTTTACCTTCTATTCTTTGGGCATTTTGTCATGTCCACCGGCACACTGGAGACCCCGAACACCAAAGCGGACGGCACGCCGATCGCAGGCACTGCTGCGCCTTCATCGACGCGGATTATCCTTGGCTTCGCCGCCATCTACCTTATCTGGGGCTCGACTTATCTCGGAATCCGCATCGGTATTGAGTCCTTCCCTCCGCTTCTGCTTGCGGGCGTGCGCCATCTCCTGACCGGCCTCATCCTCTATCCGATTCTTCGATGGAAAACGGGATTCCGGCCCACATTGGCTCACTGGCGCGCTGCCGCTATAACAGGGGTTCTCCTGTTGTTCATCGGCAACGGGGGAGTTTGCGTGGCAGAAGGTACTGTGCCTTCGGGCGTAGCAGCTTTGCTGGTGGCCACTGTCTCCCTTTGGATCGTCCTCATCGATTGGTTGCGCCCGGGCGGCATGCGCCCTTTGCCGCGCGTGGTTGCAGGAATCGTATTGGGCTTTGCAGGCCTCGTCTTGCTGGTGGGGCCGGCGCACCTTGGCGGCTCGGGCCGGATTGATCCCCGAGGCTCCGCCATTCTCGTAGTCGCGTCGTTGGCCTGGGCACTCGGGTCACTCTATTCGAAACATGGAAGCCTGCCCAGCTCGCCATTTCTCGGCGTTGCTATGCAAAGTCTCACCGGCGGCATCGCCCTGTGCGTTGCCGGCTTTTTCACCGGCGAATTCGGCGTTTTTCATCTCTCGGCAATCTCGCTGCGTTCCTGGCTGGCGCTCGGCTATTTGATTGTTTTTGGTTCAGGCCTGGGATTCACCGCTTACATCTATCTTCTGAAAAATACAGCCGCCGCGCGCGTTGGCACCTACGCGCTCGTCAACCCCGTCGTCGCTCTGTTCCTCGGATGGCTCTTCGTCGGCGAATCGATCACTCTGCGCACGGTCATCGCTGCTGCCGTAATCCTTACCGCAGTACTCTTAGTTATTACCGCGCCGCATCACAGCCCCGAGCCCGCCAGACTCACTCTGCCTGAGTCCGGCGAGGCCTGAGCGGGTTCCGAATCGTCAAGCACCATGGGGCCGCGCCGCGAGATTTGCTCGGCTTTCTCCATAAGCTTTGCTGCGCGTTTCCGGATAGAATTGTTTCGCGCTTTGCGTTATTTTTGCCCTGTTGAAAATGATCGCCATGAACGTCAAGAACACATCCGTCCAATCTACCATCTCCCCGAGCACCGCCGCCCGGTTCTGGCGCGCGACGCTTACCCGCGATCCTCGCGCCGACGGCAGCTTCGTGCTGGCCGTGCGCTCGACGCATATTTATTGCCGCCCTTCCTGCCCAGCGCGCCGGCCGTTGCGCCGGAACGTGCTGTTCTTCAAGACGCGGGAAGAAGCGGAAAAACAGGGCTTCCGGCCCTGCCTCCGCTGCAAGCCCAATGAAGTGTCCGGCGCGGTCGTCCTCGTCGAGCGTGCTGCGCGTCTTCTCGTCGATGCCAGCGAAGAGGGACTCCGGCTCAGTGCCATCGCCGCAAAATTAAATACCACCACCGCAACGCTCCGCCGCGCATTCCGGCAAGTCACCAAACTCACGCCTCGCGATCTTGCCGAAGCGTTGCGTCTCAAAAGATTCAAGAAAATGCTCCGCGCGGGAACACCGATTGCGGACGCACTTTATGAAACGGGTTACGGCTCGTCCAGCCGCGTCTACGAACGTAGCAACGCCCAGCTTGGCATGACACCTGCAACCTATCGAAAGGGAGGGAAAGGAATGAAGATCGGATACAGCATCACGAGGTCACCGCTCGGAAAAGTTCTCGTTGCCGCTACCAAACGTGGCGTTTCCGCAGTCTATCTCGGCGATTCGGCAAATAAACTCGTCACCGAGCTCCGCGAGGAATATCCTCGCGCTGAAATCTCGCCCGCGGCGGATTCGTTCCAGCGGTGGGTGCGCGAGATCGTTCAACGCATCGAAGGAAAAGAGCCGCATTTCGATTTGCCGCTGGACCTTCAGGCGACGGCATTTCAACGCCGCGTTTGGCAGGAGCTCCAGCGCATTCCGCGCGGGGCCACGCGCACCTACAGCCAGGTGGCCAGCGCCTTGGGTCGGCCGCGTGCTGTGCGCGCCGTGGCGCGCGCCTGCGCCACGAATCCTGTCTCCATCGTGGTGCCGTGCCATCGCGTCATTCGCCAGGACGGCAACCTTGCCGGCTACCGCTGGGGCCTTTCGCGCAAGGAACAACTCCTCGCGCAGGAGCGCTCCTCGAGCGGCCATTAACCGAAGCCAATCTCTTACTCCGAGATCGTGAGCTTTTTCAACTGTGAGATATAAGAGGGTAGTTCTGTCGTGGCGAAGCGCGCTTATCCGCGGGGTTTTACCCGGCTGACGCCTTTCGGCCAATCCTGTTTGAACTTCGCATCGTCGACTTTGAGATTCTTCATTAGATTTGTGTAGTGGATGAGAATGTAATCGCCCGAGCTCGCCTCAAAAAACTTGTGCTGAATCGGCAGCCAGGACGACTCATCGATCCACATCTGAATCTTGGAAATCTGATTGCGGACTTCGTCAGATTTTGGCGTTAGCTCGATTAACACAGTTTTGCGTTGATCCAGCTCTTCTTCGCCCGATACCGCGATTAGATAGTTTTTCTTTACGTTATCCATCCGCGTCCCGAAACCGAGCAGTATGTATTGATCGACCATCGCGCGGTTCTTACCCAGGTTGTATTCCTCGACGCGGTTGATTTTTGGCGTGTACACAAAAAGCGAATCGCCAGTTCGCAAAATCGTACGAGGATCTGGCTTTGAGAATTCAATCCGCATCTTCTCGTCCCGTCGCACTGCAATCTGTCCCGTCTCTGTGGATGTGTCTTGCACGACTGCTGTGTACTTGATGTGCTGAATGTCGGCGGTGAGACTGTGAAAATCTCGCGCCGATTTGTCCATCATCGCGACAACGCCTTCAACAGTCCATCGCTGTGAGTTCTGCGCGGCAAGCGCAAGCAACCCCCAGCCTAGGGCGCCAAGCCCAATTAGAAGCTTGAGAAATCCTGTTGGTTTCAATGTCTGCCCCTGCCGGGCGGGTTTCACCGGATGTCAAATCCTTAATTGAATTTTGACACCTCAGTACTTTCCCCCGCCTCGCGGGGGCACAATCCGGCGGATCGGTATCCTCTAGTACATGGTATAGGCAAGCGCCAACTGTGGCCAGCAATTCGTACGTGAAAGAGGGGAATAGCCGACGCGTCCAAATTAACGGTGGACTTCAACCTGGTACGCGATGACCGTTCCCTGGGCGTCGCGTTCTGCTTCGATCTTGGCAATCGCAAAGCGTCCATAACGCAAGCTGGGCAGCGATTTCTGCAATGCGTTATGGAGGTCGTTCTCAAGCGCTGGCGTCTGTACCGGTGGCGCGAGCAGCCGCGCATCCACGCGATAGATCTGTTGCCTGCCGTCATCTTTGACCAATTGCACCTGGCCCGGCCCTGCAGGCACTCCCACTTGCGGCTGATCTTGAATCCAGCTTCGCGGCGTCGCCAGCACGAAAATCAGAATTGCCGCGACCGCCAGGTCGTATTGCCACGTGCCACGCTCGTAGGACCAGAAAAATGTCCGCGAGAGAATTTGCCACAGACTCGGCATATCAGTCCGCCGGGACGCCGTCGACAATCACGCCGTCGCGCATATGCACGACGCGGTCGAAATATACCACCGCTTCCGGATTGTGCGTGATCATCACGATCGTCTGCCCCAGGTCCTTGTTTAGCCGCCGCAGCATCTCCAGTACGATTTCCGAATTCTTGGTGTCCAAGTTTCCCGTCGGCTCGTCCGCCAGAAGTATTTTCGGCTCGTTGATGATCGCTCTGGCAATTGCCACGCGCTGCTGTTCGCCGCCCGATAGCTCGGACGGCTTGTGGTGCAAGCGACCCTCGAGGCCTAGCATTTTTGTCACGACGTCGAAACGGTGCGGATCGAATCCGTTGCCGTGGAGAAACTGCGCGATGGCGATGTTGCCCTTGGCCGTCAGCGTAGGCAGCAGATTGAAGCGTTGAAACACGAACCCGATCTTGTGGCGCCGCAGCTTGGTACGTTCCGCGTCGCGCATCGCCGTCAGATCGTTCCCGTCCACCAGGACCCGCCCGCGCGATGCTTGCGCCAGGCCGCCGATCACGTATAGCAGCGAGGATTTTCCACACCCTGAGGGGCCCATAACTGCGACGGACTCCCCGGGCTGGACTTCAAAGTTCACCCCGCGCAGCGCCGGAACTTCCACCTTGCCCGCGCGGTAGAGCTTCCAAAGACCTTCTGTTTTGAGTATAGGCTCTGTGGTCATTTTCCCCGGGAAAATCGGCCTTTCGGCAGGCGCCCGTATTGTAGCTGCGATTGCCATCTCTGCCTAGCCGCACTGATCGCCGGCTGCGTCCTCCCTTTCCGTTTTCTCTCTTGAGTGCGCCCTGAGCTCTCTGTGTTAATTCATTTCTTCAATCGTAAGAAAGGGCCTCGACCGCATCTTTCCGGCTGGCCATCCACGCGGGATAGCTCGTACCAAAGATTGCACCCGTGAGGGCGATTCCTGCCGCGCGCAATAGCCATCCCGGCGTGATCAAAATCGACAGCGTCGGAAATCCCGCGAGAAACGCTCCACGCACCGCGTAACTCAGTCCGACACCCGCCAGGATCCCGAGCCCGCACAGCGCTGCCGACTCCGTCAAGAGAGCCCACACAATGAAAAAACGGTCCGCACCGAGCGATTTCAACACTCCGATATCGCGCGTCCGTTCGATCACCGTTGTGTACATCGTCAGAAAAATTACCAGCAGCCCGATGGAAACGGCCAGCGCGATCATCGAATCGATGAAGGCTTCAAGTCCCGGGATATTCGTCGAAGTCATCAGCGACAGAAAGTCCTTCAAGGGGCGCACCGGGTAGCCGGGGAACATCTGGCGCATCTGCGCTATCACGTCTTCCGTATGTTCCGGCCGCGTGCACTTCAACAGGAATATGGACGCCTTGTCATGCGCGCCCACCAGGTCCTGAAGCGTCGCTATCGGAACAAAAAGCCGCGCACCTTTTCCGTGCTCGATAATGCCCGACACGTGCCAGTTGTGGTTTAGCAGGTTGTACGTGTCATTGACTTTGATGTGCTTGGCCTTCGCCGCCCAATCGTCTACCAGCAAGTCATCCGGTCCCTCCATGTCGTGCCCTTCGAGGAACACAAATCCGCCGGAGACGTAGCGAAAACTCTCCTTGTCGATGCCGTAAATTACGTCGACTCCGCCCGTGGAATTAAATTGCAGGAGCGCCGGCGCAACCGAGCGCACGTACTTCAGTTCTTTTAGTTTGTCGGCGATTTTGATCGGCATCGGTGAGCCGCTGAAGGCGAGAAACACTTGAGCGGAAGGCGACTGCAACATGATGTCCGCGCCGATGCCTTCGATGCGCTTCGCAGTCTCTGTCAGCAGGCCCGTCGTCAAGCCCACGATCAGCACTACCAGCGCGACCTCGACCGCCACCGCCAGCACCCCAATAAGCGTGCGGAGCGGGCGATGTAGCAGGTTGCGGACGATGAGCTCGCCCATCATGGTTTGGGTTCCTTCACCGGCCGCTTGTCTTCTTCGCCCAAGTTCACTAGTTCCGTTCCCGCAGGTTGTTCCAGCATGAAGCGATCCGCAGCAATCTCCTGGTTGAGCATGAGCTTGGTGATGGCGAGTTCCAGTTGGTAATCGTCGTGCGGCCGCTCAATTCGAATTTCCCGGGGAAACGATGTTACTCCGCTCGCCGCCGCCGCAACCTGTTCCTGATCTCCTATAAGTGGCTGCCAGTAGGAAAAGTGAGAGTCGGAAACCAAAACACCTTTGGGTCCATAGCGCTGAATCCGAGACACTTGCAAGTCCGCGCGATCGAACCAGATTTTTCGCAAAATCTCCGTTTGGTAGCCTCCGCGTAGGACCGTTAAAACGTAATATCGTCCACCTGCGTCATTGAATTCTTCAAACAGAACGGTTTCTTCTTTCTGGACATCCGGCCACAAAAGCGTGTCCAGCAAATGCTGCGGGCGCAAATTCTCAATCGGTTTGCTGCTGTTGCGCTCCAGCGTCACGGATCCAACGAGAAATTTATTTTTCGACGGGATCGAAACTCGAAACGTCTGGCCGTCGCTGTTCATATCGAAAATCGTCTTTCCAATTACTGGAGCTTGCCCAATCATTCGAATCTTCGCCGGCCGCGCCGCCAGCAAAAACGCCTTTACCTCGTGATACTCCTCGATGATTCCGCTATATTGCGAGCCTGCCGTCGGCTTCAGCTCGACGGTTGCATTGATGCTCCTCACGCCCTGGGCCACTGCATTGTATTTTTCAAGCAGCTCTTCCCGCGAAGCATCCAGCGCCACCGGCCGCATTGCCGCAGGGATATTTCTCTTTGTGCTCACACGGGTGGCCTCACAACTGCAGGAAAT
>Ga0209118_1000382_pt1 | contig 25311 bp, 18 predicted proteins | sample BlaSpr_A8_Ref_M1_FD_187988 | JGI IMG/M metagenome (GOLD analysis project Ga0209118, IMG submission 187988) | Forest soil microbial communities from Thunder Bay, Ontario, Canada - Black Spruce, Ontario site 2_A8_Ref_M1 (SPAdes) (version 2) | ecosystem: Environmental > Terrestrial > Soil > Boreal...
ACGAGTTTTCCAGATTCGGCCCCGGTTGCGGGTTTCCCACCTGTTGCCGAAGATCGTTCTGTTGCCGAACTTGGTATTTTTCAGCAAACTGTGAAGCCGAGTTGACTTGGGCGCACTTGCGATATGGCTAAAGCCATATCCTGTATACGAATCTTCGGTTTCTCAGCAGCCTGAGTCGAGCTTCGCTCGACCGGACATCCGGGGCGGCTGTCTCTACGTGGTTATGAGCTGGGTGCGTCTTCGGTTTGACGGGCGAGACGCCCGTCCTCCATTGGTTGGTTTTGTGGCACAGTAGGGAGCGATGGCTGCACGGGGCGATCCCAGGCTCGCGGGTAGTATTGCGTTTACCTATCCGGATTTTACCGTTTACGAGGTGGCGCGATTCTTCATCGTGGTGGCCCTGGAGATGCAGTCGGTCGCTGTGGGATGGCAGGTCTACGAAATCACGAAGCGTCCGTTGGATCTCGGCCTGGTTGGACTCGCTCAATTTCTTCCCGGAATCTTTTTGTTTCTGGTCTCGGGGCATGCCGCGGATCGCTTCGATCGTCGCAAGCTGCTGATGTTGTGCTATGGCGGATTCGCCGCGTGCTCGGGCCTGTTGTGGGAGATTACGCTGCGAGGAGCGCATCCGGTTTACGCAAGCGTTTATCCGCGCGTGTATCCGCGCGTTTATCCGATCTATGCAGTGTTGGTGTTGCTCGGTGTCGTGCGCTCGTTCAGCGGGCCGGTCAGCCGGGCACTGCTGCCACAGTTGGTTCCGGAGGAACACTTCCCCAACGCAGTGGCTTGGAACGCGAGCGTTTTTCAAGGCGCGACGATTCTAGGCCCGGCGGTTGGTGGACTTATCTACGCGTTCTTTCGCGGCCCCTCGGCGGTTTACCTGACTGCGATGCTGACGTCGATGGTGGCATTGTTGTCCACGGTACGAATCAAACCGCAGACGAAAGCGAGGCCTCGGGAAGCAGCGAGCCTGACCACCGTGCTAGCGGGATTTCGCTACATCTGGCGGCAGAAGCTGATTTTGGGCTCGATCTCGCTGGACATGTTTGCGGTTCTACTTGGCGGGGCGGTCGCGCTGCTGCCGGTGTATGCGCGGGAAATCCTCAAGACCGGACCATGGGGCCTGGGATTGCTGCGCAGCGCACCGGGAGTAGGCGCGGCAGCGATGGCAATTTTGATGGCTCATCGGCCGCTGCGCGGCCGGGCCGGACCGACGATGCTGTGGTGTGTGGCCGGCTTTGGAGTGTGCACCATTCTTTTCGGGATATCGAGAAGCATTGTCTTTTCTCTGATTTCTCTGCTGCTGATCGGCGCCACAGATATGGTGAGCGTGATCATTCGCGGCACGCTGATTCAGTTGGGGACGCCGGATGAAATGCGCGGGCGGGTCAACGCTGTGGACATGCTCTTCATTGGGGTTTCCAACGAGCTTGGCGAATTCGAGTCGGGCCTGACGGCGCACTGGTTCGGAACCGTGCCCGCCGTGGTGCTGGGGGGTGTAGGAACGCTAATCGTGATTGCTATCTGGGCATGGCGGTTTCCCGAGTTACGGAAAGCAGATCAGCTCACGAATTGGGTGATTGAGCCATCGCGTGATTGAGCCGGCGCTACTTTCCGCGGATTACCGTTTTTGCTGAGCTCATGTTGTCGTAGCGGTCGTAGACGCGGACTACGACTACGTGCTCAAGTTGCCCAGCGCTGGCGGCCTTGACTGCGGCGGATACGGGACGGTCAGCTGGCACTGTGATTCGAAAATCGTAGCTCTCTGTCTTCGAGTCTGACAATTGGCCGACCGGCTCAACGAACTGCCATTCGTCCGCGTCCACGGAGTACTCGGCGCGCTTGATATTCGAAAAACTATCCACGGCGCGGAAGGTTACGTGGATCTTGCCGCCTTCCGCGGAAGCGGCGAGATTCTCGATCTGCGGCGGAGTCGTGTCTACTTCGAATCGTAAGCTTTCTTTTTCCGCGCTCAGGGCCTGCTCGGGAGAATGGGAGGGCGCGTCGGAGGCTACGACCTTGATGGTGTAGCCGCCATCGGGCAGAAGCGAGGCGTCGAAGGAGTAGAACTTGTCGGTCAAATTGTCTTTGAGCAACAGCCATCGGGTGTCGCCATCGCCGCGGTAGTACACGGAGTAGACCATCTGATCGTCGTTGTCGTCGTGGACGCTCCACTTGGCGCCAATGGAATCGCGGTCGCGCGTGGTTGGCGGAGGCGCATCGAAGTGCGGTTGCTGGACGCCTCCGGCACTCAGATCCACGCCGGCAGGCTTGGGCAGCGATTGATAGCGCACCCCGGCTTGTACCGTGACGTCGTCAAAATCAGGGGCCACGTTTTTGGGCAGGTAGTTGAGCATTACACTCTCGACGCGCGGCGCCGGGTCACCTGAGCGCAGCACGGCCTTCCACTGGATGAAACGGGCCGCAGGAACATTGACCAGGCCATCTTTCCGCGGATCGATTTTCTCCCAGGGACTCCAGTTGCGGTCGGGATTGTCCACATTGCCGCTGCGGGCGAATAGTTCGACGTTGCCGGCGCCACGGAATTCGGCGCGTCCCCAGCGCGAGAAGATGTGCGCGTCGAAAACATCGCTCTCGTAGTTGCCCTCGGATTCAGGCGTAGCACCCAGCCGAAACACTTTGCCAAGGTTGCTGGTCGAGGCGTAGAGCCCGCCTTGGGGAGCGTTGGCGAAGGCGGTGACCTGGGTTGCGCTGGCTTTGAGCAGATCGGTGAATTCGTCGTCTCCGGTGATGGCGAAGACGTGTCCGCGGTTTCCCGTGCCCGCCAGGAGACGGCCGTGCTGATCAAAGGCGAGGGCGTATACGATGTCCTCGCGAGAACTCCACACGCGGCTGGGCGAGCCGTCGGGTGCGATGCGATAGATTTCCGAGCCGCCGGCCGCCCCTGAGCCGGTGCCAGGGAAGGTGATCGATGATGGCGGCGGGTTGCCAGGAGAATTGGTGATCACGATGCCGGTCTGCGGCCCGGCGCTCGGAGTCGTTGGAGAAATTGGCATGGAGACAGGCGCGGCGGGGAAACTTAGGGAAGTTGTTCCACCATGCTTCTCTCCAACGCCCGCCGCGTAGATGTTGCCTGTTTTGTCGATGGCGAGGGCGGTAATCTCTTTTTTCGGTGCGCTGTAGAGGACGAAGCCTTCTCCACTGGGCGAGATTCGATAGACCAGACCGCTGCCGTCAGAGCCGGCGATCAGATTGCCTTTGGTATCGAAGGCCATCACACGGATATGGGCTTCGTCGCTTTTGAAAAAGACGGAGTGATCGCCTTTCGGAGTGACGCGGAATATCTCTCCGTGATCCCCCGTGGCCACGAAGAGGCTGCCGGCATCGTCGAGGACGAGGTCCCAAATGTATTTGGTGCCGGGTTCGAAATAGACCGATGAACTCCAGGAAGAATCAGCGGCTGGCTTGTCCGCCGATTTCTTATCCTTGTCCTTGGAGTCTTTGTCCTTGGAGCCTTTGTCTGCCGGAACGGCACGATGCTCGATTTTGTAAACCTTGCCGTCGGGGTTGGTGGCCGCGTAGATCACCCCGCTCTTATCCACTACCAGCGCCTGCACCTGGAGTTCTTGCGGCTCGAAAATCACGGTGGATTTGCCATCGGGCGTAATTCGATACACTCGCGCGGGCGAACCTGCGGCCGCATAGAGATTGCCCTCGCGATCCGCCGCGATCGACCAGATATAAGTCGATGGAGTCGTAGACAGCGCCGTGAAAGCCGGAGCCAGTTCCAGGCCACCGGTGCTGCGTACAGCCACGCCCTTGGTCGTGCCCTTGATCAGATCTTCGAATTTCGACTGTTCCCAGGTGCGCGTGCCTTCGGCAAACACGAAAGAAAGCAGAAGAAGAATTGGAAAGATAGCCAACAGCCAACGCAGACGGATCAAGGTGATACCTCAAGATACAGTTTTGGAAGGAGAGTTCAGGTTACCACGTCGCACATTCGATATCATCTGATGTGCGGTCGAACATAAGTATTGGAATCTTGCAAGCGGGAACGTGTAGGGCGGACACTCCTGTCCGCCGCCCTAGACTTCGATTTTGGGGGTTGATTTTGATCTTCCGATTTCAAAATCAACGTCAAAGGCAGCGGACAAGAGTGTCCGCTCCACACGAACGGCTCCACACTTGACTGCTTCGCACGCGGCTACTTGATGTTGATGGTCAGCACTTGGGCGCCGGCGACCACGTAGTCGAGCGGGGCGGTGGCGGCTTCGTTTACCGAGGACTCGCTTGAGACAACCATGTCCTGGGTTCCGCGCATGCCGTCCATCACGTTCATGATGGAGAGTGGAAGCGTGGGCATGACTTTGTCGGCGATCATGGCCTCGGGATCGGCTTCCAGCAGCGAAACGTAGACTCGATTGTTGACATGTTCTTTGTTGAGGAATGCGATGGTCGCGGCGAGATCCAGCTTGCGCCCGAGGAACGACGAGCCGCGCCGGAAATGGTCGAGGGTATCGCCGTCGCTGACCAGAATGCGCAGGGGTCCCTTGGAGGTGGAGGTGGGGATGTGGATGGGTATGTGCTGCACCACGCCTTCGCCGCGGTAAGGGCGCAGCATGGCTTCAATCGTGATATCGTCTCCGGGACGTGCTTCGGTAATGTCGGTACGGGCGCTTTCGAGGCGGGCCCAGCGGCGTTCGCGGACTACGTTGAAATCAAGCTGGACGCCGTGAATCGCAGGCACGCTGTAGGGATTATCGAAGATGCGGCTGAAGCGGTCGCCTAGAGAAATGGCGGCCAGCATGGCACCCGGTTGTCCTCCATCGACTGCGGCGAACATGTTGTGCATGGTGAGGTCCGGGTATCCGTCCACGCTGATGCGTCCATTCATACGGTAGGTGGTTTCCTCCCCGTACTCGTTCACGCCGTGCAATGCGTTGAACACTGTGGCCATCATCGCTATCGGGCTTAGGCGGGCGTTGTTCAGGACCTCGTAGTGAAACTGCTTGTCGGCGGATTCGCCGTGGATGGTGAGCGTGACCGGAATCATTTCCGGCTTCTTGCCGAACTCTCCCAAAATGCCGTTGTGGCGGTCTTGCACGAATGCGCCCACGGGTTCGGTAGCATTCACGATCTTGAAGGCATTGAGAGGCGAGGGCAGAGTGGCAAGCACTTGGGCCTTGGTCATGGGCAAGTCCACCATGCCGAACTGCATCAGCGGATGGCCACAAGCCAAGAGGTGTAGCGCGTCCATGTAAGTGACGGTGCAGGTGGCGGCAATGTCCATGTCGCCGCGAACCAGGATGGCGCTGACAGCGGAGCCGGGCTCCATGGGCTCGGGCTGCTTGGCGTCGCTGACGGAGCCAGCGCCCATCACGGGCACGATTCCGGCGGCGGAGAATTGTGATGCGAAGCGCTGAACCGTGTCTTCGGAGAATCCGTTGAAGACTAGCGGGGTTTCGATGGGCTTGAGATAGTTGGTGAAATCATGATTAGCGAGATCACGATTGGCGGCTGAAGGCGGGTTTGCAATGCCCGGGCTCGCAGTCTTGCTCGGGGAATGGGCGGCCGATGTGGCTTCGATTGGCGCAGAGGCTGGATCTCGATCCAGTGCGCTGATCTCGAGCATCTCTGCGATCGGTGTGACGCCCGCGATAGGTTCTTTCGAGAACTCGCCGATGCGGAAGGCTAGGGCACCTGCCAGCTTGCCATTCAAGTACACCGGGCTGCCACTCATGCCGGCGACCACGCCGGTGTATTCGGCCTTGGTTCCGCCGAGGCGAATCAGGATGACATCGCCCTTGGGACCATTGGCATTTTTGAGGACGCCGAGCACTTCAACGTCCATGGATTCCGGTTTCGTGCCCTGAAACACGGTGTAGGCCACGCCTCGCATTCCGGCATGGATTTGCTCGATCGGAATAGTTTCGACCGGCTTGGGAGTCTGGGCTTGCGTTATGGGAGAGAGTAGAAAGCAGAGAACAGCAACGGCCAGAACAGCTCGTCTCATTACAGGCTCACCCACACACTTCCCCAGAGAACCGCCAACCGGTTCTCTAACCACAGAGTTACACTTCGCGCTTCGTACGCGATTTGCCGGGTTAGGAGAGGGAAAGTGAAAGCCGAGCAAAACATCCCAATCGCGAAGCTCTGCGTCTATACTAGCACAGGGTTTTCTGAGGGCTTCAAATGATTTCGAGTCGATTCTGGCAGGCTTGCGAGCGCTTTGGAAGGGACTTTGGCCGTGTGTCGCTAGGGTGCCTTTGCCGTATCTTATTGTTGATTCTGGTGTTGGGGAGCTTTACGGCGTTGACCCGAGCGCAGGATCAGGGGTCATCCACGTCTCCCAAGGGGCAGCAGACGGAGCCGCCGCCGGCTGCTGGTGGTCCACAAACCGACGTCGGTCCCTATGCGGTTCCCAAGAAAAAAGACGAGCCTCCTCCGCCTCCGCCGCCGGAGAAGCCAAAAAAGATTGAGGGGATGCCGGATTATTCCATTCGCGTGGACGTTCCCCTGGTGGAAGTGCCGGTCATGGTCACGACCAAAGATGGGCAGTTTATCTCCAACCTGACGAAGGAAAATTTTCGCATTTCTGAAGAGGGCACACAGCAGACGATTAGCAGCTTCACCATCTCAGACGCGCCGATCACCGCCGTGCTGCTGGTAGAATTCGCGTCCGGGAACTACTACTTCATGAATGACATCCTGCTGGGGTCTTACACATTCGCGAATACCTTGAAAAAAGATGACTGGCTGGCGGTGATTTCCTACGATATGAAGCCCTATATTCTGGCGGACTTCACGCAGAACAAGCAAGAGGTGTACGGTGCGTTGAACCAGTTGCGAATTCCAGGTTTCTCGGAGACCAATCTGTTTGACGCTCTTTACGACGCACTGGATCGAGTGGACCGGATAGAAGGACACAAATACATCATCTTGATGACGACGGGGATCGATACTTTCAGCAGAATAAATCTGGACCAGATTACGAAGAAGATCAAGAACACGAAGGATGTAACCATCTTCCCGATCAGTGTGGGATGGGCAGTGCGCGCCTATTTCGAAGCGCAGGGCAGGGCAGCGCCCCACGGGGCAATGGGCACGCGGGTTGATCAGATGGATTATTTGCAGGCCGACAACGAGATGAACACCTTTGCGCGCCTGACTGGCGGCCGCGCCTACTTCCCGCGATTTCAGGCGGAGTTTCCGGAGATATTTCGCGACATCGGCGGTGACATCCGCCACCAGTACAGCATTGCCTATCATCCCACCAATCCCAAGCTCGACGGCAGCTACCGCAAGCTGAAGGTCGAAGTAGTCGCGCCGGATGGAGGTCCTCTCAAGTTCAGAGATCAGAAGGGGAAGGATCTGAAGATTCAGGTAATCGCGCGCGAAGGCTACACGGCGAAGCACACGGTGGAGTGAAGGCTAGTGGACATGCGCGAAGTGGTCCAGTAAGAACAGGAACCCGACTCCGAGAAAAACAACTAAGGCCATCTTTATTCCTGGCTCGCGGTTTACTTCCGGGATCAGGTCGGAGGCCGCGACGTAGATCGTCACCCCCGCCGACAGCGGCAATCCAAAGCTCACTTCGTGCTGAAAGAGCGCCATGGCCAGCACTCCGGCGAAGGTTGCGGCCCCCAGCAGCACGGACGCGCCCCAGGCTACACGGCGGCTCTGGCCGCTCGCCAGCATTACCGACGTGATGGTGAATCCCTCAGGAATCTTGTGCAGGAAGATGGCCAGAAAAATGATCCATCCCAGCCAATTGGAAACGAGAAAGCCGGAAGCAATGGCGATGCCGTCAAAAAATGTGTGGATGGTCAAACCGATGAGAATCGAGTACCCCTTGTGCCCGTGAATAAATTGGTCTTTGTGGGTTTCCTCTCCGAAATGGAAGTGTGGCGTGACCGTGTGCTCGAAGAAATGAATGATAAGGTAGCCCACCAGAACCAGAAACGCGGCGCTCTTGCCGCGCAGTTCCAGGGCGGCGGGGAAAACTTCCACGATGGCCGTGGCCAGCATGAATCCCGCGCCCAGGGCGACAAAGTACTTGAGGTAGGAGCGCTCCCAGTGTTTCTGGACGATGATGGCGCCGCCGAACACGTTGGCGGCGGCGGCAGTGAGGCCCAGGAGGAGACTAAGAACGATGGGATGCATGTGCCGAAGGATAATATCAGTTCTCAGTTCACGGTTCTTGGTTCTCAGTTAGGCGGCTGGCCGAATTGACACGATGAGGCCGTTTACAAAAGTAGTCTAGCCGCTATGCCTGATGTGCATCACGTCGCCATCCTGAACGATATAGTCCTTCCCCTCCAGACGCAGGGTACCGCGTGCGCGGGCGTTGGCTTCTGATCCAGCATCCAGCAGTTGATCCCAGCGGATGGTTTCGGCGCGGATGAAATGTTTCTCTAGATCCGAGTGGATGGCGCCAGCGGCTTGGACCGCACGAGTGTTGACGGGGATGGTCCAGGCCCGGCATTCATCCTCGCCCGCGGTGAAGAAAGAAATAAGGCCGAGCAAGGCGTATGTGGTGCGGATCAGGCGAACCAGGCCGCTCTCGGTGAGGCCATAGCTGGAGAGGAATTCGGCGGCATCGGCGTCGCTCATTTCCGCGAGTTCGGCCTCGACCTTTCCACAGATGGCTGCCGCGCCTGCATTCGGGCGAGAGGCCACTTCCGTCAGCTTATATTTGCTGACCGCAGCTTCGAGTTCTTTCCCCAGTTCCGTGCTTTCGTTTACGTTCAGGACGTAGAGAATCGGTTTCTCGCTGAGGAACATGAAGCCGCGAAGGCGTTTCTTGTCCTCGGCCGTCATCTCCATTTCGCGGAGCGGGCGTTCCGATCCCAGATGAGCGTTGGCGCGCTTGAGCAGATCGAATTCTTTTTCGAGATCCACGGTGCGCATTTTCTTGAGGTCTTTTTCCACGCGCTCCAGCCGTTTTTCGATTTGCCCGAGGTCGCTGACCATGAGGTCAAACTCGACATTCTTAATATCGCGCAGAGGATCGACGCCGCCGACATGCGGGATCGCGGGATCATCGAATGCCCGCAGGACGTGGGCGAGTGCGTCCACGCTTCGCAAATGGGCAAGATAGGCGGTCTCTTTAAGGGCATCCTGGCCAATGGCGCCGACGTCCACGTATTCCACGGAAGCGTGCGTCAACTTCTTGGGATCGTAAAGTGCGGCCAGGCGGTCGAGACGGTCGTCGGGCACCTTGGCAACGCCGATATGCGCCTCGCGCGGATTGGCATAAGCCTGCTCGGAGAGACGCGCCTTGGTCAGAATGCCGAAAAGAGATGTCTTGCCTACCTGAGGCAGACCAATTATGCCAGTTTTCATAAGAAGGCTTTTGGCTGTTAGCTTTTGGCTCTTAGTTGGTGCGAGTGCAGAATAAATGATGCGGCGCTGATCGCCAAAACGTGCAGCGAAAGATTCCCCTCGAAAGTCAGGCGCTAAGAGCTGAAGCCGTTAAATACACAACTACCAATCCCAGCAGAAACACTCCGCTCTCGACGCGGGTTGACCAGACGTGCAAAGCGTCGAACTGCATGCGCGCAGGGTTATCGGGAGGGACCGAGTCAATTTCGCCGATCGATGCTCGCAGCGTATCCATGCGGGGAATGATTCCGAATTGCGAGATCAGCGTAAGCCCAAGCATCAGGCAGATGAATACGTGACGCGCGGCGAACACATGCGCCGTGCCCGTGCTCAATTGGCTGTAAAGAATCGAACCGCCCATGAAGATGAGACCGGAGATGATGCCCATCCAATGCAACGTGCCCAAGGAGCGCCCGACTAGTGTTCCCGCCAGATGCCGGCTGGGTAATACGGAAAAAGCTGTGGGTGCCAGAACGAAGGCGAAGAAGATCAGTCCACCCAGCCAAACGATCAGAGACAAGAGCATGAGATAACGAAGAAAGGACATGGGAGAATTATAGCTTTCGCGGCCATTCTGGTGATGACAGCCTTGGGGAATAGAAGGTCAAGTGAAGCTACACTGGCACAGGCGTGCTGTCCACGATTTCCTGGATGATCTGTTCCGCCTGTTCGGACTTCTTCAGCGTGGATGAGTAGAGCCCATTCACCACTACCCGATGGGCAAAGACAGGCACGACCAGCGGCTTAAAATCTTCCGGCGTGCAGAAAGTCCGGCCATCGAGAAATGCCATCGCTTGCGCGGCTCGATAGAACATTTGCGAGCCGCGGGGTGAGACTCCCAGCGAGAACTGCTCCGACTCGCGTGTCTTTCTGACAATGCTAAGGGCATAGCTGACCAGCGATTCGTCCACGCGGACTTGCGTAGCCGCGTGCTGCATTTCCAGGACGTCAGCGCCGCTGAGCACCGGCTGCATGGCTTCCAACTGCGAAGTACCCGCTTCCGAGCGCAGAATCTCGCGCTCGGCGTTGCTGTCGGGATAGCCCATCCGCACTCGCATCAGGAAACGATCGAGTTGGGATTCCGGCAGAGGATAGGTTCCGTGGTGTTCGACCGGGTTTTGCGTCGCAATCACTAGGAACGGTTGCGGCAGCGGGTAGGAGTGCGCGTCCACGGTAACCTGGCTTTCGTTCATGGCTTCGAGCAACGCCGACTGCGTCTTGGGCGTGGTGCGATTGATTTCATCGGCCAGCAGAACGTTGGTGAAGACCGGGCCGCGTTTGAATTCAAACTGTTGTTCGATGGCTGAGTAAATCGAAATCCCGATTACATCCGAGGGCAGCATGTCACTGGTGAACTGCACGCGCTGAAAAGTGCAATCGAGAGCCCGCGCAAGGGCCTGTCCCAGAGTCGTTTTGCCGACGCCGGGGACGCCTTCGATCAAAAGATGCCCACGAGCGATCAGAGAGACGACCGCCAAGCGGATGATGTCGTCCTTGCCCCGGATAACCTTGCGGAGGGCATTTTCCAGTTGCGCCGCGCGATGCGAAACGGCACTGGCGGTTTCAGGGGACATTACTGGAATTCTACTATGGGGCTGTGGGACTGAGCGGTTACGGAGGTTACAGAGAGCACTCAGCAATCAGTATTCAGCCCCTTAACCGCGTGCTGGGATTGAGAACGGACTTGAACTAGCTGCTGAATGCTGAGTGCTTACTGCATAAACTCCGCTGGCCGCCCGGTCAGTCGTTCGATACGCTTCGCGATTGGGGGATGGGTCGAGAACAGGCTTCCGAAGTTCATTCCCAGGAATGGCTGAATAATGAATAGGTGTGCGGTTGAAGGCGTCGCCTGCATGGGTAGGCGGCGCGAGTAAACGTCGAGTTTTGAGAGTGCGCTGGCCAGGGCATACGGATTCCCAGTGAAGTGAGCGCCCGTGGCATCGGCGTCGTATTCACGCGTACGAGACACCCACAATTGGATTAGGGTAGCTGCGATGGGCGCGAGGATGAGCATGAAAAGCGCGCCGATTCCACCGCCTTGGCGGTCCTCACGATCACCCATGCCGCCGCCGAAAATCATGGCGAAGCGTCCCATGCTGGCCAGCATGGTAATGGCTCCGGCAATCGTCGCAGCGACTGAACTGATGAGGATGTCGCGGTTATTCACGTGGCCCAATTCGTGCGCCAGGACGCCTTCCAGTTCTTCGTCGTTGAGCAGGTTGAGAATGCCCTGAGTCACGGCTACCGAAGCGTGTTGCGGATTGCGTCCGGTGGCGAAGGCGTTGGGGGAATCGTTGGGAATCACGTAGATCTTCGGCATGGGAATACCGATTTTTTGCGTCAGCCGTTCGACGGCGGCGTAGGCGCGCGGCAGTTCCTCGCGTGTGACCGGTTGGGCGCGATACATCGCCAGCGCGATCTTGTCGGAGTAAAAATAGGAAACGAAGTTCATGACCGCTGCGAACGCCAAGGCCAGCAGCATCCCGTTCTGTCCGCCGAAGGCGCGACCGATGAACATCAGCAGCAGCGTCAGAAGAGTAAGCAGGAATGCGGTTTTGAATGTGTTTCCCATAGGAGATCTCACTACATTAGATGGTAAGCCGAGCCGGGGGATTCACCTAGGGGATAGGGCGTGTTTACCAGCTTACCCCACGACCTTTTATTAAGATGAGTCTCCATCCCGGACGGGCGAGACGCCAGTCCTCACATTAGCTAGTGACTTTGACTGCGCCTCGCTTCACGGCGCGCTCTAGCGTTTGGTCTAGCGCGGACTTCGCCTTTTCATATTCCTGCTGCGAGATTCGGCCTTGCTTGTGTTCGACTTCGAGTTGGAAGATCTCTTCTTTCAGGGCTTCGAGTAGTAGCGCGGTACGATCCGCGGGTTTGGGCTTGGGAGCGGGTGGAAGATCAGCCAGTTCGGCGTCCGTCGGGCCAAAATCGGGGACTGTGGCGGTCTTGGAGCGGCTGGCAATGTAGACCGCGCCTGCGGCCAGCACAATCCCGAAGCCTCCGAGAATGTACCAGCGATATTTTTCCAGCGGGTCGGGAGCGTCAATCGGCGGGCCCAGTCCGCCGCCGGGACGGGAGTCGCGTCCGGCCACGGCGCCGCTGGTTTGCGCGCCGCCGACCGGGCTACCGCCTCCTTTGGTTTCCTCTGCCTCGTCAGACATCGTGCCGCTCCCGGAGATCTTGAAGGCAAGAGGTTGGCCTGCCGTGGTATTGGAAGCCACTTGTACGACGGCCTCCGACTGACGCGGGTCTTGCATCGCCTTGAAGGTTGCGCCAGGTCCGGGGGAGAACTGCATGGTCTTGGGCAGCACCACCACAAAGTGCTGAGCACCGTATAGAGTCTTGGGATCGAAGCTGGCTTCGCCGCTGTACGGCAGGTGATAGCTGACCTGGAACTGAGTTTCTCCGGGACGCAGAGGAAACAGGAAAGCGTACCGGTTCTTTTGTTTCTGCGGAACCGGAGCCGAGTTGATGGGTTGCCCCCCGGCCGTCATCGCCATGCTTTGGTCGACCTGGGCGCCGTCGGGCAGATAGAACTCGAAGCTCTGATCGCTCATCTGCGTGCGTGGCGGGTCAGAAGCATTGTTCACCGCGAAAAGGCGGATACCTTGCAACTCGCTGCCCTGTGCCTGAAAACGCATCACGTCGGCGGTTACGCTTATGCCCTCGACCTTCTTGGAAACGTCGTAAACCTGCACCTCGACCGAGGTCGTTCCCGGAGGAGCCACGCGGTGATAAGTCACGCTCTGGTGGATGACCCGGACCAGGTGCGGGCTGGTGGCATTGTCGAGCTTCAGGCTGAAGTTGCCCTTGGCGTCGGTCTGGGTGCGGCCAGATTCTTCCATACCTTGGCCCAGGCTGAGGAGCACGACGTCGTCGCCTGCCGCGGGCTTGTTGGTAGTGCCGTTCTTGACCGTGCCGGTAAGAGTTTGGGCGGAGGCGGAGACGGAGACGAGAAGGAGCGCCGGTAGCAACACAAGAAAAAGACCCCACTTTTCGCAAAGAACGCGAAAAATGGGACACCCGGTTTGGATCTCGCGGGCGAGAGTGTTGCGTCCCCAAGTGGTCGGTGGTGAAAATTTCAAACTCTGGCTCCTTTTCGGTTGCGGACTGACGAAGTGGCAGCGGCTTCTTCCAGTCGTGCAATCTCCGCCAGCACTGCGGCGGCTTCCTCTTCCAGAGAGGTCTTCATGGTCTGGTAGTCAGAATCTGGAAACTTACCGGCTTTGAATTCGAAATTCAGATCGCGAAGGTTTTCGTAGATCGCTTCCTTGCGCTCACGCAAGTAGATCACGCGCGTTTTCTCCGGCCCCATGTACAACTTCCCGGGCAGATAAAAGACATAGACCAGAGAGCTAACTGTGATCAGGATGCAGGTAAGCAGCTCTATGCTCATACTTCCGTGTCCTTCCTGGCTTGATCGCGGAAATGCTCAAGCTCCGCTCCGTGAACCGCGGCAACGGCGCCAGCTGGCAGCACCAGCGGACGCGATCTCCAGGCGCGCACGATCAGCGTAACCATGGCCAGCCCGAGCACCAAGACGAGATACGGCATGATCCAGGCCACACGGTTGAAGCCGGTCTTAGTCGGTGCCGCCATGACCGTTGTGCCGTACTTCTGTACGAAGGATTGCAGAGTTAGGTCGTCATTGTCGCCACGGTCCACGGCAGCGACCAGTTCGGCGCGCATGCGGTCGGAGTAGGCGCAGCCCACGTGATTGCATTCGAGCAGAATCTGATTGCAGCTGCAGACGCACATCATCCGGTGGCCGAGATCGTTGACGCGGGCTGATTCGTCGCCGGCACCGAGCAGGGCGAACACGGCCAGCGCGAGCATGACCAGTTGAGCACTACGTCTCAAAAAAAACTTGGGACGGTTGCGGGAGGGTACAGCGTCCATAAGCCTGCCCTGATCAGCGGCGAAGAGTGCTCCGGATCGCGGGTTGGCGGTTATGGCGCGGCTGGAAGCCGTGCCCTTCCCAGTTTTTGCCAGCCGTGGAATCCTCATCAGTCTCCAACTCCCACCGGTTCGGCTCGCATTCGAGCCGGGGCAGAGACCCGCACCGGAACAGCATTCGGGATCAGTGCCACAACCGTGCCGGCAATGATGATCCACACTCCAACCCATATCCACATGACCAGAGGATTCAAATGCACCTTGATGATGGGACGACCCGTGTCCAGATTCTGGCCTTCATACACGACGTACAGATCTTCTCGAGGGGTTGAGCGGTTGGCGACCATGGTGGACGTCTGCTGGCTCGCTTTGTAGAAACGGCGCTCCGGGTTGAGTGTGGCGATCTGCTTCCCGCCCTTAAAAACGTTGAGGACGGCCCACTCGCTGCCGTAATTCGGATTGTCATCCTGGGTATAAGACTGGCAGACCAGAGTGTAAGGTCCGACGGTCATCTTGTCGCCGAAGCCCATCTCCTGTTCTTTGTCCTGATTGAACACGGCCCCGGCGAATCCGATCATGATGACGATGACGCCGAAGTGAACGATGTATCCGCCGTAACGGCGCGTGTTGCGATGCGCAAGTTGCCCCATGGAGGCGAAAATATTCTGGCCAGTATGACGGCCAATCACGCGGCCCCCGCGAACAAACTCGGAAATTACGGTCAGCGCCACCAGCACGGACAACATGATGGTCACTAGCGAGTAGAAGTACGACTGATCCCGCCACGGCCTCATTCCGAGCGCGATCAGCAGCACGCCTGTGACGAGCGCGCCGATTGCGGGCCACAGGAAGTTGCGCTTCAAGCTGTCTATAGATGTCCTACGCCAGGCGAGCAGCGGGCCGACTGCGGTCAGCAGTAGAAGCAGCAACGCGACCGGCACGTTCACGCGATTGAAGAACGGCGGTCCGACAGTCACCTTGGTTCCCTGAACCCACTCCGAGAGCACGGGAAAAAGCGTTCCCCACAGCACCGTGAAGCAGGCGACCAGCAGCAACAGGTTGTTGAACAGGAAACTGGATTCGCGCGAGATCAGCGATTCCAGCTTGTGCTCGCTGCGCAAGTGCGAGCGGTTCTTCACGTAGAAGAAGAGACAGATTGCGAATATGATTGCGAGAAACGCAACGAACCAATCGCCAATCGAGGATTGCGCGAAAGCATGCACCGAACTAACGACGCCGCTGCGGGTCAGGAAAGTGCCGAAGATCGAGAGCATAAAGGTGGAAAAGATCAGCCACATGTTCCAGGTTTTCAGCATGCCGCGCTTTTCCTGCATCATTACTGAGTGCAGGAACGCGGTGCCGGTTAACCATGGCATCAGCGAGGCGTTCTCTACCGGATCCCATCCCCAATACCCGCCCCACCCCAGCACCGAGTAAGCCCAGTGCGCGCCGAGAAAGACCCCGCAGGTGAGAAATCCCCAGGTGACCATGGTCCAGCGGCGCGTGATCTGGATCCATTTCTCGCCCGGATAGCGCATGATCAGCGCGGCCAGTGCGAACGCAAACGGAACCGTGAACCCGACGTAGCCCAAGTACAGCATGGGCGGATGGATCACCATCTCTGGATATTGCAGCAGCGGGTTGAGTCCGGTGCCGTCGGCGGGTAATGCGCCTTGCATTACGCCGAAAGGATTCGCGGCGAAGTTCAGCAGCAATAAAAAGAAGACCTGGACGGCTGCAATGATGACGGAAGCGTGCGCAAACAGGCGGACGTCCGTCTTGTATCTTAACCTGAGAACTAGCCCGTAAGCGGAGAGCAGCAGCGACCAGAACAGCAGCGATCCTTCCTGTCCTGACCAAAGCGTGGCGAACTTGTAAGGTGCGGGCAGTTCGCGATTGCTGTGATGAAAAATGTAGGCGATGGAGAAGTCATTCTGAAAGGCCGCCACCACCAGCACCACGGCCGCAAGGAAAACCACCGCGAAGCTGGCAATGCCGGCGCGGCGTGCGGTTTCACCCAACCGCCCGGATCCGGGTCCCTTGATGACGATCGCCAGCAGACCCGCCAAGAAAGAGTAGGCGCTCAGGGCCAACGCGAGGAGGAGCGTAAAACTGCCTATTTGCGACATGGGAGGATCCTGGCCCGTATTTTTTCAGAAACGCTTCACCGAAGCAACCACTAAGCCGGGAAGCCACTGGATTTCCAGAGCCTTATTGACCTTCGGAACCCGGACCGGGGCTTCCGGGTCTACGTGCGCCTCGTGAGAACTCGAGCCCAGGCTGGCGGAACCCTCACCCTTATGCGGTCTGCTGATGGTTTTGGCGGGTGAGAATTTCGCGCTCGGCTCTGAGCCAGTCTTCATTCTCGTGGCCAGGGGTGGTTCCTCGCTCCTGATACAACTGGTATGCCCGCTCGCGGATTTGAGCTGCCACGTCAACCGGTGAGTCGTTCAACGGCGAGGTCTTCCGAGCCAGAGGCACAGAACCTGCTTCGGGCATGGTGATGACTTGTTTGTTGGTCGGATTGGTGCTGGGAGTCTTTGCTTTAGCCATGATTGGTGCTCCTTTGGACTGCTAAGTCCATGAATTAAAATAGTTTATGAGTGGCCGCATACACTGCGGCCCTACCTGATGGAACCCCACAAAGTGCATGTAGTGAGTGTGTAATTAATGATACACCGAAAGGCTGTGGATTTGTGAGAAAGGTGGAAAGAATTAATCTCTCTGAAACATTGATTTCGTGGATAACGGTTAGTAAAAGTCGTGAGAAACGGCGGGAGCGCGGGTTATGGATAGCGGCAACACGCGCTCGGCTTTCACGGAGATGACATTGTCTTGATTCTGCAGGATTCCTTCCACCATGAGGAATTGTTCGGAACTTAGCAGCAGCCGGTTTTTCTGAAACAGATCGGGCGTGACGATCGCATTGGCCACTCCAGTCTCGTCTTCAAGACTGAGAAAAACGAAACCTTTGGCGGTGCCAGGACGCTGGCGGCAAATGACGCATCCTCCAATGCGCAAATACTGTCCGTCGGGGATACGGCTGAGTTCGCTGGCTTTGTGGATGCCCATCGCGTCCATTCGTGACCGGTGATAGGCCATGGGGTGCGGGCCGACCGTCATGCCTGTGCCGCGGAAGTCTGCAACCAGGCGTTCTTCCTGATTCATGGGATGCAGCGGGGAGTTGGCATCGGGTTCGGGTAATTCATCGAGCAACGGGCCAGAATGGCGAACGGCGCGTTCGACTTGCCAGAGGGCGTCGCGGCGATGAAGTTTTGTAGAGACGTAGCTAGCTACGTCTCTACGGCTGTTGATTTCGTTCAGCGCTCCAATTTCTGCCAAGGTGTTCAGCTCATCTTTTCTTAGCTCTGGTACGCGATGGACCAGATCGCGAACAGAAACAAATGGAGCAAGATTGCGTTGATGAACCATCGCTTGGGCAGCTTCTTCACGTATTCCACGAGCGTAGCGGAGACCTAGACGTAGTGAAACACTATCAGTGTTTGATCCAACAATCGAACTGGCTGAGTGCTGAATGCTGATTGCTGAATGCTCCAAAGTGCACTGCCACTCTGACTTCATCACGTCGATCGGCAATACTTTCAGGCCGTGCCGTTGTGCATCTTTCACGATCGTGGCTGGACGATAAAAGCCCATGGGCTGGTTGTTGAGCAGGGCAGCGGTGAAGGCGGCGAGATAATGACATTTCAAATATGCGCTGGCGTAGGCGATGAGCGCAAAACTGGCGGCGTGAGACTCGGGGAATCCGTACAGAGCGAACGAAGTAATGGACAGAATGATCTGCTCCTGCGCCTCGCGCGAGATGCCGTTGCGTTCCATGCCCGCGCGGAGCCTGGCTTCGATATCCTTCATGCGGGCTTGCGAGCGCTTGAATCCCATGGCGCGGCGCAGGTCTTCGGCTTCGCCTCCGGTGAATCCGGCGGCAACCATCGCGATGCGTAGCAATTGCTCCTGGAACAGAGGTACGCCCAGAGTGCGCGCCAGCACGGGTTCGAGCGACGGATGCAGGTGGTTGACAGGTTCGCGTCCCATGCGGCGTCGCAAATAAGGATTCACCATCTGCCCCACGATTGGTCCCGGGCGAATAATGGCGACTTGCACCACGATGTCGTAAAAAAATTTTGGGCGCAGACGCGGCAGGCACGACATCTGCGCCCGGCTCTCGATCTGAAACATGCCGATAGTGTCTGCCTTCTGCAGGGCGGAATACACCGTAGGATCGTCGGGCGGCAGGTGGGCGAGGTCTACTGCTTCGCCGTGATGGTTGTGGATGAGCCGCAGGGAATCTTCGAGCACGGCCATCATGCCCAAGCCGAGCAGGTCCACCTTGATGATGCCTAAGTCGGCACAATCTTCCTTGTCCCACTGCACCACGACGCGGCCCGGCATCGATGCAGGTTCGAGGGGTACGACGGAGTCGAGTTGTCCCTGACAAATCACCATGCCGCCGGAATGCTGGCCGAGGTGACGCGGCAAATCCTGCACCGCGACACTCAACTCGAGATATTTGCGTAGCCAGGGATGATTCAAATCCAACCCAGCATCGCGGAAACGATGATTGAGCGCGTCGTTGGCGTCGCGATATTCCCAGGTGGAAACGGCGGCCGATACCTTGTCGAGGGTTTCCGGATCAAAACCCAGAGCCTTGCCCATTTCGCGCGAAGCCATGCGGCTGCGATAAGTGATGACGTTGGCGGTCATGGCAGCGCCACGTTCGCCGTAGCGTTTATATAAATACTGAATCACGCGTTCGCGCTGGTTGCCGCTGGGAAGGTCGAGGTCAATGTCGGGCCATTCGCCGCGTTCCTCGGAAAGAAAACGCTCGAAGAGCAGATCCATGCCAACGGGATCGACTGCGGTAATCCCAAGCGAATAGCAGACCGCACTGTTGGCAGCGGATCCTCGTCCTTGCGCCAGGATGTTTTGTTCGCGGCAGAAGCGGACCAGATCCCAGACAATGAGGAAGTAGCCGGCGAGGTCGAGCTTTTCAATAAGTTTTAGTTCGCGTTCAATTTGACAGCGCGCACGACTCTGGAGTTCTGATGTAGACCGGCCATAACGCAGCTGAAATCCTTCCCCAGTGCGCTCCCGCATGAATGACATCATGGTTTCGCCTTCGGGCACGGGATATCTGGGGAATTCATATCCCAGATCCTTGAACGTAAACATGAGCCGGGAAGATAGTTCTACCGTGTTCGCAATTGCCTCGGGCAGGTCGGCGAAGAGCGCTTGCATCTCCTGCGGCGATTTCAGATGACGCTCAGAATTGCGTGCCAACAGTCGCCCCGCGGTGGCCAGCGTGCGATGGTGACGAATGGCGGTGAAAACGTCGCACAGTTCACGCTCACGAGCTGTGGCATAACAGATGCCATTGGTCGCCAGTAAGGGAAGCTGGAGAGAGCGGGCAATTTCGATGGCGGTGCGATTGCGCACTTCCTGCTCACGATGAAAATGACGCTGTAGTTCCACATAGACATTGTCCCAGCCAAAAATGTTTGCCAGCCGCTCGACGTAACCGCGCGCTTCTTCCATGCCACCGTGAGCGAGAGCAAGAGCCAATGGGCCGTCCTCGCCGCCGGTGAGGCAGATAAGCCCGGCGGCATGCTCTTGCAGTTCCTCTTCCCGCACTGCGCCTTCGCCTTTGGCAGCGCGCAGCTTCATCTTCGTAATCAGGCGACAGAGATTCTGATATCCGAGGCGAGAAGCGACGAGCAGGGGAAGGTTAAATCCACCACGGAGACACGGAGACACGGAGGAATCTTTGACTCCGGATTGTTGATGGTGTATTTGATCTTCGGCAATTGTGAATCTGTGGCCAATTGCGTTCTTCTCCGTGCCTCCGTGTCTCCGTGGTGAAAACAGTTCGCATGTCACCTCCGCTCCGATGTGCGCCTTAATCCCCGCTTTCTGTGCCGCCATATGGAAACGCGGAGAGCCATAGACACCGTCGCGGTCGAGCAGCGCCATCGCCGGCATATTCAGATTGGCGCAGGCTGCGACTAAGTTCTCGGGCAGAGAAGCGCCTTCAAGAAAACTGAAAGCAGAACGAGAGTGAAGCTCGATGTACATTAAAAGAGGCACTCAGCATTCAGCACTGAGCACTCAGCCAATAAATCGGTATTTCCTTGTCTTGGCTGAATGCCGATTGCTAGTCATAACTTCCTTCCAAAAACCATCTTCCGCCGAGCCGATCGCGGACCAGACGATATAGAGCGATGCCAGTCTCTCCCTGCACCGCGATGTCCCACTCGTCGCGCGCCCATCCTTCCTGTTCCCACCAGTCTCCGGACGAGCGCCATGGTCCAGCGGCCCAGAGAATTTCTCCCTGCATTTCTTTGTTTTTGGGGCAACTGATGTACGCGGGATTGCCGTCCTCCATAGTTACCACAACGCCCACCGGCGGACGGAAGATACGCAGCGCGGTCACGAGATCATCGGAACTGTCGGTGCTAAATCCACCACCGAGGCACCGTTCGCTCAGGGCAAGCTCAGGCACGGAGGAATTCATTGAAGACATTTGAACTGAAAAATGTGGATTGTTCTTCTCCGTGGCGGAGCCTGCCCTGAGCACAGTCGAAGGGTGTCTCCGTGGTGAAAACGGTTCGCTGGGCGCGAAGCGCTGCATGCGGAATCCCTCGGGGCGATGCGTGTCCAGCAGTTCCAGAGATCCCACTTTGTCTTCCCCGACGATGCCCGCAATCCTGGCCAGCGTAAGCTCGAGTTTTTCCGGCTCGGGCGCGGGAGAAAGAAAAAGCCCGTTTTGTGCAGCCCGCGGCCGCACCGGTTCTGCCGCTAAATGAATCTTGACGATGGGAGCGCCGGGAGGATGCGCTTTCAAATCAAGTTGCAACAGCTTGAGAAAAGTCCTGGAGTCAAGCAAGGGGACAGGAAGCCGGAGGGTGCGCTGGAAGCTTCGTCGAGCTTCCGTCCCCGTTATGATTTCTTCTGTCTGCCACCCATTTCCCAACTCCAAACATAGCCGGAGTTCTTGCGTCGCTAACGCGCGCGCCTCCAGACGAGCACACAGTTGCTCCAATAACCGGCCAAGCAGAAATGCCAATGGCTCCAGCAGAACCAGTGGGTATTCCAGTTCGATTACTTCCTCGAAAATCAGCTGCGGCTCGAACGGAACCAATGTGCGCGAAGTGGCCCCACGTGCCAGTGTTTGTAAATGGATTCCTGCCTGCCCGAGGCGCTCACTCAGTGCGATATCTGGCAATGCCGCTAGATCGCGCAGCTTGCGAATTCCCCAGCGGCTGAAGGTTTCCAAAAGCTGCCCGGATTCCTGAGCCGAGTTTCCAAACAATACCTCCACTGGCAAACTGCCCAACATTTCCGCTTCTTTGCCTTCAGGAATCACGGTCACGCCAGAAAATCCTCGAGCCGCCAGCGCGGCCGTATCCGGATTGCCCGCCACGGCCACGCTGGTCTCGAGTCCGAGATCGGAAGCGCGGCGTGCCAAAGCGCGCGCAATTTTAGGCAGAGGGCCAAAAAGCGGCTCCAGTCCGGCAAGATCCAATACGATTGTGTCGCAACCCGCGGCCTCCACTCGTGGCGAAAACGACTGCGCGCAATCCAGCAGCGTGGCGTGAGCCGCGGCTTCTTGTGACAGCGAGCGGGCACGCAACACCAAACTGGTGCAGGCTTCTCTCTGCAACTTGGACATCCCGGGACTCACCCCGGCGCGGCGCGCGTTTTCATTCACGGCGAAAACTTTTTGTAGCGGAGCTTTGCCTTCGAGCACAGCCAGAGACTGCGAGCGCAACTCCGGTTCAGCACGCAACAGCGCTTCCAGGGGAAAATCAGGAACGAAGATGCAGGCAAAGGCAGGCATGATTGAGCGATTGACTCATGATTCATTGAGTCATTGATGATTGCGCAGGCAATGAATCAATCACTCAATGGCTCAATGATTTCAATTCTTCATCCTGCTCGCACTTTCGTTGCGAACGCGGCCGTAACCGATCCAGCCGGTTTGCGATCCAGCCGCGACCGCAAAAGTTCTCCTTGTACCTGAAGTCCATCCAGAAGCTGCGCGTGAGTCGGAGAGGAATCTTTTGCTGAGAACTGACAGCTGAGAGCTGACAGCTTCTTTCCCGAGACTTTCAGCAGCAGCGAGGCGCAGGTCTGGGCACACGGTACCTGGCTAATGACGAACAACACTGTGGCTGTGTGCTCTACCGCGCGTTGAAAACGAAACCACGAGGTCAACGGAATGCGGCGAGCCGTCTTCAATGGAGTATCGCCGAGATCGATAATCACCAGCCCAAAGCCGCCGCTTTGCAAGAGCAGATCAGTAACCCGCAACCCCTGCTCGACTGGCTTTTCGATTTTTTCATTCTTCGCTGTGGCGGAGCCTGCCCTGAGCAGAGCCGAAGGGTGTCTCTGTGGTGAACCTGATTTTTGCAAACGCATCCCGCACCGGACCCAAAGCATTTTTTCGAAATTCACTCCCGCAGCCGCAGCCGAGTGAGGATTGAAAGCATCGCTGATGTCCACCAGAGCACACACTTCCTGCCGTTGAGTCGCAGCCGCCAAGGCGGCCAACAATATACTGGTGCGTCCGGACGAGGCCGGTCCGCAAACCTCGGTCAGGCATCCGCGAGGAAGTCCTCCGGTAAGCGTATCGATCTCGCGAACGCCGCTGGAAACCATCTGCGGGGTGGGCCGCACTTCCAATCGCGATGCAGGAGTCACCCCGGCGAGCTTAGGCATCGCGGACAAGCGTTTGAAAACCAGCGCGGGCCATGCCGGGACAGCAACGGCAACAGGGTGGCCTGGGGCCGCAGTAGAAACAAGCGGTAAAGACGACATGGAGACCTCAGGATTTCGGGAACATCAGGGCCGCGACCAGGCTCTGGGGCGGATATCAATATTCGCCTTTTGTTCGCTTTTAATTGTTCTACTGCCAGCGGAGATTGTCAAGCATATAAAAATTAATTGCGCAAAGGATTCATAAAGTAGAGGCGGTGGGAACGCCATCTGCAAGGTAAAAGGCAGGAGCTTCATATCTTGAAGTCTTCCAGCTAATGCCGAGGCTGGGAGCGATGCTCCAGCCCGCATGCTTTGTTATAATTCAGCGTCGACTCATTGGCGCTATCGTCTAGGGGTTAGGACAGGAGATTCTCAATCTTCAAACCCGGGTTCGATTCCCGGTAGCGCTACCAACTCTCTCCTGCTATCTCGTGTTATTTTCGATACTTACTGCTGCCCCCTCGAACTGCTCAAAACACACCGTATCAGATTGTGGCACAGTAACGGCAAGTAGGGGGCACAATTTGGGGCACAATGGCTCACGAGTCCAAGCGGACCGCGACGCCGCTCAAGGAGGGTAGTCAGCAAGGCTGGTCACCTTTGTGGTGCTTGCATGAAGCCCACGAGCACGTTCCGCCGGTGACCGAGGCTCACTGTTTTTCCCACTCTAGGAAAACCCAGAAAGTCGTTTGTATGGCATCCTGACGCGATTTTATTTTTGCGAATTTCGCGGGAAGGAGTTTTTCAACAGCCACGCCTGATTACAACAGTTACGTGCCAGTAGCCCGTGACTTCGGGCACAACCGCCAGAGTCACGGCGGAGCACAGCCGCGATGAGCCGATTGAGGTGCTACTTGTCGGCCGGTGGAAGGGGCACAGAATTGTGTAGTGCCACCAGCAGCCACCTGCCATTGCGCCTGGCATAGAGGTGAGTAAAGCGTAGCGTCCGACTGAAGCTGGCGTTTGGGTCGGCCACCCAGGTGTGTCGCTCGCGGTCGGCACGCGCTCCGCTGCCTTTTGCCTCTAGACTGCCGATCACAACTGCGCCATCTCCGTGAATATGAACCTGCACGTTCTTCTGCTCATAGACCTCCCAGCGGAACTTGCCCGCTTTGATCAGCTCGGCCAGGGGCTTGAAGTACTCGCCGAGCCATGCACTCTTGTCCTGGACATATCCGTTGATGTCAGTCTGGACATATTCCTCGGCCATTGAATTGGCGACTTTTTCGGTATCACCTTCGAGTGCGGCCTTACGGCGATCGGCCATAACTGCGCGGAGTTCAGATTCTGCCGCAGACGCGACTATTGAGTTCGCAGATGCCTCGTCGGAAGCCCTCTCCGCCGCTTCCTCTGCGTGGTTCACTCGTTTCCCTTTAAGGAAGCCAATTTTTTCGGTCGGCCCGTTTCCGACTTGCCTATACGACAGTATCTCCAATTCGTCTTTGGAAACGCATCGGTAGCGGTTGGAGGACCGCGCTTGGCTCCCGTCCGGTCTGACCGAGACCCACTCGGTGATCATCTCGTCGCCCTCAAAGCGAACCTCTCCTTCTAGCATCATGGGAAGTGTTTGAAATCCCCACAACCGATATTTCTGAACGTTCTTGTCCCAGGTGGCCAATATCCGGAACTCACGATCAATTCCCTCTGTCTCGACCAGAATGATCTGCTCGATATACCAGCCTTTGATGACCTTCCTCAGTTCGAGTGAACCCGTCCATGGCAAATTCACAAAATCCCCAGACGCTTCATATTTCCCCAAGAATGGATCGAACTTTGCCAGCTCTGCTGTGGGCGGTTGAGGAACGTTCTTTGGGTCGGTTTGCGGAAAACAGATAGTACCAACGGCCAGCAATGCGCTGAGGATTACACTTGTTATCCGTGATGATCTCATGGCTTTGCTCCTCTCGGGGCTCGGCGTGGCCGTTGATGGCGACGGCCTTTGGGAGCCTTAATGTTGGATCGCGTTCGCTTTGTGGCGAAATGGTTACGCGCTGGACATTGTACTTGCATGAACGAGACCTGGTCACTTGGAAGATCAACGGGATGCACTAGGTCCAAGGTGGTCGGCAACTCGGAAGTAATCCCGGCAGCTTGCGGTTTTTCTTCCTCTTGGAAAGCTTAACGAATGGGTAACTGTTGTAATATCGCGATAACGCTCATTGACCCTTGAAGGGGGTTTTGAGCGTTATGGCCTTCCATGAGAAGGCCGGTCTATGTCAAGCAGATTTTGATTTGCCCTTCCTAAAATCCACCTTCCTTCCTAGCGGAGGGTTTTCAGAGCGGCCC